>SDBV01002808.1_pt1 | contig 25968 bp, 20 predicted proteins | sample 2277081 | NCBI WGS metagenome assembly SDBV01 (sample SAMN10402039, study PRJNA504765) | marine sediment metagenome | isolation source: marine sediment core GS10_PC15, 223 cmbsf | place: Arctic Ocean: Southern Knipovich Ridge | collected 2010 | reverse complement strand
TGCCGCCGTCCCAAGTGTTCGTGCCAGTGCGATGGAAGATATACGCCGCGCCGGCATTAGAGCCGCCCGCGTCTTCAAAATAAGCCCCAACGATAGCGTAATCGCCGCTTATCGATACGGAAATGCCGAACCAGTCTTCAGCCTGCGCGTCGGAAGCAAGAAGCTTCTGCACCTGTTCAGTAAACTTCAAGGTACTGTATTCTACATCCCATGTTCCATAATCAGTACGAGAACTACCATCCATAGCGTACCAATCACCACCTAAATTCGGAGGATCAGCAGATGTAAAAGAACCTTCAAAGGCTATGATTGAAGATGTACTTGGATCTGTTATTTCGCTATAAAAGGAAATGCCATCAATATAACCAGTATTAATGTCAATGGCGCTGTAGCTAGAGTCAACATCTTCAATAGTTCCGGTAACTGATGAAGTGCTATAAGAATTGATAACGACATTCAGATCACCACTGCCACCATACGCAGCGTTTGTCCATGTGCCTGCATAGGTTCCAGTGTAGTCTGTGGTAGTTGTTTCTGGTTCAACTAGAACAATATTCTCAGTAGTATTTTTTTCAATATCTAACAAATCAATATTGGTATGCTCTAGCCAAAGTCCAACAGTGTAAGTAAGGAACCTTAAATACGTATCATTTTTTATATTTTTAACAACACCTGAAGCTGTTGCTCCTGGATTTTTCATATCATCAAAAAAGTATTCAACAGCATGGCTTAATAAGTTTTTAGCAATTAAATCTGTGGTACCTATAAAGCCAGCTGCACCATTATTAAAAAACAAATCTTTTAGATCAGACGCACCTAAACTTGAACATGAAGCTACAAAAACAAGACTGTTTTGAATGTTTTTCAATGCTCCAATTTGTTGAATAAATTCTGCATTAAAGCACAAATGGGATACAGCTCTTCCATTTCCACCGCACGACGAAATCATTTTATTTAGCCTTAGCGTTTCTACATCAAGACTGCTAGTAAGTCCTAATAAATGTGGGTTTTCTAAATAATAGTTATAACCACTAGTAAACTCTTCGGAAGTTGAGAGATAGACAGAGCCCAAGTAATTATCTCCATGTGTAACAAATAAATATACCCCATAACCATGATTTAGTATCTCAACTAAATTTGCTAACGTTCCGTTAGGGTTGGCATATTTTCCCACATCATTGCTGCTTGAATTATTGATACTATATCCAGCGGCTACAAGATCATCTTTTACACTGCTAATGTTAGTTCCAAAGTCAGATGCAAATGGGGCCCAAATTGCGGCTTCTTTTTTACTCGGCGTAACACTTTCATATTTACCAGTTCCTTCGATCTGGTTATTTCTTAACTTGGTAATATATATCTCATTTTTTACATAGGGCTCGGTATTAACGTCATAACCCATAAAGGCAGAACTGTTACCAGAAACGGAACTTTCATCATTGCTTTTTCCTTTTGATAATGGTTTTATCTCTGTAGCAGTAGATGTTGCACTTGCAGCTGCATAAAACCCTGTTACACCATTATCAAACTCAATTACAATTGAATCACCTGAAACATAAGCATTACTTACACCTGCTTGTGAGGCAACTTCAGATGCGGCTAAAGTGAGACTTTCTGTCTTACTGTTTCCGCTATTAGCCGCAGAGGTTAGAGAGCTAGAGGCGGTTTCCATCGCTGTGTCCATTTGGACGATTTCATTAGTGGACAAACTAGATGGTGAATCCCCGTTACCGCCGTCACCGCCCCCTCCGCCTCCGCATGAGGCGAAAACCAAAACGCTTAAAACCAGAAAAAATGAAAAGAATGTCTTGCGGTACATAAAATCATTCCCCTTAAGAATTCCATCACCCAGAGAAATCGACACTTAGCAAGAATCTACATACCCACCCGCCAAATGTCAAGAAAAAATCATAAAATTAACACGTTAAAAGGCGTCGGCAATATCGGTTATTAGCCCGCGGCGGAGTCTCCGCATGGGGACTCCGCCGTTTGGATACCAAGGAGTGAACCTGTCACCCTGAGCTTGTCGAAGGGCGACAGAGAAGGGAAAGCTGTCGTGTTTCGACGGGCTCAACATGACAGCTTTGCAAGAGACTCCGCCGGGGATGAAAAAATTAGGCCGTTAAAAGGCGTCGGCAATATCGGTTATCCTGTTAAGCTCGTATTCAAGCTCTTTGCGCTTTTTTTCTATTCCCTCTTCGTCCGCATCGTTTTCCACCGTTATCGGTTTTCCGAAGACCATATTTACTTTCGAAAAGGGGAGCGGGATCAGGGTTTTGTCCCAGCTATTGAAATTCTTTGCGCCTTTTGCGCCGAAGGCCATGGGGACGATCTTTTTTCCAGTAAGTTTTGCAAGGTAAATCGATCCGTTCTGGGCTTTCAGGGCCGGCCCGCGCGACCCGTCGGCTATCATTGCGGCGCCGGCGCCCTCCCTTACTTTTCTTGCAAGCGTTATCAGCGCGCGTTTACCGTGCTTGAACGACGATCCCCTTATTGTCTTAAATCCGAAAAGGCGCAGTATGCCGTTTATGATATCGCCGTCCGAACTGGGCGAAACGAGTATCTGCCATTTGCCCTGAAACCTGAAATGGTACGGCATATAAAAAATGCGGCTGTGCCAGAATGCCAGTATTACGGGATTCTTTCCGGCAAATTCCCCGATGTCCGCGCCGGTTACACGCACGCGAAGGGTGAGGCAGGTTATGAATATCCACCAAAAACCGAGAAAAGGCGCCAGCGTTTTGTTTACGAGGCCTTTAAGTCCGTTTTTTATCAATCCTGCTTCTTGTCCGATACGCCGATGTGTTCCATGAATCCTTTTATAAGGTCAATGGGCAGAGGGAAGATGGTAACGCTGTTGTTCTCGGAGGCGATTTCCCTCAACGTCTGCAGGTAGCGCAACTGGATTGATATGGGGTGCTGGCCCATTTTCTGGGCGGCCATGAGAAGTTTTTCGGCGGCCTGGTGTTCGCCTTGGGCGTCGATTATCTTTGCCCGCCTTTCTCTTTCGGCTTCGGCCTGTTTTGCCATTGCGCGCTGCATTTCCTGTGGAAGATCGACATGTTTTATGGCAACGGAGGTTACCTTGATCCCCCACGGGTCGGTTCTCTTGTCCAGCTTTTCCTGAATCCATGCGTTAAGTTTTTCCTGTTCCGCCAGGACTTCGTCCAGCTCGGACTGGCCCAGAATCTCCCTTAGCGTGGTCTGCGACATCTGCACGGTATTGTAGTGATAGTCGGCGACCTTAATGATGGCGGAGTCCGCCTCCACTACCCTGTACATTACGACCGCGTTCACTTTTATGGAAACGTTGTCCTTTGTAATTATGTCCTGCGGAGGCACGTCCATTGCCACGATGCGCATATCGACGCGCCTCATCGTCATTATTATTGGAATAACGATCTTTACGCCCTTCTGGAAAGTAGTGAAGTACGATCCAAGGAAAAAAACCACTCCGCGTTCGTATTCGAAAATAATCTTGATTGAACTTGCAAGCAGCGCAACAATAAAAATAAGAGCTATCACAAATGACGAAAACATTTCAACCTCCTTTGGCTAATTCCAGTATTTACAAATTATCATATATCAGCGGCATAGGGGAAGATTAATTGACTTTCATATATGGAATACATTTTATGGTAAAATCAAGTGTTTATAGGAGGAGCAGTATTTACTATAGTGGCATGTGTTATTACAGGTTTATTAAAATGAAAATGTTTATTTAAAGCCTTATGTTTGAATCGTATAAAATACGCAAGCTGATTACGCAGATAATCTCCCGGCAAGGGGATGATAACTCTTCGTTTATTCGCACTCTCCGCACTTTCGGTCCCGACGGCCTTGAGGCGTTGATAGAAGCCTTCGTCGGCAACAAAATTCTCTTTGCCGATATGGAGAAATACCTTAACACGTTTTATGACAGGAAGTACCTGGAGCTTTTCATAGAGCTTTTAGGAAATCCAAAGGAACCTATACGCAACACGGCGCGGGAAATTATCTTTAACAGGGGCGGCGTAACCGTTCTTCAGGTTTTGATCGATAATTTAAAGAAAGCCACATCCCAGCAAAGACGCGGATTGGCGCAATTGATATCCCGCCTGGGATCGCCCGCCATTATGGACAAAATCGTCCCGATGATCCACGAAAGCGAGAGGGAAGTGGTAAAAGTCGGGCTTAACATACTGGCCGAAATAGGCGGTCCGATTGCCGCTTCCCACATGCTGGGGCTGGTAAAATCCGACGACTGGTGGGTTAGAAAACGTGTTGTGGAAGCGCTTTCCAAAATAAAGGACCCCGCAAGCGTCGATCCCCTCCTGGAACAGCTTGCAATAGAAAAGGACCCAAAGATAAAGATAACCCTTATTCAAACACTCGGCGAGATAGGCAACGCCAAGGCGGCCCACAAAATCCTGCCGCATCTGATCGACGACGACATGATAGTACGGCAAATGGTTGTGGAAGCGATGGAAAAGACTGCGGACGCCAATATTGTGCCGAATCTTATAGAATTAATGAAGGAAGCCGACGTAAACGTCCGCAGGTCGGGCGCCGAGATTCTGGACAAGATTAAAGATCCGTCCACCGCCGAAATGCTTATAAAGTGTCTGAAGGACAACGACTGGTGGGTGAGGGAAATTGCAACTGACGCCCTTTCGGACCTGTCGGGAATGGATATTAACCAAAAAGTGCTCAAACTTTGCTCGTCGCCGGACGAAAACGTAAGGCGCGCGGCTGTAGAATTTTTCAACAGGATTAAATATCCGCCGGCCTTCGATGCGCTTGTCGAAAGGCTGAAAGATTCCGACTGGTGGGTGCGTGAAAAAGCGATTCAGGCCCTTGGGAAAATGTCGGATGAGCGCGCGCTTGATCCGATACTTGAGCTCATGGGCGATGCGGATGTGCGCTGGGCGGTGCCCACCGCGCTGGCGCAGATAGGCGGGGACAGGGCAACGGTCTACCTCGGCGAAATGCTTGGCGATCCGGAACGCAGCTTGCGCCTTTCGGCCCTGAAAGGGCTGGGCAAACTGCGCTCAAAAGAATCCCTTCCGCTTATAAAAGCCTCCGTGATGGACAGTGACCCCGAAATAAGGGATATCGCCCTGGAAATAATAAAAAAGATAACGGGCCACGCCGTTAAGGCCAACCAGATAATAGCCGAGCAGGAGCGCGACAAATGGACGGGCGGAAGCACCGTTTTCAGCGTGGCGGTACCGAGTAATACGAAGATACTCTCGGAAGCCATCCTGGTGCTCGACCTTGCCAATTCCACGGAAATCGGCGCGAAGTTCGGAGACGAATTCGCCTTCAAGCTTACCAACAGGCTTATAGAGGAAACGAAGCCGCTGGCAACAAGGCACATGGTGAGGTTTACAAAAAGCACCGGCGACGGATACCTGATGACATTCAGCGGCGTTAAGAACGCCCTTCTCTTTGCGCAAGACATTCTTAAGGCCGTTAGCAAAACCAACAAGGAGGTGCCTCCCGAAGAAAAGATAGACCTGCGATTGGCCGTTAACCTTGGGGAGACGCGAGTGGATAACAAAGGGGACCGGCTTGGAACTGCAGTAAACATGACTTTCCGCATAGAGGGACTCAAGGGTAAAGACATTATTCCAGACGAGGGCGGAATGAAGCCGGAGGAACTGCCCCTGGTGAATCGCATATTGATTACGGAGCAGGTTAACCAGGAAGCGGAAAAATTAAAAGAATTCACAAGCCGTAAGGTGGGGTTCTTCGACCTTAAAGGAATTTCCGGCAGGCACAGGATTTTCCAACTTATGGTTAACTGAAAGGGAGGTAGTTAGTGATGGAACAGGCTAAAGAAAGCATCATAAACATAATCCGGGATTTGCCGTTTTTCGACGAGTTTACGAAAGAGGAAGTGACAAGGTTCGCAAGGAACCTTAGCCTTCAGCATATCGATGAAGGCGCCTTTCTTTTCAGGGAAGGAGACGTAGGCGATTACCTCTTTTTTGTTGTTGAAGGATTGGTGGAGATAATCATGGAAAGCTCAAGCAAGACGCAGAAAATTATCGCAAGCTACGGTGCGGGAGCGTCGATTGGAGAAATGGCCCTGATAGACGAATTCGAGCGCTCCGCCTCGGTCCGCGCCGCGACGGACTGCGAAATACTGGTTCTTACGAAATCAAGGTTCGAAACCACCCTCAAGGATCAGCCGGAAGTGGGCACAAAACTTCTGAAGGGGTTGGCAAGAAACATCAGCCTTCGCCTACGCGCACAGCAGGGGAAGTTCCACGATATTTCCTGATATTACGATTACAAGAGGTCTTCAAAAACCGTGGGCGCGTGGGCGACAAGCTCTTTAAGTATCTCTTCGCATATGGCGCGTATTTCCCACTGGGCCTTCTTTTCCCGGCGCAGCGATATGATCAGCCGCCACTCGCGGAAATTGGCCGACACCACTATCTCGCTTTCCACGGCGTTTGGCAAAACAAAGCGGGCGTCTTCCTTTCGGATGTCCATGCCTTTCAGTTTTTCGTATGCGCGGCGGCTGTGTTCGATTAGGTCGTTGAATACCTCCAGCGCCCCGCTGTTTTCCCTTATGGAGGGCGGGACTATTACCTTGAAGTCGTTTTCCTTTACATATCTTTGGGATTGTTGCGAAAAGGAAGCCAGCCTGTGGCGCACCATCTGGTGGGTAAAGCTGCGCGAACCGCCGCTTATCCTAAAAGTGGCCGATGCGTGCTCCAGAACCGAGTGGTGGCCGCTTTTGACGATCATCTTTATGAACTTTTTCGCCGATGCATCGTCCATCTTGTCGAACGACAGGTAGCAGGTTCGCCCGGCCTTTTCTATCAACCGCTCCGCGTCTGGTGTTATGGCAAGCAGTTCGACCTTTACGGATGTCGGCGTTATGTTTTCGCCCACGGCGTTTTGTTCGCTATTTTGTTCAATGGGTCCATTTTTCAAAAACTTCCTTTCAGGAGGTCAAACTTTGGGTTATCCTACCCGTTCCGGCGCTGCCTTGCAATTAAGGCCGGGCTTAAGGACTGAAAGATAACACATTTACCAATACGGGAATTATGAAAGGAATGATCCTCGCCGCGGGACTCGGAGAAAGACTGCGGCCGGAAACGCTTAAAAAGCCAAAACCCCTTTTCGCAATCGGGTCGACCAACATGCTGCGAAACGCAATCGGTTATTTGGCGAAAAACGGGATAAGGGAGATCGCGGTAAACGCGCATCATCTTGCTCAAATGATAAAAGACGAAATCGATTCTATCGAAAAGGACGACGTTGTTTTTCATGTAGCTTTTCATTTTATTGAAGAAAAGGAAATTATGGGAACTGCGGGCGGGATAAAAGGCGCGGAACGGTTCATCGCCGGCTCGGAGTTCGTTGTGCTTAACAGCGACGTCCTTTTGGATCTCGATCTCAAGGAGGCCGTGGAATTCCACCGCTCAAAAAATGCGCTTGCAACCCTTGTTGTGCGCGATAACCCGGAACCCGAAAAATTCGGTACGCTCGAAGTCGATTCGGACGGCAGGTTGGTGCGTTTCCTAGCGCACTTTTCGCCGGATTTCCCCAGGAAAAAATCGGAACGCCTGATAAAGATGTTCACTGGACTGCAGATATTTTCACCCGATATATTTACTCACATACCTTCGGGCAGACCCGTGGACATTTCCACCGAGGTTTATCCGAAACTGGTGGAGTCTGGCGCTCCGGTATTTACTTTCGAATACGGGGGCTACTGGGCGGACATCGGTTCCCACGAAGCGTATAAGGCCGCACAAAGGGACGTTGAGGAAAAAAGATTCCGGGTGTACGAAATATGAAAGGGCTTTTCTTCAACAATAAAAACGAAAAAAAACTCGAATACAGGGACGATCTGCCCATGCCCATGCCCGCGGAAGGCGAGGCGCTTATCAGGGTTACAAAGGCCGGCATCTGCCGCACCGACATCGAGATAGTGAAAGGTTACATGGATTTTTGCGGAATACCCGGCCACGAGTTCGTGGGCGTTGTCGAAGAGGCTCCCGATTCCTCGCCCAATGCTTCTATAGTCGGCACGCGGGTTGTTGGCGAGATAAACTGCGGGTGCGGCTCGTGTGGATTTTGCCGTAGCGGCGAACGGTACCACTGCCCCGAAAGGACCGTGCTGGGCATTAAAGGCAGGAACGGAGCTTTTGCCGAATATCTTACGTTGCCGGTGGAAAACCTCCACAATGTGCCGGACCATATCGACGATGAGCAAGCCGTTTTCGTGGAACCGCTTTCCGCGGCGTACCGCATAGCCGAGCAGGTGATCGTAAGGGGGAAGGACGTCCTTGTGCTTGGCGACGGCAAGTTGGGGCTTTTGATCGCGCAGGCGCTAAGCATCCTTGCCGCGCACGTCACCGTTGCCGGAAAGTATCCCGAAAAGCTGGCGATTCTCGGCCAATCGCCGATAACAACTGTCGAGGCCGGCGCAATGAAAGACGACATGCTCTACGACGTAGTGGTTGACGCAACCGGCAGGCCGGAGGGAATGGGCATAGCCATGTCACATACAAAACCGCGCGGATACATTGTACTTAAGACAACCGTGGCAAACCCTTCGCTTATAGATTACAATCAGCTTGTGATAAATGAAATTACGCTTATCGGCTCCCGATGCGGCCCGTTTGAAAGGGGCCTGGTGTTGCTGGAATCGGGTGAAATAAAGGTTAAACCTCTTATTCAAAAAACCTTTCCGCTGGAGCGCGGCCTTGAGGCGTTCGAGGAGGCCGCTAAACCCGGCGCCCTGAAGATTCTGATCGGCTGATGTATCCCGTTCTTATAAAAATAGGCCCGTTTACCCTTTACACCTACGGTCTCCTTGTCGCGACGGGGATGTTGGTGGCGATAGCCTACTCCTTTTACCGTTCCAAAAAGGAGGGGATAGACGGCGAGAAGGTTCTCGACCTTTGTTTCTGGGTAGTAGTCGGGGCCATTGCCGGCTCGCGCATTCTTTACGTCGTGGTAAACTACCGCGATTTTCTGGGCAGTCCGCTAGACGTTTTCAGGATATGGAAAGGCGGCCTTGTTTTTTACGGCGGGTTTATAGGCGCTATTGCGCTCGGTTTCTGGTACGCAAACAAACAAAAACTGCCGGTATGGAAAACCGCCGATCTTCTTGCGCCGGGTATAGCGCTGGGCCATTCGATAGGGAGATGGGGCTGCCTGGCGGCAGGGAGCTGTTTCGGAAGGCCGACCGAATCGTGGATGGGCATTACGTTTCTCAACCCCATGGCGATTGCGCCGCTGGGCGTCAAGCTTTTTCCCACGCAGATATTCGATTCGATAAACGAGTTGACGATATTTTTCATCCTTATAATCGTTCGGCCCTACAAGAAGTTCGACGGCCAGATTTTCCTTTTATGGATAATGCTCTATGCCGCAGGGCGGTTCGTTATAGAGCATTACAGGGGCGACCCCCAAAGGGGATACATAATCCCGAACCTGCTAAGCACTTCGCAGGGGATTGCGGCCACCGTTTTCATCGTCAGCCTCTTTTTGCTTATACGTTTTTTGCGAAAGGCTAAATGACCGGTCGGAAATTTTCGGTTAGAGCGGCAAAAAGCGACGAAGGCATCCGGGCGGACAGCTTTCTTTCTTCAAAATTTGCGTGGCTTTCGCGCTCTGCCGTCAAGCGTCTGATGGACGACGGCCGGGTGCTGGTCGACGGAAAGGGCGCAAATCCCCAACACAAGGTTCGAACGGGCGAGGAATTCACCGCAACGATACCGGAGGCCGTCAAGGTTGATACCCGCGCGGAAGACATACCGTTGGAAATCGTCTATCAGGATGGGGATATCGCCGTTATCAACAAGGAAGCCGGAATGGTTGTGCACCCCGCAAAAGGGCACCCAAGCGGTACGCTGGTAAACGCCCTCCTTTACCGCCTTAAGGACCTTTCCGGCATAGGCGGCGAGGTGCGCCCGGGCATAGTCCACCGGCTGGATAAGGACACATCCGGCCTGATTGCCGTTGCAAAAAACGACGCCGCGCATCTTTCATTAAGCGAGCAGCTAAAAAGCCGCGCCATGAAGCGCGAATACATGGCGGTAATCAAGGGGAATATGAAAAACCGTTCGGGCGTAATCGAAAAGTCGATAGGCAGGCATCCGGTTTACCGCAAGAAGATGTCCGTAAAGACAAAAAAACCCCGCGAGGCAGTAACGGAATACGAAACGGCGGAGAATTTCGAGGGCGCGACGCTTTTGAAGATAAATCTGCAAACCGGCAGGACGCATCAGATACGCGTTCACCTGGCCTCGATGGGGCATCCGATAATCGGCGACCGGGTTTACGGCAAGGAAAAATCCAAGCTTATCGGCCGCCCGGCCCTGCACGCGGCGCGGCTCGTCCTTATCCATCCGAAAACCGGAAAGGAGATGGAATTCGGCGCGCCCCTGCCTGAGGATTTCGAGAAACTCCTCGCCGCCCTTCGAAAGTAGTTTTAAGAGGGAAGGGCAGGCAGGAAGGTTTTGTAGAGGCGTTGCGATGCAACGCCTCATGTCGCCCTTCGACAGGCTCAGGGTGACATGCTTTGTCGTCCAATTGGTATAACGCGCATTCAAAACACGGCAGTTAATGTGACAGATGGAATAGATGCGCTTACGATGTGTGCGGTTAATTCTCTTTTATGTTTTCCGCGTCTTTTATCGGTTTAACTTTAAGGATGTGTCCTTCTTTTTTTTCAATCTCCACCTTCCCGCCTTTTTCAACGTTGCCTTCTTCATCGCCTTCAATGACGCGCGCGTCCCACATTTCGCCCTCCACCTCTATCGAGCCGAACGGGTCAAGCGCGGTTATGGCAACGGCTTCGAGGCCTATCAGTCCGTCCCCGCCGGTGGGAACCTTCCTGCGCTTTAAAAGCATCGCCCAGCCGACAATCGTGAAAAATACGAACCCTATCGTAGCGGCAACGGGAACTATCACTATCAGCTTCACTTGCATGTATTCGGCGGGGGAATCGACCAGCAGTATGCCGCCGAGAATCATCGCAATCACCCCTCCAAGGGTCAGCGCCCCGAACGTCGGCACGAACAACTCTGCAAGGAAAAGGATTACCGAAAGTACCAGAAGGAGGATTCCGGCGTAGTTGACCGGTATCGATTGAAGCGCGTAGAAACCGAGAATAAGGCATATACTGCCTAATATCCCCGGCAAAAGCGCGCCCGGGCTGGAAAGCTCGAAGAATATCCCGTAAAAACCTAGCATCAAAAGCATGTAGGCCACCGTCGGATTTGTGATGATGTTCAAAAAATTCTGGCGTTCGGTCATATCTATAAACGTCCGGCTTGCGCCTGCTATCTTTATCGTTACCTCTCCCGCAACGGTATCCACCTTTCTTCCTTCCACTTGTTCTAAAAGGTCGTCGAGGTTTTCCGCTACGATGTCTATCACGTTTTCCTTAAGGGCGTCTTTTTCACCGATGCTTACGCTTTTGCGCACGGCTTTTTCCGCCCATTCGGCGTTACGTCCCCTTTTTTCGGCCAGAGATTTAATGTATGCGGCCGCGTCGTTTTCCACCTTCTTGCTCATAGTTTTGTCCATCTCGCCGCCGCCCATATTTACCGGATGCGCCGCACCCTGCGAAGTTCCGGGCGCCATGGCCGATATGTGCGCCGACATGCCGATGAACGTTCCCGCCGATGCGCTGCGCGAGCCGGACGGCGCAACGTAAACGATAACCGGTATGACGGATGCCATTATGTCCTTAATTATTATTCGCATGGAGGTGTCCAGCCCGCCGGGAGTATCGAGCATCACCACCACAACGTCTGCCGATTTTTCCTTGTTTATCTTTACAATATTCCCGCCGATGTATTCGGCGGCTATCGGATTTATAACGCCGTCATAGGTAAGAACCGTCACTTCGGCCGCAGCCGCGTCGGTTACTAGATGCCCCGGCGAATACGCGCCAAAAGCAATAAACGCCGCAACGAGCGGTAAAAGATTCTTGAACGGTTTCACCCTTTAATGATACCGCAAAGGACGCCCTTCTCGCCACCTGAAGGCCTCGAAGAGGCCTATCGCTTTCTCCCCGCTCCATGTCATGCTGAGCTTGCCTGTCCTGCCTGTCTTGCTTGTCCCTCACGCAGTCGAGGGGAGGAACGAAGGGGGCGCAGTCCCTATGAGGAGACTCCGCCGGGGATGATATGTTTTAAAGCGACATATATCGGCATTCGGATTACCCTAAAAACCGATGATCTCAGTGACTACAGCTTTTTAAATTCTTTTATTAAGCTGTCGTAGGTTTCGTTTATGTGTTGAACCATTACGCGCGTATCGCCTACCGCCGCCATGAAATTGGTGTCGCCCTCCCACCGGGGTACGACGTGCATGTGGACGTGCTCCTTTATTCCCGCGCCCGCCGCCGTGCCGATGTTTATCCCGACGTTAAAACCCTGCGGCTTGAAAAGTTTTTCCATGACGGCAATCGATTTCTGGGTAAGGATTCCCATCTCGCCCATTTCTTCGGGCGTAAGCGTGGTGAGGACGTTGGTGTGTTTGTACGGGACAATCATCAGGTGGCCGTTGTTGTAAGGGTAGAGGTTGAGCATTATGAAATTGTGTTCGCCACGGTAAAGGATAAGGTTTTTTCTGTCGTCATCCTTATCCTCTTTGGGCTTCAAACAGAAGATGCATTCGTCTTCTTTCGGGCTCAAAACGTATTCAAGCCTCCACGGCGCCCACAGGCGTTTCATATGCGTTTTTTTCCTTTCCGGGCTTTGGCTTTCCTTGCGCCGGTTTTCCTTGCGCCGGTTTTCCTTGCGCCGGTATTTTTTGGGTAACCGATGTCCATAAGTATTTTCTGCATCCTTTCCATTTTTTCTTCTTCGGCCTTCGTGCGTTCGTGATCGTGCCCCAAAAGGTGCAAGATTCCGTGAACGAGAAGGTACAGAACCTCACGTTCCATCGACCAGCCCGCCTTTTTCGCCTGCCTTTTGGCGATAGGAACGCAAACCGCTATATCGCCCAAAAAATCTTCTTCCGGCCCTTCGCCCGAAGGGAACGACAGCACGTCGGTTGCCTTTGGTTTGCGCCGAAATTTCCGGTTGAGTTCCTTCATTTCCGAACCGCCGGTAAAGAGGATGGAAAGTTCGCCTTTCGGGTTACCCAGCCCTTTCAATATCCGGGCCAGCCTTCTTTTTATTCTCGCGGTGTTTGGGCCTCTTATTCCCCGCCTTGCCGTTATCGATATTTTCTCCATTTTCTATATCATCACCCCCGGCATCCGGATATTCCACCCTATAATGAAATATACCGTGAAGGATGCGCACAAAGCTATCCCCGATTTTACGCAGGTCGTGGATGGTAAGGTGGGAGTCGTCCAGCTCATCGCTTACGAACCTTTGTTCGATGATGTTGGAAACAAGCTGTTTGATGCGCGACGACGCGGGATTTTTCAACGCGCGCGAAGCCGCTTCTACGGAATCGGCCAGCGCCACCACCGCCGATTCGCGTGTGCGCGGCCTAGTGCCGTTGTAGCGGTAGTCCTGTTCGCTTACCGTGGAAATTTTCGCGTTTTCCTGATTCTTGGCGCGCTGATAGAAGTACTGTATTAGTTGCGTCCCGTGATGTTCGGCTATAACGTCGCGTATCTGCGGTATCAGCTTGAACTCCTTGGCAAGTTCCAGCCCTATCGTAACGTGCGAGGCGATGATAAGCGCGCTCATGGACGGGTTCAGGTTGTCGTGCTTGTTTTCGCCGTCACGCTGGTTTTCTATGAAATATTCCGGCTTGTCTATCTTTCCGATGTCGTGGAAGTAAGCTCCCACGCGGGCAAGGAGCGGATTAGCGCCTATCGCTTCCGCGGCGTCCTCTGCAAGGTTGCCCACGATCACGCTGTGATGGTATGTGCCCGGCGCAACGACGGCCATCCTTGAAAGGAGCGGGTGGTTGAGGTCGGATAGCTCCAGCAGCTTTATATCCGAAACGACGGGGAAGAACCTTTCGACAAGGGGTAAAAGTGTAAGTGTAAGGGCCACCACAAGCAACGCCCCAAGCATTCCGAACGCCAGGTTGTACGCCGTTTCGGAAGTAAAGAGTTCGTTTTTCAGCATGGCGGCTATGGCGATAACGGCCAGGCTTACCGCCATTAGCCGAAGGCCGGCAAGCCATACGTCGGTGCGCTTTTTAATGCTCCCCACGTGGTAAACCGCCACCAACCCTCCCGCAATGGCGGGCAGGACGTAAGGGAGTTCATGGCCGTTGCCGAACGCAAGCCCGGCCTCTAGCGCCGCCAAAAGCACCATAAGCACCACGACTTCGCGTGAAAAGAAGATTGCGGCAATAAGGGGCACAAGCGCAAAAGGAGCCGCGTGAAGGTAGGTTCCCAGTATCTGGTCGGGGTTATAAGCGGCAAAAACCGAGGCTCCAGCCCCGAAGCCTCTCAATACGGCGGCCTGAACGAGGAATAAAAGCCCCAGCAGGACTACGTTTGAACGAGCCCTGATAAATTCCCTTAGGTATGTGCTCATATATATCCATGCGGCGGCGATAGCAAGGAGCAGGGCAAGGAATTTTCCGCCAAATGTCTGCAGGCGGTTTCCCTTGTTAAGTTGGGCTTTTGCCATGCGGATTTTTATCATCTGCATGGGCGTAATCTTTTCACCCTTCCTTACGATAAGTTCCCCTTTTTTAACCTGAAGATATACCGGCGAAACCGTTTTGCGCGCGTCTTTTTTTACAACCAGCGTTTTTCCCGCGTCAAATTCGAGATTCTGGATCACAAGCCGGCGCACAATGTTGGTCAGTTCCCTGCGAAGCGAAGGATGTTGCGGGGACACAAAACCCCTTATTCTTTCGCCCGCGTATTCGACCGCCTCGCGGAGGCTGAAGATACCGCTAAACTCAACGCGCCGCCGTTCCGTTTCCGCGCCGCCTTCGCCAATAACGGCAACGGCAATTCCCTTTCGGCTGGTTATCGGAACGGAATCTTTGCCGGCAATAACTCCCCTTTCCATTATTTCCTTTACAACCGTGCCCAGCCACCCGACGATTTTTCGCCTGTAATGATGCCATTTAAGCGTTTTAAGGGTGCCCGTCTCCAAGTCGATTCCAAGAGTCTGGGCGAACCTTTTTTCCGAATCGGCATAATTTGGAGAGCTTTCGTAAACCCTTAACGCTTTTACATGATCCGTGCGCATTTGCGCCAACTCGCCAGAAGATTCCTCGTATTCCAGTAGTTCACGCTGAAGGAACTTGTAGGCATCGGGCTCGTTTTCAATGTAAGACTGTTCCATTAACCCGAAGGCCGCTTCCACCCTTGCCATGATTGATTGAAGGAGGGTGGAATCCATTTCATAAACGTCGTAAACGGATTCAAAGGCCTTTTGCCTGTTCTGTTCCGTTGCTATGGTATCGACGATCAGGATGTCTTCAAGGGCGTACACGTTGCGGCGCGATATCTCGCCCTCGCGGAAGGTTTCCGAAACAAGCCTGTCAATAGGTGTGAACAGAACGGCCGCTACGGATACTAAAAAAAAGCCGAATAATATGTAAAAATTCCGTTCGCGCGGGGAAAACCCCAATGCTTTGTTTTTGGGTTTGGCGGCGGTTTGCAACTCTTCTTTCATCTGCTTTCTCAGCCTTACGACTTTGCCGTTTTTTTTGTCGCCCGGCATCTTCAGCCTTATTTCCTGTTGTTGTCGGAGTATTTTTCATACGCGCCGATGATCTTTTCGACCAGTGAGTGCCGCACAACGTCGCGTTTCGAAAAATAGATGAAATCTATGCCATGCACGCCGGAGAGTATCGACTTCGCCTCCACAAGACCGGATACCCGCTCCTGCGGTAAATCTATTTGAGTTATGTCGCCCGTAACCGCGGCCTTCGAGTTTTCTCCAAGACGCGTAAGGAACATCTTCATCTGCTCGGACGTACAGTTCTGGGCCTCGTCAAGGATGATGAAAGAATCGTTAAGCGTCCTGCCGCGCATGTACGCCAGCGGCGCAACTTCTATCTGCCCACGGTCCATCATGCTGTTAAGCTGGTCGGGACCGAGCATTTCGTAGGCCGCGTCATAAAGGGGCCGCAGGTATGGCGCTATTTTCTCCTTGAGGTCGCCGGGCAGGAAGCCCAGACTCTCGCCGGCCTCAACGGCGGGGCGGGTGAGGATTATCCTGGCCACCCTTTTTTTTATGAGGTCGGATACGGCCACCGCCATCGCCAGATAGGTTTTCCCCGTTCCGGCGGGGCCTATTGCTATTACCATGTCGTAATTCGTCAGCGAGTATATATAGCCTCTCTGCATGACGCTTTTGGGCATCACCGATTTGCGGGCGGTGACTATTGTCACGTCTTTCGAAAACATCCCCTTTAATGAGACTTTGGCGTGCTCGCGGAAATATTCAATGATGAACTTCAGGTCGTCGGCTTCCATAGTAACGCCGCTTTCCACCAGTTCGTTGAACTGGACGAACATATCCGAAACGCGCATGACCATTTCCTCTTCACCCTTAAGGGAGATGGAGCCGTTCCTAACGGTTACGTTTACGGAGAAAGTTTCCTCGATATGGCGCAAACGTTCGTCGTTTATGCCGCACAGGTCGCGGAAGTGCGGAAAATGCGAAATCTGTATAGTGTGGATGTTTTGCGTAGCGAAACCCTTTAAATTACCGTTTACATGAGAAACGGCTTATTGACGGTAAACTCCGGCATTTGAATTCAAGCGTACCCCCCTAATCATCATTGGATTCTAGCATATCAGGCAATAGCGTAACACAATAATGAGTTTTGGGTCTTGCCGGTCCGTTGAACCGTGATTTTTTTCAACGGTAACGGATTGTTTCGGCGAAATTATGCTAGAATTTCTTCAGTTATTGGATTTTCTTAGGGGTACTTAAATGGCGAAAAACTTGGATAAAGTGTCGACTTCAAGAATAATTTCCCATTATCCCCCCGTAAAGCTGAGCGCGGAGGAAAAGGCGGAAGATTTTCGCGAAATCTGGCCGGAAATAGAAAAACTTGTTAAAGGCGTCGAAACTGGCCCATTTAAAAAGTTTTCGTTTCTCATATACCGCTCGTTCAACGAGAGCCTTTCCAGCCGCTACACACCGGAACAGATATACGGCACACTCCGTCATTATTACGATTTCTTTTTAAAGGACTTCGATACCGTCGAGGACCCGGACTCCGGCATGCCGCGCGCGCTGGTGCATGTGGACTCGTCTGAAAATGAAGTAATGGATTTCGGCGGCGGCAAGTTAGCGGTTACCGGGATAATGATTCACGCCGTCGATTCACCCTTTCTTTTCGAAAACCTCGGCGGGTACCTGAACATTGCCGGGTTGCAGATCTTAAGCGTCATACATCCCGTAATTACGGTAAAGCGCGATAACGGGAAAATTGTGGACATAGGCGCACCGGAAGAAGAGGGTCCCAAGGAAGCATTCATTAAGTTCAACGTGAAAAAGGTCGTGAACCCGGAAAACATAAAAAAACTGGAAACCGAGCTCCGCTCCATCGTCAATGCTCTGTACCTGAGCGTAGGCGATTTTCCGGCAATGATAAATGAAACCAAAAAGTACCGCGAAGAACTGGAAAGCGACTCCGCGGCCCCTGAAGACGCCGCCGAAACGGCAGAGTTTTTACGCTGGCTGTTGCCCGACCATTTCATCCTGATGGGCATGACCCGCTACGACGTGGCGGAAAACAAAAAAGGCCACCGCCTCAAGCAGAGGGAAGCGTCACAGTTGGGCGTTTACCGCAACATCGAACTTATGGACAAGGTTTTCCCCGGCCTAAACGACGAGATAGGGAAGAGAATCCTTAATACTTTCGAAAGGCCCTTCATGATGGTCATAGACTTCCACACGAACTCGCCATCGATCATTTATCATCGCGAGGCGGTGGACGTGGTATTCGTGCGGCAATACGGAGCCAACGGGATTCCGGAGGCGGTTACGGTTTTCATTGGCCGCTTCGCGCGAGGCGGAATCATGAGCAGGTCTTCGGGCATCCCGTTTTTAAGAAAGAAGCTCTACAGGCTGTTAGAGTCCGAAAAAATCATTCCGAAATCGCACATGCACAGGGAAATAGAAACGGCATTCAACCAGCTTCCCAAAAGGGAGCTTTTTTACACCGACCGCAAAACGCTTTCCGCGGTGCTGAACATCTCCGCTTCGATGAAAGGCGACTATGAATCGAACGTCATTGTCCGCCATAATCCGATGTTCGAATACATCACCGTTATACTGATTTTTTCCGCAAAAAAATACAGCCAGGAAAACCTCGACAAGATAAAGGAATACCTGTGCGGCGAGCTGAATTTAAACATTCTCTACCAGGACGCCTCCCAAAGCGCCTCCGTAGCTCAGGCTTTTTTCTATTTTCAGGCGCCCGACGGCTCCGTATTTGAAATCGACGCCGAAAAGATGGCCCGCGACCTGCGCGGCATCCTGATGACGTGGGACGACCTGCTGGTGGAACAACTTGTTGAGCGGCTTGAAGACAAATTCGGATTCGGCCTGTACAAGCGATACAGAAAACGGCTGACGGACCTTTACAAACAGGCCGTGCCGCCCGACGAGGCCGTGGGCGATCTCATTAAGCTTGAAGAACTCGAAAAGTCCAAAACGATTCAGCTCGACATTACCTGCAAATCGCCGACGACAGCGCACCTTCGCATCTACTGGAACAAGGAGCTCGACCTTATGAAGCTCATCCCAACCTTTAAGAACCTGGGGCTTCACGTAAGGGAGGAAATAGCCTTGCCGCTGCAAACGCGCGACGGCGACAGGCTGTACATCCAGCTACTCCTTCTGGAAGACACCGAGGAGAGGATCGCTCTTCTGGAAGAGTACAAGGGAATGCTGATAGAGGCCATAAGGCTTGTTATCAGCGGCGAGATAGAGGACTGTGAACTGAACCGCCTGATACTTTCCGCAGGGTTCGATTGGCGGCAGATAGACCTGGTAAGGGCGTACAGGAATTACATGCTGCAGATTGACAAGTCCCTGAACCCCGCCTCCGTTACCGGCGCTATAAACAGGTACACGTCGCTCCTGACGACGCTGGTTAACTACTTCCTGGAAAAATTCGACCCAAAAAAGGGAAAAGCCGAAAGGAGGGAGGAAATAAAAACCGCCTACGAAAAGGGGCTTGGCGAAATAACCGACCTTACCGAAGACAACATAATGCGCCTTCTGTTCAGCGTGGTGGAAAACACTGTGCGCACAAACTATTTCAAACCGCTTGAGCATCACTACTTGTCTTTCAAGATCAACTGCGAGGGCATAAAAAGTATGCCCAAACCCGTGCCGATGGCGGAAATATTCGTGCACAGTCCCTTCATTGACGGCCTGCACCTGCGCAGCGGCAAGGTGGCAAGGGGCGGCCTGCGCTGGAGCGACAGGCCGGACGACTTCCGCACGGAAATACTCGGGCTGGTAAAAACGCAGATGGTAAAAAACGCCGTAATAGTCCCTGCCGGCTCCAAGGGTGGCTTTATTATTAAAAAAATGAGGTTCGGTACGCTTACCGACAGGGCCGAGATATACAAACACCTTTACCAGTCGTTCATAAAGGGCCTTTTGGACTTAACGGACAACCTTGTCGACGGCCAGCCCAAGCCGCCCAAAGACATCGTGTGCTACGATCCACCGGACCCGTATCTCGTCGTCGCCGCGGACAAGGGCACGGCGACCATGTCCGACAGCGCGAATGAAATATCGGAGGAATACGGTTTCTGGCTGAAAGACGCGTTTGCATCCGGCGGCGCAAACGGTTACGACCATAAAAAATTCGGCATTACCGCGCGCGGGGCGTGGGAGTGCATAAAGAGGCATTTCCGCGAACTGGGAATCGACATACAGAGCGAATCGATAACCGTGGCGGGCATAGGCGACATGGCTGGCGACGTTTTCGGCAACGGAATGCTCCTTTCCGAAAAGATCAAAATGGTGGCCGCCTTCAACCACATGCACATTTTTCTGGACCCAGATCCCGATCCCGCAAAATCGTTCGTGGAGCGCAAGCGGCTTTTCGAACTCGGCAACCGTGGCCGCTGCCAATGGACCGACTACAACTCTGAAGTCATCTCACCCGGCGGGGGCGTATTCCTGCGCTCGGCCAAGGCGATACCGATTTCCGAAAAGATGCAAAAACTTCTGGGCGTTAAAAAGGACAGCATGAGCGGGCAGGAACTCATACGCTCGATTCTGATGATGCCCGTCGATCTTCTTTACTGCGGCGGCATAGGCACGTACATCCGCTCCAGCCGCGAAAGCGATCTTGATGTTGGAGACAAGGCCAACGACGCCGTGCGTGTAACCGCCGACAAGGTGCGCGCCAGGGTTCTGGGCGAAGGCGCCAACTTGGCCCTTACCCAAAAGGCGCGCGTCGAATACGCGGAGTATGGCGGGATAAACAATACCGACGCCATAGACAATGCCGGCGGCGTAAACATGAGCGACCACGAAGTAAACATAAAAATATTCCTGGAAATCCTTCTCGAGCGGAAGGAACTGAAAAGCCGAAAAAAACGCAACGAGTTCTTTATGAATATCGGCGACGAGGTTGCCGAAATGGTTCTTCGCGACAATTACATGCAGAGCTCCGGCATCACGCTCGACCAAAAGAAAAGCCGTACGAAGCTGGAAGTCCTTTGCGATTACATCGGCGAAATGGAAACCAGGGGGATATTCGAACGCTACGAGGAAGACATACCGAACGCCGAAGAGCTTATGGAATACGCCAAAAAGCCCGGATATATGCCGCGTCCCATACTTGCCGTCCTTTACGGCTTTGAAAAAATAAGGCTGAACGAGGAAATCATGGCGTCAAAGCTGGTGGGATATGTGTTTTCCGAGCGCTACTTCGTGAACTATTTCCCCTCGGTAATCCAGCGCGACTACGCCTCGCATCTCGGCGAGCACCGCCTTAAAAAGGAAATCATCGCAACGGTTCTCAGCAACAAGATTGTAAACCAGGCGGGGGTAACCTTCGCCTACGCCGCGGAAAAGACCACGGGATGCATGCCCGCAGAAATATGCAAGGCATATCTGATAGTCGAAAACCTCCTACAGGCGGACGAGTTCAGGGAAATGGTGTACGAACTGGACAACAAAATCCCCGCCGAAAAACAAACCGGCTTCCTTTTGCAGATGGAAAATCTTATCGCCAGGGTCGTGCTGTGGATGCTCAAACACACCGAGACCGACCGCATAAGCTTCGACTTCATTACCCAGTATCAGGAAATAATCAAACGTTTTAAGGAAAACCTCTATGAAAAGTTGGAATCGATATGCTCCATGGAAGAAGGGTGCATAAGCGAAAAGGTAAAGGAATTTGAAAAGGAAAACGTGCCGGAAGCGCTGGCAAAATGGTTGGTAATACTTCCGTACCTGATAGACATCATGTCCATCGTGAAGATAAAGGAAACAAAGCACACAAATTTCATCGATACGGGCAACCTCTTCATACAAGTAACAAACGACCTGGAAATAGGCTGGATATCGTTCGCCCTGGAGGCAAAAGCCGCCGAAACGGCGTGGGAAAGGCGTACGGTGGAAAACCTCCTGACAGAACTGGAGCAGCATCAGTACCGACTGGTCATGAGCATCCTGGAGTTCAGGCGCAAGGACGAAGACATGAACGCCGCCTTCCGCAGCTACATGCTCGAAAAAGACGTGGTGGCAAAAAGATACAAGGAAACAATCGCCAAAATAAAGGCCGAAAAATCAAGCGACCTTCTGGCGCTCGGCGTCCTAATCCGAATGCTTGCCGATTTCGATTGATCTTATATCTAACAGGATTCTTTTCAGCAACCTGCTAAATGGGTTGACAAGTTTTTATACCCAAAGGATAATGAATGAAGGATAATTACTAAGGAAAAAACCTGTTATGAGGGTGTCTGATTGAGTTCATACGGAGGCGCAATTGCGCAAAAGAAAATTGAAGCAAGGGATATTTTTGCGCTCGTTGAAGACGACTTAAAGGAAGTGGAAAAATCGATTAACGAAAATTTCCACTCGAAGATCGCAATGATACCCCGCATAAGCTCGTATCTGGCCAACGGGGGCGGCAAGAGGATGCGCCCCGCCATTGTTTTGCTTACAGCAAAGATGTGCGGCTATAACGGAGGGAAGAGGGACATCCTTCATTCCACAGTTATCGAATATATCCACGCCGCCACACTCCTGCACGACGACGTGGTAGATTCGGCCGAGTTAAGGCGCGGCAAGGTCAGCGCCAATGCTAAGTGGGGCAACGAATTTCCCGTCCTTGTGGGCGATTTCCTCTACGCCAAGTCATTTTCCATGATGTCGCAGAACGGATCGCTGGACATAATCCGGGCCGTAAGCGAAGCTACACGGTTCCTGGCCGAGGGGCAGGTGATGGAGCTTGCGCTGAAGGGCGACCTTGGCATAACCGAAGAGGACTACATCGAGCTGATATTCCGCAAAACCGGAGCGTTGATTGTCGCCGGTTGCCAGATCGGGACCCTTCTTGGCGAGGCCACGGGAGAGCGAAAACAGGCGCTGGAAAATTACGGCAGGAATGTGGGCATAGCCTTTCAGCTTGTCGACGATATGCTGGATTTTACCTCGAACAGGGAAACTCTCGGCAAACCGGCGGGCCAAGACCTTGCCGAGGGGCATATCACCCTTCCGGTAATATATGCGTACAAGAAGGCGGACGAAAAAGAAAAAAAGATAATTGAAAACGCGGTAAACAATAAGGACCTGACGGATGTCCAGAAAAAGGAAATATTGGACCTTCTGGAAAAATATGGCGGCCTGGAATATGCCCGGATGATGGCGCAAAGGTATTCCGAAAACGCCGTTAAAGGACTTTCGTGCTTTGCGCCCGGCCCGTATCTGGACGCGCTGAAAGGGCTGGCGGAATTTATTGTGGAAAGGACGTCGTGAATTGTTGTGCACGCTTACGTCAAACTGGCCGTAAGTTCGATAAGGGAATACATAACCACGGGGAATAAGCCAAAAGTTCCCGATCCTCTGCCTGAAGATATGAAGCGCCGCGCGGGTGTATTCGTATCCCTCAAAAAACACAAACAGCTGCGCGGGTGTATCGGCACAATCGAGCCATCCGGAAATAGCCTCGCCGAAGAGATTATCGATAACGCCCTATCCGCTGCAACGAGAGACGGAAGGTTCGAACCTGTGGGCGAAGACGAGCTGGATGATCTTGATGTGTCTGTTGACATCCTTTCGCCGCCGGAACCGGTGGAATCCGTAAAAAACCTCGATCCGGAAAAGTACGGGGTGATTGTTACATCCGGCTCCAGGCGCGGGTTGTTGCTGCCCGATATCGAGGGGGTGAACACGGTGGAGGAGCAGATTTTAATCTGTCGGAGGAAAGGCGGAATTCTGCCGGGCGACAGAGTCTCGCTGGAATGCTTTACAGTAACTCGATATAGGTAGCCTTTACAGTGTCGCCAGCGCCGCCGAAAGAATACCCAAACGCCGTGGAAGCTCTCTACCAGGCTCCGCAAGGCGGAAAAGCCGGAAAGGTAAAGTGCCTTCTGTGTCCGCATAAATGCGTGATAGCGCAAGGCAAAACCGGCATTTGCAGGGTAAAGAAAAACGTCGGCGGTAAATTATGGGCAATCGCTTACGGCCAGACCACGTCGTTCAGTTTCGACCCGATTGAAAAAAAACCCCTTTACCATTTTTACCCCGGAACTTCGATCCTTTCCATCGGGCCGAACTCGTGCAACCTTAAGTGCCCGTTCTGCCAGAACTACCAAGTGTCGCAGCTTGACACCCCCACTAGGTACTTTTCTCCCCAGGAAATCGCGCGTCGGGCGGATGTCGAAAACTGCTGCGGAGTTTCATACACATACAGCGAACCGCTGATGTGGTACGAGTACGTTTTGGACTGCGCAAAGGCGGTTAGGCAAAAAGGGCTTAAAAACGTGCTGGTAACCAACGGAATGCTGGAGCCGGAACCGTTCGACGAAATATTGCCTTACATCGACGGGTTGAATATAGACCTGAAGTCGATGGATGAAGATTTTTACAAAAAGACGGCCAAGGGAAAGCTGGCGCCGGTTCTGCGAAATATTGAAAAGACGGCCAAGGGAAATCTGGCGCACCTGGAAATAACGAACCTGGTAATTCCTTCGCTTAACGATACCGATGAAGATTTCCAAAAACTCACGGACTTCCTTGCCGGCATCGACCCGGAGATACCTGTGCATTTTTCGCGTTACCATCCGGCCTATAAGATGGACTATCCGAAGACGCCCGTGGAAACGCTCCTTCGAGCCGCCGAAATCGCGCGCGGAAAGATGAAATACGTCTACATCGGCAACGTGTATGCGGGCGATTACCTGAACACCGTTTGCCCGTCATGCGGCGCCATGCTCATTGAAAGGGAATCGTATTCCGGCAAGTTGCTTGGCTTTAGTGACGGGCGGTGCTTGGAATGTGGCGAAAAGGTAAATATAATCGGGGGGTGAAAGATACCTTTTTTGGAGGGCGCATTCATGGATAGAGAACGGGATAACGAAGGCGAAAAAAATCCGCAGCGCGGAGCTATCCGCGTGGAAACATCATTCTCCACCGGTTACACGGCCGTTGAAGGGAAAGAACTGGAAAGGCTGAACGAAGAAATAAAAAGCCACAGGACTTGTGACCGACTGGGCCTTCCCGATTCCAGCAGTTCTCTGCCCAGCGATCTGGATAACATCAAGGATTTCCAGGACGCATCTCCGGCAATGATGAAGATGTGGGTCTCGATTGACAACAAGCTGGATGCGATAATGAAGCTTATCGGCGGCGTTGAGCTTAAGTTGGAAGATGCCGTCCCAGCCGTCGCAAGGGACTTATCGAGCACGGGGATGAAGTTAAATGCGGAAGAGGAGATCGCAACGGGTACGCATATTATGATAAGGCTCACGCCGCCCGCCCATCCGTCTTTTACCGTGGATGTTGTGGGTAAGGTGCTTTCTTCGCAGGATGTGGAAGGCGAGGGGTATCTACATTCAATCGAATTCACGGCAATCCACCCGGACGACAGGGAATCCCTGATAACATATATTTTCAAGCGGCAGCGCGAAATCCTGCGAAGCAAGCGCGAGGAATAAACGCGAGCCCGGAAACGCCGCAGAATACAGTGAAACTAAAAAATAAAAAACGCTGTACGTGGGTGAATGACGATCCCCTTTGCGTCGAGTACCACGATAAAGAGTGGGGCGTTCCGGTGCATGACGACAGGCACCTTTTCGAACTCCTTATCCTTGAAGGGGCGCAGGCGGGCCTTAGCTGGATGACGGTTCTTAAAAAACGCCGGAACTACAAAAAGGCGTTCGACAACTTCGACGTAAAAAAGATAGCCCGTTACAACAAAAGAAAGGTCGAAAGCCTTTTAAAAAATCCCGGTATCATACGCAACCGCCTTAAAGTCGAATCGACGGTCACTAACGCAAAGGTTTTTATCGAAGTTCAAAAGGAGTTCGGCAGTTTCGACGCATACATCTGGAAGTTCGTCGGCGGAAAACCGAAAATCAACAAATGGAAAAAAGAAAAGGAGATTCCGGCCAAAACGGAAGAATCGGACGCGATGGGCGTAGAGCTTAAGAAACGCGGATTCAAATTTGTCGGCTCGACGATCTGCTACGCATTCATGCAGGCAGTGGGGATGGTGAACGACCACACAACCGATTGCGGTTATAGGCGCGCAAAAGGCTAACGCGTTTTCTAAAACGTCTTTAAAATCGTTCGGAAGGTATTAAAAAAATGGTGCCGAAGAGAAGAATCGAACTTCCACGGGGTTGCCCCCACATGATTCTGAGTCATGCGCGTCTACCAGTTCCGCCACTTCGGCCCGCTAACCATTATGTAGGACAGAAATATTTTTTCAAGATCATACTTGAAATCCGAAAATCCAAAGTGCAAAAGGGCGCGGGTTTTTGTTAGACTCTCATGGTCGGGGCAGTAGCTCAGCTGGGAGAGCGCAGCGTTCGCAACGCTGAGGTCAGGGGTTCGATCCCCCTCTGCTCCACCA
>SDBV01002807.1_pt1 | contig 25973 bp, 31 predicted proteins | sample 2277081 | NCBI WGS metagenome assembly SDBV01 (sample SAMN10402039, study PRJNA504765) | marine sediment metagenome | isolation source: marine sediment core GS10_PC15, 223 cmbsf | place: Arctic Ocean: Southern Knipovich Ridge | collected 2010 | reverse complement strand
AGTCGTCCGGGTAATCATCGGTAAATCCGTATTCGAACGTAGCACGAATATTCTGGTATCCCTCGATGAATTCATGTCCGCTCGTAAAATAAATGCAATTTGAGTCAGGCTTGAACGTATACGGATACGTTACGGTATCGAACTCCCGCCACGCCATCCCGTCCCAATACTCAAGCATTGATACGGCAGTAACCGGCGCGTTCTTGGTCCACAGGCGGTATGACTTCTTTCCGTTAAGCGTTTCCACGGTATCTACTGGACTCGGGTTGTCCGCTATGGCGAACGTGCGGTCTCCGGTCTTCTCCTCGATCATAGCCGTCGCGAGGTCTATGGCCAGCGATATCTGGCTTTCGTTGTTTACCGGACTCGGAAGGTCATTGAACGTATCGTACTCGTTGACGGTTATGATCGCCATTCGTTATCTCTTTCCTAAAACAACCACGTGCGGGAACCGGACTCTCGTCGCGCTGTACAAGGTGCGACACTCGTTTGGTTCCCGCGTTCGTGGTCTGCGTTGCAACACGCTTTTATTAAGTATCCAGGTCGTTAGACTTTTGGTAGAACACCAACAGATCAGCTCCGGCCAGATCCGTGGGTGACGGATCCGACACGACGTACGTGTCGTCAATGGTGAGCGTACCGTCGGTCGTGATGGTCGCCTCGCCGGATAGATCCGAAAGCAGGTCGCCATCGGTCTCGTCAAACGCAAGCACGATCAGCGGAACGTCTTCGGCCTTGATGGCCGATATCGTGACCTCTGACGGAAGATCGCTTGGTGACGCATCCATGTTTCCCATGCCGAACTGAACGTTCATGGCGGCGAATCCGCGCGGACCAGACGTATCCATCCATATCGCGAATATGCGTTCGCCGGTCGTCGAGTTCGCTACTGTGATCTCGTCAGCGTCCGAAATGGTGGTATCGGACGTCTGGTCTGTCCACGCGCCTGTAGTCGAATGCACGGACACACAGCAAATCAGGATGTCGGTAGTCGATATCCCGGTCAGCGTGGTCGCGACCGCGCCGCCCGCGCCGTCAGCGTCACCAGACAAGATAATCGGTGAACTCACCTGTTGACCGGCAGCGGCGGCGAGCCACCAAACGGCTATGACATCACTCGTTGACGTCGGTACGGTAATCCTGCCACCTGCTATGATAGCGGCTACAACGGTTCGGTCGGTTTTGTCGTTTGTACTCGTGGCCAATTCAATACAGGCTATGATCGTATCGTTCGCAGTAATGGCAGTGCCGTCTTCAGCGGCGACGGAAATTCCCGCCGTCGATGAGTCAGCGGCACCGGCAACCAGGGCGAACTTGACCAAGCCTGCACGAACAGCCAATGTCATTGCGCTCAATTTAGACTCCTATTCTCATTTTCAAACGGGCGACGATTTCAACGCCGCCCACCGTTAATCACAAATTCAATGCCGCTTACGTAGTATGCTGCATGTTCTCCATGCCGGAGACCGGCGTGATGGAGTCGGCACTGATCTTGCCGAAGTCCCAACGCGCAGTGGCGACAAACTGACGCTGCTGAGTCAGGATGTTCTTGTTGAACTCAAGCGTAATGCCGCGTCGTTGGGCAATACGGAATGACGGCTTATGAGTGCAGACCATGGAGGTATGTTTGACGTCAGTGCTTACGTGACGAATACCATCACTCTGAAGCTGCTCGTCATACTGGCCGGAGATGTAAATCTCAGAACCGTCAATGTTAGGCAGGACGCCGGAGATCATGTAGGCCAGAACTCCAAGGGCGTCTTCCTTGTACAACGCTTGCTGCACCTGAGTGCGTCCCTTAATACCGGTGATATAGATGCACTCCTGCGGCGTAAGGCCAGCAACACCAAGATCACCCTTGGCATCAATGAAGTTAACCAACTCCAACGCGTTCACGCCGGTAGAGGCAGATGAATCCTCAATGTTACGCCCGTTAGACTGGGCCAGCTTACGCAGGCCTTTGAAGCAGGTTTCTACGTTATAGGTCTGGTATATGGTGGTATCCGTATTGTCGAAATGGGTGCCGCTGTCGTCACCGTTGATGACGGCAGACTCAAGGCCTTCAAGCAGGGCGATTGCCAGCTCATTACGGATGAACTCGACCATATCGAGGATGGCGTCCTCAGTAAGCTCTTCGGACGAGACCAGCGCGCCGATAAACACGTCAGGCGTGAATGTCTTAACGCCGGTGGCAATGTTCGTCTTCCGCGCCTCTTCGGCATTGTCGACGAGAGCCTCACCGCCCTTGTACACGACGGCTTTGCCATTCTGGAACGGATATTTTGCGGATCCGCCCTTTGGCATGTTCCACATGGTGAACTTATTGGCGAGACGAGGCTGCTTGCGGAGAATCTCGCTAAACTCGGTCGACATTTCGGTGGGAAGCCACTCGGCTCCGTATCCGGCGTTTCCACCGGCCATCGCAAGGGCCACGTCCTTATCGAACACCTCGGTAGCCTTAATGAGCTGCTTGAACAGGCGATTCTTCTGGATGCTGTAACGGTCACGATCACGAAACCGCAACATGGCGTCGGCGATGATCGTAGCGTCATGCAAATCACGGAGGTTCTTGAGGTCGTAACCGGCCTCCATTTTATCATAGTCGACGGGCATCTGGAACAGGCAGTACGCCTTCTGCGCGATGTCGTCGAGCTTGTTGCCGTCGTCGTCCGTAAGCCAGACGAATTCAGTGATCATGGACCGGTAGTCCGTGTATGCGAACTTTTGATCATTCACGGATTTGGCGGCCTTCGCCTCAGCCATCTCGGTACGGACAGTCTCCAGCTCAGTAGCCATCGACTCAAGACGCTCAGCGAACTCAGTCTTGGTGATCGAGTTGCTGGTCAGCTTAGTCTGAGTCTCGCGGATTTCGTTGAGGATTCCCTGGAGGTCCGTTACCTCCGTGCCAAGACGCTCCTGCTCAGACAGGACGCTTTCGGCGTTAAATTCTTTGTTTTCGTTTGCCAAGGTATTTTCCCTTATAGTTATTATGTTATCAGTTTCGTGTTTACGGTTCATACGTACCGTTTTGCCATCGTCGGCGCTCACTACCTCGAATGTTGCGTGCGAATCAGCGCCGATGTTGACGATAGATATCTCCCTCAACCCGGCCTTCGTTACCGTGATGACGTCCGTTTTCTTGTTATAGACGTATTCAAAAACAGAAAAGCCAATTGAGAATGATTCGAGTACGCCCTCGAGAATTGATCGCTTGAACGTCTCGTCGTTCTCGCGCCAGATGATGCACGTGCCGCGGAGTCCCTTGCCCGGTATGATTTTGAACTCCTTGGTTTTCCCGACAGGTTCTTTGAAATCATCGTGAAACGACAGTACGCGACCGTTAAATTGTTTTAGGCCATCAGACCCGGAGAACGCATTCGCTTTGACAATGAGTCCGCGGGACTCTACAAGGTTCTCGGTAACGAACCAACCGTCAATAAGAATATCACCCTCTTTCGTCTCGGTGACATTCGCAAGTTCGATTGACTCATTACACGTTAGCCTTATGAGACTGGAGTCTTTGTCATACAAACGTTCAAGGGCTTCATTGGCCTCAACATTATTCATTCGACCTCCTTAGTTCGATGCGGTAAATGAGATTAAACCGTTAATTGTTTTTTCTATCCATTGTTCAGTTCTTACGCTATGATCATGGACGAGAGTCGCCGCGACGTCATCCGCGCGCTTCGCGGAGAACAGTCCGCGCACGCGCTTTTGCATCCGGCGAAACCCCGTAGTGAACCTATCGGTGTCCCCTATGATGTCCCTCAGCGTATTCCCCATCTGCTCAACCGCGAGCTCGATATCTATAGAGGCGAGGTGCAGAAGCTCTTCCATCTCCGTTTCGTGCAGCCGAGAGTCATACAGTATGGGCGTTCTCTTGAATGCCTCAACACCGCGCGCATCAGTCATTTCCTTCAGCAGCGGCAAGATAGTATTCATTGACCGACGGCTGAAATCTGTCCGCGGAAACGCCCGCGCGCTCTGCCCATCCGGATCAACGAGCGTGGTCATAATCACGCCTCCGCCGGTCATCTTTTGCAGGTTGGTGAAGACCGCCTCACGCTGCATTTTGAACAAAGTATACAACGCGTTCGACACCTGTTGGCGTTTGTCTTCCGCTTTGGGATCTGGTTTGTCCACAGGGGGTGATTCGTTATCTGGTTCGGTTGGTTCGGTTTCCGGATCATCGGGAGCGGCGTCTTCCGAGATCGCAAGTTGCTCACGTACGTATCCAGGTGAGACTATACCCGCGTTTTTCAATTTGATAAGCGTATCAACCCGCTCTCCGTCATCACCTCGGATAGCTGGTACGGAATCAAGGTCGAACTTAATATTCACGCCTGGGCCGTAGATAGGCCAGATGAGTTGCTTATTGAGGGCGTCTTCGATAACCTTGATGATGGGCTTAACGGTATTGAGCCAGAAGTCGAGGTCTTGCGCAATGGCGTTTGCGTAATTAGAGTATTCCATAACGCCACCACGGAACGGAGGGAGGCCGTACACACCGAACGTCTTTTCACGATTCATGCGCAAAAGGTTATCGAACGCGAGGTCCTTATGCCGCTGCTCTGGCCACTCGAATTTCCCCGCGTATTTGTTGATAAAGAGCTTGAACGCGCGCTCCGCGCCGCCAATCTCACCGGACATCGCGTCGAGTATCTGCTCATGTTGATCGTCCGAAAGGTCGTGATCCGGCGTGAACATGAGGTTAATCGTCGCTCCGTGCTCGAAGAACCGTGAGTTGAACCTGTTGATGAAATAGTCCATCATGATCTCTTCACGAATCGTGGTCACGCGGCCCACGCCCCAGAACGGGTCATCGACCTGGATGTCACGGATATGGATGACCTGGTTGCGCCGGTACGTCTTCGCGTACTGCGTGAACTTGCCGAACTTATAGTGTTTCTTGTCCCTCGAGATATCGACGTTACGCGGATCACGTGGCCATATTTCGACGTTTCCGTTGGGGCCAGTCTGCCGCTCGATGGTCAACAGGGAGTTGCCGTCGTTCAGGTATGACTTCACTATATGGTCAACGATGTCGCTCCACGAGTGTTCCGGGTTCGGCGACTGGATGATCTGGTTGGCTTCGTGGTCATTATCATCAATCTGCCGCTCCACGCCGTTCGTTACCTCAACGCTGACTATGTTGACGGGAAGGCTCTTGATGGCGTCAGATATGGCGCGCGTCGCGATGTACACGTTCGCGTTGACCTTTGGCGCCTCGACGTCATGTGACGTACGCGGATGTCGTGACGCCCAATCACGCGTACCGTACTTGCGGTAAACGTCAGTGTTGTGCAGACGGTCCTTGAACTCGTAGTACGCGCCTTTGATCGCACGTACGAGTTTTTTTATTCTTGTCATTGCCAAGGGGAGTCTCCCTTCACGAAAAAGATATTTCTAATGTCACCTCCGCGTATGTTAACCACAGCTTTCTTGTCCATAGGGCGCGCGTATGAAAGACCGGTGGCTTTTATGAACCCACTTATTTGCCTTACGTTGTAACCGTACTTCGCAAAGTGCTCAAGGGAGAACTCAACGAGGAGCAGTATAGACTCATTGTCTTCCAGCGTCTGACGCATCCCGTTGAGCACGTTCAGCTCCGCGCCCTCGACGTCAATCTTGACGAAGTCGAGCAGTCTTGGCCCGCCGTCGTTTATTGAAACGTCATCTATCGCGATGCCTTTGCATAGCGGCGTTTGCCGTGAGTGCACGATTTTATTCGTGACGCGGTGCCTTCCCGGGTTCTGGTCACACTGTATAGACAGCGTCTCCGTCGTGTTCCAGGCCGCCACCATTACAGGTTGTACTCCGAGCAGACCAAGCCTCGCGAGTTCTTCTGCGTTCTTCGCGAGAAACCTGAAGTTGCGTGGTTCAGGCTCAAGTGCGAAAATCGAGCCGCCTCCGTATTTGGCGTACTCCGTCGCGAGATACGCGGACCACAGACCGACGTGCGCGCCGATGTCAAGTGACTCACGCACGAGCGTTCTGTTCTTGAATTTCCAGTGAAGGTACTCACTGACGACTGTCATCTCGTTGCTTTCGTACCCGTCCATCTTGCACGGAGCGCAGTTCTTGAAGCCGCATGTTGATAATCCTGTATCTACGAGACGTGCCATCTTTTTCTCCTCTTAGTGGTTTCTACTGCCGACTCCATTACATGCTTGCCGTCACCGCCTATGACTCTCTCCTTTGGCTCAGGCGTGCGTTGCTCAGCGCCACCAGCGTGCCAACCCCTACCAGACGCAACGCTGTTCTTCATCCCACATACGTGGTACGCAAGCCATCTGTACGCAGAGGCGTGGAAAAAATGGTCAGCGCCCTTTGTCCATACGGGCCTGCCGCCCGCGTCCGTCACCCGACTCGGTACGCACATCTGCTTGACGAACTGACCGTGCGCGCACGTACGCCAGTCAAGCGGCACTTTGGTTTTGCCGTCCTTATATGACTTGACCATAAGGTCGAGCAACTCCGTGCGGTTCGTCTCCAGGGTTTGCTCGTCGTAGACGCGGTTGCATACCGGCGTCTTGATCTGGTCTTTGGCTCGGTAATAGCACATCCACCGATAACCCTTTTTCTTCACGAAGTCACGCGTCTCGGCGTACCCGCCGCCCTGGGCGTCGATAACGGTGCATACTACGTTGTAGGTAGACTCAAGGGCTTCCACCTGGGCCCAGGTATCAACCTCTATGAGGCATACGTCATGTATGACGCCGTCAAGCACGATTGATACCGTACAGGTGTACTTCTTGCCCTGGTCCACACCCATTACGGAGCGGAATACCTCCGCGTCGAACATCGTCTCGATCCTAACCGCCGACTTCTGGAGCAGAGCCTCGTCCATCCTGAACTCGACGTTCTCGTACTCGATGGCGAGATAGTTGTTGTGGAAGTTCTGCATCGCGACCGGGTTGTTCTGGGCCTTGATGAACTTATTGAACAACCTCTGTATGTCCGCAGCGATTCCCCGCTTGTCGACGAATAGGCGTGATACCCGATAGCCACTCGCTTTCTTTGGTTCGGAATTCAACGAGGGGTTCAACGCTATCCAGCGGCCCCTGCCCATGCGGTTAAACGGCTCGTCGCACTCCGTACACACCGCGTAGCCGGACTGGTTACGCAATGCCCATCCGCCGTCTCTCTTTTCGACGAAATTCGCGTACCAATCAAGGATCTGCTCATGTCCGCACGTTTCGCAGCCGACGTGCCACTCTTTTTGGTCGCTTTCCGCGTACTCTCTGAGGATGCCGAAGCCCTCGCGCGTCGGGTTGCCGAACTGCCATACGATAGGCGTGTGTGAGTTGGCGAGCCGGTCGTAGGCGTACACGATGTTCTCTTGGTTTAGCAGGTCGTACTCGTCGAAGAACAGGACGTCGCACGGGAATTCGAAGAAGTCACCGCGGACATTCGAGCCGACGAACTTCCAACCCGCGCCGAAGAACATCTTATACACGTTAGAGTCGAACTTCTTATCGTCGAGGTTTTCCACGGCCTCCGCGTACAGCGGCGAGTGTGACTTCATCCGGTCAATGCGGTCATACACGAAGGTCTTCCTATGCGTACCCGATGGCATGACATACATTCCGCGCAGTCCCCTCTTCGCGAAGGTGTACATGGCGCAGAGCGCGTGCTCGGTGAGATGGACCTGTGAACTTTTCACGATCACCATCTCGCGCGAGTTATCTTTGTATATGGCGGTGAGCCAAGGCTTGTCCGAGAACGTCATCCGCTTACCGCTTGTCGTGCGGTGGTGCTGCATTCCCATAAACAAGCGCGGATACTTATCGGCCATCACGCTCATGCCCGCGCTTATGAGCTTGTGTGACTCCCTATTTATAGACGACATGGTCAAATTCGCTCCGCTGCTTCCCTGTCCATTAGGCATGATTTGCAGACCGTCTCACCCCTGTCAACATCGAACATACGGCAGTCGCTGCAGAGATTCTCATCGCAATCGAAGCAATAGTCAATCGCCTCTTCCGCGGCGCATTGGCCGCACGGTTCCTTTATCATATCCTCACCGCGTCACACACGAAAATTACCTTGTCATCTTGCATATCGACGCGCGTCACGTCCGCTATCTTGAGTACGCCCTTGTAGTATTTCCCGATGGCGTCCGCGTTGGGATAGGTCCGCAGGTGTGACCTGCTGCTGAAGTTTGGAACCGAGAACACGACGTGCGTTCCGGGCGGTATGAACCTCAGGATACGGAGGTCATCGAGATGCTCGAACACCTCCACCGCCACCAGCGTGTCGTATGGCAGGTACAGCCAGTTATTTGCATCGTAGGCGTCACCGCACCATACGTTGGAAAAAGTGGTGAGGCTATGCTTCGCCAACGCCATTGGGCTAAAGTCGAAACCCGCGTACGTATGGCCCCTTATAACCAGCCGCCTGCCCAGCTCACCAACGCCGCAACCAACCTCCAGAATGTTGGCCGGTTTAGGCAGGTAGCCGATTACCGCGTCGTATACGGCGTCGAAGCGCGCCGTGTCGTATACGCCGGTACGGTACGCGGACATGTAGATGTGGTCATAGTACCCTGACGGCTCTTCGCGGTGTTTTGTCTTCTTTACCGACATCGTTTCCCTCGGGCTAATTCTCTCCCGGCTTCAGCAGCGCGTCAAGTATCACCGCTTCACCGTCAGGCCGCATGTCTACCGTGACATGCGTGTTCTGCCCGTATATGGTGAAGCGCGCCATGCCGTCCGCTTCGATAACCCTGCGCAGTACGCCCACATGGATGCCGAACGCGAAAGTCTCCAGGGTGGTTGAGTCACTGGCGCGCTGTAAGTCCGTAACCAACAGAACGCCGACGCACCTTATGGGGCCGTCCGGGCAGGACTCGATCACGAGCCTGTGGACGCCGATGTAACCCGGGAACTCGAACTGCCCCATGACGTACCATGACATGTTCATGCCCTCGCCGGTAGCCACGAGGCGCACGTCAACGGCGTGGTCAGAGGCGAGCACGACCTCAATGGTGGGCATGAACGAAGCGAGCGCAGTCACCTGATTGCCGCTGATCACGGCTATCGACGTAAGGGCAAGCGCGATCACGACCGCTATGATGCAGATATATCGTTTCATTGTTTCCTCATAAGTAAACACGGAGGCCGATTAAGACCTCCGTGCCGGAGAGAACCGCGCCCGGTTGGGCGGTATTTAACGGCCACGAACCGAGCAGGGTGATTTTAAGGGTGCTCTACCATTGAGCTACATAGAATTACAGCGAACCGACTATGACCGGAGTCGAACCGGTATCTCCCGAGTGCCCCTGTTCTACTAACTGAACTACACAACCGACATGTCGGTCATGACCGGAATTGCACCGGCGACCTTGGACGTTTTCAATAAAGCCATGTCATTTCTATCGCAGGCTCACGACTGATAATCCGCAAACCGGGAGTGCAGCATTGGTCACACACGGACGGACATTCGTCTTCCGCGGCGATCATGTCATACCGTCCGCACTGTACGCATTCGACAACACACCATTCCAAAACAGATTCAAATTCCATGGTAATACTTCTTGCTGTCACCCCACCGTGCGGGAGTGTTCGCGATAACGGAGGCCGTGAGACGTATAAACCCGTTTTCACAAACTGGACACGCCTCAGGCCGTTCTCGGTCATTTACAGAACGGAGCTCTTCAAGCTTGTAGGCGCACTCATCACATTCGTATTCATACAACGGCATCAATGCTCTCCTGTTACCGCGTAACACGGAAAGAGCAAAATGATTTCCCCACAATGCAAACATGGATGCCCATGGGCATCCATACCACCTTCGGTTCGTTTCCCACACGCATCACAGAACCAGGCAATAATTTGTTTATTTAATTGCATTGTCTGTCTCCTTACACCTCTTGATTTCGTGCTTGTCCGCGTAGCATCTCATCGCGACGTGTACTTCTTCTTGAGAAAGATTCGGAGAAAGTGTGAACGCGTATGCCAACATATCAAGAGCGGTATACTTATTGCTCAACATGATGTCACCAGTCCAGCGCGCCGATCTGCCTGACCATCTTCTCGACGTACCTGAGCAACCACTTAGCGCGCGGAAGCAGATACAGGAAACCGGCCACCCCAAAGGTGGCCCCCACAACAAACGTTACGATATACCAAATCATTCTGTTTCGTCCTTTCCAATGCCGTCCGAGCCGCAAAGCGGACACTTGAACTTCAGTATGTTAGTCTTCAGCTCAATCACGAAGTGGAACCCACATCCGTGGCACTTAACCGGTTGCTTCGGCCACGCTTCACTTCCAGATGCTTGCTTAACCATTTGTTCGCCTTGTCTGACATTCTCCGTCGCACCTTACGGTTAAGTCCCGTATCATACGCCTGCCGCCAGTACATCGCATACATGTGATGTTCGGCATCTGGACAAGTCGCGATATCACCGTTCTTCCTCTGCGCGTTGCGAAACTCAAGCGGTTTTCCGCACTGATCGCAACGCTCTGTCGGCGTAGTTACCAGGTAGCGCGGCGCACGTATAATTTGGCCACCATCACGCCGAATAAGCGGATCACCGTTCTCCCCGTCAATCGCGAGTACGTCGTACCGCCGCCCGGTGGCCAGCTCGTCACACGTCAGCATGTAGTCTCCTGCCACAATCCGATAACAAATATCACAAACGCCAATATGAATCCATCAATGTTCAACATCCGACACTGCCGTTACTGCCCGCTTTCGGTCCGTGGTCATTGTTATCATCTATTGATATTCTACGCAGTACGATATGTGGCGGATATTCAGGCGGCGGTGAAATAACATCCGGAAAATAGGATTTAAGTTCGTCATCCTCATCAATGACAATAGGACTAATATCCGTTTTGGATTCGCTTACTTCGCTGTCAACGGGTGCGGGAGGTGGTGTCACGTCGGATACGTCTTTGGCGATCACGTCGTCCAGACTGACCTCGTCAACAACGGCGATAATGTCGCACTCACGCATGAGCATCAGCGTTTCGCCGCCGATCACGATTTCGCCGCCCTTGAACCGTCCGTACATGACGACGTCACCGACGACGATATCGAGCGGCACGAGGGTTCCGGCAGCGGCGTCACGCTTTCCGCGCCCCACAAACACAACGGTTCCGCGCCCCTTCACCTCTACGCGGATCAGATCGATGCCGCCTCCGCTTTTCTCCTCTGGCGCGTCGGGCCGTACGGCCAGCCGGTCTTCGTATAGGGTGATCTTCTGTTTCACTGGTTCTCTCCTGTTACGGGTTCACCGTCGAACATTCCGCTCAGCGTCCGGTTGACAGCGCGCCTGAACTGCGGCCCGGTCAGGCGAGTCAGCCTCGCGGCGAGCGGCGATACGCTGAGCTTTCGCGTCCAGTTAGCGTAGTCTACTATGCTTTGGTAGACCGATCCCGGGTACTGCTCAGCTATGTCTCTCATTGCTGGTGCGTTCATTCTGTTCTCCTGCCTTTAGGTCTTCTTATACCTATAACGCAGAAACGGGTGAATAGTTACCGAACAAAGGAAACTATTTTTTTCGCACATAATGCACAATGCGGAAAAAGCCGTTATGCGCCAGAGCCACTCTCGTAAATGGTGAATTTCCCCTTGGGTAATATATACCCCTTTTAATAAAAACCGCTACAGCTTCCAGCTACTCTACCAACGCTTTAACTACACGGAACGAGATCATGAGAAAGACCCTATATAGCTCTACGGTTGAACGTCAACGAGTTAGCTACACGGATCATAGCTCTACGGTTGAACCGCAACGGGTTAGCTATCCGTACGGCTAAGTCGTTGGCGTTGAGCCGTAGGGACGAAAGCCATTTCCTAACCCGTTGGCGTTCAACCGTAGGGACGAAATGGCTTTTCCGCGCTGGGTTTTCCGTGTAGCTAAGGCGTTGGCGTTCAACTGCAGACCCGGAGCGAACGGTATTACCGGGTACTAAGGGGGACGTGATTAGTCCGCAGAGAGGCGAAAGCCATAGACCCGGTCACGCGCCGGACAGGGGGATGAAACCGTTTTCACCCCGACCACGTCTTTCGGCGGCCCTCATCCACGTCCGTACCTTTTGCAAAAGCCTGGACACTGAGGTGGGCCGCATCCCGAGGGCCGCAGCTATCTCAGAGCGTGGTGTACCCTCGCGCGTGAGGGCTATGACCCTGACGGCGTTACTGATCGGGCACCTGAACAGGTCCGCCGTTGCTCGTGTAGCCCGTTCTACGGTTTCGGCGGCCTCATTGTTTTCGTCATACGTCCCTATTGCTGCCCTCGCCTCTGCGTTCTTCTCCCCGACCGGTATGAGCGTGCCGTTTTGGTCCCGGTGGCTCTTGACGTAGTACCTCCGCGCCATGATTAGGCACACCGAATTAAGCAGCTTCGCCGCGTCAACCATGCCGTATCCAATAAATGTTCGTCGAGGGCGTGTCAGTCTCATGACGTACATGACGGCGTCATGGAGCGTGTCTTCCCGCTCACTGCCGGGTACGCCGAGCTTACCCAGATAGCCAAGCAGCCTATCCCGGTGCGCCGCGTACGCCCGTCCTACGACGTTGGTCCATGTAGTGTCAACCATTTGAATCAACACCACCATCCTGCTTATAACTATCGAAGTTTCCTAAAGGGTAATCCGCGACTTCGTCATCCGGTTTCTTCTTGGATGCGTCATTCAATGTCTCCTCGATTACGTCGTCGAGTGCCTTGGACGCCTCGTCTATGTTGAAGAACAGTTCTTCGGCGTTAAGACTTATCACCCTGGGTGCGCCAAGCGTCGTTGGATAATACCTGATCTTAATATGCGGAACGAACTCACCCATGATTCCGGTGCTTACCCATGAACCGCCGATTGCGACGACCTGGCATGCGTTTATCCTCAGTTTATTCCTTTGGAGCCAGTATACGATTGTCGGAATGCAACTGTCCACGGCCTCAGTCAACTGCACGATAAACGTGCTCTTCGCTAAATGGTCCTTGATCATCGGTCGCTCCTATTCTCGTTCGGTACGTTGTGGAACTTTTCGTCGACATTGTCATCTATCATCTGGCATGCTCGTTCGGCGATAGCGTGTCGCGCGTCCTGTTGTGTCCAATAAACCTCGTGTACCTTACACCACACCCCACCATTGGAACATGCCAAAGGGCGGATCCGCAAAATATCCGTGCCAGCGTTCAGTCCCTTCGGTTCTGATCCCGAAAAACCGTTGATCCGGACTTCGGGAACCGCGTCCCTATAATTGTCTCCGACGAGGTTATATCGGTAGCTCACGACGACACCGACAAACATCCTGTCGCCCTTGATGATGTACACGGTTGTCTTCATAAGTCCCTTAAGCACGCGCGCTATTTCGTCGCCTACCCTTATAACATACTCCGACGGCTTTATGTCAACAGGTAAAAACGGCCTCGGCATTCCTGCATTTTGCATTTTTGATAATGCATCATCTACCCTCCTTTGAACGTCGTCGATTTTCGTCGTCATCGCAGAAAAGTCAAACGTAGGCCGGTCGGGCTTGACCCTGACTTCTAACGCGGATAATTCGTCAAGTGTCGCTTGCACCGAGGACTCGGTGTCGATTTTGTGCTGGAACCATCTGCTTATATGGCCGGTCTTGAATATCCGGCGAAAGTGCACATTCCTGAACTGGTTCCATTCACCGAGTATCCGCTCAACCTCCGGCTCCAGTCTCTGTTCGGACCAGAACTCAATAGACAGCTTGTCAGCGAGATTCGTCATCGCGGTCTTGACGTTTCTCTTATGCTTACGCATTATACCAGCGACGGCGAAAGTCGTCACCGGGGGCACAGCGACAACGCATAGCGCCAGCACGGTTGAATCGATCATGTTTATCTGTTTCTCCTTCTTTTACGTTGTTCACTTTCGGGACGAATAGGTTCAGGTCATACATTATTAGTCGCCATCATCTTCCCCATCCGTTATGTTGGTTTCGTTCATCGATTGTATCTTGTTGAATATGGCCTTCTGCGTAGCCTCGAGAAGCTTCTCAAGCTCAGTGAGGGTGAGCGCGACTAAGTTCATATTGTGCAGGCCGCCAAGTTCCTCGCGGTATATCAGGAGCATCTCGCTGACCGTCTCGGCGGTTATCTCGACGGCCTTCGGATTGGCTATGAGCACGCGACCGCCTGACGCGGATAGCGCGGCCCGGTCAGCGTCTGCGGATACCTCTTTACGTACCTGCTCCATCAACATACGTATCTGCGTGACGTCTTCGTGGATTGTCTGTACGGTAACGTGCCCTTTGCCGCCCTCATGTATGGTGTCTTCGCCGTCGCTCTTCTCGATGCGTTTCATGACGGTGTCTATGAGGTCAGATAGGGCTTTCGCCCGGTCTTTCATACCCGCCCACCGCACGTCTGTGAGCGTGGCCTCCCACTCCTCACGCGCCTCTATGAGTTCCGTACGCGGTATCTTTCGGCAGCGGTCCATAAACAGGCCGTAGGCGTGGACGTCAGGGTCAAGCCCGCCGAACCCGTGCGTTTCGAGGAACCCCGGACCGATCAGCTCTTTGTAGAGGTCGGTGGGCCGCGCCCAGGTAGCGAGGTTGTTGGTGACGAACCTCCGTATTTTATTGCCCCAGCGCGGCGTGAGGGACTTCAGCCCCTTTGGGCGTCCGCGTTTCCGCTTTTTCTTCTCGTCATTCATTCGTTGCCGTCCGAGTCACCAAGCATGGACAGCAGACGCCGGTCGCGTTTGTCCAATTTTTCGTACACCATAGCAAGTTGTGTCTCTGCCGCGTGGAACGAACCCCATGACAAGCATTCATTCACAAACGTCTTGAAGAACTCCACCTGCTCACTGTCATCCGCGTTCGCGAGCAACGCGGCTGCCGTTTTCCAGTCAACCAGCATTCCTCTAATCATTATTATCTCCTTCTGTGAATTGTGACGGGTCCGCGCCGGGTGGCATTCTCCACACCATCACTGGCGGTCCGCCTCCGCCGGGTACGCCCGCCGAAAGTATGAGAACACCGAGGAACTCAGTCGCTACATGCCTGACGTGCCTGACCGTCACCGGACTTTTTCCGTATTTCGTCTTTATCCTCTTATTCATGTCAATTGACTTGATCTCGTCATTGCCGTTGAACTGCTCAAGTATCCACTCAACTATGTTAGAATCATGTCCGTTTTCTTTGTCATCGTCCTTCAGGTCGATCTCCTTATAGCCGTCCGTCTCATTCATGTACTGCAGTACCTTATTATTGGACGGGCCGACGAATCTACCGAGAAAAGAAAGCGTACGCATATTCTGGTTTCGCCCACCGCTTCGCTGTAGATGCACTATGACGTCAACAGCCGCCTCAATGCCCACCGAACCTGCTGACGTCCCAGATTTATTTTCGTGATGAATCCACACGACAGCGGCGTTAGCGGATAGCGCGGCCCTACGTAACCTTGACGTCTCCGCCTGCCAAGCCGCCGTTGCGTGTGACTCTGGGACCTCACCGCTCTTAGAGAACAAAGGGAAAAGCGTGTGGATTGAGTCAAGCACTACTATGTCAGGATCAATCGCGATGATAATCTGATATAGCTTTTTCCATGAGTTCGGCATAATACCGGGGATCTCGTTGTGGAGAATGAAAACATGCAACGCCGCGTCCGCGTTGATATCAGCTTCTTTGAATCTGCGCGCGACGTCACTCAGCGGCTCATCGTTTGACACCCAGAGTACCGTGCCTCCGTCATTGAGTACGGCGAGTGACTCATATGTACACAGCGTTGACTTACCAGATTTCTTTGCGGAACCGACAAGCAATGTTATACGCTGTCGCCAACTTATCCAGCTGCCTACCGTCTTTGGTCTTTCGGTGAGCTTCGGGTCTTTCATAAGATCAGCGAGACTTGGCGGCATTTTCATATCATCGTCGTCACCGTTGTCATCAAGGAGGTCATCGTCATCATCGTCGTCATCGTCGTCACTATATAGCGGCTGTCCCTTTTTGATGTCCTCTCGGACCCTCTCCCGGGCATTTTTTACGGCGTCATCACTCTCGCCAAAGTCGTATTTACCAGTATATGCGCTCTTAACAATTCGCTTGAGATCGTCGAGCATGAGCGGCGGTTTGTTCAGCCCGTTCCACTCAGACAGGAGCCGCCCGGCCTCACCTATGTCGTGTCCACACTTGCGGCACTCGCTCGCCAGTACAATTGCGCGGTTGTCCCGACCTCCGTCTTTGCCTTCCTTAACACCTTCCGTGAGCAATAGGTCCAGCGACCTACAATACAATTCCTTACGATACTTCGACAAATGTGAATCAAGGTCCGGCCAATCATTTTTGTCAACAGGGGGTGAATCGGTTTTCAATACTTCGGGTGGGAACGCGAATGGTTTACCAGTTAGCACCTTCAATTTGAAAAGCGGAAAGCCAATCGTCGTCTCGCCGTCGTTGTACCTGCAACATGGGAAGAGGGGTTGGCTGATTTTGAAAACCTGCCTATCCGCGTCGGGATATTTCTCCCTCAACCAGTCGCAAATCGGTTTGAACGCCGCTCTATCAGTTATTGGTTTAGTCAATACAAGGATCACCCGCAGCTTGGGGTGCTCTTCCGTATGGCCGGTCGAAGTATGCACGACGCCAACGTAATCCCTAAAGCGGTCAACTGCTTCGTCAAAAGATACGTCGCCATTATCGAAGTCAAAAGGCACGGCCAGAAGAGCCGTTGTATTCTCTTTGGATCGGGACCCGTCGTAGCGCCACGCCGAGTGGACCTTCGACGTGAAGAAACGGCGAACCGCTTTCTCATCACCAAGATTCAACGCAATTGGTTCGGGCAAGAATATCCTCTTGCTCTTACAGGCTCCCTTGTCGACGAAATCACCATCAACTACAGACAGGTTCAGTGATTTCATTATTTTCTTCCAATAGTTTTGAAATATCGTATCATTTGCTTTGCTGCTCGCAATGCGGTATTTTGAACTTCTTCATCTGATGTAATCCGCGTTGCAGTGTTACAATTGCAACACAATGTACGAAGATTCCATTTACGAAGTTCAATATCGGTAGCGTTAAGAATCCATTTCGCCATTGCATTTCCACCACCTACTTGTTTACGATGTGCAGCTCCGTTTTTGTCAGCGTGATCAACAGCGAGGAAAATTAGCTCCGCGCAACTGCACAATACACAGCGCGCGCCACCAATACGGTTAAAAGCTGCAAATCTTTCTTCTTGACGACTCTTACGCCGCTGCGCTTTTATTTCTGGTCGAGCGGCATACTCACGCTGTCGTGCTTTGTTTTCTGATTGAGCGCGATATTCACGCTGTCGTGTTTTTATTTCCGGTCGGGCGTCAAGTTCACGCTGTCGTGTTTTGTTTTTTGGCTGAACGCGATATTCACGTATGCACACTTTACACCATGACTGTCGCTGTTGACAGGTAGTGTTTCGCCGATGAAAGTCATTGAGCGGCTTGTCCACTCCACACTTTGCACAACGTTTTTTCATTTGTGCCATCTACGATCTCCTCCATATCGCCATGTTCTCGGGGACGGTGCAGCCTGGTTTATCGGTAAACAACCACCCAGACCTCTTGCATATCGGACAACAGATACCTCCGTCTGGTCCACGCCGCACAAAGTAGTCTACAGATTCAGGCCGGGTCGTGCCACCAGACTCATTTTCCATCAGGGTACTCATAACCTTTGTGTATTCTGCAATAGTCAGTACAATACCATAACCGAGACAAGCGTAGCATCCGGTCAATCGGTATCGTTTACTCAAGTCCGTCACCTGTCGCCATATTCGGCGTGTCATTGTTGTTTCGACCATCATTATGATCGATAGGTGGTTCACATTTACCAACACAATGTGAATCGGAACACATTGCGCCAGCCGGACATTCAACAGTTGATACGTTTCGCCGCAGCTTGGTGATATTTTCTTCAATATCAGGGAACGCGGTGACCATCGTTTCTTTGAACTTAGTGAGTATGCGGATCTCCTCATTACGTGATATGGCCTTAAGATCCTTTTCGCGTAACGTTCTTGCCTGCGCGCGTCGCTTGACAACGCTGTCTATCAATGACCGAGTGAGATGTAAAATGCGACGCCGGTTTTCTTGCTCCCTGTAGACGAGCTTGTTCACTCGTTTAAGGTATCGATCCGCTTGCGCCTGTGCTTTGTCTCGTGCATCCTCAAGTCTTACGCATTTTTTTCTGTATTGGTCGAGTATTTCAGCCATCAGTTTTTTTTTCCACGAATTTTGTTTAACGTGACGTATGCCGGGCCAAGGTTTCACGAACTTATAGTACAGCAAAAGCGTAAACCAAAGCGTATTTGTTGTAACAATAGCAATTCCACCAGCAAACGACCACCACTGTCCAAGGTGGGGATAGTAAAACAGATTCCAAAATCCCCACAATGATATGAACACCACATAAAGCCAACTTATACCTCTCACTTGTTTGTCAATAAACACACAACGGATATTCAATATGATGAACAAAGCGCCGCACATTTCAAATGCACCGTTAACGACGTCAGGCCACATTATGAACTCATCCGATTCGCCTTCATCATACGCTCATGGTACGCCATCAGCATCACGGTGAGTTTGCCCTTGATGGTGTTATCAGGCTCAGCGAGAAACTTATCACCGGCACATCCCTGAACGTAATTCGTTATCTCTACTGACGTGTCATCGATGATGTTACCGGCCAAATGCTTAACGAGATGCTCAGTCGCAACTTGGAGTGTTCCGCTTTTTACGCTGTCATCAGCTTCATTCCCCAAAATGCTTTTCGGTGTGCTCCTGAGGCATTCGCCACTGGTCAGCTGCATGAATCTGTCAAGGAAAATATCTGCGGCCTGCTCACATCCAAAGTTGCTGAACTGGAAGTCGATGATCGCCGCGTCATACGACATCACCATATTGAACTTGATGGCCTCAGACGGTACGTTCATCAAATGCCTGAACTCTGTCACGTTCATAACATGGTCAACGTCAGCGACCGCGTTAACTGTTTTACCCCCACGAATACTGAACGCTTCTGCGATAATCGGTTCCCAGATTTTTTCCAGGGCTTTGTAAGAGTTGAGCATAGACTTCAGCGGCCGTGATACGTCACCGATGTACGCCTCAGCCGCGTCATGCAAGAGTGCCTCAAGCTGGAGCATCCGCTTTTGCTCAGTCGTCAGGGTTGCGAACTCGTCTGGCGGTATGAGGGCGAGGACCAGGTCCGCGCAGTTGACGCAGTGCTCAGCCACGCTGTAGAATTCTTTGGTGTGGCCCGTGAACCTGCACAGGTGGCCGAGCGCGTGCGCAATATCGTGGATGTCGATGTCATCCACGGTCGGCTCCGCAAGGTTCACGGTTTTACCGCTGGCCGTCTGGATAATAGGGTCAGTTACTTTGATCATCGGTTTCTCCTTTTGATTGTGGCTTAAAACCATGTTCTCTGTCATATTGTTCAGCGCCATCTTTGAATGGCGTTTCCGGCGGTCGGTCGTCGAATTCCGATTTGATATCTTCGAAATCGAGAAGGAAAATCAAATTGGTAATAGCATGCGCAAGATGGTGAAGCCCTGACTCCGGATCATTCTTTTCGCCGCCATACCATGCGTAGATGTGACGCAATGCAGCGCCGACATACCGAGACCAGTTAAGTCCACGACGATACGTATTCGCACCGTATTTCCACGTGCCGAATGTAAGAACGGCGGCGACTTGTCGTAGCGGCCCAGGCATGAAAAGTTCCATCCTAAGCTTTTCGTTGTCGTGTTTCGGTGCTTCTTCATTCGTCTTCTTCTTCAAATGAAACCTCCTCTACTGATGTGCAGCTGTTCCATGACTCTCCGGCCTGAATGTCTACCTTTATGGGGACGAACCCCTCAATATCAAGCTCCATTGCGGAGCGGACCATCGGTATGAGTTTGTCGCGGTATTTTTTCGGCGTATGGAACAGAATCTCATCGTGAACGGTCAATATCATCTCAACCGGGAACTTCGCCGGTACGATGATCCTCTCGTAACATCGGACCAACGCCATTTTCATGATGTCGGCTGCCGTGCCTTGGATGATCTGACTTATGCCGCGACGCTCCCACTTGGCACGCTCGCCCGGTACGTCTGACCAAATGCCGGTAAACGCGCCGTCACGCTCATTACCGGTCAGCGGACGGATACGACCGAAGTGCGTCTTCGCGAACCCGACCTGATAAAAGCGCTTTTTCATTCGCTTGATCCACGCAGTAAGTGCCGGCAGCGTGTCAAACCATTGATCAATAAACTCTTGCGCCTTTTCCTCACTAATGTTATACAGTAACGCGAAGGCGTATGCGGACTGACCGAACAGCGCGCCGAAGTTCTGGTTCTTCGCCTTTTTGTAGTCATCTTCACTATAGTTTTTCCCAAACATCTCGATGGCGGTCGCGACGTGCGGTGACATACCCTGAGCGAAGGCGTCAATCCATACCTTCTCGTTCGCCATCACGGGACTCGCCGGTATGCGAAGCTCTATCTGGGAATAGTCTGAGTCAACAAATACCCAACCGTCGTCCGGTATGAACGCCGCGCGGATATTAACCGGCACGTAATCACCGGCGCATTTGGGTATGTTCTGAAGATTCGGCCCTGATGACGAGAATCTCCCCGTCGCCGGACCATTCGGCCAAAATGACGTCCGCAGCTTGCCGTCATCGTCAATCATTCCGGGTATCTTTGACGTGAAGCTTGACTTCAGCGTTGCGAGACTTGATCCGTGCAGCAGCATCTTGACGACCGGGTGTAAATTTTTCAGTGAGTTAACGGCAAGCTCCCCGGTGGCTCCGTACCCTGACTCAGTATACCTGACCGGCTTAAGTCGATCACCGTCAATATCAACAAGCGCGGTGCTTCTATCATGCTTGAGTCTTTTCTTGTCAAAATTACCAAACAACAGAATGGACTTCTGCATCCAGCTTCTTAAATTTATTTCCGTCGGCTTACCGTACCGCTCAGTTGAGGCTATCTCATTAACGCGCTCATTAATGATCTCGTACGCCTGCCCTAATACCTCATCGTGATCTTCAAGCAGATTAACGTTAATTCGTACGCCTGCCTGCTCCATGTGAATAGTTGGCCGGGTAACTCTATGATCAAGATCCCACGTTCCGCGCTGCTTCTCTTTGGTCTTGCGAAACTCGGCGAGAATCCAAAGTCTCCAGGTGAGGTCCGCGTCCTGACATCCGTAGATGCGCTGCATCTTGTTGTTAAGCTTGAGGAAATCACCCGCCTTGAATTGCGTCTTGGGGATACCGATTATCTTGTGCATCGAAAGCGTTGACCCAATGCCAGTGCAGTACCGTACCGCGTAGTCCTTGAGGCCCGCGACCTTTTCATTGGGCCACGTCAGGCGAACGGCGATGAATACGTCTTGGAAATCATAGACCTTTACGCCATGATTCTCCAAGATTGGAATGTCATACTTAGCGTTGGCGAATATGAGCGTGCTTTTTTTGGCCTTCGCCGCGAGCACCCTCAGGTGCTTCTTCTTCGGCATGGGGACCCAATACGCTTGCGCGGTATCGCAAGATATGGAGAACCCGTATAGGTCCGTCTTGCCGGGCCGTATGTCAAGGCCGCTCGTCTCGGTATCAATCGCGAACTCGTTACCGAACTTGTCAAGAACCCGTTTCAACTCTTCAACAGATTCAATTTCGATATATTCGCAACCCTTGTCCATTGCCTCCGCGTATAGTATCTGGCGCGCGGCCTCCGCCTCGAGTTTCAGTTGGGTCTTGGTCGGTGGTTTGACCTTCTTCGCTTTAACCGTTTGTTTTTGTGTTCTTTTGATTTCAGGCATCGTACGCCCCCAATGCGGCCTTCGCGTCTTCAACGTCACGCTCGTATACGTGAAGGTTGAGCGCAACGTTCGTGAACCGTCCACAGGGGAGGCAAAGCTCTTCGGCCATCGCTATTTGAAGTCCGTGCATCGTGAACACGTCATTGCGGAGGCCCGTGTTCACGTCCTGCGAGCGGAACACGGCGGTCGCGCAAAGCTCGCCGTTCCTTATCGTGAACTGGAGGCAGATGCAGCACGGGAAGTCCTTCGTCGGGACCACCTTGTGTTTGACCTGGTTGACGTTCAGCACAACCTGTCGGCTGTCCGGGTCCTTCCGCAGTTTGTCAATGGCCCACAGCCACTGATTCGTGTTGCTGATGTAGCCAGTGTCGCCGTCATGCTCTGCCGAAACAGCCATGTCGAATCGTTGATTGAACAAATACTGACCGTACGCGCTGTTGACGTGTACGCCGTCATCGGAAAACTGAGTCCAACAGTGTGCGAAACTCTTACCGGACTCAGGGTGCACAAGATCAGCTATTTTATTAGACCCGCTGAGATACCACTCAAGTTCTGCCTCCGCATACGGTATCCGCGTGTGAAACGGCTTGAGCGTTGACATGAAATTCTTGTCTTGATCATAGTTACACGCGTAACCGTTGCCGTGATCAATCGTCAAGACATAGTTGTCAACTTCTCTTGTCAGCATTCCACGCGGTGATGATTTTCGTCCTTGCAACGTCGCAATAATAGCGTAGTAGTACGCCTCATTAAAGTTTGTCGATTGTAACATCAACTCTCTCCTGTATTTTTTCGGTTTGCCAATTAAGCTGACCGCCTTCATATTTCTGCTCGAACATGCAATCAGCGAACTCACTCATCGGAACTGATCTGCAGCCCACGTCTTTTGCGTCACCGACGCACTTGCGCCACACGGACACCGGAATGGCGTACGCGCACTTGTTGCGCGGTCCGTAGTAGACGACAATAACAAGGAAGCCAACACCGCCCGCGCTTTCAATCTCCTCTAACGTAGTAAGCTGGCTTTCACGTACCCTGTCAAACGCCATTGAGACGCGGTTAGTTAGGATCTTAAACTCAAAGCCAACCAGCGTCCCGCACCAGCACGCTATAACGTCAACGGCACGCGGCCCGGTTTCACATCCATACCTGGAGTCGGGTATCTTATGCCACCAAAGCAACGGTTGAACCCGTTTCCAGCTCTGCATGATTTGTCTTGTTATGGCGGTCTCTTTCACGTTCTCTCCGATCAAAGGTTAAAAGACTGCGACGCCGTTAAGAGCTTTATCACGTTCGCCGCAAAGTGAAGCTCTATGACGCGCTCACCTGATTTTGAGCTTTGATATATACCCATCTGTATAGCGACGTCACGCTGCATTGTCTGAAGGCGGATAACCTCCGTAATCAAATCAGTCTTGCTTTTCTTCTGAAGCGCAGACTCCTCTGACACTTCAAACTCTTGGATTTGCGGCGCAAGTTTCGTACTTTTCAGCTGCACAGGTGACGTCGTCCTTCTGACTTTCTGCTGACGCTCACCCGGCTCAAACCAATCTACGTCCGTTTTGTTTTTCTTGCTTTTCATGATTGTCACCGTACCCACATTCCACAACCAGAATGATTCGGTTGTATTATTCTCGGAAAACATTCATGTTTATGTATCGTTTCCATGACTTGCCAATATTCGCTGACGCGTTGTTCGAGTGTATGATAACGAAGAATATTCTTTTGTCCGAGAAAAGCTATCCGCTCGCGTAAATTATCATGTTCCAAAAAGAAATCGATTTTTCGAAGTAATTCATCGAACGTGTCATCGTATGTTACACAATGTAAACCCTCGTCCCATATGAAATGCATATCTTGAACTTTATGATTTATAAACATTGCGCCGGAGCCCATCGCGTTGTACGCGCGATTACTCGTGACGAACGATCCTGGATTGTCGAATAATCTTCGCTGAATATTGAACGCGATCCTGCTCTGTGCGTATCCCTCGGCCATATCCCATTCGCGGATCTCACCGGACTTTCCTATCTTGTCGGTGACAAAATTGCATTTGTATTGCCGGTCGATTTCATTGAGCCATTTCGTTCGACGACCATCACATGACCCAAAAAAGCAAAGATCGAAAATCTTTTTCAACGTATTGAGTCGCGTCGGCAGTTTGTCATCTTTCATACACGAGCGATGATCGAAATATTGTGGCATCCACAACACGTGTGGCGCGAGATCGTGATATCGTTGCGCGGTCTCCAAGATTGAGAACGTCAAGACGTCGGCCTGATTCACGAGTGATCCACGCCACATTCGGTCACGTGTGCGTTCCGTCATATCAGGATACCAGAACATAAGTTTTGTGCCGCTTCGCCGTATGGCTTGATAGTATTTTCTGAACCCAGGTCGAAGCGCGAAACAGAAAACCCAGTCCGGTTTGTATACTTCCAACACACGCAACATTTCATCCGGCTTTGCACGCGAACCGGTCACCTCAACGTCGTATCCCTGACGCAACGCTTCTTTGTACACGTACGGACCAGCGAACCGTTTCTGAAAACCACAACACCAAATTAGAACTTTCATACACCGACTCCATGACATTTCTTGTGCTTGAAACCGGAGTCACACGGACAAAATTCATTCCTGCCGACCTTACGATATGATCGATGATACGTTCCTTGAACGGATGAATTCCAAAACATCGCACACTTGCGGCCGTATTTGTCGCGCTTGTCTGCTTTGCGTTTCGTCGCCTGTGTGGACACCTTTGGCCGACGGAACAAACCCGTGAACCACGCGATGAATTTCACGATCATTCTAACCATCCGTTTTCTCCAGCATGAGTTTTGCTTTTTCGACTATGTCTATCGATTCAGGAAGCCACATTTTTCGCTTTTTCCAGTATGAGTCTCCCGGACTTTGCATGATCGTAACGTGTGTGTTAAACGGATTCCAATGTGTTGTCACACGTGCTACATGGTCGCGACACGTTTGCCAACACAATTGCGGAAGTCCACAGAGTGTGGCGAGGTGTGTTGGTCCCGATTGCGGACCGATAATCAGTTTCGACGACGCCATTGCATTCGTCAATTGTGCGAGACTGATGCCCCTCAAGTCTCCTCCGGCGACGAACGTGGATGATTCGTGTCTTCCGATACATGCCACACTGTATCCACGTTCCATAAGCAAATGTGCAACATCAGATGCGTCTTCAACAGGCCAATTCCTGAATTCGGTGTTGCATTTTTGTGTATTGCGGACATGAAGCAGAACGTCCGGATGCGAAACGATTATCGAATCCCCACCCAATCGAACAAACGACTGTCGCGCGGACCAGGGTTCCGAATCCCACCATCGAGACGGGAATGCGTTAGGCTTTACCCACTGAGCGTCTGGGGCGAAATTTTCAACATAACGGCGAAAGCTTATGACCTCTTTCGATTTGACAGAGCGATCATAACACATATCAGTTTCCATCGTCCCCTCGTCGAAGTGGAGTATGTCGTCCGCGAAGTCAGCGTACAGCGCGTCATGTCCGGTTCGGCACGCGATGACCACACGCTCGAACTTCGACGCAATCTTCCGAATGAACCCTTGCCAACAGAAAAGCTCCCATCCGAGCTCTCCAATGAACGGTCCCGCAAACAGTGTTCTCATCGTGCTCCTTTTACAGGAGCCGGGTATGAACCCGGCTCATGTTTAACGCGCGTTCGTTAATCAGTCGTCGTTTCCGTTCACGGCGGCCTTCAGCTCTTTTGCGGTGATGAGTTTTCCGACCCTGTCCTTGAACGTTTCGCGGAACTTGTAGGTGTCCCAGTCGCCGTCGACTTTCTCGGAGAGGTCATCGTCAAGGCAGAACGCCTCAGGCGCGACAGAAATGTCATCGAAGAACGTGTACTCACCCTTTTTGACGCCTGTCAACAAAAGGTCGTGTTCCATGATGGCCGATCCCCACTGCTTGAACTGCTTGAACAGCCGCTCGTAGATCGGGAATGACATTGACCAGAGCTTGAACGAATACTCAAGGTCTTCGATCTCCGTTTTCTTGCCGAGCGTACCGTCGCTTCTCACGTCATAGACGATGACGGGTACGATGTAACGCGGAACGGGTGGCTCACCGGTGAGCTCCTGGTCAAGACCCGGTTCGATCTCGCGGTATCTGCCGTCGATGATTTCGTACTCCGTCAGGGTCTGCACCCAACCGAC
>SDBV01002806.1_pt1 | contig 25976 bp, 42 predicted proteins | sample 2277081 | NCBI WGS metagenome assembly SDBV01 (sample SAMN10402039, study PRJNA504765) | marine sediment metagenome | isolation source: marine sediment core GS10_PC15, 223 cmbsf | place: Arctic Ocean: Southern Knipovich Ridge | collected 2010 | reverse complement strand
CAAAAGAAGTAGTAAAAGAAAAAAAAGATGACAACAGTAACCCCACAAAACCAGAATAAAGGAGGGATGCCTCTACCAGAATTAGTCAGTGAATTAAGTGAAATATCTTATAGAAGGGCTACTGCAAAGAGGGGCTATGAGAAATATTTTGACTGGGTAAAAAGATACTGGACTTCTAGAGGTGAAAAGCTAGATTTTAATGACCATGGATATTTAAAGGAAATATACGAAGACCAGTCGCCAATAATAGATTATATGAAGTCTGCCCAGAGTGGTGCTTCTGAAAGATTTATTACAGAGGCAATATGGTTGCCTGACCAATTCAAGGAAAATGCTATATATCTGTTCCCTACATCGTCAACTCTTTCTGATTTGGTTCAAGAAAGAATTGATGAACCCATTAATAATAACGATTACCTTACCAGAGTTTCGGGACGAGCCAAGAAGATAATGGGCAAACAGGCTGATAAGGTCGGCTTGAAGCGAATGAGCAAGGGTTTTGTATATTTTAGAGGTAGTAATAAACCTACCCAGATTACTTCTATTGCGGGAGATGCGATATTTGTTGATGAACTAGACCGAATGTTATTGGAGAGTATTCCTTACTTTCCTAAACGATTGGCTCACAGTAGCAGAAAATGGCAAAGATGGGCTTCTACGCCTACTTTACCTAATTTTGGTATTCATAAAAGATTTGCTATTACAGACCAAAAACATTGGTTTGTTAAATGTAACCATTGTGATATAGAGCAAGAGGTTGATTTCTTTAACAATGTTGAATATAAGATGAGGAATGACAATGAATGTGAGTGGGCAAAGATTATTTGCTCTAGTTGTCGTGCAGAGATTTCTCCCTATAAATTAAAAGGAAGATGGATTGCACAAAACCCTGAATCTAAAAGGAGGGGGTATTTTATGTCAAAGATGTATTCTCCTTTTTTAGATATCAAAGAAATGGTGCAAGATAGTAAGAAGGTTTCGGAATTTGAGATTCAACAGTTTCATAATCAGGACTTGGGGATACCATATGAGCCGAAAGGTGGGAAACTTACTGATGATGTTCTTGACGCGGCAGTTCGGGATTATAAGTGGAATGATGTCAGTAAGGTGAATTATATGGGAATTGATGTTGGGTTGAATCTTCACTATATTATTCAAAATGACGAGAATGTTGTTGAGGTTGGCTCATGTAAGTCATTTAGTGATTTAGATGCAAAGATGAAAACTTATGATGTTAAAAAGGCGGTGATTGATGCTTTACCAGAAACCAGAAAAGCTCAAGAGTTTGCTGACAGGTTTAATGGGCGGGTAATGCTTTGTTATTACACAGGGCTAAAGGAGGTTAAAAAGAACGAGTGGTTCGTTGTTGATAAAGAAAAGAAACAAAAAGTTAATACAAATAGAACCATGTCTTTGGATATGTGGACAGGCAGAATCAGAAACCAACAGGTTGGAATTCCTAAACATTGGAGAGATATACCAGAATTTAAAGAACATATGCAAGGGCTTACGAGGATGCTAGTGGAAAAGAAGGATGGAAGCGAAGAAGCACAGTATGTAAAAACGGGGGCAGACCACCTTTATCATGCTGGTAATTATTCAAACCTTGCAAGAGCTGTATTCAACAATGTAACTGCACCAGAGATATGGACATTTTAGTATGAAGAAAATTAAATTAACACAAGGCAAATATGCGATAGTTGATAATGAGGACTTTCATTACCTTTCTAGATTTACTTGGTGTTATATGGATACTCCCACTGGGGTTTATTGTTCTACTCAGATTGGAGGAAAAAGTATATATATGCACGAAATGATATTGCCTTCAAAGATGTATCACTATTTAAAACACAAAAACAACAAAACTCTTGACAACAGAAAACAAAATCTAGAATTAATATCTTCAAACCATAAAAGACATTTGGGGCTTAAAAAACAACTTGGTGCTTCTAAATATCGTGGAGTTCAAAGAGCTTCTAAGAACACTTGGAATGTAGTTATTGCTAAGGACAAGATTAGATATTATCTTGGTAAGTTTGATATTAAGGATGAAAAGAAAGCTGCTCTTTTATATAATAAAAAAGCGATAGAGCTTTATGGAGATTTCGCTTATCAAAACAAAATATGATAGAGAATAAACAATTAATAGTAAATTCAAAAAAAGGAGATTGCTTTAGGGCTTGTATTACTTCTATTTTGGAGATACCGAATAACCCAAAGTTGCCAAATGTAGACGATAAGCAATATATGTCTAAATGGTACAGATTTTTTAGACAGTTTGGAATGGATATCTATTATGATGAGGAAAAAATTTGGAGAGGGGGTTATTGGATAGCGAGTGTGCCGAGTCTTAATTTTAAGAATGTTTCTCACGCTATTGTTATGAATGGTAGCGAGGTTGCTTTTGACCCAAGCACTAAAAAGCGATATAGAAAAGGAAGGGGGTTATTGGGAACAGGTATTGTTAGCGGGGGAAATTGGTTTGGAATAACAGACCCGTCTTTGTTGCACAACTTTATATCATATAAGAAAGATTTTTGTTTTAAGGGGGATATACAACATAGTGGAAAGTATGAAATTAAATTTTAATATATGAAAATATTAACAAGTTGGGATGATGGAACTAAAGAAGATTTGAGAGTAGTGGAATTGCTTAAAAAGTATAAGTTAAAGGGCATTTTCTTTATTCCTACGATACCTACAGAACTAACGACATATGAGATTGCGGAATTATCTGGTTATTTCGATATAGGTGGTCATACAACAAGCCACCCACAAGATATAAAGAAATTGTCTGAAAGTGACGCTAAGGCGGAGATTATGGACAATAAGGGGTGGTTAGAGGACATCATAGGGCGGAAAATTGAATGGTTTTGTTATCCGAGGGGTAGATACAACGAAAAGACCATAGAGATTCTAAAAGACATTGGATATAGTTATGCACGCACAGCTCTTGTGGGAAATTCAGATAAGTGCGACAATATGTATAGGATACATCCGACTGTTCATGTTCATAAAAGTCGTAAAGAGTATGAAGGGAAGAAGTGGCTGGATTATGCGGTAGAACAATACAGGATGGCTAAACAAAAACAAGAAAGTTATTATCATATATGGGGGCATTCATGGGAAATTGAAAATCAAAACCTATGGGTGGAATTAGAACAATTATTTGAACACATATATGGAAACGAAAATTAGTGAAGTTACAATAATACCAGTAAAGCCAAACAAAGGTTTGGTTGCTCTTGCGTCATGTGTTATTGATGACAAGTTGTATTTAGGGAGCATTGGAATTTATACAAAACTAGCGGGGGGGTATAGATTGACTTTTCCTAACAAGAAAGTTGGGGATACTGCAATTAATATCTTTCACCCGATTAATAGAACAGTTGGAGATGCTATTGAGAATGGGATAATCGAAGAATATAAAGCTATTATGGCAAAAAGCGTAAAAGATGATGTAGTAGACGAAGAAGAAATTTAATCGTATCAATAATGATACAATTGGATTAATAAAATGATACAAATATGAAAGTGTATATACCCAACACAAGTAAACAAAGCATAGGCGGAGGGTGGACTTTTTTGCGTAATTTCAAAAAGGGAAGTGATTTTGAATTTGTTGATTCATGGGATAAGGCAGATATAGTCCTCATTACGGGGGCAACAATGACAGATAGGAACGAGATGATGGATGCGAAGCGAGATGGCAAGAAGATAGTTTTTAGAGTAGATAATATTCCAAGAGATAGTCGTAACAGAGGTACGGCTTTTTCTCGTATGTTGGATTTTGCAAAGATGGCAGACCATATTATTTTCCAAAGTAAGTGGGCAGAAGATTATGCTGGGTGGTGGTTTGTGGATAACGGGGTTGATATAACTAATAGAAGTGATATAGTCTATAATGGAGTAGACGAGAAGGCTTTTTACGAAGTTGAGACACAAAGGAAAAAAGGAAGGCACGCTTTTGTGCAATACAACCGTGATGAGAATAAGAGAATGACAGAAGCATTTTATTTATTCCATCAAGCGTTTAGAAAAGACAAGTCGGTTGAATTGTTTGTTGTCGGCAGAGTAAGCCCAGAACTCGTTGAATATAACTTTGATTTTTTTGCTGGTGAGAATGTTTCTTATATCGGAGTAATTGATGACCCTAAACAGTTGGGAGATATTTACAGAACATGCGAATATCTTTTGTTTCCCGCCTTTGCTGATGCTTCTCCTAATACAGTTATGGAAGCTATGGCTTGTGGTGTGAAGGTTGTTGGTGTCAATGAAACGGGGGGAACAGTAGAACTCATGGATATAAAAGGTCGGAGTATTGAAGATATGTGTAATGATTATAAAGTAATTTTTGAAAAATTATGTCTAAAATAGTAGAAGATTTTTTGGGTAAAGTTAAAGAGCAGAAGATTGAGCAATTATTGGGAATTGCTTTAGACAAGAAATATTGGGTTAGCGTTCTTGGAGATAGAGATGTCGAGATGTTGAGAGATGATTTGGGCAAAGAGCAAGAGAAGATGGTTAAGAACCGAAATGGTACTATCCATCAGGATAACCGAGACATGGATAAGATTAACAAGCTCAACATAGATATTAACAAACTCCAGAAAGCAACCGAGGAATTGCTTCGGTTAACATTGATGGAAGAAGATATCGGATTGTATATGGCTTTTGTTGAAAAGCCATCGGAAGAAACGATTAAAGAGTTGGAAGAAATAGCAAAAAAGTAATTATGAAAAAAGACAAAGTATTGATTACAGGTGGAGCAGGGTTTATAGGACACCATTTGGTTGACTATGTTCTCAAGCGAACTAATTGGGATATTGTTATTCTGGATAGATTGGATTTGTCTGGAAACCTTAACAGGTTGACGGAACTTGATAGCTTCTTAGATGAAGGAGAAAAGAGAGTCAAGTTCGTATGGCACGACCTAAAGGCAGAAATTAACGAATTTGTGTCTAATGATATAGGTAAAGTTAAGTACATCGTTCATTTGGCGGCATCTAGTCATGTAGACAGGAGTATAGATGACCCAGTTTCATTTGCGATGGATAATGTAGTTGGAACTACAAACCTTCTTAATTGGGCAAGAAAAGGTGGGATGGAATATCTTGAAAGCTTTGGAGCAGAAAAAGGATTAGCAAAACAGTATACAGGAAAGTTTCTTAATTTCTCTACTGACGAAGTATTCGGTCCCGCAGAAGTTGGGCATAACCACAAAGAAGATGAACCGCATAAACCAAGCAATCCTTATGCCGCTTCAAAGAGCGGACAGGGGGCTATGGGTTATGCGTTTTTTACTACCTATGGTTTGCCAGTAATTACTTCTTACACAATGAATAACTTTGGAGAAAGACAACATCCAGAGAAGTTGATACCAGCGTGCATCAGGGCAGTAATTAATGGAACAGAGATGCCTATATTCGCAGAGGTGGAAAAAAACAAAAACTATTGTTCTCTCTGTGGTGTAAAAGAAGAATTTGCTGACAAAAATCCTTGTGCTGATAAAGCTAAGAGCCACAAGATTGTTGAAGGGAAGGATGATTTGAAGGCAGTTGGCAGTAGGTTCTGGCTTCATAGTTGGAATACTGCATCTGCTATCGTGTTCCTATTAGAAAATGGGGTTATTGGAGAATCTTATAATATTGTAGGATTTGACGAGCTTACCAACCTTGAACTTTGCGAGAAGGTTGCGAAGATTATTGGCAAGCCACTTATTCCTAAGTTTGTTGATTTTCACAAGACAAGACCTGGGCATGATAGACGATATTCGCTTGATGGTAGTAAGCTAAAAGAAATGGGATGGGAACCAGAAGTTTCATTTGATTCATCACTACATAGAATGGTCGTATTTACTAAGGATAATAAAAAGTGGCAATAATATGGGAATTATTTACCTACTCACATTTATCGCATTGTATTTCTTGCCAACAGTAGTTGCGAAGTACAGAAAGAAATCTAACCTTAATTCTATTTTTATTGTTAATCTCTTTTTTGGATGGACACTATTGGGATGGGTACTTGCATTAGCGTGGGCTTTTGTCGTTGAGAAGAAATAACATGAAGGATTTACAATATTTACTATATTCAATCTTTTTTAGTGCGCTTGTTGGCGTAGGATTGGGTGTTATCGGTGTTGCTGTGTTTTCTTTTACACTTTGGGAATGGACATATGATTGGATGTTATTAAGAGGCGTGGCTTCTGGTACTCTAGTTTTGGGTGTACTCCTTGCTTACTGTGTTAAGGGGGATTTAGAAAAAGAGAAGGCAGCAAAAGAGAAAGCAAAAAAGAAGAAGAAAACAATCATAAGATAATATGCCTAAAAAGAATATTAAAATTATAAAAGACCCCATTGACCCAGAATCAGTTGAGTTACTAGCTCAGTCTATTGTTCAAGTAGCCGAAGGTTTTGAAGCAGTGGGGAAGTCGCCCCTTACACAAAGGGCGTTGATTGTTTTGTTGCATGACGGGATTGGTGCAAGCAAAATTACTAAAGGGCAGATTAAATTAGTATTGGATAATCTACCACGCTTAAAGGGGTGGTATATAAAGAAGTAATATGGCTCAAGTATTTTTAACAAGAAATCAAGACAAACACCATTTGTTTCAGAAGATAAACGGTGCTGGTTGCAAAATCTATTCAGCTATAATGTTCGCTGAAAAGGATTTGGAAATAGATGCTGAGAGTCCTGAAATTTTGGAGATGAAGAAGATACTGGTTCGTATAGAGAAACTTGGAGATGACCTTATCGGAAAAGAGAGAGCAGACCACGCTAGAAAAAACGAATATGCTCAACAGAAGCTAAGTCGTGGAGAGATATGATTACCACAGATAACCCCTACATAGGTAAAATTGCTCATACTATTAACGAAATGAAGGAGATTAGTGAAAATTCACGAAAGTATGAGCGCACGGGAGAAGATATATGCTGGGTAAATGTTGAAACAAAAGAGGTTATTGATACAAATTTATGAAAGGAATAATACTTGCAGGGGGAGAAGGAACTAGGCTAAGACCACTTACATTGGTCGCTAATAAGCATTTATTGCCTATTTATAATAAGCCAATGGTACAATTCCCTATTGAAACACTAAAGTCGCTAGGCATTAACGATATTCTTATTGTTACTGGTGGCGACAAGGTGGGCAAGTTTGCTGATTATCTTGGAGATGGTTCTAGTTTGGGGGTTAGCATTACTTATAGAGTTCAGATGGAAGCTGGCGGTATCGCTCACGCGCTTGCGCTTGCGGAGGATTATGTTGGCGACAACGAGGTTGCTGTTATATTAGGCGACAATGTATTTGATAATGCACACATGCGTTTACCAAACCCTGATTCTGGGAAGGTCGGAGATGCTTGTATATATGTCCGTGAGGTTAAAGACCCCGAAAGATTTGGAGTAGTCGGATATGACAAAGACGGGAAAGTTAAGTCAATAATAGAGAAACCTGAAATGCCAGAATCGAATGATGTTGTTGTTGGTTTATATATATATCCCAGAGATGTATTTAATGTCATTAGAACATTAAAGCCATCAGATAGAGGGGAATTGGAGATAACAGATGTCAACAATCATTATTTAAAAAATGGTAGACTTAATATTGAGAAGTTCGAGGGATTTTGGAGTGATGCAGGAACATTTGATTCATTATTAAAGTCAGCTAATTGGGTTAAAGGATATGAGTAAAATAGAGGACTTGAGGGCAAAATATCATAGGATGTTTGCTAATTTACCGATAGGGATAAGGTCAGACATTATTGCTGTCATAGACAAACAACCTATGACTTATTATGTTTGCTGGCTAGAGATTAACCAAAAAACGAAGATGGGCGACAGGATATTAATATATTTAGATGAATTGCGTTTAATATGATTAGAAAGATTAAAGATTTTTTTGAGACACTTGGATACTTATTTGCGATAGGTGGGCTTTATTCACTCATCTTATCTTATGTGTTGTTTCCCTTTATTGTTTTAGGGATAGTTATTTGGATGGTAATACGAATAACATAATATGTTTAAAGGATTAAGAGATATATTTTTAGGTGCAGGAGTTCTTGTTTTTATATTGATAACAGGCGTTGTTGTCCTTGCTCGCTTATTAGCTCCACTTGCGCTGATAGGTGTAATTATTTGGGCAATAATTAAATTAGTATCATAAAATGACAGACAGTAATTTGAGAAATGTATTTGTTTTGCGTACTCCAGAGATGCTTGCGGAATACGCTAAGCACATGGAAAAGAACAAAGGGAGTATGGCTTTCTTTTTTAGTAGTCCAGCTATAAAGTCTTGGGAGCATTGGAGATTGATAAAAAACGATTTTCCTTACGATGTCCTTGCTGGCAAGCATCACATTTTGACACCAAAAAGAATATTTGAGGAAGATATTGATATGACTAATGGAGAGAGGAAAGAGCTTTCTCGGATTAAGGCAGAATTGAATGATGACTACGACTCTATAATTGAGAACTTTGTTCGCAATAGAACATTCAGAAACCATTATCACTTACACTTAATTTGTTATAAGAAGAATGCGAAATAATCTGAAAAATGTAATTTTTGATTTAGATGGAACTCTAACAGAGAGCCGTTCTTCTATAGAGAACAAAATGACTTATGCATTAACTGATTTATATAAGAAATATAATTTAGTTGTTATATCTGGCGCAGAAAGAAAGCAGATGTTGAAACAGATTTTTTGGCTAGAAGAAAGTCCTGCAATATCAATGAGCGAGAGTGGGAATTATTCAAAACAAGGTAGCAATCTTATTTTTAGAAACCTTCTAACTTTTCAAGATTTACAGAGTGTCCTTTTACACCTATCGGATATTTATGATGCTAATGATATGGGCGAAGAAATTGGAGGGGACAGGATTGAGGTAAGGGGAGGGCAGATTTCTTGGAGTCTGCTGGGGCATAATTATCCTAAAAATGCTAAAAAAATAATAGACCCATTTGGCAATAAAAGAAGGGAGATGCTCAAGAAAACACCTTTCTTGAATGATGACATGATGGTTAAGATAGGCGGAACCACTTGCTTGGATTATACAAGGATTGGCTGGGGGAAGAAGGGGAACTTAGAAAGACTTTTAAAACTTAATAACTGGAAAAAAGAGGATTGTGTCTATGTCGGAGACCAATTATACGAAGGAGGTAATGACGAAGAAGTAAAGGAATTAATGGAGGTGTTTCCAGTGAAAAACCCAGAGGAAACATTAAACTTTATAAAGACGATATTATGAGAATAAACAAAAAGAAGAAGAAAGTTGTTGTTGCTGTGAGCGGAGGTTTTGACCCTATACATTTGGGGCATTTGAGAATGTTCAAACAAGCCAAAAAGCTTGGTGACAAGTTGGTTGTTATTATTAACAGTGATGGATGGCTAAGGAGAAAGAAAGGTGCTTATTTTATGAGTGCAAACGAAAGACGAGAGATTATTGAATCTTTTGACTGTGTTGATTCGGTTTATATGCTGAACTCCGTTAAGCCCCATGTTGTAGATGCTTTGTTAAAGGTAAAGCCAAACATATTTGCGAATGGCGGAGACAGGAAGAATGAGGATGATATTCCAGAAGCTGAGACATGCAAAAAGCTCGGTATTAAAATGGTGTTTAATATTGGGGGCAAAAAGATTAGAAGTTCAAGTGATTTATTAAAAAACTATTGTGATGCAGTAATAAGAAAACATGATTAGTCCACAAGAGGCATTGAAACATATACCAACTTGGAAATGGCATGAGGTTATTCAGATGTATGCCAAAAAATCCAACTATAAAAATGCGTTAGATATAGGAACTGCTATGGGTTTTTCTGCATGGTCTGTTGCTCAACATGGAACTGGCAAAATTATAAGCATTGATATTAAGGGGAACAAAGATGCAAGAAGATATGCAAGCGATTATGGATACGCTGACAGGATTGTTTTTCTTAATGATGGTTCAGATGATTTCTTTGAGAAGAACGAAGAAACATTTGATTTGATTGTAGTTGACGGAGACCACAAGAGACAGGGATGTTATCGGGATGTATGTAATGCTTGGAAATTTTTAAATACAGGTGGATACATGGTTTGTGACGATTATCAGCATCCTAGATTATTGGAAGATGTTGGATGGGCTATTGATAAGTTCGCAAAAGAAAGGAGTTTGAAGGGATTTGTTATTAACAAGAAAATAGTATTTCAAAAATGAGCAGTTTAACAAGACAACAATTAGAAGCGTGGATTAAGACTTTATCGGTATCAGGTAAGGTATTGGATGCTGGTGGCTCTCAAAAGCTCGCTAAGGGGCGCGTGGGCGCGCGTGAGGGTACAGAATTCGTTATCCTAGACCTTGAGAATCCACATGAGGATAGCAGTAAACCAGATATTGTCTGGGATTTGAATAGCAAATGTTACAGTTGGGATGATGCTCCGATGAAGTATGAAGATTCATTTGACTATGTTTTATGTTTTGAAGTTTTTGAATATTTGTGGAACCCATATCAGGCATTGGATAATTTTAATAAGTTTCTAAAAGTTGGCGGGACATTGTATCTAAGTGTTCCTTTTGTATATCCAGTACACAACCCTAAAGATAATGACTATTTAAGATATACAGACAAAGGAATTTCTGTGTTATTAGAGAAAGCTGACTTTAAGGTTGAGGAATTAATCCCTAGAAATGCGACAAACCACGAAATACTGCAAGGATTCTATGGAGCAGAGGGAATGAAGGCGAGTAAAGATTATAACTCACACAAGGCAACTGGGTGGCTCATCAAGGCAACAAAAATATGATTGCAATAAAAAAAGCTCAAGCAGAAGGGGGGATATATAATGCCTACAATGTAACTCAACAAGAAAAACCAAAAGCATGGTGGAGTGATGTTGTTAATGGCAAAGTTTGGATTGAGCAAAATAAAAAAAGAGAGGACACAGGAAGGAAAAGAAGTAACTCAACATTACAATCGCAAGATATGGTGATATTTGAGATTTTTAAAAGGCAAGGAGTATTTCAAAACATACTTGAAGTTGGTGCGGGTAGCGGAAGATTGATTGGGAATATATCTAACGAAGTAGATATTAAATGTAGTTCTGTTGATATAAATTCAGAATTAAGTAAGTACGTTAGCGAGAAATTTCCAAAAGTTAAAACGAATGTCGGAGATATTTGCAAGTTACCCTTCGAGGACAATAGTTTTGATTTGGTTTTTACATATCAGGTATTGCAACATATTCCACCAGAAGAAATAAAGAAAGCATTGAGTGAACTTCAAAGAGTTGCCAAAAAAGAAGTGTGGTGCTGGGAAGGTATAGGCAGAGTTGATGGTTATGGGAATGGAGCTATGACTCATAAAGCTCACAATGGCTCTTGGGTTTGGAAGATTGACGAAATTGTTGACTGTTATGATGTTTCAATTCCAGAGAACAAGAATATAAAATTAGAAAGGCAAAGACTTTACAAAATAAAAAAATGATAGATACGAATAAAGAAATTCAAGAATTTTATAATATGACACCTGATGAGGTTAATCACCATAGGAAACATATTCATTTTGATGCTGAGTGGGCTGAGGCTAATATAGATACAAAAGAAAAAGCAAATAGATTTTATGCTGATAGCAAAACACTTGTTCTTAGACAAACAATACCCAGAGTTAAGAAAGAAGTTTTATATAGAAGGATATTAAAAGACATCTTGACAACAACCGTAGATGATGGGGAGTTTAGAGGGGGAAAAGGTTTTTTGGATTATACAAAACAGAAGGTTCTTGATTATGGATGTGGTACAGGGGATATAGGATTAATGCTTGCGTCTGTTGGATATGATGTTGATTTTTTGGAGATAGGTGATTCTGAATTTGAAAGGTTTATTAAATGGAGGATGGAAAAAAGATATTTACCACATACTTTTATTTCATATGGAGAGGAATTAAAGAAAAACCATTATCATGTTGTAGTTTGTTATGATGTGCTTGAGCATCATGGAAAGGTAAGACAGGCATTACAGGATATTTATGATTCATTGAAAGTTGGTGGCTATTTATTCCTAGAATATGGGTGGCACGAAAGGGAGGCATATCCAGTTTTGGGAGACTTAAACGCGGACACAGAGTTTATTGTCCCATTCCTTGATAAGTATTTTGAATGTATAGATGGAGCAAAGAAATTTTGGTTTAAAAAATTATGATAACACAACCAGATACAAGTAAGGTAAAAGTTAGTGCGTTTTGCCTAACGACAAATGCTATTAAAAATCAATTTCCTTTTATTGAGAGTATAAAATCTTTCTTACCAATATTAGATGAGTTGATTGTTGTTGATGGTGGCTCAACAGATGGAACAGTTGAGGCGATTAAGGCAATAGGCGACAGTAAGATTAAAATTATTCAAGATGATGACACTAAATGGGAAGATGAATGGGCTTATGGAAGAATGGGGCATAATTTTAACAGAGGATTACAGGAATGTACTGGAGACTGGGCTATCAAATTTGATGTTGATTATATTCTCCACGAAAAAAAGAGGGACAGCATAAGGGTTGATTTGTTGAGAGGGTTACAGAACGAGGTTTTGTGCATAGCATTTACTAGGCTTAATTTCATATTATCCGATAGGTTCTTTGCTAAAAGCAAAAAGACACTAGCCATTAACAAAACTGAATGTAAAAAACAAGGCATTAATCTTAAATACGGGCTAGATATAGAGAGATGGGGATGGGGATTTGATTTTATTAATGCCAATGGATTAGAGCATGGGATAAATGTTGGGGATATGATTAGATATAGGTGGAATTCTATTATCACAAGTGCTTGTGTTTACAATTATGACTATGTGTTTATGACAGAAGATGTTGCGAAGGAAGCGAGATGGAGACATGATTTAGCTGTGCATAAGCAACAAGAAAAAGAAGGAAGGGTGCAAAAGGAGTATGTTGACACACTCAGGAACGATAAAAATATTGCATGGGATTGTTACAAAAAACAGTGTATAGCAAATATGGGCAGAGCATTGACAGCAATAACAATTGAGCAACATCCAGAGATTATTATAGAGAAAGTAAAATCTATTACATTTGAACAACAAGGCTGTAATAGTTGGGGGTGGTTTTACAGGTCATATTATTATGAAATTTGACGGATATTACGACAGAACTAGATTTACCCACCTTGCTGGATTAGGCGAAGGTTATTGCGTGGAATACAAAGGAGAATCTACTATCAAAAAGACAGCGTGTTTTTACAATGAAAAGATTAATTTTTATATAGATTCTTCTGATGGAGTAAATGATGATTTGAATATAGATGAACATATTTGGAGAGTGAAGACGATTATTGCGGATTGTTCTGGTAAGCCGTTTGTGATGTTTAAAACATCGTACTCAGGTGTCCATTCTAAGCCCCTAGTGGCTTTAGCGAGAGAAAACAATGGAGATGTAGTGCCTTATTTTTTATGGTCTTATTACCCCGAATTTAAGCACATACAGAAACGAAGGAACGAATTGATTAAACAAAAAAAAGATACAAAAAAGATTTATGATGTCGGATTTTGTGCAAACTTAGCCCCATATTATTATCCAACAGAAGAAGGGAATGAGCAGTTAGCAATAAATTCAAGAATGGAGCTATGGGATAAGTTAGATAAGAGTGGATTTAACTTCTTTTTTAGTGAAAAGATAAAGCAAGAAGATTACTTGAGAAAGATTTTTAGTTGCAAGGTTTCGTTAAATGTGCCTGGCATTGGAGAATATTCTGGTAGAATGTTAGAAGGTGCGTGTTTAGGGCAAGCAACTGTTATTAGAAAAAACACATATGACAATGCTATTAGTTATAGGAACTATTTTCCCGAGATTGATTTTAATGCTGATGGGTGGGAGGACAAACTTCAAAATGTAATAGACAACTATACTTTTTGGGATAGAAGGGCGAGTGTTTATTGGGATATGGTTTACACAAGTCAATTAAATTTATTTGATTACGCCTTATCGGTAGTAAGACAAAGAATATGAGAAAGATATTTATAGACGCTGGTGCATATATTGGGGACTCAATAGAGAAGTTTCAAGAGATAGAGAAAGACCATGATGATTTTGAGATTCATGCTTTTGAAGCTAATCCTGAATTGTGGCATCATTTTGATAACCTAGATGTGATTCTTCACAAGAACGCTGTTTGGATTGAGGATGGCGAAGTGGATTTTTATATAGGAAAAAATGATGTTTCAAGCACGATAGTTCAAGATAAAGTAAGTGGGGAAGTAGATTATGATAATCCGATTAAAGTTCAAGGAATTGATATTGATAAATGGATAAAAGAAAACTTCACAAAAGAGGATAAAATCATTTTGAAGATGGATATTGAAGGGGGTGAGTTTGTTGTAATTCCACATATGATTAAAAACGGAAGTATTAATTACTTAGACGAGATATGGATTGAGATGCACCCCAACAAGGTGACAAAATATCTTTCTAGCGACAGAGATAATTTGATTAAAGATATTAAAGACACTGGAATTGTATATAAAAAATGGCATTAATATGGTGAAATTAGCATTAACAGCGGCAGTAATGGACTTGTGCCATAAAGGACACATTAATTTACTTCAAAAGATGAGAGAGGAAGCAGGAGAAGGTGGCTTGGTTGTCGCTATTTTGCATAATGACAAGAGTACATATGAAAATAAAGGAAAGATACCAATTCAGTCTTTAGAACACAGAGTTCACAATTTAAAGGTTACAGGGCTAGTTGACATAGTTCAAACATGCGGAGATTACGATGATTTATCTAAAAAGATTACTGAAATATCTAAAAAGTTTAGTCAATATGATATTGTGTTTATGAGAGGGGACGATTGGACAGACTTTCCAGCAAGAAAAACAATAAAAGAATGTGGTATTAAAGTTAAGTTTATTCCTTACACAAAAGGAATATCAAGCACAATAATTAGAAATGATTTAGAAAATAAATATGGTGTTTAAAGTTACAAGAGGAGCAGATAGAATGAACAAAGAAATGGCAACAGAGTTGTTTCAAAAGGTTATTCCTATTTTAAATGATTTAGATGTTCCGTATTGGATAGACTATGGAACACTGCTTGGCTTTGTTAGGGAGAATGATTTTATTGATACAGATTTTGATATTGATATTAGTTATAACGGGGTATTTGATACAGTAAAGATTCTTAAAGCATTAGAACAAGTTGGGTTTGAAGTTGTGCAAGATGTTATTAATGTCAATGGAACTGAGTTTATTCGGAAGTTAGCAATTAATAAGTGGTATAAAAATAAGTTTGCTTTTTTGGAGATAGTATCTAGTTTTGCACATCGCAAAGAAGGCAAGATGCATAAAATGATACGAATGGAGGATGGCAAGCTATTAAGTGCGGCAACTCCTATAGAGTATTTAAAAGACTTTGTGATTGAGGATTTTAAGGGCTGTAAAATAAGAGTGCCTAAAAGAAGTGAAGATTTAATTCGTTTCCACTATGGAGAGGAATGGAGAACTCCTGTTAAGAATGGTCCTAAATCTATTTCAAAAACATATGTAGACCCATTCATGCCCGTGTTATTAGAAGATTTAATTTTAAGTGAATAAAATGAAAGCATATGTAACAAGTATCGGAGAAAAGACCACTGAACTCTGCTGTGAGCAGTTGATTAAGTTTGGTTTTGAGGTGGAGTTACTTATTAAAGATGAGTCATGGGAATCTAAATATAAACAATTTATCAGAATGGCTCATGAAGCTAACGAGAATTGTTTGAGGATTGATGCTGATATAATCGTAAATGAGAATATTAAGCAAGTGGGGACAGATATTGATGATAAACTTGTCGCTTCTTATACTTTATATGACTTATATAGAAACGGCATATATGTCGGAAGTCCTGTTTTTTATACAAGAAAAGCTCTTGGAATTATTGCAAGGTATCATTATATGCTACATCCTAGCAGACCAGAAGCTAGTGCTTGCAGATTAGATTTAATTAATGGGAAGAAGTTTCAAAGTCCCATCGTTGTTGGGATGCATGGTTTTTTCCAAGACTGTGCTACAATAGAAAGAGCTAAGACTAACAAAACAGATAGGAAACAACAGGACTTATTTGATTTCGATTTAGTAAATAAATTAATGAAACTATGATTTTAGTAACAGGACATGAGGGTTTTATAGGGAAAAGATTAACCCACGAACTTAGCATTAATTGCTTGGATTGGATTGGGTACGACTTAGAAGATGGGGATGATATTAGAGACTATTTCAAAGTCAATAAGGTATTCAGAGAAAACAATATTGACACTGTTATCCATCTGGCAGCGCGTGCGGGCGTGCGTACGAGCGAGAGTTTTCCAGATGAATATATAACTACAAATATAATCGGAACAAATAACCTCCTAAAGTCTGCTGAGGAATATGGTGTTGAGAAATTCATTTCTTTTAGTAGCAGTTCCGTACAGGGTGGTAGTCCTTCTCCTAATAAAGAATCAGACCCAGTTAGTCCTGATTCAATATATGCAGTTACAAAGGCAACTAGCGAGATGCTAGTAAAAAATTCAACCATTCCAGAAAGAACGGTTGTAAGACCTTTTACTGTCTATGGAGAGTGCGGAAGAAAAGACCAAGTTATTTTCAAATGGATTAATCAAATTAAGGCAGGAAGATTAATTACATTCTTCGGAGATGGAGAAACAAAAAGAGGATACACTTATGTTGGAGATTTGGTTAAGGGTGTCGTAAAAATAGTCTTGAATAAAGGAGAGCGAAAGGAATTTGAGATTTACAATTTGGGCGGGAGTCAGATAGTTACATTAAAAGAATTGCTTAGCATTTTTCAAGATGTTTTCCCTAGTTTAATTGTTAAAAAATTACCATTACCAAAGGGGGATGTGAGGGAGAATTGGGCGGATATAGATAAGGCAAAAAGAGAATTAGGGTTTAGTCCTGATACAGATTTCAAAAAAACTGTTACCAATATTATAATTAGTGAAACAAAATGAGAGGAATATTCTTTATAGGATTTTTGGGAATAATATATTTAATGATGATGGGTGCGCTATTGTCGGTTTTGTATTTGATGTCAAAACTATTTATAAATGAATTCGGAGTTATACCTTCTTTATTAGCACTTCCTTTTGTCCTTTTAGTAGCTTGGAAATGGCAACAAAGAGATTTAAAAAGAATTTTTGGAGATAATTAATTTAATGATATGAATAATTCAAGAAAACATATAGCAGTTATAGGATACGGGTATGTCGGAAAGGCGATTGTGAACTTCTTTAAAGGACACTACAATATTAAGGTTTATGACCCACCCTATATTAAAGAGAATCATTTGGAGGGCATAGAAGAAAAGCACCTTGGAGAGAGTATAACTTTTACAACAATTAAAGAGAATATAACTAGTTGTGATTTAGCGGTTGTTTGTGTGCCAACTCCATCCAATAATGATGGTGAAGTAGATTTGTCGTACATACATGAGACTTTTGAGTGGTTAAATACTCCGCTTATTCTTATAAAAAGCACAGTACCACCTGGCACTACACAAAGAATGGTTAAAGGAGAGGCAGGAAATTGGATTGACCGAAGAATTGCATTTAGTCCTGAATATATCGGAGAAGGTAAATATACAGTTAAATGGTGGAAAGATATTGGATACCCACATCCAACAGATATGAAGTATCACGATTTTCATATTTTTGGCGGGGAAAAGGAGACTACATCAGAGATAATGGAATTCTTTAAGCCAGTAGTTGGACCAGATGTTAAATATATTCAAACTGACAGTAGTACAGCAGAGTTAGTTAAATACATGGAGAATAGTTGGGGGGCTATGAAGGTTACATTTTGCAACGAATTCGCTAATATTGCTAAAGAGATGGGGGTTGACTACAACGAACTCAGAGAACTTTTGTTGTTGGATGGCAGAATTGAAAAGATGCATACTATTGTATTTAAAGATGACAGAGGATTTGGGGGCAAATGCTTTCCAAAAGATGTTAAGGGCATAATTAATGCAAGTGAAAAAGTTGGATATACGCCAGAATTACTAAAGGAGGTGTTAAAAAGTAATGACAAGTTTAGAGGAAAAAATGGCGAGAAAGAAAATTAAATTAAACATAGGATGTGGTGTTGGGCTTTTGAGTGGATTTATCAATGTTGATAAGTTCTTAGAGTTACCAGATTTATTAAAAGCGGAAGGGGTATATGCCAACGCAAAAGTTCCAAAGGATGCTGAGTTTATTCAAGCTGATATTTGTAATTTGCCGTTTGTAGATGATTATGCTGACTACATTTTATGTGTGGATGTGATTGAGCATCTTAGAATGAGGGATGTTGTTACTGGTTTTAAGGAATTACACCGAGTCCTAAAGCCAAAAGGGAGGATGCTTTTAATGACAACCAACTTTGATGATTTGATTGATTGCTGGAATGAACTCAAAAAAGAGAAGTTTGATGTAGATAAATATTTAGAGGTGGTTGAGATTATGTTTGGGAATCAGGCGGGATTTAGCGAAGGAGAATTACATAAGTCTGCCTTTAATGCTGATTATTTGAATTTGAGCTTACAAACTGCTGGATTTAATAAATATACTCTTTCTGGTTATCCAAGGGGGTCGGCTCATCCTGGCTTAGATGGATATTTCAAGGAAACAGAGGGTCGTTCCTTGAGAAGTAGTATGTTTGTTGTTGAAGCGACTAAATGATATAATAATAGTTATGAAAGTCTTATTTGTGCCAGATGTATTGAATTGGGCGATTGGGCATCTAGTCCAGTCAAAAGTTAAACACTTGAATCAATTTGAGTGTAAGGTAATAGCTGTGCATCCTAGAGATGCAAAAGTTCAAGCTGAGTCGTTTATGGATACGGTGAGAGACTTTGAACCAGATATTATTATTTATGAATATTTTAGAAGTGCCGAGCAATTGATTAATGCTCAACCTGATTTAAAAACATATAAGTCTGTATTGGTTCATCACAACCAAAGAGATAAAGCCCTATTTCATGCTGATTGGAATGAGCTTGGTATTGATACAATTATTACTCATACCAGCAAAGCCAGAGAAAAGCTAAATGAAAAGGGTTATTTTAATGTTGAAACAATTAATCACGGAATTGATTTGGATTTCTTTACATATTCGGGAGAAGAACCACAAGAAAAACAAGTTGGATATGTTGGAAGGATAGTACCATGGAAAGGATTGAAGGAGGTTGCGAGCGCGTGCGAGGAACTCGGATACCCATTACAAATTATGGGAGCTGTGGATAAACCTGAATATTGGGAACAAGTTTCAAAAAAGAATTTAAGATTTGATTATTTTGAGTGTACTGACGAGGAGAGAGTCGGTGCTTACCATAATATGTCTATCTATGTCGGGAATAGTGAAGATAATTACGAGGAAGGGACTTTGCCTTTCTTAGAAGCTCTTGCGTGTGGAGTACCAGTTGTTACTACCCCCAATGGAGTAGCAAAAGATATTATTCAAGATGAGCATAATGCTCTATTGGTGCCGTTTGGAGATTACGATGCACTAAAAAATGCTATTAAGCGATTAATGGAAGATGATGAACTTAGAAAGAAGTTGAGAAAAAATGGATGGAATACTGTTAAGAATATGACCGAGAAAAAAATGGCTTGGGAATATGGGAAATTAATCCACCAGATTGTTCATAAAGAAGATTTGGTTTCAGTGGTTATTCCTTCTACTTTTGACAGAGTTGGACAAGTCAATAAGATACTAAGGGCATTGGAGAATCAGACCTACAACAAAAAAGCGATTGAGGCGATTGTTGTATGGGATGAGGTTGTTGATTTAGAGAGCATCGTACTGCCAAAATTAGCCCCTGTGAACATAACTGTAAGAACATTAGTAACTAATAAGGATGGGTATAATCTCGCTATGGCAAGGAATCTGGGGGCAATAGAGAGCAACGGAGAGTTCCTTATGTTCTGTGATTCTAGGTTAGAGCCAGATATGGATTCTATTTTGGTATTTGTTCAAGCTATGGATAATTTAGGGGGAGGAAGGTTTTGGATGTTCGGAGATAAAGGAGCGCAGAAAATATCATTTGTTGAGAATTTTAGCTTTCTAAAAAGAGCTGACTTTTTTAGATTTGGAATGATGAACGAAAGGATTAACCGATATGGAGGTATGAGCCAAGAAATTAGAACAAGGTGGATTAGGCAAGGGGGAGAATTGAGTTATGTTGAACAAGCAAAAGCAAAACAACTAATTAAGTCGGGGACTGATGACAAAAAAAGAAAAGACATTATTGAGTCAAAGTTTCAATTATTAAAAATGTATAATGGTGAAGCTAATTAATATGGATATATTCAAACCATTAGAAATGAAAATAAGGGAATATGAAAAAAAACATCCGAGAGAAAGAGTAGAAACTAAAAATGGTGTGAGATATTTTTGTATGTGTAATAAATGTAAAAATTATGAACAAAGTAAAAGTATTTAATTATCCGTGGCATATAGCCCATCAATACGAACTCCTAAGAATTCCGAATACCAAGTGGACTTGGTTAACTCAACATAGGCGAGGATATTCTGGATTTCCAAGAGGTGATTTTTTTGAAGCATTAGGCGGAGTGTATGCCCCACATTACGAAAAGGGTACGCAAGATTTTGCATTATTGCATTTAGACCAACAGTGTTTTGAAGAAGGTATCTGGGATAGAGGGAAGGGTTCGTTATTTGCTCAAGTGAATTCGGTTATTAAAGATATTCCGAAGGTTTGTTTAATGCATGGAACTCCTTTTTATCCAGAGTCATTTCCTTGTGATATTACTGAGGAAAACTACGAAGAAAAAGGATATACAAAAGACCAGATTGGAATGAGTAGTGAGCTTATTGATAAGTACAAAGAAACAGTTAAGGATTTTGATGCTCTTATTTTTAATTCGCATACTGCTCAAAAACAATGGGGGATGCAAGATGACCCTAGAGCTGTAACTATATGGCATGGCATGGACGCAAGCGAATGGTGGGATTTACCAAAAGAGCCGAGAGTTGTAACAATGATTTCTCCTGCTGGATTAGATAAATATTATGATAGAAATTTCTTGAGGGGTGTAAAAGAGTTATTGTCGGAAAGAGATATTGAGCATTGTCATATTACAGTTGATGCTACATTTAAAAATTGGGATGAGTACAGGAATTTTCTTGGAAGGAGTTTGGTTTATTTCAATCCAACAAAAGAGAGTCCTATGCCCAGAGCGAGAACAGAAGCTATGCTTTCTGGTTGCTGTGTTGTTACGACACCGCACCAAGATGCTGATATGTTTATAGAATCAGGAGAAAATGGCATTATCGTTCCAAGAAAGCCACAGTTTGTTGTTGATGTAATCGAAAGTTTGATATTTGATTATAAAAAGGCAGTTAAAATAGGGCAAAAGGGGAAAGAAACCGCTATTAAAACTTTTTCATTAACTAAATTCCACGAAGAATGGGGCAAAGTTATTAAGAAAATTACTGGTAAGGATATATATGAATAACCATGCCAGACGAGAAAACCTTAGAAAATTTTTTAATAGAGGCTTTAGACAACAGTGAAATTGAATACAATGTCATTGTTTCAGATAATGGAGGAAAGAAAAGATTTTATTTGATAAGCAAGGATGTTGATTCTAAAACTAAAAAACAAAGAATCGTGGGGTTTGAAGTAAAAGGCAATAAAGTAAAACAAATTATATGAAAATCGGAATATTAAAATTTGAACAGTTCAGAGGACAAAAGAACTTGGGTTCTTCTAAAATTCGTGGACAGTGGTTGATTGATAGATGGGATGATGCAGAGGAATTTGTACAAGGACAGAAATACGATGCTGTGATATACCAGAAAGCGTATTTTGTTGACCATGCAAAACTGTTTAAGGGGATTAAAATTTTTGATTTATGCGACCCTGATTTTATGCATTGGGGGTATAAAACAAAAGAGATGTTAGATGCGTGTGATGCTGTTACGACATCTACAGAAGCTCTTGCTGAATCAATGAGAGCTTTTACTGACAAACCTGTTGTTTGTATTCCTGATAGAATCAATTTAGACGAAATTACAACAAAGAAATATCATAAAGGAGATGCTAAATGGGTGGTTTGGTTCGGATATTCAACTAATTTTGATATGTTGAAGCCAGTTGTGGCAATATTGAAGCATTTAAAGTTGAACTTAATGGTTATTTCAGATGGAGGGTTCTCTTTAGGTATGGGAAATGATAAGATTGAACTAAAGAACTATCCTTTCAATTGGCAAACTGCGTATGATGATATAATGGAAGGGGATATTGTTATAAACCCGCAAAGCACAAAGGGTAGATGGAAGTATAAGTCAAATAACAAAACCTTGCTATCATGGGCATTAGGTATGCCAGTTGCGGAAAATGTTAATGATTTAAAGAAGTTTATTGGCGAAGAAGAAAGAAGGAGGGAACAAGTCGCCAAATATAAAGAATTAAGGGAAAAATGGGATGTGAAGTATTCCGTTGAAGAATATAAGAAATTAATAAACTCCTTAATTAAATGATATATGACTACTAAATAGAGTTGTTATCCACATAGCATTTACTTTTGTGGCATATATTTGTTATAATACTAATAAGAGATATGACATTAGCAGAAAGAATTAGAGCATTTTTTGGAGTTGTTAAAGTAACTCCCACTGATGGACAAAGAACCACTCCTACTGGGTATGAAGCATCTGGCGCGGGTTTTGCTGATGATAGTAATGCAAAAAAGACTGAATACTTGAACGAGATGAAAGGATGGGTTGGTTCTGCTGTTTCAGCTATTGCTGACAATGTTGCTAGTATCGAAATAAAACTTTTCAAAAAGACAAAAGACGGGGTGGAAGAAGTTATTGACCACCCTATTTTAGATTTACTATTTAAGGTGAATTCGTTTACCACCTTTTTTGACCATTTCTGGTTGACTCAATCTTATCTAGAACTTACTGGTGAAGCTCCTTGGTTTTTAGATAGAGAAGGAAGCGAGATTAAGAATATCTTTTTCTTGAGACCAGACAAGATTAAACCACTTACGGGGAAAAGCAACCTAATTGAAGGATACGAATATCAATTAAAACCAGGGCAAACTATAAAACTTAGTGTTGATGAGGTTTTGTTCTTGAAATATCCTGACCCATCTCAGCCATTCAGAGGGCTGGGAACTTTGAAAATGGCGGGGCTTACTGTGGATATTGATAATTTCTCGGAAAGATGGAACAGTAATTTTTATAAAAATTCAGCACGACCTGACTCAGTTATGGTGGTTAAGACAGATAGTATGTCTGATGAACAGAAAGACCGATTGAAGAAAAGTCTTGAGAACTTGTATCAAGGAACAAAGAATGCACACAAAAATATGCTTTTGTTTGGTGATATTGAGTTTACCAAGTCCAGTTTCACTCAAAAGGATATGGACTTTGATAATCAACAGAAGTTTAGTCGAGATAAAATTCTCGGTATATTTAGAGTACCAAAAGCGATTGTTGCTCAAACAGAAGGAGTTAATTTCGCATCAGCTAAGGTTGCTGAGTATATTTTCTTGAAGTTCACAATTAAGCCAAAAATGGAAAGACTTATTCAACAGTTGAATGAGTTTCTTTTGCCTATGTTTAAAGGCACAGAAGAAATGTTCTTGGATATTAAAAATCCAGTACCAGCAGACGAGGAAAAAGATGTTGTTAAATACAATAGTGCTTTGACTCATGGGTGGATGACTATTAATGAGGTTCGAGAAGAACAAGGATTAAACCCACTTGAGGGCGGGGATGTTGCTTATATTCCTTTAAATGTGGGCGAGTTGGGAGCAGAAGGACAGGAAGTTCCAGAAGGAAGTGGTAAAAATTATACGATTCTTAAAGGTGAAGCACCTAGAAAAATGAGTTACAAACGCGAGGCGGGCATGCGTGCGCGTAGCAAACTTCATTTTAAGGCGGTAAAAGCGAGAGAGGATGTTAAGGAAGCAATTAAAGTTGAATTACGGAAAGGGCTTAAAGAGGTGGAAAAAAAGGAATTATCTAAAAAACCCAAAAAGGATGTAACAGTTCCACTTTCAAAGATATACGAAAACTCTGTACCAGAATTACAGAGAGTTCTTTCAGAGCAAGAGGTTATGGATTTCTGGACAATAAAGAATCATATATTCCAGACATACAGAAAACTAGTTGAGGAAGATTTGAAAAAAGTTTTTGATGCTCAAAGAAAGAGTACATTGTTGAAACTTGCAAAAGTGTCGGGACAAAAAGGTTCAGATGATATTTTTGAACAGATTAAATTAAATGAGAATAAGGAAGTTGCGAGAACTCTTGATTTAACTTTTGGCACATTTTCTAAATTGTTTGAAGAAGCTGGGAACGAAACATTTGCGATGATGCAGATGGAATCAGAAATGAACATTGATAGAGAGGAAGTTAAAGAGGTTATTAGAGAGAAAGGAAGAACATTTGCTAAGGGTGTTACTCAAACAACAAATAGATTTATTCAAACTCAGGTAATTGATTCTTTGGCTAAAGGAGAATCTATCCCAGAACTAAAGAAAAGAATTATTGGGGTATTTGATAGTGCAAACGAAGTTAGAGCGCAGAGAATAGCAAGAACAGAGACATTGAGATACAACACAAGTGCATCTGAACAAGCATTTAAGGACTCTGGAATTGTGGAAGGGAAGATGTGGATAACTGACCCAGAGCCATGTCAGTATTGTGCGACTCTATCTGGAAAGACAGCATCTCTTGGAAGTAATTTTGTTAACAAGGGGGATGTTGTTCTTGACCGAGCATTTGATTATGATGATTTGCCTTCACCTCCTTTGCACCCTAACTGCCAGTGTGATGTTATTCCTATATTTAAACCAGTACAGGTTGATTTGAAACAAGTTAATGATAATTTGGATAGTTTGTATGCAAAAGCTGGTGGTGCAAAAAAACAGATTGATACAATAGGGAGAAAACTCGCCAAGAGTGCCAAGAATGGAATATTGGCGGCACCTGGCTTTAAAGGTAGACAGCGAGCATTAGAAAAGGTTGTTGATGATTACAGGGGTGATGTTACCAAACTAACTGATGTTGTTAGAAATACAGTTGTTGTAAGGTCAACAAAAGATTTCCACAAAGTTGCTAGAGTTGCATTAAAAGAAAGCAAAAAAACATTGGTTGATTACAAGAGAGTTGTACCAGCGAATGATGCTTGGGGATATAGTGGAATTAACATGAAATTGAAGGCTACAAACGGAATGATTGGAGAGACACAGATTAATACAGCATGGATGATTTATGGAAAAGAAAAACAAAAAGATGCTGTTTCTATCTTGGGCAGAGATTTGTATGACAAGATTGCAGATAAGGTAAAGGTTGGAAGTGGCAAAGGGCATGCTTTCTATGAGATTGGGAGAAACACAAAAGACGCTGTTTTAAAGGCAAAAGTTCAAAAAGAGAGTACTGAATACTATAATTTGATTAGAAGAAGGGCGGGAGATAGTATATAATTATTTATAACTTGAAAAACAATGAAGAACAGTATATAATTAATATATGGTAAAAAACAATCTAACATTAAAGGCACATAAGAACAAAATATACGCCAAAGGTAATGGCGAGTTTATTCGTACAGTTCCTATGGATGGAGATGATGCACCATATATTGGTTACATTAAAACAACCATTGGAGAATCTAAGGTTTTGTTCAGTAACAAGATTGTTTTTGAGATTCTCTCTAACGGATAGGAAAGTACGGAAAAAGATTATAACGAAGCAAAACTCACTGTGGTAAATGAGTTATAAACACATTCGAAGATGTAATAATTGAAAAAGTATTGAAGTAGAAGCATTATTAGTATATCGTATAATGTACTATGAGCAAGAAACAAATACAAGCTACAACAAAAAAAGACGACAAGGGAAAATGTACAGCGAAAGCTTCCGCAGAAAATAAAGACAGGTCTGGGGATGCTCTTGCTGTACATGATTGGCATATCTATAAATACATGTAGA
>SDBV01002805.1_pt1 | contig 25979 bp, 53 predicted proteins | sample 2277081 | NCBI WGS metagenome assembly SDBV01 (sample SAMN10402039, study PRJNA504765) | marine sediment metagenome | isolation source: marine sediment core GS10_PC15, 223 cmbsf | place: Arctic Ocean: Southern Knipovich Ridge | collected 2010 | reverse complement strand
TGTCTTCTATCTTTTTGTCTTTAGTTTTTTTTATCGGTCTTTTTTCTTTGACTTCATTTGTTTGTTTTCTTCTTGTTTTTGGTGACGTTTTTTTTGAAAAAGCTTCCTTTTGAAAAAGCTTCCTTTAGTTGTTGTATTAGTTGTTCTTTTAACCTATCTCTGATTTCTCTATTAATTCTAAAATCACCTGTATCAATAAACTCTATGTCATACCAATTATCAACTATTGTATCTACAAATGGTTCTATCTTTTTGGTGAAACTTTTAGGAAAATTTTCTATTTCTTCTATCTTATCTACCAGTCCTTTGAGGACAACCGCCTCTTTAGGCGGGTTATTAATATTTTCAATAAAATCTACAACTTCATTAAGTTTTTTATTATAATCTTCCATATCTTTCTTTCTTATTACATTAGTTGTAAAACAATCTAACAAGTTCCCTATTCTAACCTTTACTTCAGTCATCATTTCATCTTGTTTTCTTAAGTTTCTAACTAACCTTCTAAAGTTTCCATTTTTTGGTGAAGGTTTTCCGAAAAGATTCTCCTCTTTATGTGGGAATAAATCTTCTCTTAATTCTTTACAAAGTTTATCTGTGTCTATCTTAGAAGCTAATTTATTCATTTTTTCTATGCGTTCCTTTATTCTTTTTTCCGAGACTTTGTTAACCATTTTCTATCCCCAGTTCTTTTTTTAGTTCATTTAATGCTCCAATTTTACTCTCTATGATTAGAATTTCCTTTGGTATTCCAAAATCAGATATTCTTTTCACATCTTCTCTTGCAAGTTCTCCATCATCAAGACCATAATCATTTGTTATTCCACGGAATCTATTCTCTCGTTCCTTAAATTCTATTTCTAATTCAGTTAGAGTTTTGTTCAAACTTTTTTGAAAAGTTTGTATCGCTTCCTTGACTTTTTGTTCATATATTTTTCTCCTAGCTTCAAAACAAGTATCTAATTCTTTTTGTGTAAACCAAATATTTTTATTATCCATCTATTTCACCTTTTTAGTCCTTTGAGGACAACCTCGCTTTGCGAGGGTTCATCACTTTTCTCCAATACATAAAACAACTCTGTCTTAAACACTGGGAATATATTTGTTAATAAATCTAATATGTAATCCCATGATGCCAGACTGTTGAAGAGTTCTTTATGGATGGTTTTAAACCCTGCTCTGTGAACTAGCTCATCGAATAGTCCCATGTTCCAAGCATGAGAATGAAGGATGAATTTTCTGTCTGTGGTGTTTACAATCCCTAGGATGTAAGTTATTGAGTTCATGTTAGGGGTAGTCAATATTATTCTTCCGTTGGGTTTTAAGATGCGTTTGCATTCTTTTAGAAATATCAATGGACAATCCAGATGTTCTATTATATCTCCTGCTATTATTGTGTCATAGCTTTTAGATTTTATAGGATATTTTTTCTTGTTCAAGTCTAATACTATATCTACATTCTCATCTTTCTTAATATCCAATCCAATAACATTACCATCTACATTATCCTTTAAGAATTGATGTAAAGTTGGTTCATAGTCTCCATGTCCAGTAGAGCCCATGTCTAGGACTTTACCGTTTACTAACCACTTTAATATTATTTTTCTTCTGTTCTTTTCAAATCTGTTTATCATTCTATCACTAACCCACGCTTGTTATTATATTAGGTTGGCATTTACATATCCAGCAGTGTTCTTGGACTTGTCCTTTGAGGACAACCTCGCTTTGCGAGGGTTCATCACTTTTCTCATTTTTAAGAGTTTTGAATGTACTTCCCTTGCTTCGTCTATTAAATTATCAAGAGTTTTTGGTGAAGGTTTTTTTGAAAAAGCTTCCTCGCATTCCTCTATTGTGAGGTATATTGCCTTTCTTACTTCCCAATCTGGAACATAAGTATCACTTGTAGATATAACTGCTCCTTTTTCTGGATATTTGAGTTTTGATACTCTATCAATTTCTTCCAACACTTTCTTCTTTATTTTTTCTTTGTTCATATATTATCTCACCTCATTTCAGTCCTCAACCATCTCTAAATCAAACTTCTCAGCCAGGTTTGTCAGGATGTTCTTTACTTCATCAACCACATCTTGAACAGGTATTCCTTCAATTGGATAAGTTATTTCTTCTGTCTGTATTATTGTTCTGTTGGTTTCGTTTATTCGGCTAATCTCATGCCTGATAATCACTTTACATTTCGGAACATCTTCCGGTGTTTCCTCAGCCATTGGTTCTATCATTTCTTCTTCAGTCATAGAAAATCACTCTTTATATATTGAACTATATTATAAATCAAACACATTAGAGACCAGACTGCGACAAAAACAACTAAAGCCTTTTCCAAAAAAATGGTCCTTAGAGTAAATTCTATTACCAGGTAAGCAAAGAAGTAAAATGTTATTGCTACGTTCCCTATAAGGAAAAAGTATTTGAGCCAGTTCATTTAATCCCCAGTTGTTTTTTTAGTTTGTCTGCCGAAATCATTTTTTCATCAGTACCTATTACTTCTTTTGGTAAGTTCTCTATTGCTTCCTTGACTTCTGAGACTTTGAGGACTTCTTGCCAATTCCAAGCAAGACTATTGTCAAATGGTTCTTTGTGTAAATCTATTCTTCTAACATAATATTTCTTAACCATCTTCAACACCTGTCTTGATTGGATCTGTATCTGGATTGTAGACTTCTTTGGTTTCTGGATCGTATGTTAATTTTAATGGAGGTTTCTCCTTTCTATATAAAGTAATTTTTTTCTTGCGGGGTCTGCCTCTCTTTTTTTTCTTTGGTTTTGGTGAAGCTAGCTTCTTTGGTTTTTCTGGAGGAGTCTTGGTAGAATGAATAACACCTTGATCTTTTTTCAGACTACAAAGAGGGGTAGCCATCTCTCCATTTCCAGAACCATTTGTTTTATGGGGAGAATCAGAGGAAGATATAGGAGAAAAGCCCGATTGATTAAGGCAAAAACTCCTACTTAAATTTGGTAAGCCCTTAGATTCTCTTTCCCAAACACAGTCCCGCATCTTCATCTCTAATTGGCGCTTGAACTCCTGCAAGTCTCTGATCTCTCTCATTATATTATCCAATACATTCCAGATATTGTGGATAACTATTTCCAGGTTCTTCTTCTCTGGAAAGTATTCAGGTTCGTTTGTCATTTCAACATCTCTTTCAAAAGATTTTCTGTTGTTTTATTCAAATTTATATTTGGGTATTTTTCCTGTATTTTCTTAACTAATTCTTTACTCACAGATATTTGCTGATATTTTAAATTAAGCCTAGATTCTCCCTTCCTGACTATAATTTTATCCATGTTCATTTTCATCACTCCACCGGTTTAACTGAACCCTCTACAATCCTGGAGAATGTTCCTTTCTCTGTCTTCTTGTCCATTGTCATGAACTGGCATTTCTTACCTTGTAGTATATCCGCAGGATCTATCTGTTCACCAACCTTTATCTTTTTACCAAATATTTCCAGTATTCTGCCTAACTTACTGTCTTTGGTTATATGGGTTGGGCATCCGTATCTCAGTCTAATATCATCCCCGTTCTCATTCTTTGTTTCTATGATAACGTCTGTGTATTCATAGGGGTTTGTCCTATATTCGATTTCTACAATAACTCCTGTATGAGTCCCTTCCTCGACTTTCGCTGGAGCTTTTACTTCTATCTTCATTTACATTACCTCCGTTTATTTTACAATTATTTCGTCTATCATTCCTAAGACTTTGAATTTTCCTTGTTTGAAATCATCTAAATATCCACCACCATCTAATGAAAACCAATCATCACCACAACTATATCTTAAAAGAAGCAATGTTTTTTTATTTTGAACATTTTCTGGTTCAACATGATTGTCTCTTATTATAATCCCTATTACTCCATCATCGTATTCAATTATATTTCCAATTGGAAAACCTCCTAATCTATATTCTCTTTTTACTTTTTCTCTTTTTACTTTTTCTTCTCCTAATTTAGTTATCTTCATTTATTTCCGACCTCTTTTTTTTATTATATTACTTATTACAATTATTGAAAAACAAAACATTGACCATAAAAGATATTGAATAGGTGTTAAAGGATTTCCTAAAATTATAGGTATATATCCAAGAGATAATAATATAAAAAATATTAAGTATGTTTTCCAACCATAATCGTCTCCAATATTATTCATTCTCTCCTTCCTCCTTTCTGTATAATCATGAATGCTTTGTCCCTTTCCCACTCCATAAACATCTGTTCTTGTAGTGTGGGTTTGTAGCGGGATTTCATTTTGACATCAGCCCTTTAATTACATCAGAATAAGTATCACCAACATTCTTTAATTTAATAAGATCATTCACAACTTCTTTCTCCAACAATACTTTTACTTTATCTGTCATATTATCAATATTATCCATTTGGATATATAAGGATTTATACAATTGATACAATTGTTCAAAACTTATATTGTGAAACATATAAGAAAGGATAGATGTCATAGATAAACAGCTCTTTACCTCTACTGAATATAAATTTGAATTTCCATTTCTCAGCGTGTATACCATAACTTTTATCTATCCTACCTATCCTTTTCTATATACTCTAGTATATACTTCACACTCCAATTTTTTGTTGTTCTTTTTGAGTATTCTTAAAGCTAACACCCTTATAAGCTGGTAATCCATCTTTCTTCCCACCACCACAACCAGTAACTTGATTAAATAATCTACCAAAGAATATTTGGTTTTCTTGGGAAGATTCATTCTCAATACAATATTTTTTATATCTAGAATAGACTTCTCTTTTAGTAATTGATCTAAATTCATCAGTAAGCTCTATTTCATCCTCAATAAAAGCATCAACAGAATTTGAATGCCTTTCCCATAGTTTCTTGATGTCATGTTTTGAATAAGGATAACTCTTAAATCCATTATTTTTTATTAATCTCCTAAGACCATCAACAGCCCATACAAAAACCCCATCTATCTCTTTGATTAATTCTTCTTCTAAACCAGGTCTAATATTTTCCTGATCTATAACTTTATTAAATTCAATGTAGATCCATCTTCTGTAAAATTCCAATCCTTTTCTTGGTGTTCTTGGTAGTTTGTTGCAGCTAAATATTAATTTACTGATATTCTTAAAACTAACCTCATGTTCATTTTTCTTTGCGCCCCCACCATATTTATCTCCTGTAAGAGATAGAAATTTCCCAACATTCTTCAAACCTGAAGCGTCTAAATCAGGACATATATTAGCTAAGATATTTTGAAGATAAGCAGGAGCAAAAATATTGTTAGTGATGTGTTGTAGAGGCATTGTTTTAATATTTTCTTGACCTAACATTGTAGTTAATATAGTTAATAGAGTGGATTTTCCAGTGCTTTCTCTCCCTCTAAGCATTAAAGCTTTCTGGAAGCGAATATCTTTTAGTAGGCAATATCCAAAAAATTCCTGGATCGTATCAATCTTCCAGAGATAATCTTCTGAATCCCCTTCTCTTAATCTCTCTTCTAACCATTCTAAAAATTTAGGACATTTCAATCCTTTCTTATAGTTCACTGGTAGCTTAAATGTAAAAAAATATTCTGGACTATGGGGTATAACATCCAATGTTTCTAAATTTAATAAACCATTCATTATTGGTATTAGAATATGGTTTGTATTAATTTCATCGCGATTAATATAAGTTGTTTGTGTAACTGAGCCAACTGTTTCTCCAATGTGATAATTCTTAGTTTTCTCCCCTAAGATATTCCTTGTCTCTATTTTAATCAGATGTCTTCCTGGTTTGTAGATTCCATCTATATAATAATGGATTTCTTCTGTATCGTTAGGAGTTTTAAAAACATATTTGCTCTTAATTTTGTCAGCCATTCTCTTAGGTATAAAACCTCTAAGATTTTCTGGATCTTCAAAGAATTGTAATATCTCTGGTGGTTTTTCTATTTCTTTCTCATATTTCTCAGGAGAAGATTTCTTAAAAGCTTTATTATAAGTCATCTCTTGATATTGTGGTGGTGCTTCAGACCATTTAACAAAAGCTTTCATTCTTTCAAAGACAGCTTCTTTTGTCAGTCCCTTCTTGATTAGTTTGCATACTTCTCCAAATTCTCTTCCTGATCTAGTTGTATCAGCAGCCTTTGGCTTTTCAGGAGAAGTATTGTCAATTTCAGTCCTAAGATAAGGTTCTATTAGTTTCCTGAACTTTTCTTTGCTTAATTTCTTGATAGAACAATCCTTAATTATTTTATACCTCTTCCCATTGGGATGAAGGCAACCAGCACCAACAACCTGATATGCCTTTGCTCTGACTTCCCCCCTTCCACTAGCAAAAACGTGGTTTGTATCGTAATCGCTAATGAAATAGAAATGCCTTCCACCGCCACCAGTCTTTACAGTGAAAGTCTCAACATCAAACTCATCTATCAATTTTGGATCATCAACATCTATTATCCTTAAATTCCCAAAACCGCCTATTACACCGTAATTATTCTTTTCAATATGTTTTAATAATCCAGGATCATTAAACTTATACCCTTTGTTCTGCCAATCCTTTTCAAAAGGAACTTTGCTGAACAGCTTAACAAATCTAACGTCTTCTTTCCGCAGTTGATTTGGTATTGTTATTGTTTCTTGCTTCAAACAACCACCCCATCATTTCCTATAGAACTTACCCAAATGTTTTCTTAAATATAAAGTAGACCAATTTTTTTGCTGATGACAAGCAGAACAGAATATTTGTAAATTACCTAATTCATCCTTTCCACCTTCAACCAATTCTACTATATGATCTATTGTCAATGTTTCATTATCCCCCAACTGTTCCTTAATCCTACCGCAAAAGAAACAAAACTCTTTTGATACATCCATATTATGGAATATTAAAATTTCATTCATTCCAAATTTTGATGTTTCTTTTCTATTCTTTTCCTTTCTTCCAGGAGTTCCGACCCATCTTAAATGTTTTCCAGTATCATCAACTTCTTGTGCATGATGGACAGTATCTGGTCTTGGTATTATTTTATTCACTTCCCCACCTCAAAAATACATTCACCAGGATCAACATTACTTCTTTCAATCAATTCTTTAATTACTTCATCCAAGTCTCCTTTCTGCAGTCTAACCTTGAGGATTGTAAGTTTACCCCACGTCTCTTCTTCAACATTAATTGTCTTAGTCAATAATAACACCTCAATTACTATTTAGTAATTTGGTATTAAAAGGATTTCTATTGTAGAATAATTATTTCAACTTCTTGATCTCTTCAATTAACACAAGATTCTTAGCCTGGAGTATTCTAATATCCATTTCCAGCGTTACAATCTTTCTATTTAATTTATGGACCTTATCCTCAAGAAATCTAATCCAAAGGATCTTATTATCCTTGACTGTCCCTCTTCTACCGTAAGCCATATTCATTATCCCTCATCCTTACATAAATAACCCGAATGCAGACAAGATATTAAGAAAAGTGGTGAATATAAAGAACACTCCTAAAAATACCCAGTAAATATTTCTATATGTTTTCCCGGACCATGAATATTTAGTCAATACAATAACAGCAAAAATGCCGGAAATATAAACGATAGTGAAGTATGGCTTCTGTATTAGCCAGTTCATCAATGGATTCCGCTCTATCTGTATTCCATTTACAGCAACAGCATGAAGAGTAGAGGTTATATCCGCGAGCATAGCAATCAGGAATGCCCTAACATAGTTCTCTCTCTTGCTGAAGAAGTTCCGGAGTTTAGTGTTCATAACTCATCAATCTCACCTGTTTCAAATTTTCCGAACCATACAATTAAACCTAAACAAAATAATATGAATGTTAATGTTTTCGATACTATGTCGAATATTTCTGATGAAATCATTTAATCACTTCTATTTTATTGCTGAAGAAGTCCCGGAGTTTACTGTTCATATTTACCACCATAATCTATCTAAACCATTTATAATAAACAAAACCACACCCGCTTAAAATTAATATAATTATAAGATTATTCATAATAATTTCAATGAAATTCATCTACCCATCCCCTCCATTATAATATTCTTCATATACTGGTCTACAATTTCTGTTTTCACCTGAACTCATTTTTATATAATAATCATAATCCTTTTCACAACTAACTTGTCTAGTTGTTACTCCACCAAATATTCCACCAGATGGAATATATATAAGACATTTCTTTACTAATGGTGTGGTACATTCTGGTAAATTTTTACCAGACATTTGATCTAAAATTATTGGAAAAACAAAAATTAAAATAAGAATAACTAAAATTGGAGTTAATAATCCAAATCCCCATCCCATCTACCCATCCCCTCCAACTACAAACTCTCCTCTTTTATTGTTGATGCAAAGACAATAATCTCTCATTGCTTCTTTAAGGTAAGCTTTATTCTCAAGACATAATTCGTCACATCTAATTTGTTTATTAATATCAATACCCATCCAAACCATGTTTATAATAATAATAATAAAAATAACAAATAACATTCCTACTAATAATATTCCATTTGATGCTGTATCCATCACTCCTCTCCTCTCCAACCCTCAAACTTAACTTCTATCTTCTTTCCTCTAATGATCCACACGATCTTATCAGTAGGTTCAATCCCAGCCATCTTTATTAAAGCTGAGGGTATGACTGCGACTGTGCTTCCACCTAGTTTGTGGATTGTTCTTTTGAATTGTATTGTTTGTTTCATTTCTTCCCACCTTTTCCTGACCAAATAGAAGGCATATCCCAATATATATAAAATAATATTGTTGTTATTAGAGCCATTCCTATTGATCTGTCAGTAAAATATACAAAGTGATAAGTAAGCTGTCCAAAAATTAAACCTAACCAAAAATGAATCTTTTTTAATCTCTCTAATTTCATTTTTTTTTCTTTATTCATTTCCCATCAGTCTCCTTCCATAATTTATAAACTAAATAAAAACATACAATACTAATAAACCAACAGAACGGAACAAAAATTACTCCATAAGACCATTTACCAGTTATTTCCTTCAGAAATATATGTTGACTCAAAGATTCTAAACTCAATGGAATTATTGATAATCCCAAAAAAGTTCCTAATATTAATTCTATTTTATTTTTCATTTCCCATCAGACTCTCTTCTATACTTCCTCTCAAGACGTTCACCGATTAAATATAATATAAACCATAGAAGTGAAAAAAATATACATATTAATGTTATTCCCATTTCATTTGATAAAAGTGCACCAACATTCCAAATATTCGCTATTATTAATCTATGATTATTTTCACTCATTTCCCATCATCTCTCCTATCCCTGTCTAATTGTAATATAACATAAACAAATATCACATTAACTATAGCTGATAATGCAAACGATGATTGCCAAATTGTCCAATTCATTTCCCATCAGCCCTCTTACATTTTTTACCATGAATAGGACAATAACCAACTTCAACATCAAGCACTGGAATAGTTTTCATAGATTGCATATCCCAAAAACTAATATTAGATTTACGTTTAATTTTAAATCCGCATGGAAATTCTATGTTAAATTCTTCCTTCATAGTTTAACTATTAGTTTAACTAATATATATAATTATCTAAGGAAAGACTTATATATGGATTATCTACGACCCACTTTAATAAGCCCTAGACCTATGATTAAGGCAACCATCATCACGACAACTGCGAGAATCCACACTGGGAATATTCCAGTAGCAGAGAACAATAAAGCTAACGAGACAATCCCTATTCCTGTGGCTGTGAATGATAGGCGGAACTTGAAGGCAGCGTAACCATACAGGAACATGATGCCCAGACCTAAGAGTATTGTATGACCTAAGATATCCTGGACAAGCATTGTATATACAATATCTAATATATCTGCGAATAGCGTCATAGCTCCATACCCCTGAACCATCCTAGTAAACCAGCTAGAAACATTATGCTTAAAGGAGCGCCAACTAGCAATCTGATTGCGAATGGTATATTAGTATCTGTAAAGAAGTTTAATGGAAGAACAGCAAACCCTAATAAGAATGTTGCTATCCCAGCTATCAATGCAAACTGGGGATCTGATTTGATAAGACCTGCAAATACTCCTGCTGTTGCTGCAATACCAACTACACCAAGTATCTTATTGGAAAGAAATGCTATATCAATCTGACCTGTTTCTTCATTCCTTGTAATAAGCTCTGCCAATGGACTTCCCCACTCTCCTGGATTGACTAGATTCAAGGCTAGCGAAATCACTATAGATACTATAAACAGATTCATTGTTGTTCCCATTATATCCCACTCCTTAAAAATACTATTGCCAAAAAGGCTAGTACCATTATTGTAAATATTACAACTGTCATTACACCAAAGCTCATCAATCCCAAGAATATACCCATGCCTATTATTATTAGGGAAAGCATTCCTGATCCTGATGCTCCAGCAATTGATGCTCCTATTGCTGATAAAAATATTATGATTACCCCAATAAACATCTTGTTATTATTATCATCATCCAATCCCAGACTGGTCCTCAATGAGTTTGATATGCTGATAAGATCTGTCCCAACAGTCTGGCTAGTGTTCCCTATAAAATAAGAGTTAGTGATTGTAAACTCAAAGTCCACCCCGGACTTTCTGAACATTGCTACAACCACTACCTTCTTATCTTTTTCAAGAGAGGATAGATCTTGGACTGTTGTTAGGTTTCCGCCAGATGCGGAAGCAGTATTATTTCCCGTAAACAATTCTACATCATCGTGGCTCACATTAAAGAAGAACCACTGCAGGGAATCATCAAAGGAGTTTATAGTGAAGTCAAATAGTTCATTAGTTATATCTGTGACGTTGCCTTGCGGTGTGATTGAATAAGTGATATTAGTAAGCTGTTCTGTTGCTGGAGTTTCGGCAGTAGTAGAAAGCATCACGATAGTAAAATCCTGCGAGGATGGCTGTATTGTGGAATTACTATCAATGAATTGTGAATGACTTGCTTCTATTGTATAGCTTGCTGTTGAATCCAAATTAAGGGTAGCTGTTCCGGAAGAATCTGATGTAGCTTGTTCTACTAATGTTACCGCTCCACCAATAGAACGGAATGCAGTTACAGTTGCCCCGACTATCGGGGTATCTTGAACAGTGACCAGATGAAACCTTACAATAAGGCTGTCAGAACTTTGTAATAGATACTGTGTAATATCTATAGGATTACCTGAACTGCACGCAAGATTGTTAAATGAATTTCTCGATGTGTAATTCTCACTGCTTGTTGATATTATTAAAGATCCTACAGGCAAAGCTGAGTTTGTGCAGTTCTCAAAGAATAAATTATTATTATTGCTTGTAAAAGATGTAGTTCCATTTGTAATTGTTACATTAAATAAAATAGAAGTTGATGGTGTTTTTTCATCCAATGCCCGGATCTTTATAAAATTATTCGTTGTCCTGAATACTGAATGACTTAGAATAGTTTCATCCGTATCACAGCTTATAGTCATGTTATGCAAGTCAGAACTATATTGTCCTAAACTTCTGGTAGTAACAGTATTGTTACTGACAGTAAAGTCTGGTCTTGTAGTCCCATTAATAGTTACGTTGCAATCAAAACTCGTATCTGAATCTGAGATAGTTGTGAATGATAATGTAAGATTTTGGAATTGACCTAATGCTTCATTAATTATTGGAGATGTTACGATAGTATCATTTGTGAAATTAACATTCTCAATATAAAGAGAAGCAAATCTTCTGTTGTCTGAGTTTCCAAAAGTGGTTATGTTTAAAGTCACTCGATTAAACTCATCCAGATAATCCCTTGCATTCTGTGTTACAGATACATTAACATCTGTACTATTAAGATCATCATTATAAACCTGGTCAAACGTGCTGGTGTTGAAATTATAGACTGATATATTTCGTTGCTCTAATATTGTTGATGTTGAAATATCATCCAGATAAATATTAAAGCTTTGTATCGTTGAAGCATTTGGCATATCATATGTTGCAGTTGCCCAGCAGAAAAAATTATTCTCACATCTTGCATGGCTTGTAGAATTTAGATCGTCAAACATATTTTTCGCATCCCAAAATGCAGGAGAGCCAGTCCATGTATTATTATCTGTGAGATTACCAAAGACCTGTGGGTTAGGAAATATATCTGCATAAACATTAGGAATAGCTAAGGCTAACAAAAAGGCTAAGTAAATCCACAATTTCTTATGTTTCATCTTTACACCTAAACAAATGTTTCTCTTCTTTGCTGTGTGACATTTTGTATTGCTATTATCAACAATGAAACTATAACTACTACTCCGAGTGACTGGAATATTGTAAGCTCTGAACTGCTGAAATCACTTGTATGGTTCGCCACCAAATCCCTATAGATCGGCATGAACGCAGTTGCTACTATCACTACAGCGATAAGAGTTATGAATAATCCTACTATCACTGCTTGTCCTTTCATGATTCTCACCTCAAATCTAATAATTCTTCTATTCTTCTAGGTTTCTTTTTCCTTTTAACTGCTTTCTTCTGTCCCGCTTTTCTTCCCTTGAGAATAAAGTCTAACTGTTTCTTTCTTCTCTCCTGTATTCTTTCTCTTCTTATGAAAAATCCCTCGACTTTTCCTCTGGTTCTGACTCCTTTGGTTAATACTCTGTCTATAAATGATTTGTCTTTATGTTGTCTCTGTCTTCTCTCTTCCGCAGTGAAAAGGACTTTAGCTGGTCTCCTTTTTTTGAAAACCATCTAACCACCTAATCCTGTACTAAGTACAATTCCTGCTGCTATAATGAACATTCCCAAAACTACCATTATGAATATGTTCTGCGCTATGCTTCTCTCTGTTGCGTTGTCTAAGTATGTTGGATCTTCCCAATTATAACTTATAACAAAAGGTGCGTCTGAATGTGTTGCTGCTACTTGGAATGTTCCGTTTGCTGCTGCTGTTGTATTACAAGCTCCTGGAATTCCTAAGTTAACTGTTGCATTACCGCAAAATGTTGGGTTTCCATTTAAAACTGTAAGATCTGAACCTGGTGCTGCTGTTACTTGTCCGAATGAAAATGGTCCTTCTGCTGATCCCATTGTTACTGATTCATTTGTGACTGTGTTTAAAGTGTGAGTTCTCTTGGTTAAATCATTAACCAATGGTAATAGTATTATTCCTACGGCGACTGCAATAACTAAAGTGATTACTGCTCCCATAGATAAAACTCCTTTACTTTTTCCCATAATTTTTCACCCCTATAGAATGGAAGTCATTTTCAGACTCACCCACTCTTGTCTAGTGGCAAGGACCACCAGCTTCTTTGACTGTCATGATTCTCACCCCTTATCTTCTCTTCTTTGTTGTTACTGAGAATGTCTTCATCCTCCCTCTCCTAGTTCCTGAGATCATATTGACCTTTGTAACAACAATTCTCTTGCCACCAGCTCTTCTTCGAGCTGCTCTTACGCTTGATGCTCTTAATCTTCTAACTGTCATAAATTACACCTCCATAATCATTTTAAAAATCCACCAATCCTTCGCCTTCGTGTTGTACTATCTAATGAAACGACTGCTGGATTTAAACTTACGTTGGTTCTAACTCCGAAACTGTTTATTCCATTTGCCATTAAAATAACCTCCTTCTCTTTTTAGATTTTGATTTACCTAAAGATAAATCTAAACTTCTCTCGATTAAACTTAATGAAATACCAGTGATTGCTATCGTTGGGATAGCTGCCAATAATGCATCTTCAGTTGCCATACATTTCACCTCCTTCTAACTTCTCCACCTTTTCCAGCCCAAATTTTAGCTCTTTTCCTTGCAGTAAAAGAATTCCAAAATTTATCACCTTTTTTTCTTGCTTTCCATTTAAAACTTTTTGGTAATGCTCTTCCTCTTCTTCTTGCCATACATTTCACCTCCTTCTTTTTCTCCTACTCTTCTTCTTTCTAATACCGCGCTTTCTTTTCTGTGGTTTGCGTTTTTTCTTTCTTGATGCGCGTTGACCTGCAAATGTTATTTCTCTAAACTCTCCAGGTTGGTCAATTCTGAATCCAGTTAATTCTACAAATGTTTCAGGCTGTATTAATTTAGTTCTTGCGACTGGTCTTCTGAATCTTGCAGCTCTGAATCCTGGTAATCCTAATCCTAATCCTCTTGGTCTCTTTCCTGTAGGAACTATTCTGAATGATGCTGCTGCTCCACGTTCAGTTATCAATCCACCTAATCCTAATGCTTGACTTCTGAATAATGGGAATGGTGATACTCTTCTTTCCTTACCGCGTCTTCTTACAAAGACTTCAAAACCTATAGTTGCTAATGATGATCTTGCTCTTCTGGATGGTCTTCTTCTTGTTGTTTTAGCAAATGGAAGTTGTAATCCTGTAGTTGGTCTTGTAGTAAGTGTAACTGCTTTACCTAAGTCAAGTAATCCTCTAGTTCCTAAACGTTGTGTTGTAGCAGAAACTTGTAATTGTCTAACTGCTCTTTTTCTAGCCGGTCTTTGAACTTGAGCTGCTTTTATAATAGGAATTTGTGCAATAGTTGGAACTTGAATTTGCAACTGTTTACCTAATGTTCCTAGTTTACCTAATGTTCCTAGACGAGTTGTTGGTGCGACTTTTACTCTTCCTCTTACTCCAAGATCAAGAACTGAAATTTGAGTTGTTCTAACTTTTGGTGTAATATCCAATGCAGAAATAATTGGTGCACCTGGTGCAGCAAATATGAATTGTTCTTCTTGAATTACTTTAGGTCTTCTTGCAGTAATACCAGGAAAAGGTAAAACTACTCTTGCAGCAATAGGAGTAACATCAATCTTGACTGCTCCTTTTACAGCACTTTCAATAATAGGAGTTGTAGTAGCTTTAATAGTTGGTGCAAGTGTTTGTTCTGTTATGGTAAATGGTTTAAGTGCACCAATTTGTCTGGCAGGAATATCAGGTAGAATCTTAGTAGTAGGTTTTTTTCCTCTGGTAACTAAAGTAACGTCAGCAAATAGACCAGGTCTTTTACCTTTTGTAACACCAACTGTTCTGAATGTCTGAGCTTTAGGAGCACGTGCAACTTCTTTCTGTGCAAATGTAATATCTATTTGTTTTGAAACATCTTCAACATCAAAGAACTGGAATGCTCCTTTTCCTCCAGATACAAATAAATCACTTGGTTGTCTTTGGATTCTTCCAGTTATTTCTCCAACACCAAGTAATCGTTCACGTCCTTTAGGTAATTCAATATCTAGATCAAGAAGTGTTTTTGTTTGAAATGGAACTGCTCTTCCTTTTGGAACTTTAGGTTTTTTTCCAACTGTGATAAAATCAATATCAGTAGTTAATACTCTAGGTTTTCTTAATGGAGCTTTCACTCTAGTTTCAGCAATTCCTTTTCCAGTTGTAATATCAACATCACCAAAAGTCCTTATCTCACCGATGTCAAGTTGTGTAGTTGTTTTAACTTTCGGACTAACTATTTTACTCAATGCTTTTCCAGTAATAGCACCACCTAAAATTTCTCCGCCTACTTCAAATGGTTGAGCTGCTGCTCTTTCAACTGCTGCACCAGGCAATGCCAATAAGGCTGTTCCAAATGCTTTACTTACTTCTGGTCTTTTTCCTATCCCTAATCCTTTAAGTCCTTTGAAAGTTTCAATGGCAGTGATAGGAGTTTCAAGAGCTCCAAAAACGACTTCTCCAGCACCCCTAACAATTCCAGCAGGTGCTCTCGCAATCTTTGGTATAATACCCTTCCTTTCTTTTGGTTCAAATAATTTCTGGACTGGTTGGACTGCTACTCTTTCAAATCTTGTAGTTAAAGGGAATACTTTCTCCCTTCTTCTTTGCACTTCTCTTTCTCTCAGTTCAGTTTGGGCTTGTCTTACTATTCTTTCTTCCTCTATTCTCTGTTGAGCTTTAGTAATACCAGCTCTGAATACTTTTACTGGTCTTTTAGTAGGAGGTGCTAGTGGTTTAGGAGTAGGTATAGTTCTTCTTGCTGGTGCAGGTCCAGCTTCTTGTTTCTCACGTTCAAATCTTCTAATGTCAGCAGCTAACTTAGGATCAGAAATAGGTTGTCTTAATGCAGTCTTGCCAAACTCAGCTTTAGCAACTTGTTGTTGAAATCTAGACTCATTTCTCCCCCCAACTTTTGTTCCAGACCTGATTCTAAACCCAGCTTTGTTGAGTTTAGTTCTCTCTTCCTTAGCTCGGCTTCTTGGAACTATAACTATTCGAGTTGGTTCTCCCTGTTTAGTTACAAGGAATTTGAATTGGTCGACCATGATAACCTCAATTTTTAATTATAAGAGAGCTTATTGCCCTCTTTATAATATACATAGTTAGAGTATAAGAATTTTTATATTTAAAAGAAATACTTATTACCAGTTCTTGATTCAATACTCACTTTCTCGCTGCCACATTTATGGCATTTCTTATTCCTAGTATATAGCTTCTTCAAATCAATAGGCTCATCAATGTGTTCAATCCAAGCGAACTTGCATTTCCTACAGCTTAGCCTATACTCTAGTTGGAATAGGGATATATTTGTTTCTTTTTTCATACTCTTTCTATGGAATGATAGATATATATATCTATCTCTCTAACTATAGATATGAAAACATTAATAGTACACTTTGATAATGAGGACTTCGAGAAGCTTAAAGAGGCTAAAGGAGAGCTTTCTTGGAGACAGTTTGTAATGGATAAGTGTTTGTAGGGAGGAGAATAAAGATGTGTAACTCAATCTCGGAAAAGGATGAAAAAGAAAATTCTACAGGCGAAAGCCCTACGTTGTTTTTTTCTTCACCATCATCCGAAAAGATTGGAGTAGGTAAGTCATGTCTAGTAGTTGAGTTACCACTCTGGATTCAAATGATGGAAGAGAAAGGATTGCTAGGAAAGAAGGAATAGTTTTCTAAACTTATTTATACCCCCCAAATCAATATCTTTATATTGGGGGTGTAGTTTTAATGGTTAATGTTTTAAGTTTAATAATTGGTTTAGTAGTTGCAATAATTGTCGTAACATCAGTAGCAGTCCCAATCGCAAAGAATACAAACACGACAGGTTGGAGTTCAACAGAGACAAGTATTTTCGATAACGTTACAGTCATGCTTATTTTAGGACTATTTATCCTAGCGGCAGGCTTAGCAGTAGGAACAAGACTCGGATAGAGGCAATGAAATGAACAAAAAGAATATAGCAATTCTTTTCCTTTTATTATTTATTCCTATTAGTTACTCAGATGTTTTTGACAGATCCACACTCGAAGAACAATTCGTAGACTTTGAAACCTTCATCATGCTTCTGGACGATGTTGACACTAATATAACAACTTGTGACAACTGCTCGATAACTTCTTCTCCTGTTTCTATAACCACCTGCACTGACTGCAACATAACTAACCAGACAATAATTACTGGTGATGTTGCAGGAGGAAATACAACAGAACAAATCCAGGATGCAGCTTGGGATGTATTGGGTGGAACACAGACCAGGATCACAGTAACTTATGATGATGCAGGAAATGCAGTTAATTTTGTTGTTGATGACATGACATCTGTAGTTAATACTTCTTACGAATACCAGCTTAACTCAACACTAACTTTAACATTCAATTCTACTTATGACGCATTGACTCCAGATACAAACGCAACAACTGCTTGTGTGTTGGGAGAATATCTTGATGGTGGTGGTTCTTGCTTGGATGTTAATAATACAATCGACATTAGAACAAACTCAACCACTTACTTTGCAGGAAACATAACAACCAATGCAGGGACTTATGATGCAGGTAATGTCAATTCTTTGGATGTTGTAGAAGATGGGGATTCCTACAATGTCTCAGAAGCAGCAGGAGCTAATCCTTTAGAGATAGTTGTTAATTTCACTGGGGTAGTTACTTTTGATAATGTAATCATGAGAGAATTCTACTCAGCAGGGGAAGGTCATGAGATAAATGTAGAATTATTTCACTATGAGGATAATACTTGGGAGTTGATTGATGAGATTACAGACATGAGTGATTTCTCTATAACTGTGATGTTTGTTCCTGACCCACTGCATCATATAAACGCTACAGATGGTAATGTCACTATAAGATTCCGCCATGTTCAGAACGGAAACCCATCCCATGATTTTTTTATTGATTATCTGGTATTGGTTGATGGGTTTACACCAATTACTTCATCTGTCCATGACAGCTTATCTGGAAGGGATAACCCTGTTAATCATCCCTGGGCTTTCCCTATTGATGCTTCCAGAGTAATAACAGGGCATACAAACATCACTAATATTCTTAATGTAACTGGGAATGTTACTTTAGATGGCTCTACTCTATTTGTAGATTCAGAGAACAATAGAGTAGGTATCAACACGACTTCACCAGACTCTGTATTTCATATTAAAGCAGATATTGCTGGTGTTGTTGGCTCACACTCTGCAGGACAATTAATTATTCAGAATCCTGCTGATACTGTATTCTCCAATGTAGTTATTACTGCTTATGAATCAGATGGCAGTGGAAATCCTGACCAGCAACTTTGGTATCTTGGAAGTTCGTCAAGTGGCAATACAGATATTATTTTTTTAAATCGAAGAAATGCTAAACTTCAACTGGGGACAAGTGGTACTTCTCGTATAACAATTTTAGGTAATGGCAACGTCGGTATCAACACAACAACCCCTACCAACAAATTGAACATAATAGGAGATTTTAATGTTACTAACTTGACTGATAGTCCAGCTTTATTTGTTGATAGTCAGAGTAGGGTTGGGATTGGAACAATAAATCCAAGCCAAGAATTAGAGGTCAGTGGAGATGGTGCGAATATACTTTTGACCAATACAAATGTGAATGGTGGGAGCGTATCACTTACTGGACCACGAATTACAATAGACAGTTCTACGGATGCAGTGATAGTTGTAGACAGAAGTGCTCCCTCCAAATCTGGTGTAATACGATTCTTGGATGCAGGAGGTTTAAAGTGGGAAATGGGATCTCCTGACTTAAATGATTATTCAGGAGACGGAAGTGATTTTTTTATCGGAACAACCAGTGACACTCCATTATTTTTAATTGATACATCAGGTAATGTTGGTATCGGAACAAACGCTCCTGACGCTCCTCTTGAAGTGTCTTCTAACTCAAATCCTCTTATGATTTTGTTTAGGGATAATGTTAATGCTGATGCGGCTTTGAGATTTGAGAAAACTGGTGTTAACTGGACAATCGGGTTTGATGATTCGTTGGATGATTCTTTTGCAATTACCAATGCGGTTGATTTAACGTCTGGGCATAAGTTTGTTATTCAAACGGGTGGTAGTGTTGGGGTTGGAACAAATGACCCCCAATCACTTCTCCATCTAAAAAGTTCTGGTCTTTTAGGAACTTTTCGGCTTGAAGGAACAGCAGGAGCTATCTGGGGATTTGGGGCTACTGGATCAACATCTGGTCAAAGGAATTGGTTTATGCAAAGCAGCGTAGGGCAGCTAAAATGGGCTTCAATGGACGATAATTATATCGCTGCTGTAACTGATAATATTTTGGTATTAAAAACAGACGGGAGTATTGGAATAGGGACTAATGATCCAGAAGGACTTCTCCATGTTAAGTTCTCCGATACTGGTATTGCCCCTGTTTCAGGTGCTAGTCTTGTTTTGGAAGATACTACCTCTCTTGCCCTTCAATTTTTAACTGCAACTAATAGTGTTGAATCAATTTACTTCGGGGATGGTGCAGACTTTGATGTAGGCTGGATTAGATATGACCATTCTGCTGAGGAGATGAACATTAGGTCGGGAGCGCAGATTATTACAACATTTGAGGCTTCAAGAGTAGGTATTCAAACAGCAGCTCCCGCAGGAACTTTGCACGTTGACCAACTTGGAACTAGCAGGGCTATTCCAACTTTAATATTAGACCAGGCAGATGTTTCAGAAGGATTTATTAACTTTATTGGAGCTGATACAGGAGTGATTAATGAAGGCACAAGTTCTCTTAAAAGTGTTCGTGTAGAATTAGGAGGAGTTGTTTATAGACTGGCTTTGTATGCTGATTAATGGTGGTGAAAAATAAATGAGAAATAAAATAATAACAGTGTTATGTTTATCTGTTTTGCTTAGTTTGGTAACCCTAACTGAGCCATTGATGGCGTTAGAATATAGCCCTAGTTGCTTCAATGGGACGATTTTAACTAGAAATCTGTTGGTATTCAAAGACAAGAATGGAGTAACAGATAATTTCACTTTCAGCTATAATGAGACTTGTTTATATGGCTGCCACTTTAACCAGTGCCAAGATCCGTCATTTATAACTGCACAATCATTCACAATATTCTTTGCAGTGTTTGCAGTATTGATGATAGTCTCAGCGATAACCAACAACAAATTATTCTCGTTGATTGCAGCATTGATTTTGTTGATCGTTAGTTTATTAATAGTCAGTGAAGGATTTGTATTGAACCAGATATTATACAGAAACACGACAGTGAGAATAATAGGAATTGTTTTCATAATGTTCAGCATATTCCTGATATATTCGTTTGGAGTGGATGCGTTCAGAGATAAAAAACAGCAGAGGGAAATAGATGACGCTGTTTAGGAAAAAGCAAATCAAAGAAGAGGAAAAAATAGAAGCTTTAGCTGAATTAGATAAATTCCAGGAAGAAAATATAGAGCAGCAAGAAATACAGGAGACTGTTCAGGATAATACTCAGAATAAATTTATTCCGGATAATGTTTATCCTGAGAATCTTCTTGAATATCAGAAATGGATTGTTGATCCTTCAAAAAGAGCTAAAGAAAAGTTCGGAATAATAAAAAAAGATAATGCGTTAACCTACATGGAAAAGGAAGATATAAGTATTTCCACTTCCGTGCAGGATTTAGCTTTTCAATGTTTTTCTTATGGATTTAATAAAGCCGGACATTATTTTGAATTTCTTAATGATACTGATGTAGTTACTGGAAGAAGCTATAAAGGATTTGAAAGAAAGCAGGAACAGACAGTGACTCAGAAAAAAGAAATAGATATTTCAAGAAGAAAAGAAAAGGGAGGAAGGATTGGATGGCAACGATAGCTGATACAATATTATATGTAGGTATTTTTTTAGTTCCCTTTGCTTTTTGGGGATTTGCAAGTTTTTTTAAATTTTTGAATAAAATAATGAAGATCAAGAAAGGTTTTATAGAGACTAGGATATTAACAGAAAGTGGACAGGAAAAAATGAAATGGATAAAACCAAAGGGTGGTTCTTTAGATATCGGAAAAGACAAGACTGCATCTTTCAAGGATAAGGTTGGTTTCATATGGAGAGATGGTTCAAAACCAATAACAACAGTTCGTGAGAGTGATTTAAAGCAATTGGATTTATTGGAATTAGAAGAAAATAAATCAGGTATTTCAGCAGACGATACTTCTAACCTATTAATTAGGTCCTACCAGTTGGGATTTATTAAAGGATTCAGGAAAAACCAGATGATGAATAATTTCGTAATGTATTCATTGGTTGGAATAATTGCCTGCACATTAGTCTCATTGCTGATATACAAGAATACAATGGATATTCTAACTGCAGTAAGATCAGGGGTATTGGTATGAGAGGAAGAGATAGTCAGAGAATAAAAAGATTAAAGAGGGATTTATTCATACTCCCAGAGCTATTAAATACCAGAGAAATTGATAAATTCCTTGATATTTGGGTGGATAAATGGAATTATTCACCATCAACAAAAATAGTATTAAAGCTTCACGTGAACCCACGTGAACTACTACTTCACGAATTAAAACCAAAAAGAAGACATAAGGTAAAAAGAATAAAACAGCCGTTTAGAGGGTTGACGTGAAGATGATTAACGATACACCTTTTTCATTTCATCAACCGTGAAGAAGTGGTTTCAATTTCCAAGAAAATAATAGGTGAAAAATAGATGCCGTATGCAAATTTTTTATGTCCAAAATGTAATGGGGTGACTAGATTTAGTTGTATGGTTAGGAACAAAAAAGTTGTTATTCCAAAAAAAAATACAAGTAGGACAAGCGCTTTAAAGAAAATAATCTGTTCCAAATGCAGAAGTAGTTTCAAAAGACAAAAAATTGTTTCATTTATAGATGGTTCTTGCACAATAAAGGATGATTAGTATGCCAGCAAGAAGTTCAAGAGATTTTAGCTTCAAAGCAAAAACTAACCTTACATCAGAGTTCAATATGGGTGCTTACTACTTAGAATTTTTGTGCAAGGATATAATGACTGAAATTGCAATCAGGTCTGATGAAGCAAGAAAATCACCATCATTTAGGTCAGTTGAAAGATACTATTCAATGGTGAGAGAATTATTCAACCAGGCTGAAAGTGTATGGAATAAAAAACAGAGTGAAATCATTGAAAAAATGCTAAATGAAATAAAGGATAAAATTAACCTCAAAAAAAGAGAATTGTCAGTTGAACCTATTAAACTTGTTTACAGTATTGAATTGATACAACGGGCAATTTACAACTTAATTAGGCAATATAATATGCTAGTTCCAATATCAATATCTCATGATTCAAAAGAAGAAAAGTTAAGGATGCTCAGTGAAGCATTCGGTGTTAAATATGAAGGAAATAGTGAAGATAGTTAAGGAAAGTTTGAAGAATGATTACGATGCAGTTATTCCTATAAGCGGATTGGAAGGAACTGGTAAATCTACGTTATCAATACATCTAAGTTTAGCACTAGATCCTGCATTCCAAATCAAAAAAAACATCATCTTCCAGCCAGATAGGAAGACAGTAAGTGATATAATCTATGGACTTCCTAAATTCTCATCTATTGTTCTAGATGAAGCTATGCGGACTATGTATAAAAGGAACTGGATGACAAAAGACACTAAAACCCTAAATATCATCTTCTCCAAATGCAGGAAACGGAATCAATCTGTTTTCCTAAATATACCTAATTTCTTTGATTTGGATATATATTATAGAAATCATCGTACTAAGGTGTGGCTTTATCTTCCTGAACGTGGATTGTGCATGGTGTTCATGAAAGACACTTCTCCATTTGTCAAGGACTGCTGGTATAAAGATCAGAATCAGAAAATCATTGAGAGATTTAGAAAGAAGAAAAAGTTCAGCATTGAAGCTTTGAAGCGAGGATTACGTAGAAGCCAGAATTATGTATATGAGTTCAAATTCCCTGACCTACCTGATAAGGCTAAGTATCTTTATAGGATAGAAGCTGATAAATACGCTATGATGAGTGAATCAGATGAACCAACCAACAAGGAGATAGCTTTCGCTAGAGCTATCAGATTGTTAAGGGAAGAAGAAGGTCACACATATTATACATTAGGAGACAAGCTTGGGTTTGCCCATGAGACTATAAGGGGTTGGGGTATGATAAACAACAGTTTATCAATGCTCAAGACTCAACAGCCTCCTATATTATCTAATAATAGTACTACCCCCCAAGTGTTAGGACTGAGGAGTAGTAACAAGAGTATGATAAAACCCTTTTAAATCCTTGCTTGTCGTAATATCTGTAGTTATACGACAAGGGATTGAGTTAATTGAACATCAAGAAGGACATACCAACCAAACAGGAGCTTAGTAATATATTATATATAGCCAAGCAGAAACGATACTCAAGCTACCTCCTATTCAGATTGCTTTCTGTTACTGGAAGAAGAGTTGGGGAGTTAATAGGAGTGTTCAACAAAGAGACTAGAACATGGGAACTAGGGATGGCAGTCAATGATGTATATCCTGAAGAAAACAAACTCTCATTGTATGTAATAAAAGCCAGGAAGAAAACCAAGTCAGGGAACATTGTAAAGGATAGATATAAGAAGCTACCTAACTTTATTCCTCCAGAACTGATGAGAGAGCTTATAGAATTCATTCACTACAATGATCTGAAAGGAAGTGATATAGTATTTCGTGGTGGACATTGCCCTTCCTTAAGAACATTCCAGAGAGACTTCACCAAGTTCAGGGAGGAAGCTGGAATATTAAAGGACAATATAACCATCCATTCACTCAGGCATTATATAGTATCATTCCTGAGGATGGAGAAGGATATGCCATATGAGACAATAGCTGAAAGGTTTACCAAGCACAGGAGTCTTGATGTAATGAAGAAACATTATGCTCATATAGATATTGAAAAGCAGAAGGATAAGATAATGGGAGATCTGGAAGTTTTAGAAAGTTGATTAAATGGAATTGTTTAAAAAAATACAAATATTGATTTTAGAAGTTCCAGAATGTAGTGATAAAAAATATAAAAGAAATGTTACTCCACCAAAATTAAGACAAATAGTGAACTTAAAATATGATGATGTATGTTTTCTTTGTGATAAAAAAACTACTGTCGGTTAGTCTTCACCCACAACTTCATACTCAGCATCAACAGGTTCTCCTTTTGAGTTCTTGATTATTCTCCTTAGAAGGAATGTATTTTTTCCATCTTCTGTTTTTGATGTTACTTCTCTTCTTTTAGCCATTGTCTTCACATTTTTTATAATTAGGATTCTTGTTGTAAATCATTGGTTGATTACAGGAAGTTTTAGGATCATAACATTCACATTCAAATTTCCAACAATTAGGTTTTAGTAAACAATCCTGATAATTTTTATTGATACTGACAGTTATCATATATGGTCTTATACCTAAAACAGCTAGAAGAACCATTAATAACATCATAAAAATAATAAATTTTATCATCTCATTTCCACCCAAATTTCCTTATTAAAAATGCATTTGCAATAAAAAGAATTGCTGTTGAATAATAGAAAAAACGTCTAATTTCTGGATATAAACAACTCCCATAATTACAAAAGGCGGAATATCCATTAGCAATAAAAAATAAAATTGAAGTAATTATAAAAGATGTTGCTAACGCTATTCCAAATGCAAAAAATATTAAATAAAATTTTTTCATCTTATCTTTCACCCCCTTACCCCTACCCCACCACACCAAAACATTCACATGGAGGGCAGGTTTTCAGATCCTCAAATCCGGAGGAGGAATTGTCGGACCAGTTTATTCCTCCGGTCATAAGTTTCTCCTGCTGCCTTCTATAGACATCATTACAGTTGTTTATCAAATCTATCTTTGGCTTCTCGACTGTAAATAAATAAAAATTTAGTAATAGTAAAAGTAAAATACAGATCACATCCGAGATACCGAGCTTGAAGAATGATTTAAAGTTTAAATTCATTCAATCACTTCCGATTTCCTATCGGAAAAACTGCCTACGGCATCCTCTAGGTCTTTTAATATAACATAACCTAATGGTGTAATCATATGTGAATATCCTTTATGGGTTTGTTTATATTCTTCTAATTCTAATCTAAATTCTTCCAAGTCCTTCTTGACGAGTTCTATTAGTTCGGATTTTATTTTTCTCAATTCATCTATTCTAGATTTTCTATCATCTTTTTCTCTAAATGAAATTTCTCTGGTATTACAACAGCTTGAACAAGAAACCCCATATTTTCCATTTTTATCTGGTAGTTTTTTATATCCAGAGCCTTTACATATAGGACAAGTAAAGTTTGATAATTTTAGTATTCTCTTATCAATCAAATCCATTAATTCTTTTAACATTTTAATCAACCTATTCTACCATCAAACCCACATTCTGGGCATTTGAATTTTAATAATTCTTTTGTTGTCATTGGTGGTATTTCTTTACCACATTCATCACATCTTAGTGTCATTTTAATCCCTCGCTAACATTATCAGGAGTTCTTTGTCCTGTTCTATTATTTGGTCGGATATTTCTTCGAGCTGTTTTATTGCTTGTTCGTACATTCAATCTTCTCCTTCATAATTCCTAATTCAATTAATTCTTGATAAAAATCATATACTCTTTCTTTTGACCAATTATCCATACCACATGAAGGATGTAATAAATTAAATTTAGTTTTTTCCTGCATTTCTTCTATCATTTGGTCTTTAGTTTTTGTTATCGGTCTTTTTTCTTTGACTGCATTGGTTGGTTGTCTTCTTGTTTTTGGTGACGTTTTTTTTGAAAAATCTCCCATATTAA
>SDBV01002804.1_pt1 | contig 25981 bp, 24 predicted proteins | sample 2277081 | NCBI WGS metagenome assembly SDBV01 (sample SAMN10402039, study PRJNA504765) | marine sediment metagenome | isolation source: marine sediment core GS10_PC15, 223 cmbsf | place: Arctic Ocean: Southern Knipovich Ridge | collected 2010 | reverse complement strand
ATCGGATAAATCCAAGAAACGGTAGTAGAGTGCGCTTGAGTGCTGGCTAGTGAGCCAATGTCCCCAAAAAATCCCCATTTTGGAATCTACACATCAATCGATCTCTGAGACGTCCGAGTTCCTGGTCTCATGTAAAGCAGTTGCGTAACTCTGTAACAATGTTACACTGTATTTAGTTCTAGATTGGGAGTTGATGATGAGCACAGCAGTTCGTATTCCAGATGAAGTGCACGCAGATGTAAAATCGATCGCGGCAATGCGAGGCAAGGTACCAGGAGAGGTACTGGCCACAGCTTGGCGAGAGTACCTCACAAACCATCGCGACGAGGTTGCAGAAGACTTTGAGACCGCTGCAAAGCTAATCCGCGAAGGTGACATGGAAGGACTTGCAGAACACGCCGCACGCTTCGCACAAGAAGAAGCCGAAGCAGCTGCAGAGGCAGCGCGAAGATAAGCGCGAACCGTAGTATTTTGTAAGTGCCACCATTACTCGACCGGCCACACCTGTCTGCCGTATTGCCCTGTGAAGAAGTGAGCTTTCTAAACGCGTCGATGCTGGGTGGAGAATCGGAACCTTTGACCTCATGTCCACAGGGATTGCCACGGCGTGCGAACAGAGACAGCGATCATAATGTTTCCATCGGTACCCAACGGTAACAGTCGCACTATTCAGATTCCGCTTAAACACTGTAAGCCGGAGAGGAGATTCGAACTCCTGACCTCAGGTTTACAAAAACGGTTTTGTGTAAAAAAGAAGCCCAAGAGAACCGACTCAAACAACGTTAATTCCGCGACATCACCGGCATTGACAGCTAATTCCAAGAAACGCCGTAGGGCGCACTTATGCACTGATCTGCGCCCTGATGTTCCCAAAATGTTCCCATTATTGTCGGTGGTCGTTTCCCGAAGGCAACCCTGGGGACCAAATGGCCGATCTATGCGTTGACCTAATCAACCCAACTGAATTGTTGTGATGGTGACGGTGTCAACCCTGCTGGGAATTCGCTCATACCGCACAACTTCAATGGCATGTGCGACGGAAGTTCCGTACTCAGTATCTCTGTGAGAGTCGATGAAATCGAGTAACTTGGCTGGTTTGTCGACCAGGTCTGAAAAAACGACGAGGCTACAGTGAGCCATCGTCCGAGCTTCACCGCTTTCTGGCCCATCTAACAGATCTTCATCGGATAGACGCTCGTGCAACTCCTGCCGAAAACTCTGGAAGGAAGGCCCAACAGGCCAACCTTGCGCCATGACCACACTCGGTGAAGCGGTTAGCCCTTGAAAGTGCACCTTAAATTCTCTGTATTTCTTTGCGACGCCTCGCAGAATTTTCACGAAGTCGGCTGCGCGTCGGTTGTTGCTCTCAACAATCTCCCGAAAGGAACTCAATGAACGAACAGTTATATGTAGGTCATCTTTCCGGTAAGTGAAGTGCTTAGGTCCAGCTAAAGCATGGAGCGAGGACGTGACCTCACTCAATCTATCAGCGGTGCTGGGGCCTAGCCTGATCACAGCGCTGATGCCTCGTCTTATCCCATCCTCGCCAGGTGATGAATCGGCCTTAACTTGTTCTTCGCCCAGTCCATATCTGCCGGCTTGCAAAAGCCGATCATACTCTGCACGCAGTGCATCGGATTCTTTAGCCACTTTCTGAAACCCAAGGACTTGTCAGGACAAGCGCCACGGTAAACGTGTCCTCCATGCGATTGATCCTAACTGAGCTGCAGGTGCTTCACAATCACGGTCAACTACTTTTCCGAGCACAATGAGGCGATAGGCGCTGCCCGCCTAATTGAGCGCTCGATAACTTGAAACTCGCTTCAACGACCTGAGAGCCATCAGGCTTTGTTTCGGCGAAGAAGTTTGACATTCTACATCCACCTGGATTTGCAATCTCAGGCCCTTTATCGACACCTTCATTCGAAGACTCTGGAAAATATTTGAAGGTGGATCCTTCTGGGATTGGCATCGAGGCGATGGTCATCCCAGTTGGGCGCAATACCCCGGCTAGCGGAATAGAACTGAGAAGCACCCCCTTCCCGACAGCTCTGTTGCGAGCAGAAACACTGCGGACAAACTCCACCAAACATTTGCCAACTTCCTCAGGAGCGGCTCTTCCCATAATTCTTCTCCTGATAATTCTCTCCCAAAATCGGCCAGTCTCGAGTGGTACTCGCTGTCCCGCTGCCCGCATATTCACGGCTACGTGATCTTTGAGCATTGCATCAAACACTCTGACCTGTGGTGCAATATGGGTTGTGATATCCCCCTTAGTATTCATACAATTTGAGATACGCACCAGCCTGGGTCCAACCGAGCCTTGTTGCCGATCAACCCCCCATCCAACGCCATCAATGACAATGCAAGCGGCCCGAGGGTCGATGATCGTCGGAAGACTCCGATTGAGCGCTTCAACGAGTGCGACAATACTATCTTCACCAGTTCGCCCGCTTGCAAGTAAATCGGCTATCCAATTAGCTGTGTTGTGTCCGCCAAGCCTTGCTGGCCCTGTGTAGGCAAAGAGCATACACCTAGCGAACAAGATTGCCTTGTTTGTGTCGGTCGAAACAACTCTCTCACTTAAGTCCGTTAGTTTCCGGTCGACAACCTGCCATACACGGTCTTGTGTCATCATCGATATCACTAGAGTCATGCTCCAAGGATTACACACGGGTATGATGAAGCGTTACGACCGGGGAAATCTAGTCTAAGGAATCGGGTCAGGGGTCAGGTCGTGCATTGCCATATGCCATTGCACGACCTGACCCCCCTGAGACCCCTGAGATGGTTAGAATGACCCCGAGTTTCGAAGTCTAGGCCTAAGAGCCATTTAGAATGCAGGGGATGGGCAAGGCAGCGCGTCTGAGAAGACAGCATAAAAAACAAGCGGCCCTAGATGCCGAGAAAAGCAAGTCTGACCCCAGGCTCAACGTAACTACGGCTAAGCACATTCCAGGTGCGCCACGCAGTCGTCTTGGATATAAGGTCGTTGTGGTTGAACAGTTCGAAGATTCGTCTGGGGAGACGGTCGTATTCAACGCGCCTCAGGCAACTCTGTTTAACCTGTATGAGGCAAAGCGTTTCTTGGCGTTGGGGGAAGATGCCAGAAAGAGTGCTCATTCGAAAATTGTGAAACGATCCGGAGGCACGTACAAGCTGACTAACGACACTATTGTCATGGAGGCGTTGACGAACCTGACAGCAGCCGTTTTATTCAGCTACGCGGCTATCGAAGCCTTTGCTAATCACACCATTGGACAGCTCGATGACTCGGAAACAGCTACGGACGCGAAGGGCAAGATCTTGGCCAAAGAAGAAATGATTTTCCTCAGCATGGAAGCCAAATTGGCCGACGTTCTACCAAAACACCCAGAAGTGAGTGCATTGGACAAGGGCCGAGAGCCGTGGCAAAACTTCACAAGGCTCAAGAAGATCCGCGACGAACTGGTTCACTTGAAACACAGAGCTAAAAAGAAGATCAGTGCTGCCGACAACGAGGAGACGACGGCATATGGATGGCTGCTCAGGGGAGAAGCATCAACCTGTGCTGATGACGCCATTGCCTTGATTGATGGGCTGCGCCCTGGATTCGTGTCAGACGAAATCAAAGAAATGACTATTGACCAGCTGAATAATGGCTATCAGTCTGAAGCCGAGGACGGCGCGTAAGCGCCGCCCGCAAGGCCATGCGGCGCAGCCGCCCTTGAATTAAGTAAAGAAAGTTCTCACAACATAACTGGCGTGACTTGTGCCGGAGAAAGGGGCAACCATGCAGTTCACAGGAAAAATCCATAGTCCGATAAGCAGTCGGGCCCATGCCCGACATAACCAACTAAAAGCCACGCCTAAGGGAGCGCTGTCAAGGATCTTGTAGAGATCCGTACCCCTTTAGGGGTTGACTGCGCGAGTGGCGTGGCTAGCCGTTTCAGTGAAATTCGAAAACAGGTAATAGAGGCAAGTTTTGCTGCAGGGCAGATGTTGAAAAGTGCGCTCCTTTATTGGAGCACTTAAGATGTAGGTTTCGAGAGGCTTACAGAGCTACCTACACTCGCCCTTAACGCTCAGCACTGGCTAATCTTGCATCCATGACAGAACTCCTGCCAGCTACAGAGGAACTTCTTGTCGAACTGCTTGATGGCTTGAATAAAACCGACAGGAATCTACCCGAACTGCGCATTAGCTCGTCCGGTCGCATGGGATGTCGGTATTGGTTAAAAGGACCCGAACCTAAGAGCTTCGCGGGTAGGAAGCCGCCTGGCCAGTTCGACGAGCTACGCAAAGCTGGTTTTTTAGACAAGCTTCGGAAAGAGTCTTCTGGAACGTACTTCCGATTCACACCGCCTGCCTTTGATCGCCGCGACAAGGTTCTTAAACAGTCTTCAAAACACAAAGGCCCATCGAAGGATCGCCCTTCCAAGCCACCGCCTGAGCTGCTTGAAGCCACCACTCGGCTACAGACCCTCAAGCAGCTTGAAGATAAGTCACGCGCCACTCTGGACAAGTTGCTCGAAGTTTCAACAATTCGTAAGAGATTTGAGAACAAACCAGGCGACTCATTAGTGGTCATATCGCACACCCCTTGGCAGTGGAACGATCTAGATAAGCAAGATCTTAGTCTCCTCTCGACGGCAAAGAAAAGCGCCATCGAGTGGCTTGACGCTATGAAGTTGACACTTGTTATCGTTGCACCTGAACGTCTTCCAGAGTTTGAAGAGCAGGGTAAGAGACTTCGTATGTACGTCAATCGCGCCGACTCGGAGCCAGGGCCACCTGCGGGCGATGTGCAAACGGCTCGCCAGTCGGCACATGATGCATTCGATAAACAGCTCGAACTCCTCGATATGTTGCCAGCGGCACACGAGCCCGCACAGACATTAATTGTTCCGGATACGAACTCCCTATTGCAAGATCCAGAAATTGAAGAATGGACAACAGGTAAGGATCCAGCAACGATCGTTATCGTTCCCCAGGTACAGTCAGAAATCGACGACAAGAAAAAAATAGGGAATGAACACATTAAGCCAAAGGCGCAATCATTGGTGAAGCGCTTTAAGGAATACTCGCGGCGAGGAGACACGTTCGAGGGCGTGCCATTGAAAGGGCCTCTCTCGTTCAAAGAAGTGCCTATTGACCCTGATATGCAGAACGCTCCCGACTGGCTCGATCCAGACCATCGCGACGATCGCATTCTCGCATCCGCTCTTCAGCTCGCAGATACACATCTGACCTCGCGAGTCGTCCTAATAACACGAGACAGGAACTTTCAAAACAAGGCCCGGATGGCCAGGTTACCGGCTGTCGACGTCGAGGATCTTTAACTACAGATCATAGAAAATGCCTAAAGTTCAAGTGTCCACGAAGGGATAGATTCTAAACATAAGAATTGGCACGCAGTCGAAGCCTTATGTGTAACAGGCTACTACGCATTCCAGAGCACCGTTGATTATGGGGTTTGAGCATAGCTCGTGGTCGCACATAGTAGGAGATACGACTTCGCGGGGATTCCAAGAATTCTGTCGAGATTTATAGCCAGGCATGGTGTCCCTAACGATCGTTGGTGACTAAAAAAAGCTTCGCGGCACCGAAAACGCACCGGGCAGAGAGCCGTTGTGGCTCTCATAGTTGATAAATCAGTTTATGAGGAGCAGGACAAATAGGCGTAGTTCCATCTGATACTATAGGTAGTATCGCTTCATGGGTGTGAAAGATGAAGTTGCCGAGCTAAAGAAGCGTCGGAGAAGTGTGAAGCCCCAGGCTTTACACAAGCTCTTGAAGAAGGCTGGATTTGATAGGAGATATGGCAAAGGAGACCATTGGGTATACAAACACGAACTACTGGATTATCTGTTGACGATTGACCCAAGAAAACCTTTGTTGCCTGTTTATGTAAGCAAGGCGATAAAGGCGATAGAGGAGGTGATGGATAAAAATGACGGCTGAAGAATATACACAGCTTCCGTATCACATAGAGCTGGTAAGGGATGAAGATGAAGATGGCAACGTTGGGTGGGTTGCCGAAGTTGAAGAACTGACAGGCTGTCTAAGCCAGGGTGACACACCAGAAGAAGCAGTTACAAGGGTCCGTGACGCTCTTCTTTCTTGGGTAAGTGTTGCCTTGGAGGATGGCATGGATATACCTAAGCCCAGGGGTGAAGACTACAGCGGGAAATTCATCGTCCGCTTGCCTGGCAGCCTTCACGGCGAGCTTGTACGGGCCGCTGAAAGAGAACACGTGAGCCTCAACTCTTACACGATGAGCGTATTGGCCGGTTCGGTTGGTTGGCGGCAAGCTACGTAGAGAATCTGATGCTACCCATAAGTAAATATTTATAACAGCTTATATGGCGTATTATGGACGACTTTGTAGATCAAATATTCGATACTGACACTACTAGTAAACAGTATTACTCTCAAAGGCACAGCCGGGGCCCACTGGCTAGGCCAATATCACTTGACTCACTCACCAAAGGGATAATCACGACACTACGCAACTTCGTCGTCGACGACTATTTTCAATTTGCTCTAGGTTATGAGTGTGTTGACGCTGGCCACGTAGAGGGTGACATCAAGGTTAATGTACAAGAATACTTCTTTACGTCAACCCATCGCACTGGTCTTTGGCCTGAAAATCGCGATTGGAAACACGTATACACGCTTGATGAACTGTGTGATCTAGTTGAAGTCTCTCTTGACATTGTTGCAAAACCAATTGAGGGTACATATCACACTTATGACGACTGTGGCTGGCATTACCACACCTTTAACAAGGAAGAGGGAAGGAACGATCTGGCTCGCCATTTGAACCGCTACCTTGATTTACTAGACGCTCCCCTTGAGATAAATGAAGAAGGCCAAATCGTCGAGAAGGGCTCACCCGCTCTCAATCCCCTTCTACGCGCGCACTTGCCCGATATAGGCGAGAATAAGAGTGTTAATGAACGCGTTCACAGTGCGATAGAACAGTTCAGAGCGCGCGGTTCGGAAATAACAGATAGACGAAAGGCGGTTACGGAGCTTGCCTCTGTGCTGGAGTACTTGCGCCCACATGTCAAAGAAAACATGCTCTCCGAAGACGAAGGAGCCCTGTTTAACATTGCAAATAACTTTGGGCTAAGGCACAACAGCCGTACGCAACGCGTTGATTACGACAAGCCGGTCTGGCTTTCTTGGGCTTTTTATGTCTATCTATCCACGATACACGCAGTAACGTTCATAATTAAAAGACAAATGGAACAAGAAGCTGCCTAGCTGTGCAACCACCGCGATACAGGATTGCTTTCGATGACTGGAATGCTAAGCATATTCATAGTATCGATGATATCGCTGGCAACATATCTGCCAGTCAATTACTGAAGATCCAGTTCGCTAATGAATCGCGAACGAAGTTATAACACTTACGCGCTTCAGATTGATGGGCTTGTCTACTTTGGTTCAGTAGAAGGTCGGGCCCCTGCCCGACCTAATCAGCCCTAAGCCGCGCCTAGGGAGCGCTGTCAAGGACCTCGTAGAGGTCCGTACCCCTTTAGGGGTTGACTGCGCGAGTGGCGTGGCTACCGATGCTCTGATCGCAGATCGTGACAATTAAATAAGTGTAGTTGGCCCTGTAGTTTTAGAGAACTACACCCTAACGCACAGCCACCACTCCATTATTCGCTCTATAAGTGACTTCTCGGAAGGGGGGTGCGGTATCAAAGATCCCGCACCCCCCTTCCTCGACCAGTCCGGTAAACAGGCTGGACAATTTAAGTGCTTAGAGAATGGGAGTGGTGGCTGTGTGTTTTTTGTATGTGGTGGTTGGTGAAGGTTTGTGATGTGGTTAATGCGTGCGAAGTGATGAATGATGGTTTTTGAAAGATTCTTACAAAAAAAGGTACCTTGCCGGAGGTATATAGGGTGATGGAAGAGGTAATCGAGAATACTGGAAAGTGGTAGTGATGGCGATTCGGCATGACTACCTGACGGTCTATGAGGCTGCAGAGAGATGCCGCGTCAAGCATGATGCTGTGAGACGCGCTATACGCAAAGGTGAGCTTCCTGCAACTAAACCCTTCACGCGGGTGCTTATCCGTCAGGAGGACCTGGATCGCTACGTCCGTGAGCATCGCATTGAGCCGTGTGCTGAGACAAAGTTCGCATATCCCTCGCCAGCCGCACCGAAAGACGGTAGCTTTCGGGCATTGATGAGTGAGACCGAACGGGAGCCGGAATGAGCATCCACAGGCGTAGACGGCATGATGGTGACTGGTCTTACCAGGTCAAGTGGCGTGATGATCGAAACGAGTGGAAGTCTAAGACCTTCCGTCGGAAAAAGCACGCGGAGGCTTTCGAGGACGAGATCAAGCGCAACAAACGCCTTGGCTCATCAATAGATATGGATGCAGGCAAGGAGACGCTTGCCGAATTTGGTAAGGAGTGGTGGCGCGCTCACGCAGAGCCTAATCTTCGAGAAAATACGCGGAAACGATATGCCTCGCTATGGGACTGCCACGTCTTACCTCGATTGGGCGCTGTCAGGCTACGGGACATTTCGCCCAGGGTTGTAGACGAGTTCAAAGTCGCGCTTCTCGCTGACGGGGCTAGTGCAGGTACGGTGCGAAAGGTGCTTATTCTGTTGCAAGGGGTCCTGCGCCTGGCGACAACCTGGGAGCGTATACCTCGCAACCCAGTCATATCGATCAAGAAGCCTCCCCAGCAGACCCAACGCGAGATAAAGCCACTCACGCCGTCAAAAGTCGAGGCGATTCGACAGGCACTCATAGAGCAGAGCAAGGAGACCGGTCTGCGTGATGCGACATTAGTGTCGATACAAGCCTATGGAGGGTGTCGGCCTGGCGAAGCGCTGGGGCTTGTGTGGGGCAAGGTACGCCAAAGGACACTTTGGGTCAGAGACTCCAACTCGCCCGAAGCCGACACGAAGACCGGCAACCATCGCACGGTCGATCTTCTCGGTCCACTTGCAAAGGACCTGGCTGAGTGGCGGTTGTTTTGTGGGCGGCCCGAAGACGATGATTTGGTCTTTCCCAAACTTAAATCGAAGGATGGTCCGATCGATGATGCTCGCCAGAAGTGGACGAAAGAAGATTACGACAACTGGCGCGATAGGGTCTACGGACCCATTGCAGAGGAGGTTGGCGCCTCAAAGTACCCGTATGACTTACGGCATAGCTTCGTCTCATTGTTGATCCACGAGGGCCGTTCTATTCCCGAGGTTGCGCGACAGGCGGGCCACTCTGTACAGACGTGCCTCGATAACTACGCTCACGTCTTTGAAGAGTTCGATCCAGCCGAGCGGGTATCCGCAGAGGAAGAAATCCAACGCGCTCGAAAGCCGCATATTCAAAAAGAACTCCCAAGCAAGGCTAACGGCAACCACCGAGCCGGCAAGGTTTCTCTTAAAGTGTGGAAGCAGGATAGGGGATCGGAACTTCTGACCTCATTTCCACAAGGATTGCCACGGCTTGCGAACCGAGACAGCGATCATAATGTTCCCAAAATGTTCCCATTAGTACCCAACGGTAACAGTCGCACTATTCAGATTCCGCTTAAACACTGTAAGCCGGAGAGGAGATTCGAACTCCTGACCTCAGGTTTACAAAACCCGTGCTCTACCAACTGAGCTACCCCGGCACACTCCAAATCTTAGCCCCCGCGCTATCTGTTTATGAAGCGTAGTGCTCGTGCCAGAGAGTAAACGAGAGCAGCGACCAGATCTGGCGGGAGTAGTCGTCGCGGCGTGCTACGTGGTCGTCGAGTAGTTTCGTCACCGTGCCGGGGTCGAAAAATCCTTGTCGACTGACCTCGTCTGGTGCGAGAACCTCGCGTGCAAACGGCTCTAGATCGCCCCGTAGCCAAGCGGCGGCTGGAATTGAGAAGCCCTGCTTCTTTGCGTTAGTTATCTCCTTTCCGACCAACGGCTCGGCGGCCCGTCGTAGAAGTCGTTTTTTTGAAAGACCACGGACCTTCTGACGTCGCGGTAGGGCAAGTGCGAAATCGGCGACGACGGGGTCGAGAAAGGGAACACGTGCTTCGAGTGAGTGTGCCATGCTGGCTCGGTCGGTCTTGACCAGCAGATCGTCGACCAGGTAGATGCCGATGTCGACATCTTGCAGCCGTGCAAGCTCGTCGCATCCTTCTGTCTCAGCGTAACGCTCTCGGAGTATGTCGACGGGATCGGCTATGCCAGCGCGGTCAGGTTTAAGAAGTTCTGATCTTGCATCCGACGAAAAGATCTCTTTCCAACCGTGATGGCGCTCCAACGAGGGAAGTGATGCCGAACGGGCGAAACGCTTTGCTTTGTATTCGAAACTGACCTTGGACGACGAGCTGGGAATTCGCTCGACGAACGGCCGTGCGATCTTCGCCAGTGGCGCAAGTCGTGGTGCGAGCATGTCTGCCGCATACGTGTAGTAGCCACCGAAGAGCTCGTCGGCACCCTCGCCGGAGAGCACCACTTTTATGTGGTCGGCCGCGAGCTTGGAAACCAGATACGTGGGCAGTGCGGACGAGTCGGCAAACGGCTCGTCAAATGTGCGGGCCAGAGTTGACAGAAGCTCAGCTGCATCGGGTCGTAGGATGAGCTCATAGTGGTCTGTGTCGTAGCGGGCGGCGATCATGCGGGCACGTTCGATCTCGTTATACGACTGTTCCTCAAAGCCGATGGTGAAAGTGGTCACCGTGTCGTTGCTTTGTTCTGCAGCCAACGCTGTGAGGAGTGACGAATCGACCCCTCCGGAGAGCAGTACCCCTACAGGTACGTCAGCGACCAGATGGGCTTTGACGGAGTCGCGCATGCACTCTCTCATCTGATCGGCCAGCTCTTCGGCGCTTCCAGTGAGAAGTGAGTCATCAGGTGCCGGCCTTGGCCTTGCGTACGACGATATCTGCACTCCGCTCCGATCGGCCACCAAGAGATGGCCCGCCGGGAGTTTCTTTACATCGTCAAAGATCGTGAGCGGCGCTGGGATGCTGTTGAACGCGAGGAACGCCTCTACTGCATCGAGTGAGACCTGTCCTTTGAAGCCTGGGCACCTCAGAATCGACTTGAGCTCAGATGCGAAGACGAGCTTGCCGTTGGTCGTTGAGTAGTAGAGAGGCTTTATACCAAACCGGTCTCGTGCGATCACGAGTCTCTCATTGCGACTGTCCCATAACGCCACTGCGAACATTCCGCGTAGCTTTTCGGCGAAACCCAAATCGTGTTGTTCGTAGAGGTGTACCAGTACCTCGGTATCGCTATCTGTCTTGAAAGTGTGACCCTGCTCCTGCAGCTCACTGCGAAGCTCGCGGTAGTTGTAGATCTCGCCGTTCTGCACGACGGTGACCTGCCCGTCTTCATTGCTGATCGGCTGGTCACCGTGTTGGAGGTCGATAATCGAAAGCCGTCTCATCGCGATAGCCACCGGCCCCTCGCTGAAGCTGCCCTGGCTGTCCGGTCCACGGTGGACCAGTGCCTCATTCATCGTCTCGACGACTGCTCTATCTGCCCTTGAGCCGTCAAGGGCAAAGAGACCGCAGATTCCGCACACTGCTCTACTCCTTCTTTCGCAGCAAGTTGCCCACTGGAGCAAAGGCCCTTCGCACGATTCTCCAGATCGTCGCAAACACAACAAAGAAATAGAGACGTACAGAGCGATCCGCAATGTACTCGAGGTCATGGGCGAGTTTCTCTGCCCACGACATCTCGCGCGTCATTCTTGTCTGGGCAAACCCTGTTATCCCCGGTCTAACAACAAGGCGCTGCCAGTAGCGTGGTATCTCCGCACAGAGCTCTTCGAAGAAGGTGGGCCTGATCGGTCTCGGCCCAACGATCGACATGTCGCCCTTTAAAACGTTGAACAACTGCGGAACCTCGTCCAGGTGGGTCGCTCTTAATATACGGCCAACACCTGTTACTTCATCTTCTGTTCGGCGCGTAAGTTCCGGGCCCAGAAACGGCCCAAGTCGGTCTTCTGCATCTGGGTTCAGCGTTCTGAACTTATACATCATGAAGATCAAACCAGCGCGACCGACACGCGGCCCCTTGTAAAGGGCCGGTCTCCCCGTGCTCAACAAGATCGCAATCGTCACGATCATGATCAATGGGGATAAGAGAATAAGAAAAAATCCGGAGATAATGATGTCAAACAGTCGCAACGCCCAATCTGCACGTCGTGGTGCGAACTCTGTGCCGGCAATCTTTGCGTATCGTTCAGCTAGAGAGCCTCTCTGATCAGGCTCATTCGACTGTTCAGTCTGAGCCATATCCGCCTTGTCGTATTGTGAGTGAATTTGGTATCTGGTCGTCATGAAACTGTCTCGAGAATGTAGTCGACCAACAGATCAGGGTCACGACGGTGAATTTGGCGGCTCTCTCCATGCTTGCCGAGCTCGATCCCCCTTGGGTCGCTCAGGGGCCGTAGTCTTTTTTCGTGGATGAGTTTCTCGTCAACCCCACCCAAACGGCCACCGTACGTCGTATAGACCGGTGTGCCAAGAGCAACGGCTTCTCGGTTCATCGTACCTCCCGACGACACCACCAGATCGGCAAATGAGATCAGGCTCTGGGCGTCTATCGCGTGGCCTGGAACAACAAGCGACGGCAAGTCGAGGCCTTCCACGTAGATACGCTGCTTTTTGGTCCTTGGAACGACGACCGCTTGTACGTTGGGCTGTTGGCCCAGGTATGAGAGCACCTGTGGAAACAGCGGGTTCGACTTGCGATGGTAGAGCGAGACGTCCGGTGGTGGGCGTACAACGACGATCACCTTTTCTCGATCGAGTCCAAGTGTGTCAATTACGCCCGGGTCCGGTTCGAAGTCGGCCAGGTAATACTCTTCCTTTAACCCAGGAAACTGAACCAGTTTGTCCGGGCCGACCCCGTAGCGGGTAAGCCGCTCGGGCGGGATCGAATCAGGTACCAGGACTCGTTTGGCCAGACGACAACCGATCCGGTGTTGCAGCGCAGCCCACTCATAGTCGAACATATTTACCGCAGGAATTTTAAGCGAGGCAGCGACAAGTGCGAGATCGTTCGATCCGTGTGCGATCGCCAGATCGAACTGCTGTTTTTTTGCAAACTTACGTAGCGCACGCGTTCGAGTGGCTAACTGAGCAAACTTACGCGAGCGACTGGCACCGCCGTGCTTGCCAAACAACTCGTAATCGACACCCTGGGCGTCAAGCAACTCGATGGTCTGTGCGTAGTCGCGTGCGGTAATCGTGACCTGATGGCCTCTACTCTTTAGGCGTTTGACGATAGGCCTAAATACCAGCGGATGGGCTGGTGCAGTTATGTCTATCCAGATCCTCATCTATAACTTTGCGGTCAACTATACGGCATAGAACGGGTCTAGAAGTATTCGCATCCAGCATCGTGCCTCAAACAGGGCAGTCCATAAAGACCGCTCACAAAAGAACAGAAGGCTTGGATGCAGGTGTAACCCAAGGGCTTCTATGGAGTATCACAAAGTGGATGAGAGATCGCGGCACTTAGATAGGGCCGGGAGGTAGGCTTTGTGAGTGACGAAAAGCAAAGACAGTGCTTCAGGACAGATGTCGCCGGAGTTGGATCGCCAGTTCTCCGAGCTTTACCGAACCCACTTAAAGGACGTCTACAGCTACTCCTACTACCGAGTGGGCAACCATCACGATGCAGAGGACTTGACCGAACAGACCTTTCTGCAGGCTTACAGGCACTTCGAGCGAGCAAAAGCGGAATCGGACGGAAGACCGCTGCGCCCGTGGCTCATCCGTATTGCACAGAATCTTGCCTCGAACTATCACAGGGATCGTTCGCGTCGTCCACAGTCCAGCTTGCAGGAGGCAGGCGACCTACAAGCTCAGCATCAGACAGCGCAGGTTGCGGCAGAGAGGGAGGAGCTGGGGACAGTCATTCAATTGATAGACGAGATGGAAGGAGAGCGCCGAGAGGTCTTGATCATGCGCTTTGCACTCGGTATGTCAAACAAGGAGATAGCACAGGCGCTTGGTCGTTCATCGGGCGCGACGAAGGTATTGATCCACAGAGCGGTAAAGCAGCTAGAGCAGGAACTGGAGAATAGATGAGTGCAACATACGATGAAAGTAATGTTGAGGAGTTGTTGAGATCGGCGCTCGCTCCGATCGAGCCACCGGAAGATCTTGTAGATCGCCTGGAGGTTACGTTGAGCGGTATCACGGTCGCTGCAACGGAGGAGCTATCCGAGTGGGAGCTCGCCACGATGCACGACCCGCGTAACTGGGTCAGGCCGGCAACTGCGATCGCAGCGGGAGGGATCGCTGGAGCAGCGCTTCTGATCGTTAGATCACGTAAGCGTAGGCAGGGAGAGGTCGACCTGTTGGACTCAGTCAAGGAGTTGCGCCAACTGGGGCGCAAGACTGCCGAGGCCGGAGTCGAATGGGCCCAAGAAGCCGGTCACCAGATTCGCGCGAGCGCGGAAGACGCTCGCTCGCGTCTAAACGACTAGAGCTAGCGCTAGCTCTTCGATGACATCCTTGTCACTTGGCGGCTACGACGCTTTCGACCCGTTTTTTCAAGTCCTTTAACGCGTTGCCCATGACCTGGTCGTTGAGCATGTTGGCGATCTTCCCTGGCACCCACATTCCCGCATCGATGATCAAGCTCAGTTTCACCAGTGTGGTTCCATCTGACTGCTCTTCGAGGTGATAATGACCGTCGACGTTCTTGACGTCACCCTCGATGTACTCCCAAGTGATCTTGCTGTGCTCTACGTATTCGTACTCGAGTACGTAGCGGATCTTTCTAACCTTTGCATCGACTTCCCAGTCGACGACCTTGCCGGTGCCGTCTTTGTGTTTCTTTAATACTTTGGCTGAGTTGATGGCCGACTGCCAGTCAGGCATATTCTCGTAGTCGATAAGCGCTTCAAAGCAAGCCTTCGGAGGCGCCTCAATATGGATCTCATGCTCAGCGGTCTTACTACCCATGATCCTCCCTTGTTTTTAAAGAATGGCCGCTTCAGATCGACCATAAATGCGGTTCTGTCTAGTTGCAGTATGTGAAATGTAGCGTGAACTCTATATATTTATATAAGTAAACGCGTATATCTGTGCAAAATGACCCTACTGATTACCACGGGATTCTCTGCTCTTTGATACGTTTTATGCAGTGGAAGACTCATCAACGATGAGCGACGACGATAGACCTCGAAGTACCAGCCGACAATGGTGGGTCGGATCGTGTCCGGCGCTGGGCCTGCGAACCGCTAGGTCATGAGCCCGCTGCTCCTAATCCTGGTAGTTGTGCTTGTTCTATTGAACGGGTTTTTCGTCGCGTCTGAGTTCGCGCTCGTCAGGGTTAGACGTGAGAAGCTCGAAGATGAGGCCGAAGCCGGCAGTAGGCTTGCCGCGCGAGCGCTTGAACAGGTCAAGCAGATCGATGAGTATCTTGCGGCGTGCCAGCTTGGCATCACGATGGCCAGCCTAGGCTTAGGCTGGGTTGGTGAGCCGGTGATCGCAGGGCTACTCGAACCGTTGCTGGGTGACGTCTTCAGTCACGGGGTGGCGATCGTTATCGCAGCCATCATTGCCTTCTCACTGATCACCCTGGCGCATATAACAGCGGGGGAGCAGGTACCGAAGATAATGGCTATCACTGGAAGTACTGCTACTGCTAAGTGGATGAGTGTCCCATTACGGTGGTTCAAAGTCGTATTCTGGCCGGTGATCTGGTTGATCAACTCGATTTCCAATTGGATGGTTCGAAGGCTTGGTAGGGATCTCCAGAGCGGGCTGGAAGAAGAGGCGACCAGCGAAGACCTTCGTGCGCTTGTCTCGCGTGGGGCGATCGTGGGGCGGCTTGGAAAAAGCGAGGCAGGAATGCTCTCAGGGGTCTTTGACCTTCATGAGCAGATCGCCAGACAGGTGATGACACCGATTCCGGCCGTGGTTACAGCACATGTGACCGACCCCGTTGAAGATACTCTCAAGCGCTGCATTGCATCGGGTCATACACGCTTGTTGGTAATCGAAGAAGAAAACCCCGACAAGATTCGTGGGATTGTCCACACCAACTCACTGACTAGATTGATGATGGCCGAGGGACCGGAGGCCAAGATCGAATCGATTGTGTACCCGGTACCGATCGTACCGGAGACCCGACCGCTCGATGAGCTGCTTGCCGATCTGCAGCGGGAACGCTCGACGATGGCCGCCGCGATCAACGAATACGGCAGGATCGAGGGAATAGTGACCGTGGAGGACATAGTCGAGGAGGTGGTTGGGGAGATAGAGGATGAGACCGATATCTCAACATCGTTGAGGCAGTTAGCGACCGGCGATTGGTATGTACGCGGACACGTTTCTCTAGACGATATAACCGACGCGGGCATCGAGCTGCCGATTGAAAACGACGCATATACATCGATCGGCGGCTTTGTCTTTGATGAGCTGGGTAGGCTGCCAAAAAGGGGCGACGTGGTCAATGCGAACGGTTACTCGATAAGGGTTGAGTCAGTGCGTGAAAACAGAATCGAAGCGGTTCGAATCAGGAAGCGGCAACTGTATTAAGTATTAACTAGGCGGGAGCGGTGTCCCGTGGGCTTTCTATCGTCATCGGAATCGCAGAGACAGCAGGCTGCGGATTTCTCTCTGGCACATAATCAAGAGCTTCTACCGGTATGTCAGTCCTATCGCGAAGCACGAGCTCCTCATCTGGTGCATGAAGTTGGTTGTGTTCGCCGACAAAAAGTGCTCGTACCGTCTCAACAAGAATAAGCAGGTCTAAGAGGAGCGTTCTGTGCTTTAAGTAGTAGAGATCGTGTCCCATCTTCCAAGCGCTACCGAGAACGCTGTTTACATATCCACAACGTACCTGTGCCCAACCGGTCACACCTGGTCGAATGAGGTGTCGTCTTGAGTAGTAAGGGACCGATTTCTCAAGTGTCTCTACGAACTCTGGGCGCTCAGGTCGTGGACCAATGATCGTCATCTCTCCTCTCAAAACGCTGAATATCTGCGGCAGCTCGTCCAAATGGGTCCGGCGCAGCAGGCGACCAATGCCTGTGACCCGTTGGTCATCTGATCCAGACCACTTAGGCTGGCCTTCTGACTCGGCATCGGTACACATCGTGCGCAGCTTTGTGATCTGAAACTCCTTGCCTCGCTCGCCGATTCGACGCTGACGGTAGAAAGCCGGCCCTCCGTCCCAAAGTTTCACTATCAGACAGAGAACGGCGACAATAGGTAAGGCGAACAAAGCGATCAATGTCCCCACGATAAGGTCGAAGGCACGCTTCCCCCTAGGTTGCAGTTGCAAGCGGTGGCTCGGATGCATGACGTACTGGAACCACGCTGCGTTGATAGTCCCGATTGGAACGTAGCCGAACAGCTGTTCATGGAGTGAGTTGAGCTCGATCATTCGTACCGGCAGATCGAGGCAAGTGTCGACTACCTCTTCGAAAGCATCGAACCTGGAGGCGTCTGGGCTCAACACAAGCAGGTCGATCGAGTTGGCCTGAACGATCGCTCGTAAGCTCTCGATTCGCCCCAGGCGTGGTAACACGCCGTCAAAAATGGCGTAGTCAGGTGAATCATCGGAGATAAACCCTACGACCTTGTATCTGTCGACCTCGCTCTGATGAAGTTGGAAGGAGAGCCTGTGAGCCTGTTCTCCCCAACCCACGACGGCTATGCGAAGTGGACGCCGGCCGTCAAACCAACTGGAAAGATATGCACCATACATCCTCACGACTATGGCTCCTACAAGAGCTAAGAGCGTTGTCTCTAAAGCTATCTGCCGTGCCCCGAACTTGCTCAGTGCAAGAAATAGCGCTATCCCGGCTATCGGTATGGCAATGTTCACTGCATGTCGACTCCAGGTCATTGGGTGCATTTGGCTGCGGCTGCGCAAGAAAAACATGCTTACGAAAAAGATCGATGCAAACACCAAGAAGCCGTCTTCGACTGCGCCACCGCGAATGACAACGATTGCGCTTGCTGCAACTGCGGGTGCGAATGCAGTCGTGACTCGTCTTACAAGTAAAGACAGGCTTCCTAAGCTTGTCTCTTGCATATCTCAATCCTTTGAGCGAACGTTGGCATTGGGGTCCCTCCGTGAATAAATTTTGGGTAAGACTAGTTTCCATCATGCTTCTAAATAACGAGGCAACGTTCCCACAATCTTTCAACAACGAGCAAAGAAGGCGGACCGGCGACGTTTATCGGCCCCCCCCGTGAGATACACTGATACGACGAGTGTGAAGGCAACACAGGCGCATGGTGCAGGCGCTTAAGAGCCACTATTACTGATCGACCGATGTCCAAAGTCAAACGCAAGCGTCACATCGTGCAGCTAGGTGCGGAGTTCGGTCTGATCGGCGGTGCCGAGCGACTACAGATGCTGTTGGCTATGAGCCTCGACTCGTCTCGCTATAGGAGAACGCTCTGTATAACTCGATGGTCGTCGGATGAGGAAAAAAAAGAGAACGTTAAGGCCTGGATGTCCGAGCTCAAGACATCCGGCGCCGGTTTCTTAGGGCTCAAGCGACGATCGAGGTTTGATCCTCGGCCGTGGTGGGCCCTTTTCTCTTTTTTGCGTCGTGAACAAGTGGACGTAGTCCATGCCCATCTCTTTGGGTCAAATTTTTGGGGAACAGTTATAGGCCGGCTGGCCAGAGTGCCGGTGATAGTTGCGCAGGAACACGGCTCGTCTTTTAAAGGGAAGCCGATAAGGAGGTTTATCGATCGCGAGATAATTGCGCGCGGTGCGGATGTGGTTATCGCAGTCTCGCGTGAGGATCGGCAGAGCATGATCGATATCGAGGGCATAAAGCCGGAGGATGTTCGTTTGGTTCGCAACGCTCTTCCACCACAATTACCGACACAGGGCAGGGATGCAAGAGGGGAACTTGGTATAGGTCCCGAGGACCCGGTAATAGGCACCGTCTGTGAGCTACGGCGGGAGAAGGCGATCGAAGTGCTGGTCGATGCTGCGGCTGCCCTGATACGAGAGTTCCCTCGGTTGCGAGTTCTGATAGTGGGCGACGGTCCGGAACGGGCTCGGCTTGAGGCACTTATCACCGAGCGCGGTTTGACAGGAACGGTAGAGATTTTGGGATACCGTTCAGATGTCCCCGATCTGCTTGCGGCGATCGATGTCGCAGTTATCTGCTCCGACCGGGAGGGAAGCCCACTTGCACTCTTGGAGTACATGGAAGCTGCCAGGCCGGTTGTTGCGACTCGTGTTGGTGGTATACCCCACATGATCGATCATGAAACCCAATCACTGTTGATCGATCCACGTGACCCTGAGGGTTTGGCTCAAGCGATCGCTGAACTGTTAGGCAGTCCTGATCGGGCCAAGCAGATGGGTAGATGTGCGCAAGAGCGTTGGCATCGTGACAACGACTTCGATGCGATGGTGAAATCTTTCGAGCAGCTCTACGATGAGTTACTGGAGAAAAAAGATCGTCATCGTGCCGATAAGCATGAGGGCCTATGACATTACAGCCAGCCCAAGCAGATATTTTGACCGATCTTGCGTCGATCGAGTCGATAAAAGATGAGTGGCGCCGGCTTGCCGAGGAGCGGAGTAACGCCTTTATAACCCCTGAGTGGTTTTTCACCTGGTTCGATCACTACGGCGACGAATACTCGCCGGTGGTTTCGGTTGTGTACTTTAAAGACGGAAAGTTGGCAGGGCTTATGCCTCTGGCTCTGTCGCGGTCCAAGTGGCTCTCGAAACTGTACTTCGCTGGAGCAAATCTTGGTGACTACTTTCACCCGGTCTCTAAGAAGGCCGATGAAGAGGCAGTCGCTGCAGCTACTGCGGCAGCCCTGGGAGGGCAACGCCATATGTGGAGCACGTTAATACTCGACAACGTGGAAGCGTCTGCACGCTGGCCCGGGGCGATGGTGCAGGCCTCGCCGTTGCCACTTGCTTCGGTGGAGCTTCGCAGGCAGCGGCTTCCCCAAATATCTTTCAAGGGGCAAAGCTGGGACGATTTTCAAAGGTCACGCAAGAGGAGCATTCGCCGCGAGCGAGGGCGAAAGCTGCGCAGACTTCAGCAAGAGCATCGGGTTAGCTTTCGTTGTACGGAAAGCATCGAGACGCTTACTGCGGACATTGAAACGTTTTTTCAACTGCACGACCTCCGTTGGGATCAGCGCGGCGGCTCAACGCTTTCAAGCGATCGGGCGCGCGCCTTTCTACGAGATTTTGCTGTGGCGGCGATGCGATGCGACTGGCTGCGGCTTTGTTTCTTAGATGTGGATGGCAGGCCAGTGGCGGCCAGCTATGACTGGCGCGTTGGTGACAATCACGCCAGCTACCAGACCGGGTTCGATCCAGCCTGGTCCCGGCACAGCGTCGGGACGTCACTCGAGGACATGAGCTTCCGAACCGCGATTGAGGAGGGTGCTAGTACGTTCGAGATGCTACTCGGTGATGAGCCGTACAAACTTCGCCAGGCTACATATGTACGAGAGGTTCACACCGTTGCGGTGGTTCGTTCCAAGCACCCGGCACGAATCCTTGCCGGCATCGAGGTTGGGCTACGGCGAGTGGCCTGTGTGTTGCCTCCTAGGTGGCGCGAGAGGGCTCGCAAGTTAGCGGGCGTATTAATCCGTCAACTGCCCTCGGCTCGGCGACGTTGATTAAGAGCCTATTTCGATGTGTTTGAGGTGCTTTCAAAGAACTCGATAAGCCGGAGGCATTCGGATTCTGTTGTGTGGGCATGTGCGTACTCGATGCCCGAATTGACGAGAGAAGTCCGCAGCTGCTCATCATCTGCGATCCGTGAAAGTGCGGTGACCGCGGCATCTGCATCACCAGGTGGAACCAGCAGGGCTGCGTCTTTCACTGCCGCGGCGATCCCGCCAACGTCCGTTGCAACTACTGGAAGGGATGCAGCAAACGCTTCAGCTAGGACTTGCGGGAGCCCTTCTGTCCAAGAGACGTGTAGGAAGATGTCACTTCGGGCGTACTCCCCGCGGAGGCCTTCATCGATTGGAACGTAGCCTCGCAACTCGACATGACTGGAAAGGCCAAGCTCTGCAAACCGGCTCTTTACATCACCTTCCAGCGGGCCCTCGCCGCAGATAGTTAGATGCCATTTCCGGCCGCTTTCGTGAAGGAGCGAAAGAACGTCGGCCAGCATCAGTGGGTTCTTCTCCTTATCGAGGCGACCCACACTCAATAGCCTGACACATTCACCTTTAAAAGATCCTTCTCGATCGACGCCTGCCGCGATTTCAGATTCTGTTATCAAGGACACAGTTAGCTCGTGTACGCGTCGCGCGTTACGGTAGCGGTGTGCAAGCTCAGGCCCGACCACCACTACGGGATACACCCGCGCGAGCAAGCGATAGATGTATTCGAGAATGCGGGCCGCAAGTTGGATCAATGGCTTTTTCGGGTGGCGACTGCGTGCGTAGGCCAGGGTGTCCTGTCTGACTCCTAACACAACTTGGCGACGTCGCAAGGCGGCAAGAATAGAGAAACAGATAGACAGTGGGTGTGGTCCGAGCAGCCAGACTGTGTCTACGCGGTCGAGCACCCGCCAAAAGCGTTTAATCGAGCGTGTCATCGCCGGAACCGCGCTCCAAGGGCGTGCTGCGCTTTCATAGTAGGGAAGCGGCGTGAACTTGACGTGCTCAGGGAGTCGATAGTGGGACTGACCGGGCCCTTCGTGTAGTCGTCCGATCACCTCGAAGTGCCGGATCGACTCCGAAAATCGTATGAGAAACAGTGCGAAGGCCCTTTCTGCATAGACTTTGTTGCCTTGACGGTGATAGGGGTAGTCGGTGTAGATCGCAAGGCTTTCGAGGCCGATCTGTCCATCCGAGCGCGAATCTTTGGCAGTCACTAATCCTCCATCTTATTTGTCTCGATCACTGCGACGCTTTAACTTCTCTGCGAGCTTTAGCTCCTTTTCAGCTTCGATAGGGTCAGACCTCTCCAGCAACTGTCCGATCTCGAAGTGTGACTGCCAGAAATCGGGGTCAATAGCGGCCGCTTCCCTAAAGGCCTTTAACGCCCGTTCGCGGTCGCTGTTAAAGAGGGCAATAAACCCTTCGGTCATAAGTGGCGCAACATGATCCGGCATCATCTTGTGTGCCCGTTCCGCGTACTCATAGGCACGTTTTACCGAACGAGATCTGACCCGGTCGGAGTTCTTCAGGTAAAGAAGAAAGAGGTCTTGGCGCACCCTTTTGTTTTTCGGGTTCAACCTCAACGCCGTTTCCTGCTCTTCTAATGCAAGGACAGGTTTGCTACGCCTGATAAGTCTTGAAAATCGTTCGTGGGGAAGCCAATAGTCGGGATTACGGTCGATCGCCTCGCGGAAAGCCTCGAGAGCCGTCTCCGTATCTCCAGCGCTGCGGGCGATCAATCCTTTTGCTATCAGCGGAGCATCCGAGAGTGGGTTGAGCTTTTTTGCACGGTCCAAGTCGTGGTAGGCCCTATCGAGCGCGCGATCTTCGTCCCAGAGTTCGTAGGCGTTATTTGTCAGACGATCGCTTTGGTAGGCCGGAATGGCAATGAGCGTCAACAGCACGGCCAGGCCTGCGGGCACTAATCTGTAGATTAAGCGACGCGGTGCTGTCTTGTCTATCAGTGCAGGCGCGGCAGCCATCCCGAGTATGCCGATAACCGGGGCAGTGACCGTTGGGCGACTCCATAGTGGGTCTATCAAGGCCTGAACGAGCCAGTACGTAAAGACGACCAGCGCTACCGTAGTAACAGTGTCGGCGGCGGGGTGCCCTCGTCGCGAACGGGCTACAGCGACTACTGCGGCAGTGACGAATATGACAAAGAGAAGTAGTCCCGGTATTCCCAGCTCGGAAAGGAACGCCAGGCCTATGTTGTGCGGGTCCTTCAACGCGGTACCCGAACGGCGCTCGCGCAGGTCGTAAAAGAGAAACCCCCCAGCTCCCGTGCCAAGTAACGGATCGGCTTGTGCAGCAAGCAGCGCTACACGCCAGGCATCGGATCGGTTGGTCGTAGCATCAGCAGTGAACCGTGTTCCTCGGTCTGAGAACGTGGGATCTCCGCCGCGCTTAAACTCTTTGTACCTTTCTTCGATCCATTGACTCGGGTCACCCTCGGCTTGGATGAACGCTGCCGAACCTATAATCGCCAGTAAAGCGATGGTGGCGACGGCGGCTCGAGACGACCATTTGTGAACGCTTGGCGAGGAGCCGAACCGGGTTTCTGCCAGGTGCGCGATCACACCCAACCCAATGGCTGCAACTGCCGCTACAGCTATTGCTCTGGCCGTCGAGTGCAATAGGGAGATCGTGACCTCTCCGCGTGAGCCGACTGCAAAGATATCGAGAAGCCAGGGAAAGGCTAATGCCACTGGGATCGCTGCAAGGACCAGGTAGACCGTTGCCCGCAGTCGCTTGCGTGACAGAGCTATATATGCGATTGCAGCCACAGCTGTTGCAACTACTGACGCGCGGCTAAGACACAGCACGGCGAGTCCCAGCATCAAAGTCGCTGAACCTAAAAGAGGTGCGCGGAGTCTCCAGTCGAGGTTGCGCTTACCAGCGAGGATAAGAGTTGGCCAGAAGAGGATCAGAAAAAACGCTGCAGTTGCACTACGAGAGCCGATCGGGAATCTGAGCGTGCTGTCAGGTGTCAAGTAGAAGTTGATATCGGTGCCGGTGGCTAGAACTACAGTTGTGGCGATTGCGACCACGGCCCCGGCGATGACAAGTGGCGCCAGAAGTACGCCTACACGCTCTTTCTTAAGATGGGCGAGCCAGAGGCCGATAATAAAGATCGCCAGGTACAGAAAAGTAAGCTCGCCATCTGCGAACGCAATATCGGGTGCAGGGCTCCAGGCCATTGAGACGAATGTCCATAACCCCAGAAGTACAAGTGACGATATAGCGATACGTACTGATACGCTCATCTGCGCCTTCCAAGGGGCAAAGGCGAACAACAGGCCGGTCACAATAAACAGAGCGATAGCGCCCGGATACCAACCGAAACTGTACTGATCGTCAAAGGGCCAGACGAAAACAGCTAGAAGTACTGCAAGGAGAGATGCGATGCCCAACGAAAGACCGGGAGAACCGATCGACTGCAATGCAGCTGTCCGGATCGAAGTGCGTCCGGATGGAAGTCGTTGGCCATCCTTGTCGCCCCTCATTTGCACTTACGCTAGCTTAAGTTTGAGAGATTGTGGAAGATAATCCATTATTAGGCCATGGATTCACAGATTGACAGCCGTTCAGATGACGCTCAGTGGCTGAAGCCACGGATGGAGCAGCAGGGCCTTGGTAGGTACTTGCAGATTCTGCGAGAGCGAATCTGGTTGATCGTAGGCGTTCTCGCAGTTACGACCGGCGTGTCGCTCGTGTACGTGTTAACGGCTGACAAGGTTTACGAAACCGAATCCGATCTGCTGATCACTCCTGTGCCACGCAGTGACCCCGCTCTGTCGGGATTGAGCCTTCTGCGTGAATCCAACAACCCGACCAGAGAGGTCGAATCCGCTGCGCGCCTTGTCACAACAAGAAGCGTTGCCGAGGGAGTGCGAAAAGAGTTAAATCTCGATCGCAGTGCACGGTCACTGCTCAATGACGTACGAGCGGAGCCGGTGGCCGGAAGTAATATTCTCGCGATCACCGCGCAGGCCGACAGTCCTGAACTTGCCCAAGATCTTGCAAACGCGTTTGGTGAGGTCGCTATCAGCGAGCGCACCAAGGAGCTTCACAGCCAGCTGGACACGAAGATCAAAAGTCTTCGTAAGCTGATAAAGCGCACGCCTCGTGAAGAATCGGCCGGGGAGGTAACCGGTCGTGGCGAGCTTCGAGCACAAAAAACCCTGCTGGAGACGCTGCGTGCAGGTGACGATCCGACGATGAGAGTCGTGACCAAGGCGCCCTTGCCGACTAGGCCGATTGCGCCAAGGCCACTGTTCAGCGTAGCCGCAGGCATTCTCGGCGGACTGATTCTTGGAATTGGCGGAGCGTTTATCTTGCAGAGCATTGACCCACGTATTCGGCGTGAAGAGCAACTCCGCAATCTCTACAGCATCCCGATTCTCGCGAGGATCCCTATTGAAAAGCACAGAAAAAATAGATGCCTCGTTCCTGACGATCTATCACCGTCAACGTTGGAGAGCTATCGAACTCTGCGAGCATCTCTGATGGCGTTCCAGCGCGGAAGAGAGGGATCGCGATCGATCCTGATAACCGGCTCGTCGCCGGGCGAGGGAAAGACCACGACGACTATTAACCTGGCTTATTCGCTTGCTCACATAGGAAAGCGCGTCATCCTCGTAGAGGCCGACCTCCGACGGCCTGCGATCGGTACGGCGCTTGGGATTCAGGCCGATTTCGGAGTAACGAGCGTTCTTTTGGACGATATCGCGTTAGGCGATGCGCTTATCGATGTGCCTAACGTTGGGCCCGACCTCCAAGTTCTACTTGCCGGCGGCGCATCCTCCGGTGCAGACATCGCTCTCTCACTGCCAACGAGCCAAACGTTGATCGACGACGCTTCTGCGTTGGCCGATTTTGTAATCATCGACTCACCGCCCTTGGCAGAGGTAACTGACGCGTTGCCGATCGCACAGTACGTCGACGACGTACTGCTCGTTGTGAGGCTCGGTAAAACGAGGTTGACAAAACTTGTGGAGCTCGGAGAGGTTCTGGCACGCCACGACATAAAACCGATGGGATTTGCGGTTACCGGAGTAGGCCGTGCGAGCCAGCACGGCTACTACTCGGGCAGAACGGCTGAAAAACCTGTGCGGATAGAGTCACAGGGACAGTCCGAACGCGGCTCCTAGCTGTACAGCAGATGCGCGAACTTACCGCAGAACGGGATATTGTCTTTTATGCGGGGCTCGTTACCGTCAGTATCGTCGTAGGCTTGCTTGCGGGGCTCGATCCCAGGCTTGCAGTTGCGGCCTCTTTGGGTATGGCATTCGTGCTGGCGGTGATGGCGAATATCACGCTCGGGCTGTGCATCTTCATATTGATCGCGTTCACCGGCTTCTTGCCTGCATTGGATGGTACGGTCGGG
>SDBV01002803.1_pt1 | contig 25991 bp, 26 predicted proteins | sample 2277081 | NCBI WGS metagenome assembly SDBV01 (sample SAMN10402039, study PRJNA504765) | marine sediment metagenome | isolation source: marine sediment core GS10_PC15, 223 cmbsf | place: Arctic Ocean: Southern Knipovich Ridge | collected 2010 | reverse complement strand
GAAGAATACCGGGAGCAGCTTGAGAAAGAGCTGGCCGAGTTTACGGATAGGAGTTTCCGGTGATTATCTTTTTCGCCATATCGCTGACCGTATTAACCTTTGCTTTCATAACCTATCCACTGTTCAGGCAAAGGTTGTATCCAGAAGATACAATTGAGGATGAGGAAAGACAGGAACTGCGCTCAAAGCGAGACACGACATATTCTATGCTCAAGGAGCTGGAGTTTGATTTTCAGTCAGGTATCCTGAGTGAGGATGACTACCAGGACCTGGAGACGAGGTACAAGAGAAAAGCCGTTTCCATCCTCAGGGACATGGATGACCTGGAAAAAGGCGCTGACATAGATGATGAAATTGAAAAACTGGTTCTTGAGATGCGCCGGGGGAAAGGTGCCGATGTAGAGAAGGAGAACGAGATTGCGGAGCCGCGCCAGACCGAGGAACGATTCTGTCCTCAATGCGGGGAGAGGTATCAGGAGGGCGCCCGTTTCTGCTCCCATTGCGGCACACGTCTGAGACAGGGGGAGACAGGTTGATTAAGCGTATTGCTCTACTGACGATATTATTGTTCCTGAGCCTATCTGCCCCTGCCCTGGCCGCTGAAGCCGGCACCGGGATAATTGAAGGTCAGCTAGTCAATGAAACTGAAGGTGGCAGCAGCGTGGCTGACCAAGAGGTCACCATGACTACCTACCTGAACAATAGTGAGACGGGTTCAGCCACTGCCAAAACCGATGCCGGAGGCCACTTTTCCTTTGATAGCCTATCAACGGCGCCAGGCTACAGTTATCAGGTAAAGCTTGTTTACCAGGAGGCAGATTACTATAGTGACACGCTCAGCTTTGATGCTGACGAGACAAATAAATTTGCCGAGATAACTGTCTACGATTCAACCACCAGCGACGAGGGAATTAAAGTGATGACATCGCACACGGTTATGCATTTTGAGCAGGGAGGGCTCTGGATAACGGAGTATTTTCTCTTTGTCAATGACACTGACCGAACTTATATTGGCTCGAAGGAGATGCCCGCTGAAGGAAAAAGGGAAACATTGAGCTTTTCTCTGCCCGAGCAGGCCACCGAACTGCAACCTTCACTCGGCTTAATGACATGCTGCATCTACAACAGTGAGGAGGGATTTGTTGATACCATGCCCGTACTGCCTGGTGGTAAGGAGGTAGCCTATTCCTACCGGGTTGACTATAATGCGGGGGAATATACCTTTTCCCGAAAGATGAATTTCCCGACCGTTAACTATGACCTCCTGGTTGAGGGTGAAGGCAGTAAGGTTATCAGCGACCGCCTGGCCATAGAAGAGCCCCTAGATATCGAAGGCACGCTTTTTAAGCATCTATCCGGCACCGATCTGGGCCGGGGTGATATCATCGTAGCCCAGCTATCCGGTCTTCCCGATATCGATAACCAGGGGAGTTTGAAGTGGGCGGCCCTGGCACTGGTGGTGCTTATTTTCGGCTTCAGCTCCGCCTACCTCCTGAGAAAGAGAAGGCTTCAGCCAGTAAAAACTAAAGTTAATCTTGACCAGAGGAAACAAGGCTTACTAGCCGAGCTTGCCCAGCTTGATGATGACTTTGAGGGCGGCAAAATTCATGAGGATGTCTACCGCAGGCTACGAGCCGAGAAGAAGTGGCAATTAACCGCATTAATGCAAAGGTCAAGAGAGAAGAGCGGCAGATAATGGAGAGCCCCGGTTCGGCTTCTCAGTCTCCGGTAATAGAGATTCGGGGACTTACCAAGTCGTTTGGCAATCATCTTGCCCTAAGAGGGATAGACCTCAAGGTGAGGCAGGGGGAGTCAGTCGCTATCTTTGGTCCCAACGGGGCAGGCAAGACTACCCTGCTCAAGGTGCTGGCCACCATTATGAATCCCTCTTCAGGGACGGTTCTGGTTGATGGCCTAAATCTTAAAGACAATGCCGAGGACATCCGACGCCGGATTGGCGTGGTTGCTCACCAGACTTTCCTCTACAACAATCTTACCGCACACGAAAACCTGGAGTTCTACAGCCGTTTATATGATGTGCCCAGACGCAAAGAGCGAATTCAGGAGGTAATTGCCCTGGTGGGAATGACTGCCCGCCGCTACGACCGGGTGGGCACACTCTCCCGTGGTATGCAGCAGAGGCTGTCCATCGCTCGCTCCCTGCTTCATAGGCCAAGCATAATACTGCTGGATGAGCCGGAAACAGGGTTAGACCAGCAGGCAACCTCAATGCTTTGGCAGGCATTACGGTCAGAAGAAGAGGCAAAACGCACCATTATCCATGCCACCCACAACCTGGAGCGAGGACTCGAAATGAGCGACCGCCTGCTTATTTTGGACAGGGGAAGGATTGTTTACGAGGGGGCAAGACAAGCGGTAGACCTGGCAGACCTGAAGCAGGCTTACCAGCACTGCATAAGAGTTGAACCATGAGATTCTGGCGTAAGGTCATAGCCATCACCTGGAAGGACACTCTTTCCGAGATGCGCACCAAGGAAATTGTCTCTTCGGTGCTGGTTTTCACTCTGTTAGTGATAGTTATCTTCAACTTTGCCTTCGGGGCGAGGCCGGAGACAGTAGCTATGGTGGCCCCAGGCATCCTGTGGGCTACCTTTGCCTTTGCCGGAGTGCTGAGCCTCAACCGCGCCTTTATCCCGGAGAAGGAACAGGGCTGCCTTGAGGGGTTAATGGCATGTCCTATAAGCCGAGAAGTTATCTATTTGGGCAAGATGCTGGGAAGCCTGCTCTTTATGCTAATTGTAGAAGCCATTGCCCTACCTGTCTTCGCTTTCCTTTTCAACCTGGAAGTGTTTTCGCTCCAGCTGGCTGCCATCATAGCCTTAACTACGATAGGCTTTGTCGCGGTGGGTACCCTGTTCTCAGCGCTGGCAGTTAATACCAAGGCACGAGAGATGGTGCTACCCATTCTTTTTCTTCCAATTGTCGTCCCCATAATCATCAGCGCCGTTAAGGCTTCAGAGCTAGCACTTTCCGGAGAAACCTGGTCCGCCCTGTTCCCCTGGCTTGGGATAATAGGCGCTTTTGACGCCATTTTTTTAGTGGTATCGTTCCTAATCTTTACCTTCGTGATTGAACAATAGCAAATAGGGTGTAAAATAAGGGAGACGCTATTATGAGAAAATATATCCTGCTCGGGCTGAGCTTGGCGCTGATGTTTACTGCCCTATATCTAGTCTTCATCTATGTGCCTACTGAGAAGGAGATGGGGATTGTGCAAAGAATTTTCTATCTCATGGTTCCTATGGGATGGCTGGCTTTGCTCTCCTTCACTATTATCTTTATCGGCAGCATCCTCTACCTTGCCAAGAGGGAAAGCAAGTGGGATATCCTTGCCCGCTCTTCGGCTGAGCTGGGAATTATCTTTACCTCGCTGGCTCTGGCCACTGGTGCTATCTGGGCTAAGCCCATCTGGGGGGTGTGGTGGACATGGGAGCCCCGCCTCACAGCTACCCTGGTACTCTGGCTAATCTACCTCGCCTACTTCATGGTACGCTCCTTTGCCACGGAAGAGCAGCAGGGCGCCAGATTTGCCGCCGTAGTGGGCATCATCGGGTTTGTTGATGTACCCATTATCGGCTTGTCTACCAGCCTCTGGCGAGGGATACATCCCGGGCCGGTAATCTTCGCCGGCGGACTGGCTCCACCCATGCTGTTAACCCTGATATTTAGCCTGGTTGCCTTCACCGCCTTATACTCTCTCCTCTTGATGCAACTTACTTCAATGAGGCGTGACGAAAACACAGTAAAGAGACTGAAGCAATTATTAAGTAGTTAAGAACTATAATTTATTATATACTTAAGGGGTAAAAAATGGAGAATGCCGGATATATACTGGGAGCTTTCGCCTTGACCTGGGCAGTAGTTTTCGGCTTTGTACTCGTTCTAATTAACAGACAGAGAAGACTGCACCGGGAAATCGACTCGCTAAAAGAGGCGCTAAAGGAAAAAGGAATAGAACAATAAAGAGGACGGATGTGCTGGCTTTCGGTTCTATCTCCCCGGTCGATGTGGGAGTTGTCATTGGTCAGTCAGAGGTGGAGTCATGGGCGTTATCAGGACGCTCACCAGGACTTCCTGAAGTATGGGTGAGGGGAATATAATGAGTTCTATTACAACGTCACGAAAGGATGAGATTGACATATTACGCCGGGCCCTCAATGATATGAGGATTGAATTGAAGGCGGCCCACGGGGAGCTTGAGCAAAGAACCAAAGAGTTCTCTTCTTTGCTTTCGGTATCCGAGATTCTAAGCTCTCTCCCTGATTTATCTAACCTGGACATTGCGCTCGGCAGCGCCCTGGACAAGACGCTGGAGATAATGAAAGGGAATACCGGAGGCATACTCCTGATAGATGAAGAAAAGCAAATGCTATCTTACCTGGTTCATCGGGGACTGTCTAAAAAGCATGCCCGAGAAGCATGTTATCGCCTCGGTGAAGGTATAGCCGGCAGAGTGGCCCAATCCGGGGAAAGCATCATAGCGAATGAAATCCAGGCTGACGCCGTTGCCGACCAGTTTGGCACTTTAGCCAGAGATACTGTCAGGTGGTTTGCCAGTGTTCCCCTGCGCTCAAAAAAGAAAGTCCTGGGCGTGCTGCTTATTGCCTCCCATGAGCCCCGGGAATTCTCCTCCAATGATTTACAGTTTCTGGAAGGCATAGCTCGGCAGATAACTGCCGCCATCGAAAATGCCAAATTGCATGAAGAAGTGCAGCGTAAAGAGGAGATTCGCGGTGAGCTATTACGTGAAGTATTGTCCATCCAGGAAGGAGAGCGAGGTAGAATTGCCCGCGAGCTACATGACGAGACCAGCCAGGTTCTGGCTAGCCTGAATGCCAGCCTCGAAGCCACGGCAGGCATGTTACCGGCCAACGCTGAGCAGGCCAGAGCCATGCTAAAGAAAACACAGGCCCTATCGGTCAGCCTCCTCGATGAGACACACAGGCTGATTTACGAACTTCGCCCTACCCTGCTTGATGACTTAGGATTGGTTGCCGCCGCACGGTGGCTGGCAGATAATAATCTAGGCACAGCCGGGGTTGCTTTAAATTTCAAGACTGCCGGACAGCAGCGAAGATTGCCACTTCAACTGGAGACCACCCTTTTCAGGGTTATTCAGGAAGCGGTCACTAATATCGTCAGGCACGCCCACGCCAAGAACGTCAATATAAGTCTCCGTTTCAAAAAGAGAAGCATCAGAGTTCATATCAGAGATGACGGCAGGGGCTTTGATGTGGAGGAGGCAATCAGTTCAAAGGACAGGCCACGAGGATTGGGGTTACTGGGTATGAAGGAAAGGGCAGAACTAATGCATGGCACCTTGAGTATGCGCTCACACCCTGGTGGTGACACCGAGATTGATATTGAAATTCCGATTAACAATGAGGAGGTTGCCAATGGATAAAATAAAGATACTGGTGGTAGACGACCATGCTATAATGCGGGATGGCATTCGTGCTTTGCTTGGCCTCCAGGATGATATTGAGATAGTGGGCGAGGCATCTGAAGGGAGGGAGGCTATTGAGAAAGTGCATGAGCTTATGCCCGACGTCATAGTCATGGATATAGCTATGCCCGGAATGGATGGCCTGGAGGCTAGCCGGCGCATTCGGAAGAAATATCCCAAGGTAAAAGTCCTAGTTTTAACTCAGCACGATAATAAAGAGTACATACTATCGGCTATTAAGGCTGGGGTGGCTGGTTACGTACCTAAGAGAGCGCTGGGTGAAGAACTGGTATCAGCCATACGTGCCGTGAACAGGGGGGACTCTTTTTTGTACCCCTCAGCAGCGGCGGCTCTAATTGAGGACTACCGGCAGCAGGCTGAAGTGGAGCCGTATGACCGCTTGACACCCAGAGAGCGAGAAATACTCAAGCTCATCGCTGAAGGGCACACCAGCCGGGCAATTGCTGATATGCTCTCTATCGGCTTAAAGACAGTTTTAGGCCACCGCACCAAAGTCATGGAAAAGCTGGATATACATAATCGCACCGAGCTCATCAAATATGCCATGCGCAAGGGGCTAACCAGTATAGACAGCTAAATGGACTGTAATACCGAGTAGCGCATTATTTGTTAAACAGCGGTGGTACCAAAACACCAGATGGCTATGGTGCCGAAGGCTCCAGCGAGATTGCTTCCAAAGACCATCCTGTTCGAGCCGGCAATTGCCCAGCCACGTGGTGTCTTTCTAGCTATGAACTGCATCCACAACACAACAACGTGACAAAATAGTGAAATCACCCCTTAATTTCCATCTCACCCAGGCGGAATAATTGTTCATCAATCCCTCACCCCTTGTCCCTAAGTGGAGGGTATTGACAAGGGTTTTTACTTATGCTAGCATTGACCAATACCTAGATAACCTATGTATTCTATATTGTAGAAAGTTATATCCCACGGGCTCAGTCATATGTCAAAACAGGACAAAATCGATTACCGCCAGTTGCAGCCGGGCTACGAATTCCCGGCTTCCAGCCATGAACTCGACTCCTCAGTCGTAGCTGCCTATCTCAAGGCAGTTGAGGAAACTAGCCCGCTGTACCGGAATACTGAGCTAGTTCCACCGATGGCAGTAGCTGCCTATGCCATGGCATCGCTATCAGAGAGGCTTTCACTGCCCCCGGGCTCGATACATGTTTCCCAGGAACTGGAATTCGTGGGCACGGTAAACGTGGGGGACACTATTACCTGCCGCGCCAGGGTTACCCAGAACAAGAAGCGAGGCCGACTGCACTTTATGGCAATTAACTTCGATGTTTTCCATCAGAGCCAGAAAAAGGTGCTGGCTGGGAAAACCAGCTTTGTGCTGCCTGAATATGACGAGGATAATAGACCGTAATGGAGACTGAACTGGAGCTGCAACCGGGCAATTTGCGTGAGGGAATGAAGCTGCCTGAGCTAAAAAAGAGCGTTACTCAGCAGAATATCAACCTTTATGCCCAGGCTAGCCGGGACTTCAATCCCATCCACATAGATGAAAACTTCGCCCGGAATACTCCTCTCGGCGGCACCATCGCTCACGGGATGCTCATTCTGGCCTATGTCTCGGAATTGATGACGGCCGCCTTTGGGCAAAGCTGGCTGGCCAGCGGCAAGCTCAATGTAAGGTTTAGAGGCCCGGCCCGTCCGGGCGATACGATAGTAGTAGGTGGCAAAATACGCCGGATTCAGAGGAGTGAAAATGAGAACTGGGTAACCTGCGATGTTCTCTGTCAAAATCAAAAGGGTGAACCCATAATTACCGGAGAAGCAAGCGTGAGGGTGAGAGGTGAAGATATCGGTTGATGCTATGGGCGGCGACCATGCCCCTGAGGAAATCGTAAAAGGTTCGGTCACGGGGGCCAGGGAGTACGGCGTGGAGATAGCACTCGTCGGGCCGGTGGAGAGCATCGAGAAAGAGCTGGCCAAGCACGATACATCGGATGTTAACATTGAAATCGTTGAAGCTAAACAGTACCTGGTAGAAGGTGAACACCCGGCCTACGCCCTGCGCCAAAAGCGGAATGCTTCAATTCTGGTGGCTACCAAGCTGGTGAGAACGGGAAAGGCAGATGCCGTTCTCGGCGCCGGGCCCACTGGCGGAGTGGTAGCTTCGGCGCTACAGGTTCTGGGCACTGTGGAAGGGATGTCACGCCCGGTAGCGGGTGGGGCTTTCCTCGGTTTCGCTCCCGATACCGTCATGATGGACCTTGGCGGCAACGTAGATTGCCGGCCGGACCAGCTCCTCGATTTCGCCATCGTGGGCACCGTCTACGCCAAAATAAATGCTAAAAATCGAAAACCCCACCGTTGCTCTCCTCAGCATTGGCGCCGAAGAGGGTAAGGGAAATGAAGCGGTCAGAGAAAGCTACCCTCTCTTCCAGCAATCCGGGCTCAACTTCATCGGCAACGTCGAGGGTTACGATATACTCTCCGGGCGGGCGAACGTGATTATCTGTGACGGTTTCGTGGGCAATATTCTGGTCAAATTCAGCGAGACTCTGGGCAGAACCGTCTGCCGGTGGCTGGAAGACAGGCTCGAAGGAAAATTGGCGGAGAGTGATATCAAAGAAATAACTGGCAGCCTGTTTAAATCAACCAATGCCGCTGATGCCATTAGTGGTGGTCCATTATGGGCAGTAGACGGAGTAGCCTGTGTAGCTCACGGTCGCAGCAAATCTAATGATATTGCCAGGACAATTGGCCAGGCAAAGTTAGCCGTGGAGATGGACCTGGTCGGTGCCCTGAAGGCTGAGCTGGCCGCTGCCCGAAGCAAACTGAAAACGCCCAATCTATAACCAGGAGGAGCTTAAAGATATCGTCACTTCACAGCTAAACTGCGAGGAGGTTTACCTGACCCCCTACACGCCGGTCATGGCAGGCCACATCGGTCCGGTAGTTGGGTTGTCTTTCTACTCGTAGTAGCCAGGCTTAAAACGTGGTAGCTGGAGAGGTCTAAAAGTTACTTCTGGCTATTCTCACTTAAACTGCCTCAGGTAGTTTTATCTCCCTTTTGAATATGTAGGGGCAGCAGCTTACCCCGGGCAGTGATGACCGGGCGCATCCGCTTCACCCGGAGTGTCTCTGACTGAGACCAGACGTCAGCCATTAACCGGCGGTAATCCGGTCCTTGGCTCAGCTCGGTCAAAACAGTCTTTATTACCTCGTCCTCATCAATCTCCCCGACGTCAGGGCTAACAATAACACTCAAACGGGTGTGGCCATCCTCATCCTCTTCTTCCATTATCTGGTAGTCAATCAAGCTACCGCCAAATCTACTTGGCATTACCTCTTCCAATATTCTGATTAAATCACTCCCGAAGAAGGTCATCCCCTGGCTGGTCAGCTTATCAAAGCTCCTTATGTTATAGATATGGTCGGTGAAGCCAAGCTCCTCAAAGTAGCAGCCGCAACTTCGGCTTTCAATTACCCCGTAGTCACCACTCTCTACATTGAGCAGGATTTTTGGAGCCGACAGTAACAAAGAGGTGAACAGAAAGGCATCAACCGATACGTCAGCATGAGACACTTTTCTCTGGTGCTGAATCAAGGCCAGGGAGTCCTTGAAAAAGTGGACATCGTCCGGAGCCGCCGGACGAAGACAGCCAAAGCCTACATAGCCACCCTCGGTGAAAACATACCTCGGGCAGACACTGGCGCCGGCTGACTCAATCTCTAGTCGCTTTACTTTGGTGACAGGCTCCCCCCCTAGGCCAAACGTCACCCCGGCAATATCCAGGCCTCTCGCCTTTGCCGCCTGACAAATCCTTACCGCATTGCTGGGGTCTGTATGCACGTAACACCCCCCCTGCCTTTCGATGGCATCCGCTATCCACCGGGCTACCCGCCAGGCCTCATCCAGCGGGACATACTCAGGCGCAGGCAACTCTGCCCCCCAGAACCGGCCCATATAAACTATATAATTCGTCGCCATTCTATCCCTGAGTGAAGGCCTAAACCCCTCCTTATGCACTGGCGAAAACCATTTCGCCGGTGGTTTGCCCATCTTGGCGCATTCAAGCACTTTTCGGGGGCCATTTCCAGGGAATACTGGGCGCCACAGAACGATGGGAACATCGAGAGCATCATATGCATCAAGCAAACAGAACGTGTAGACTGCATTGCCCAAAGCCACGTACACAAAATCATAATTCGTCCTGGTGCCGGCGCTGCGGCTGCCCCTGCTGCTGCCCTCAAGATGAGGCAATATATATGGGTTATCAAAGTCACGTTCCCTGAACTTATAGACCTTTCTGCCTCGAATGACTTCTTTCTTACCTTTGAATTCCTCGATGCTTAAGTAGACACCTTCTTCACGAAGCTTTCTCAAAGTGGATTCGATACCGTCTGCATACACCATTCGCTCAAAATCGCCATATTCGCAGCCGGCCAGGTTGAGCAGCTTCAGATACGGGCTATGCTCATTTCCATAGATTGCCCGCCTTACAATGGTCAACAGGTTCTGCTCTCTGTGCTCCAGCCTGTGCTTGATAATCCCCCGGCTTTGCTCTAAGGTTACCGGTTCCTTCAGGAATTCCCTCAAACCCCAGATAAAGCGCCAGTACATTCTTATTTGACCGAATAAAGACATCAGTCCACTCACTGCACCTCGCACCAAGAATAGGGATAGTATAAGGTGATTTCTTCCTTGTCATATTGTAGATAGTTTACCGGGGCCAATCAACCGACCCATTTCTCAGCTAGATTACCGGCCCAGGGGAGCTTATACCTTGTTCCCTGATAAGCCTTAACCATCAAGACTATCCAAAGCACCAGTCCCAGCATCCCGATAACCCAGCCAATGAAAGCACCAATAAAGGGCATCCAGCCGAAGATGAAACTGGCAACGGTAAGGACACTGAAGACAATAATCGACTGCATGGCATGAAAGCGAACGAACTTATTTTCCTGCTCAATCAGGATGAACACAAGCCCGCTTATCCAACCCAGCACATAGCACAACAGCCCGGCAATATTTTCATCCAGCCCGGTGGATGTCTTTTCCATTTTATTGTCCCTCCCTAATTACGTATCGTTAAGGACAAGAATATACCACACTTCGGCAAGTGTCAATACCTACCTGCACAGGCTCATCTACGCACTTGGGGATTGTCTCGCAACATATCCCCCTGACTCCCTTCATGCCAAGAATACATCTCCCTCATTCTTTGAGGGATGGGAAAGGGAAGATTTATAAAGAGGGGCGTTAGCCCTTCTTAAACCCCCCAGACCTTGGGATAAGGTAAGTTTAAGAAAGGTAGATGCTCTTTAATATAAGCAATTATCCCTCTCCTTTGAAGAAGTAAACGCTATAGAGAAGAAAGAAGAGACGAACTATTAAAAACCTTTCTACCTCCTCTCCTTCGCAGGAGGAGAAGATAAAGAAGAGTCAAAGAGAGGCTTTACCCCTCCTATGTAACTAACTCCCCCTCATGCAAAGAATGTATCTCAATATCATGGAGAGGGGGATAAAGGGGGTAAGGTTACTAAATAATATCCACTGGGGTGTTGACAACACGTACAGGGACTACGTTACAATTCAAAGGTTGGAACTTCGATAAATTTGTAAGGAGGAAGACATGGCTAAAGATATGCGGACATGGATTAGCCAGCTTGAGGAGGCAAACGAACTACGAAGCATCAGCGATGAAGTCAATATCGAGGCGCTGGGAGGATTTCTGGCCAATTCAAAAGATAAGGCGCCTTTATTTGAAAATATTAAAGACTATCCAAAGTGGAAAGTGCTGGGCCCGGCACCAGCGAACATGCGACAAGTGGCACTCGCTTTTCATACCGAAGTAGCCAAAGTGAACACCGAGTATGCACACCGGATGGATAAAGGTCTGACTGGATGTAAAGTTATAACTTCTGGTCCTGTCAAGGACATAATATTTAAAGGTGACGACGTCCGTTTAACCGAGTTGCCTGTCCATGTACAGGGGCAGAAGGACGCTGGCCCATATATAACTACGGGACTATGCATCACTAAAGACCCTGATACCGGCATCAGGAACATGGCCTTTCATCGGCTCCAGGTTAAAAGCGATAATAAGACAGGAATATTACTACTGCCGGAGCGGCATACCTGGCTAATCTACCAGAAACACGAGGCAATGAATGAAGCCATGCCTATAGCTATTATGATCGGTCACCACCCCATGTATTATTTTGCGGCAGCCATTAGAGGCGCTCTTGAACTCGACGAACTTGAGGTAACCGGGAGCTTACTGGAGGAACCAGTTGAGCTGGTAAAGGGTGAGACCATCGACCTTGAAGTACCCGCCTCAGCCGAGATAATCCTTGAGGGCGAGGTGCCGCCCAGAGTGAGGGAGGAAGAGGGCCCGTTCTCTGAATTTCAGAACTACTATGCCGCTGAACGCAAAAACCCGGTGGTTAACATTAAGGCAATTACCATGCGGAAGGATGCTATCTATAAAGCCCTTCAGCATGCTCCTCCCAATGAGGGCATTCTTTATGGCAGCGTGCCTATGGCTTCCTCGCTGCTCCGAGACCTGCGCAATGTTGGCGGATACGTTGACCTGAAAGATGTTTCTTGTATCTGGGGCAACAGTATGTTTGGTACGGTGATTCAAATGACACCAAGATTTTATGGTGAGGCCAAGCATGTATTACTGGCGGCAATGTCAAGCGTGTACCTTCACCAGAAAATTGTTGTTGCCGTGGATGATGACGTAAATATTTATGACCCCCAGGATGTTGCCTGGGCCATCACTACCCGGGTTGACCCGGCCACCGATGTCACCATTATCCCGGGCGTTCATGGGCACGGCCTTGATATATCAGCACCAGAGATAACCAGACCTGGATTAACTATCTGGCATCGGTTAGGTTCGAGAATGCTTATTGATGCCACTAAACCACCGACCTCCGACCCGGAGGTGAGAGCAATATTCGAACGGTCAAGGCCACCGTCACCGAGATAGAACCTGCAACCAGTCAATATTATTGAATCAAAGGAGGGCGAAATGGCTAAAGATATGCGGACCTGGATAAGTCAGCTGGAGAAGGCAGGCGAACTGCTAAGAGTTGGGGAGGAGGTTAACCTTGAGTACCAGATGGCGGAGAGACTGGCCGCTTCAAAGGAGAGGGCACTCCTCTTTGAAAACATCGAAGGCCACCCAAAGTGGAATGTGCTGGGTCAAGCACCGGCAAACATGAGACAGGTAGGTATTGCCTTCGGGATAGAGAGAGAGATGGTAAGTAGAGAATTCGCCAAGAGGATAGACAGGGATATAACTGTGTGTAAGATTGTTGACTCAGGGCCGGTAAAGGAAACCGTACTAGTGGGTGGCAATGTGCACCTTGAGGATTTGCCCATCCATGTACAGGGACAAAAGGACAAAGGCCCGTTTATAACCGCCGGGCTTTGCATAACCAAAGACCCTGACTCTGGAGCCAGAAATATATCCTTTCACCGGATACAGCTAAAAGGTGATAATAAAACCGGGATAATGATGCAGCCGGAGCGCCACTCCTGGCTAATATACGAGAAATATGAGGCGATGAATAAACCAATGCCCATTGCCATCATGATTGGTCATCACCCCATGTATTACTTTGCGGCTGCCTATACCGGCCCCCTTGGTCTTGATGAGCTTGAAATAGCCGGGACATTACTTGGCGAACCTGTTGAGCTGGTAAAGTGTGAGACCGTCGACCTTGAGGTACCTGCCCACGCCGAGATAATCCTCGAGGGTGAAGTTCCACCCGTGTTCAGAGAGGAGGAAGGCCCGTTCTCTGAATTTCAGAACTACTACGCCTCAGAGCGCAAGAACCCGGTGATTAATATCAAGGCAATTACCATGCGGAAGGATGCCATATTCAAGACTCTGCAGCATGCTCCTCCCCAGGAAGGCGTTCTTTACTCATCAGTGCCCATGTCAGCCGCTCTTTTCCGAGACCTGCGGAATGTTGGCGGATACGTTGACCTTAAAGATGTCTACTGCAACTGGGGCAGCCTCTTTGGTGTGGTAGTTAAAATGACGCCAAGGTTCTATGGTGAGGCGAAGCACGTTTTGCTGGCAGCGCTATCCAGCGCTTATCTACATCAGAAGATTGCCGTCGCCGTGGACGACGATGTTGACATTTATGACCCCCAGGATGTTGCCTGGGCCATCACCACCCGGGTTGACCCGGCCACTGATGTTACCATTATCCCCGGGGTCAGGGGACATCCCCTCGATGTATCCGCACACGAGTTAGACGACCCGGGACTGACTATCTGGCAACGGCTTGGCTCAAGAATGCTTATTGATGCCACCAAGCCACCCACTTCTGACCCTGAACAGAGAGCACTCTTCGAAAGGTCAAGACCCCCATTGCCCGGCTAAAAGCATCCGGACAATCACATTACTTGAGGCGTTTTATCAAGCGTGAATAAAAGGTGGCAAACAATCTCAATGCCGGAAACCCTTGCGGCCTGAAGTGCGCATCGTGCAGCCGTTAGGAGCGATTTCAGGCAACCCCGAATATCAGGAAAACCCCCACCACTATGGCTATCGCTCCCACAATAATCCTCGGGTTAAAGTCTTCTATCTGTCTATTGATAAGGAGGGAAAGCGGGAATATCAGCAGGTTGTTGGCGCCAGCCATAGTGGGCTCGAATTGGCTGACCGGGCTGAAAACAAGAGCTTGATACCTCAGTCCCTGTGCTACGGCCACCGCGATGGCAGCGATAATAATCGGAATCAGGGAGGAGCGGTTGAGCCGCTTAAGTTTCTCAGTGTTAGCTGGATAAAACAGCGTCAAGCCAATTACGATGGATGAAGCTACATAAGAGACAAAGGTAGCCAGCAGGGGAGAATTAATCTCCCTTAGCCCTATTTTTACTAACACCGGCGTGGTGCCCCAACAAAGCGCAGCAATCAGGCTAAGCAGCACCCCCTTGACCAGGGAAGCTCGGGGCATACCTGATGTGCTCATTTCCTTATTACCCGTGGTGCCAATGAGAATTATTCCGCCGACGATGAGAATGATAGCCACCGCCAGTGACAAGGTCGGGGGTTCTCCCAGCAGGAAAATACCCCACAGAGCGGCGATGAGGATACTGGACGAAAAAATGGGGACAGCCCGATTAGCCCCAATGAGTCGGATGCCCGTGTAGCCTAATATTCTACCCAGGATAAAGTGTATGATTCCCGCCCCCACCAAGGCGCTCAATCCCAGCCAGGAAAGAGATGCCAGTTGGCCAACATCGCCCCAGATAAAGACCGGCAGGATAAAGAACGCCGTACCCGTGAATGCAAAAATGGGAATGAGACTGAAGGCTTCGCCACTCCGGTGCATTCCCCGGCGTATGAATACATTGCTCACGGAAAAAGAGGTTCCCGAAAGCAAAGCCAGTACTAATCCAATCACCTGCTAAGTGCTACTCCCTCTCTGACAGGTAAAGCAACTGCATTTCCGCTGCCGCCCATGCCGAAGTTTAGCTTACATCAAATTTGCCTAAAGTTCAAGAACCGCCTTTGCTTACCTTGCCAGCGTAACCGAGGATACCTCAGGGAACAGGCGAAGTTTCTTTCCTTGACAAGGCTACCCCCTGACCTTACAATTGTTACAGCACTGGCACTTCGAGGAGCAACCTTGATGATTTGTCCTACCTGTCATAACCTCATGATAGTGGTTGAGCATAACGAGATTGAGCTAGACCACTGCACCAGCTGCTCCGGAGTCTGGTTCGACGCCGGAGAACTAGAGCTAATGCTAGAAAATATGGGGCGGGAAGGTATTAATCTACCACTGGCTGATATATTCTCCGCTCCTGAAGTTAAGTCGACCGAGAAAAAGCGAAAGTGTCCCATTTGTGGGCAGAATATGAAAAAGGTACACATCGGCAGGGAACCGGGGGTGCTTATTGACGTGTGCCCAAATGAAGACGGGCTATGGTTCGATGGTGGTGAAGTCAGCCAGCTAATCGCCCAGTGTGCTGAGAAGCCGTGTGCCGAATCTGATTCTGAGAAACGCATTTTCACCTTTCTGGGAGATACCTTTAAAGCGGTAGACCATCCAGAATAAGCCCACTTCTGGAAAGCCCTTAAAAAAATCTAGGAGGTTCCAATGACTGCAGTCTATATCATAATCGGAATTGTTGTGATTCTGCTCATCATGATGGTGGCAACCTATAACAGCCTGGTGAGGCTGCGCAACCGGGTGAAGAACGCCTGGGCACAAATCGATGTCCAGCTCAAGAGGAGGCACGACCTCATTCCCAACTTGGTGGAAACGGCAAAGGGTTATATGACGCATGAGCGGGGGACATTTGAAGCAGTTACCAAGGCCCGTAACCTGGCCCAGCAGGCAGTCGGCGCTGGTGTCGGTGCCCAGTCCAAAGCCGAGGCTGGACTCAGCGGTGCCCTGTCCCGGCTGCTGCTGGTTGTTGAGAACTACCCTGACCTGAAAGCCAACCAGAACTTCCTGGCTCTCCAGGAGGAGTTGACCTCAACAGAGAACAAGATAGGCTTTTCCCGCCAGTACTACAATGATTCAGTCCTGAGGTATAACAACAAGACCCAGATGTTTCCGTCTAACATGATGGCGGGCATGATGGGTTTCAAGGCCAGCGAATTCTTCGAGGTTGAGGCCGCCGAGGAGAGGGAGGCGCCCAAGGTTAGTTTCAGCTAGCCGGGAGACACACCTATGTGGGAACAGATAAGGTCTAATCAAATCAGGTCGGTAATACTGGTAGCCGGAATGGCGGCGCTGCTGCTTTTGATGGGCTATTTCCTGGGCCTTTACTTCCTTGACAGCGGCACCGGTGGCATTATTATTGCCCTGATAATATGGGCAGTGATGAACCTGGTTGCTTTCTTCCAGGGGGACAACATAATGCTGGCGCTGTCCAAGGCGAAGAAGATAAAACGCGATGACTATCCTCGCCTCTATAACATAGTAGAAGAGATGAGGATTGCCTCGGGTTTGGAGAAAATGCCCGATATCTACATCATCGACGACCCGGCGCTGAATGCATTCGCTACCGGCCGGAATCCCAATCGGGCGGCAATCGCCGTAACCTCAGGGCTTCTGCAAAAGCTCAACCGTGACGAACTCCAGGGCGTCATTGGCCACGAAATAGCACACGTAAACAACCGTGATGTACTGTTGATGACATTGTGCGGTATCCTTCTGGGGACTATTGTTATTCTGGCCTGGTACGCAACGTATGCGCTCTTCTTCAGCTCCATGTCTGGAGGCAGGAGAAGCTCCTCAGCAGGAGGCGGCCAGGCGCAGTTAATAATTCTTGCCGTAGGCATCATCTTTATAATACTGGCGCCGATTGCGGCTCAAATGATCTACTTTGCCATCTCCCGGAAGAGGGAATACCTGGCCGATTCCTCCGCTGCCCTGTATACCAGATACCCGGAGGGGCTGGCCTCGGCACTTGAGAAGCTGGCCGCTTCAACCGCACCAGTAAAATCGGCTAACAAGTCTTCAGCCCCGATGTACATCATTAATCCCTTCCGCAAGAAAGGAAGAGCCGCCAGCGACCTCTCCAGCACTCATCCGCCTATCTCAGAGCGGATACGTATCTTACGCTCCATGGCCGGGGGTGCCTCCCTCGCCGACTACGACAACGCTTTCCGTCAGGTTCACAAGGGTGGTAGCGGAGTCATTCCTCTTGCTGCTATCGCCGGCGCTGGTGCCATTGGCTTGCGGTCAGCGGCGCCAGAGACAACGGTGGAAAAGGGGAAAGATAAGCTGAAACGCGCCCGTGATACCTCAGACCTGATGTGGCGGCTGAGCGATTATAAGACTATCAATTGCCCCTGCGGCACCAAGTTGAAGGTGCCCCCCAAGTTTAAGGGCTCCAGCGTTAAATGCCCTCACTGCGGCCGGAATCACCCGACGAAATAAAATTTACCGCATGTGGTTGAGCAGGGTCTTAAATCCAGGTTTCCAGGTGCGTTAACCGGCACCGGGACTGGCGATTCCCCGGGTGCACCATTTGAAGGACGTCACGATGATACCCCTATAATGACTGGTGTGGCTGAATCTCTGGTCAGGGTTGGAGGCTCTGACGGCGAGGACATGGTGCAGACCTTCGTCACTGACTACGAGCAAGGACGACCTTTAAGCTGTAACTGGCTCTTAGCGAAGACCCGAACTTAGGTGCCCGGTACACAGCCGGGCGCACGCACCATAAAAACCGGTGCACAGACAGCACGTAAAATCCGGTCGGCGGTATTTCCCCAGACCCAGCGGCTTACTCCGGAGTGCCCATGGGTGGATATAATTATCAGGTCAACTTCATTCTTATTGGCATAATCAGCCAGCTCATCGATAACCTTTCCGTAGAGCACCTCAGATTCTACGGTGAGCCCAGCCTGCTTCAGGCGTTCTACTATCTGGTCAAGGTAGCTTTCGGCGATATTTATGGCACTTGCTTCCAACCGCTGCCGTTCCTCAGGGGGAATATGGGTCTCAACACCGCCACGCATGTGAAGCGGCTCAACCACACGGACGATGGTAACCTTATCGACATTGCACCCACGAGCAACTACCTCCAGATGGGGGAACACACACTCGGCCAGTTCCGAACCATCCAGGGGAACCATTATATGCTGATACATTCGCCCTCCTTTTCACTGGCTGCCTCACCAATCCCGAACCTAAAGCGTATTATAAATCCCTGGACAATGTCAATACTGAAGTTATCCAGCCAACCTGTCTCCTACCCTCCCTCCATAATAAAGGAAGGGGATAAAGAGGGTAGAGTTACCTAATTAATAAAATTAAAGGGGAAGCTCGAAGGGGCGAAGCCCCTCTATAATAAACCAGCTTCCTCCTTAACAAGTTGAAGGAGTAAAGGGTAAAGGAGAGTCTAAGAGGGGCAAAGCCCCTCTTCAAAAAACTCTTCCCCTTCCCCTTGATAAAGGGAAGGGGATAAAGGGGATAGGGTTAATAAAAATAAAGAATTAAAGGGTAAAGGGTCGGTAGGCAGTCTTCACTATCCATTTGTCGTCATTATTTGGCTATGATAAACTGGATAAGGAAAAGGCTCTTACATGAAAGTTCTGGTAACCAATGATGACGGCATATTTGCCCAAGGGCTGTGGACCCTGGTCAAGGCGCTAAAGAATATCGCCGAAGTAATAGTTGTCGCTCCAGATAGAGAGCAGAGCGGCATAGGCACTGCGGTTACCCTGCGCCAACCGCTAAGGACGCACAGAGTCAACCCTCTGGTGCCTGAAGTAGAAGCCTATTCGGTAGAGGGTACCCCGGCTGACAGCGTTATCCTGGGTCTAACTAAACTGGCTGAGAATAATATAGACCTGGTAGTCTCCGGGATAAACCCCGGGGCTAATCTGGGCGATAATGTGCTTATCTCAGGAACAGTGGGGGCTGCTTTACAGGGATACCTGCATGGTCTTCCTGCTATTGCCGTCTCAGTAGACGCCTGGGATAGCCCTCGCCTGGACACTGCTGCCGAGTTAGCCACACTTTTAGCCAAAAAGATTGAGTCCAATCGCCTGCCATCGAATATTTTCCTCAACGTAAACCTGCCCAACCTACCTCTAGCCCAGATAAAGGGGCTGGAGATTACCCGCTTAGCCAGCCGCAGCCATACCGATGAGGTTGAGGAGGGATATGATGGAAAACAGGTATACTACCGGCTGATACGCCAGACAGTGGACAAGACCGTGGACAACAAGACAGACATATGGGCGATGGAGCAAGGGCATATCTCCATCACCCCCCTGCAGACCACGCTGGTCAGTAACCCTTCCCCCCTTATCCCTGACGGCCTATTCTCTGAACTTCTACAGGAACTGCAGAAACATTAGATGTTTAGATTGTTTCTGCACCCCCATTAATATTTGTCTGGCAACCCACTCCCTCTATCTCCCTCCCTTAGTAAGGGAGGGAGAAGAATATTGAAAGAGAGGCTTCGCCTCTCTTATACTCTCTCTGCCCCTGATTAAGAGGGATAGGTTGCTAGATTTCTCTAGCAAAGTTATTGACAAACCGATACTTGTCTGATATTATCGAACTGTTGTTAGATAACAGCCATCGACCAGAATGGCGGTGAGCTTAACAGGTTATCTGGAAATAATAGTTATCAGCCGCTTGGATCTGATGCGACCGAGACGGTATAAAGTGAAAGACTTTTAATGCCTTCTCTGTGATGTATCGGAGAAGGCATTTTTAGTGATGACTCAGCAAAAAACCGGAATGACCACTTTAGGTTTCATCGGGGCCGGAACGGTAGGCACCGCCCTCGCCCTGAGATTGAGCAGCGAGGGCTACCCGGTGACGGCCGTATCAAGGCGGAGCCACAGCTCAGCCAAAAGTCTAGCCCGGACAGTCGAAGGCAGCCGCGCTTTTGATACCAATCAAGGAGTGGCCGATGCGGCGCAGCTTGTCTTCATAACTACCCCTGATGATGCTATTGCTTCAATCGCAGCTGAAGTAAAGTGGCACTCCGGGCAGAGCGTAGTTCACTGCAGCGGTGCTGATTCAACTGGCATTCTGGAGCCGGCCAGGATATCAGGTGCCCGGGTTGGTGTCTTTCATCCCCTGCAGACCTTTGCCAACGTGGGACAGGCCATAGCCAACATGCCAGGCTCGACCTTCGCCCTGGAAGCAGAGGCACCGCTGCTTGACACACTCAAGGACATGGCTACGGCCCTTGATGGTAACTGGGTAGAACTGAAGGCAGGTGACAAGGTTCTTTATCATGCCGCCGCCGTCATTGCCTGTAATTATCTGGTGACTCTGGTTAAGTTAGCCACTGACCTGTGGCAAACCTTCAATATATCGTCACCGCAGGCTGCCCGCTTACTGCTCCCGCTGCTGCGAGGGACAATCAATAATATCGATGAGGTCGGTATACCCCAGTGCCTCACCGGACCAATTGCCCGCGGTGATACCGGCACAATTAGGAAGCATTTAAATGCCTTACAAAAATCAGCACCCGCCATACTCTCTACCTATCGAGAGCTAGGACTTCAGACCATCCCGGTTGCCCTGGCCAAGGGAAGAATCAACCAGCAGCAGGCAGCGGAGATGAAAGCGATATTCAAAAATCAATGACTGAGGGGGAACTACCATGAGAGTAATGCTGAAAAGCAAAATCCACCGGGCTCGCGTTACCGAAGCTAACATCAACTACGAAGGCAGTATCACCATTGACCAGCAGCTGATGGAAGCGGCCGATATTCTCCCCTACGAACAGGTGCAGGTGCTAAATATCAACAATGGCGCCCGTTTCTCCACCTATGCCATCGAAGGGGATAGGGGAAGTGGTGAAATCTGCCTTAATGGTGCTGCCGCCAGGCTTGCCGTCAGGGGGGACACGGTCATTATCCTGTCCTACTGCCACGTTGAAGGTGATGAAGCCCAGCATTGCACTCCCAAACTTGTCTATGTTGACGCTCAAAACGCCATCACCGAAGTTAGAGACACGGTTGAGGCTATGCCCTCCTAAAGGAGAAAGATGCGTATCACCATAAACCAGATAAAAGAGATGAAGCAGAGAGGTGAGAAAATCGCTATGCTCACCGCCTATGACTACTCCACCGCCAGGATAGTCGACGAGGTAGGCATACCACTAATCCTGGTTGGAGATAGCCTGGGCATGGTAATGCTTGGTTACGAATCAACCATCCCGGTAACCATGGAGGACATGCTGCATCATACTAAGGCCGTAGTTAGAGGCACCAGGCGGTCGATGGTAATTGCTGACATGCCGTTTATGACCTACCATGTCACTGTTGACGATGCCCTGCGCAACGCGGCTCGTTTTATTCAGGAAGGAGGCGCCCAGGCGGTTAAGCTTGAAGGTGGTGTCTCCGTAGCTGAGAAGATAAGAAGGATAGTAGAGTGCGGCATCCCGGTGATAGGTCACATTGGGCTTACTCCCCAGTCGGTTCACCAGTTTGGCGGCTATAAGGTTCAGGGCAAAACCCCGGATACAGCAGCCAAGCTGCTTAAAGATGCCCAGGCAGTAGAGGAGGCTGGGGCCTTCGCTATCGTTCTTGAGACCGTCCCCACCCAGCTAGCCGCCCTTATCACCCGGGAAACAGGTATTCCTACTATAGGCATTGGCGCCGGCATTGGCTGTGACGGCCAGGTCCAGGTCATACACGATATCCTGGGCTGGTTTACCGACTTTGTCCCCAAACATACCAAGCAGTATACTAAGCTTGCAGATATTATGTCAAGTGCTATCGCGGACTACTACAGTGAAGTAAAAGCCGGCAGCTTCCCTACCGATAAGCAAAGCTTCTCTATGGATGAAGGCATACTGGCCAAACTAAAATAAACGGATTTATTTCCTCCAACCCTCCACCATTCCACCATAAAGCGTGTTAAAGCAAGGCAAAGCTCCCTCATAAAAAGAGGTCTTTGCTTATCTTAACCGGTTAATTCACTTTCCTCTCAGCTTCTTTACTTACTCTTCCCTGTGAAAGCAAGTAATGGACACGGCTTTTTCTATTTTGGGGCGTTTAATCTTATCCTGGGTTTTAGAACCACAGAAGGCTTCGCTTTTTTAGAATAGACGAACCCCTCAGCATCCAGGACATCTCCATACCTGTCTTTTAGCTCGTCGAGTGGACCGGCATCCAGTGCTCTCATCAGACATGAGTCAACACATATAGGCTTCTTTCCCTCTGCCCACCTGTCCAGGCAGAGGTCACACTTCTGCATTCTGGCATTCGGCTCTGACCCAAATTGAGGGGCATTGTAGGGACAGGCCTTCAGGCAGGCAAACCGGCACTCCTCACCGCCCACGCAGACCTCTCTATCCACCATTACTATCCTGTCCACCTTCTTATTGGAGATAGCATCAACCGGGCATGCCCTGATACAGGGGGCATCGGCGCAATGGAAACACGTGGTGAAAAGGAAGCTCACTGACAACTCAGGGAATCTACCCTTCTCAATAGTCTCTATCTTTATCCAGCTTGCCGGGCCGGCGGCCACATCATGCCAGTCCTTACAGGCGACGACGCAGGTATCACACCCGCTACACCGAGATTGGTCGAAATAGAAACCCAGTCGCATAGTTTCACCTCTTAAAGCTTTTCAACCTGAACTAAGCCAGTATTAAAGGGGAAAGCGCCACCAGGCGAGGCTTGGTCTCTGGTCAAGACATTAGCGCAGCCTCCCTTATCTGCCCCCCCCTCATCAGGACTGTACCAAGAACCTTGAGGCAGGTCGACTACCCCAGGCATAATCCTCTCCGTCACCTGGACCGGAATGATAATCTCCCCCCTATCGTTGAACACCTTAACTTCATCACCATCATTGATACCCCTGGCTTCGGCATCGACCGGGTTAATGGATATTGCCTGAACCCCAAGTTCCATGAGCCAGGGGACACGGTCAAACTGGGTGTGCGTGCGTCTCTTGAAATGGGTGGTGATAAGCTGCAGGGGGTACCTGCCTGCCAGGGGGTCATTGCGGCTCTCCCAGGTCTCAATGTACTTGGGAATCGCAGGAATCTCCGGATTATTCATATCAGCTAACCGCTGGGAATAAATCTCTATCTTCCCTGAAGGTGTCGGGAAGGGGTTGTTCTTCGGGTCTTCAATCTGCTTCTTAAAGGCAACTCGCGGTTCAGAACGCTCGACCCGGTAAACGGCTTTCTCTTTAAAGGTGTCATAGTCAGGAACATAGCTGTCCTTCAATATTTCCCTAATCCACTCATCTTCGGTCTTGCCGCTGTAAACCGTGATGCCCAATCGCTCGGCCAGCCCGCGACATATCTCCAGTGGTGACCTGGACTCGTAAAGTGGTTCAATGACCTTGTTTACATAGCCATAGGCTGGTGGTACCCCACCCAGGGCGATGTCATTCCTTTCCATGAAGGTAGATACGGGGAGCAGGATATCAGCAAATTTGGCCGTAGCTGTCATCATCTGTTCTGCAACCACAATAAATTCCAATTCTTTGAATGCCCGAGCCACCTTATTGCTGTTAGGATATTGGTTTATCGGGTTGGTATGCATCACCGATATCATCTTGATATCGGCCGGATAACCACCTGCCTTACCCTCGAGGATGGCATCTGACACCTCATAAATGTGGATTCTGGCGGCACTAACATAACCGTCCGCATCAGGCAGGGAATCCTTACGCGGTGGTTTCCCGAACTCGACCGGGTTGCCGCCACTCTTTGGGAGGCCGCCCAATTTGAAATCAAACCCGCCAAAACGCAGAAACGGCACATAAGACCGCCCTGTCCATCCCCCCTGAACACCAATATTACCGGTCATTGCAGCCAGCGTCTTGGCGGCACGGTGGTATTGCTCTCCATAGGCAGTACGCCCGGGGCCAATGCCTGCAATCAAAGCCGCCGGTTTGGTGGCCGCATATTCTCTGGCCAGATTCTCGATAACAGGTGCCGATACCCCGGTAACATTCTCCGCCCAAGCCGGACTCTTCGGGATACCATCTTCCTTCCCCAAAACATACTCCTTAAAGCGGTCAAAGCCTACGGTATAGGTATCAAGAAAGGCTTGGTCATGAAGATTCTCCGTAATCATTACATGGGCCATGGCTACCAGCATAGCCGTATCGGTGCCTGGTATAATGGGTATCCACTGGTCTGCCAGAGTTGCCGTGGTGTTGGTATACCGCGGGTCGATAGAAATAATCCTGGCTCCCGCCTCTTTAGCCTGCATCAAATACCAGGCGGTATTAGTATCGTTGATGGTAATAGTCGGGTTCCATCCCCACAGTATTATGAAGCGTGAGTTGAGGAGGTCATCATAATCGTTGGCTGAGGAGAGTGTGCCATAGGTGGCTAAGGAAGCATATAGTCCTCCATCAAAGGAGGGAATGCCACACCTCCGGGTAGAGCCGCCAGTCATACTCAGCAACTCGTCAATCGAGTAACTGTAATGCACCATCATGGTGTCTCCCCCTCCTCCCAAATGGAGGACGGCTGAAGGCCCATACTGGCTCCGGACGCGATTTAGCTCGGTGACTATAGTATCAAGGGCTTCGTCCCAGGAGATGCGCTCAAATTTCCCCTCGCCACGCTCTCCTGTTCTCCTCATCGGGAATTTCAGGCGGTCGGGGTCGTATACTCGCTGACGGTAGGCACGGCATCTCAAGCATGCCCTCAACTGTGGCTCCTCGCCATCGTCAGTCTCTATTCTGGTGATTACCCCATCTCTAACATGAACCTTGAGCAGACACCTCCCCCCACAATGGCTGGCACAAGCAGTCACTATTACTTTCTCTTCCCCGGCTGGCTTTTGTTCGATACTCATGTTTGAACCTCAACTCATACAGATTTCCTATCTGTCCGCCCCAGTCACCTCCGCAGAGCCAGTTTTCTCCGCCGCTAAAATAGCTTCAATCGCTACCTAGCACTCAGTGTCTCCATGGTACAGGTCTGGAGAGGCAACTTTAGTCCGGGTGGATGGGATGCACTGCATACCCTATTTTTGCCATTATATAACATCGAGCTAACCCCTATCTACTACGGCTGCCAGCAACGCCGACCAATATACAAGGGTCAATCTATAAAAGCAAACAGCTGACAGCAGGGATACAGGTAATACAAAGAGCGGCATAGATTCAAATAATACTTTTGATAGAATAGCGAACTCCACATATAGTTTGGCGCTTATGAATAAATGTGCCGGCGGGTGTTCTTGACGTATCCCCACTTCCTGTGGTATCCTACACCATTCCACTGCTTACCTAACTGGCTAAGTGACTATAAAGAGCGGCCCCTTGCCAATTTGGGCCCTGGAGGAGAGTATTATGGATTACCCTGAAATAACCAAGCCCAGCGTAGACAAGATGGCGGTTAGGCCAAATCTGGACCACACATACGCCCTGGGGGGAGATTTTGACTGGGCACAAATGGAGGCTGAGCTGGGTATCCAGCAGCGGGAAGAGCTGAACCTGGCTCACCTGGCTATTGATAGGCATGCCGCCTCTAATCGAAGAGAAAAGAAAGCTCTTTTCTGGGAGGGAAGGCACGGTGAGACGGAGAGCTACACTTTTGGCGACCTATCCACACTCACCAGCAAGTTTGCCAACGTTCTCACCGGTCTAGGGGTGGCCAAAGGCGACCGCATCTTCACCTTTATGGAGCGTATCCCTGAGCTTTACGTTGCGCTATTTGGCGGCCTCAAGCTGGGGGCTATTGTCGGACCCCTGTTCGCCGACTTCGGGCCGGACCCGGTAAGAGACCGCCTGCGAGACAGCGGGGCCATGGTGCTCGTCACCACACCGGCGCTGAAGGCCCGCATCGCCTCCATTATTCCCGATTTGCCAGACCTCAAGCACCTGATTATGGTGGACAGGAGTGGCCAGCATCAGGGAGAAGGTGGCGACATAAGCTACCATGAGGCCATGGCCAGCGCCTCAGCTGATTTCCCCAGTATCCGCACCGGCGCCAGCGATTATTCGCTGATGCACTACACCTCGGGGACCACCGGCAAGCCCAAGGGTGCCGCCCACATCCACTACGCCGCCGTCCAGCATTATGCGACGGGTAAGTGGG
>SDBV01002802.1_pt1 | contig 25993 bp, 24 predicted proteins | sample 2277081 | NCBI WGS metagenome assembly SDBV01 (sample SAMN10402039, study PRJNA504765) | marine sediment metagenome | isolation source: marine sediment core GS10_PC15, 223 cmbsf | place: Arctic Ocean: Southern Knipovich Ridge | collected 2010 | reverse complement strand
GCCATGCACGACGCCCAGCGTGAGCGCGCCCGGCGAGCTCACGCTGGGCGTCGGCCGCAACGCCTTGTGCGGCGGGCATCTGGCCGCCCTCCTCCAGAAATATACCGGTTTGTCATGAAAAACTTAAGGCCCGGATAGTACAGACTATCCGACCCTTCGTTTCTGGACATCCTGTAGCAGGGCGGTCAGACTGGCCCTCGCCCGGATAAACCTGCGTGGCCACCGTGCCCAGCGGCCCGTCGCCGCCAGCGTTGGGGCCACGCGGAAGGACTAACTGGCGAACTTCGTGCGAATGGCGGCCTCGATGGCGGTCCAACTGACCGGATCGTCGTCGCCTGGTTCGACAGACGGGCGCAGGCGCCAGTTCGTCTGCTCGGAAGCCGAACGTTCGAGCGCGAGCGCGACGAGTTCGGCCGCGCTCAATGCGAAGTGCCGAGGGTGGACCGCCAGCGCAACGGTGCCACCGGCGGGCAGCGGTACATCGGGCGACCGCTTGGGTGCGCACCGAATGAAGAGCGCGTTTCCCGCGTCGACATGCACGCTGACGCCGCGATCAAGCCCGGCATGAAGAAAAAGTTTGGTCATATTGATATTCCAAAGAGGAAGAGGTTGCCCGAGACGTTCGGAGTGACCCGGGCGAAATAAAATTAGCGAAAACTCGGCGCATGCTTGTAAAAGCCGTAAAATGCTTCCACAGACATTTTGGAGCCTATCCTATGAAGCCCACGGCGGTCAATCGCCACAACCTGGGCCGCCAGATCGCGGCGGCGCGTGCCATCGCTGGCTGGACGCGCGTCCAGCTCGCCAGAGCGGCCAACCTTGGCCATGCCACGGTCAAGCTCGCCGAGGACGGCGACGACACGGCCTCCGACGAGGCCCTCGGAAAAATTTGCCGCGCGATCGAGGGTTTGGGCTTCGAATTCATCGACGGCACCGCAAGCATCAGTCTCGCTTTCCACGGACCGGAGAAAGAGTTCGGTGTCACGGCCGACCCGACCATGCCGGGCTACGTGCGGCGGCTCTATCCTAGGACGCTGGATGCGCGTGGTCTTATGCACGACCTGGGCGCCTGTGGCGTCGAGATCGAAAACGAACAGATCCTGCTTGCACAGTGCGCGGCGACGACGTCCTGGGCCGACACCTTCTTCCGGATGGCCGCCGAGGGCCGGAAATCCGGCCTCCGCTTCTTCTGGCGAAATGACGTCAAGAACGAAGACGGCGTTCGCCATGTGCTGAAGCCCTACCGCTTCGACACCGTGACCGTGGATAACCTGCTGCGGAACATCCTGACGTCCGATGAACGGCGTCCCGAATAGCCGCGCCGCATGTTCCACGCGATCATCACAGACGGCGCGACCGATGCCACGACGCGCGGGGCCTTTTTAGTGGAGAATGAGGTGCAATGATCGAATATGTAAGCGACGTCCTGCTGGCCGCGCTTTTCCCGCCGAATGCCGGTGGCCCGGGCATCTTGCGCATCGCCGGGCCGCTTCAGTTGGACGCGACGATCGAAGCGAGCGGTATCGACTTTGACGGAACGCGGCATCTGGTGTTTTTCGCCGACGTGATGACCTACGCGGGGCATGACGAGCAGTTTTTGCGGGAGACGGCCGCCGCATGGAATGGAGGCTTCGCGCCCGCGCCGGTGTCACGCCTGGTCAAATTTTTTCGCGCTGAAGCAGACCGTGAGACGATGTTCTACCCGGACGAATGGCCGCTGCCGGACCCCGCGATGATCTGGCAGTTCAGCGAGGCGCTCGGTATGGCACTGGTCGCGCATGCTGACGCCTATCCGTCGACGTCGCAGTACTTCTACATGCCACAGACAGGCAAGCTGGACGCGCTATATAATAGGCTCGCTAGGAAATTCGAGCGCGGCGAGATGGGAACAACGTTTCGCTGTGTGACCCGGCCCGCATCAGACGAAGGAGGTTTTTATGGCTTTGAACGCATCTAGCAAGCTTCGCCCGAAGGTGATAGCGCTGCAGAAACGCGGGGTCGCCGTGATCCTCCAGCGTACCGAGGAGGCGGCCAAGAACGGCGCACTGACGGAAAAGAAGGCCCGTGAAACGTATCGCACCACGGTGCGAGTACGGACGCGGCGCACTGCGGACTCGGAATCGTAACCGGTTCGAAGCTTTTTCTGCCCGAACAAGGCGCCACCGAGAGGTGGCGTTTTTGTTTTGAGCGGTCGAACGGTCCGGACGGGCACCGAAGCAAAAAAATATACTGAGAGGTGTAGGTGGCTCTACGACTGCGCATCTTGCTGGATACCAATATCCTGATACCCCTTCAGGATTCGCTTGTCGTGCTACAGCCGAACCTGGCGCACGTTCATCAGCTATGCAACGGGCGGCACGAACTCCTCTACCACCCGGCTTCCCGCCGGGACATCCAGCGCGACAATGATGCCGCGCGGCGCGCACGCACCTTGGCGCGACTGGATCTGTATAGCGAGTTGCCAGAAGGGCCCGCGTGTCCCTGGAATGTGCCGGGGACGTCCGAAAACGACAAGTGCGACAACTCGATCCTTTTCGCGCTGGAGCGCGACGCGGCGCATGTGCTGGTGACGGAGGATCGTGGGCTGCACAGAAAGGCGCTGGCACGGAACCTCGGCAGTCGCGTCTACTTCATCCAGACAATCGAAGATCTGCTGAGTCGACTTCACGAGCCGGCAGCCGTCGAGTTGCCGGACATCGTTGACGTTGAACTGAACGAGCTGACGCCCCAACTGGCGGATCCGTTCTTCAACAGTCTGCGCGATGGATACGCCGGTTTCGACCGGTGGTATCGCGCAAAGGCGCGCGAAGGACGTCATGCTTGGATCTACCGGCACGGGCCGGCAAATGATCTGTCTGCCATCTGTATCTATGCCGTGCAGACAGACGAAGCGTTCACCGACGCCGGCGATGAGCTTGCCGGGCGCGCGCTGAAGCTTTGCACCTTCAAGGTCGGCGAACTCGTCCGCGGGCGCAAGATCGGAGAACTGTTTCTTAAAATGGCGTTCCGCTACGCGACGGCGAACGCCTGCGAGCACGTGTTCATTGACGTCCGGGAAGACGACGATCCCGACCAGAGCCACCCGGAACTGGTTGCGCTGCTCGTTGATTTTGGCTTCGAGCGCAGGGGCACGCATAACGGAGACAGCGTATTCGTAAAACACCATCCTGTTACCGCGCCCGTTGCTGATCCCCGCGCGGCCGATCCGTTTGACTACACGCGTCGGTTCTATCCGCATTTTCGCTCCGATCTGGCCATCCGGACGTTCATCATTCCGATCAGGCCCCAGTACCATCGGGTCCTTTTTCCGGACTGTCCTGGAAATGAGGAGCAGCGACCCAATGGCCACGGCGAACATGTCGGCAACGCGATCAAGCTCGCCTATCTGTCGCACTCACCATCCGCGCAGATCCGGCGCGGCGATGTCGTCCTTTTCTATCGCGGGTACGATAGCCACGCCGTCACGACGCTGGTCGTGGTCGAAGATTTTCGTACGCTCACCGATGCCAACGAGATCGCGCAACTCGTGAGTCGCCGGACTGTCTACACGGACAATGAGATCGAGGCGATGGTCCAGCATCCGTCGGGTGTTCGCGTCATGCTGTTCCGAACGATTGAGCACTTTGAACACCCCGTGCCACGAGCATCGCTGCCGGCTGCGGTCCGCGGAAACATTCAATCTACCCGTTTAATCTCTGATGACACTTTTTCCCGAATCCTCCGAACAGCTGGGCGGTAGAGCCGTTCTGCTGTCGGTCAAGCCGCGCTTTTGCGATCAGATTCTCGCGCGCAGCAAGCGGGTCGAGTTTCGTCGAAGCTGGCCCGCCGGTACCGATATCGGCGTAATGGTTTTGTACTCATCGTCTCCGATTCAGCAACTCGTCGGCGTGGCGTTCGTTGACCACGTGGAGGAACGCGACGACGAGGGCCTCTGGGCGCTCGCGTGCCAGTTCGGCGGTGGTCTAGAACGGGACGAGCTTACCGGCTACTTTCATGGAAAGAAGAAAGGGTTCGGCATCCTAATCAATGAAGTGAGAGTTGCTCCTGTGGCCGTTGATCCCAAGGATCTCTTTCGGGATTTCAGGCCACCGCAGTCGTATCAGTATCTTTCGCCAGCGGAATTCTCGCTGGTGATGGGCCGTCTATTTCCCGGAGAAGAAAAATGAAAAACACGTTTGTGGCGGGCATCCACGCCGTTGGTAAATCGTACCTTTGCGGTCGCGCTGCGGCTTCCGGTTGGGTACATTCATCTGCCAGCACCCTTATCAAGCAGGAACTGGGCGGGGCCAACTGGACAGGCGCAAAGCTCGTCGACGATCCGGACCGGAACCAGAAAGCGCTGATCGCGGCCGTGCAGCGGATCAATGCTGATGGACAACGTCTGCTTCTCGACGGTCACTTCGTTCTCCGCGACGCAAGCGACAAGTTCGTTTTTCTCGGCGCGGATGTCTTCGCGGACCTGAACCTCGCCGCAGTAGTCCTCATCGAAGCGTCCGCTTCGTTGATCGCTGAGCGTTTGCAAAGTCGCGACGGCGTCGCGCGCCGCGTTTCGGATATTGAGGAGTTTCAGCTTGCCGAGCGGCAACAGGCAGAAACGGTTTGTGCTGCATTGATGCTGGAGCTGACCGTACTGAACGCGCCAACAGACGAGCAATTCCTCGCGGCCCTGGGCAATAGTTAAGGCCTCCAGGGATTATTCGTGTACTGACCGGCGAGGTTGCATCTCGATACATCGGTGCGAGTCCCGCGACCATTTCGAAGGCCGCCTCCATAGCCGACAGAGTTAAGCTGAACTCAGCCACCCGGCGGCATCTCGGATGACGCGCTTGTTGCGGCGCGGGGGCGATTGCGTGCGCTCGATGAAGCAGTATCCGTAGCCTTTGAGGCTGGCGGTCGAATGCGCAACAGTGTGCTAGCATACTACTGTGTTTTTATACAGTATCCAGGGTATGAATCAGCCGGCGCACAACTTGGAGGAACTGCATCAGTCGCTGTGGCGCGGCACACAGTTGGCCCGCGCTCGCGGCCACACGCTCGACACGGGCTATGCAAACCGAGGTATGGCCGGGATTCGTAAAAAATCTGCCACATCTCATGCTAGTACATTGATTTTTATGATGAATTCGTGCTCTCAATGCATTTCGATCGACTCCAGACTCCACATCCCCAACTTTCCCAGTCTCGATGCCAACTGTAGCCGTGCCGAGCGCCAGTCGGTCAGCGCTTGAATACGCTGCTTGTTCGCATTGGCGAGCGCCGATTGCGCATTGAGCAGTTCGAGGATGCTGCCCACGCCGATCTGATACCGGCGCTGCGCCGCTTCGAACGAATGCCGTGCGAGTGTCAGCAGGTTCGCGCTGTTATCCAGATTCTTCGTCGCTCCCTGGAGTGACTGATAGGCGTTCCAGACGCTCAGCCCGACCTGCTGCCGCGCTTCGGCCAGCAGGTCGACCTGGAGCTCGGTCTGCGCCTCTGCTTGCCGGACCTGATAGGTCCGCGCGAACCCTTCAAAGATCGGGATCGTTACCTGAAACCCCAGATACCATTCCCGGTGCGTTGCTGGGAACACAGGAAACCCGAGTTGCAAACTGGTCGGCTGATTGTTGAAGTTGTACTGGGCGACCAGATTCAGGCGCGGCAGTCCTTCGGCCCGCGTCTGCGCCACCTTGGCCTTTGCGGCTTCGACTTGCGCCACGGCCGCCGCAACACCCGGATAGTTGTGCTGCGCATCCTCGATCAGCGCCGCCACCGATTCACCGAATTCAGGATCGGGTTTCACACCGTCGCCGACATCCGGCAGCACGATCTGCGTGGTCGGCGCGAGATTCATGTCAGACGCCAATGTGCCGACCGCGCTAGCCCAGTCGCTCTCGGCCTTTGTACGGCTCACGACAGCCTCCGCATACGCGGTCTGCGCCTGCAACTGGTCGCTGATCGCGGCCACGCCTCGATCGGTGCGCGCGGTCGCTGCGTCGGCGCTGGTCTTGGCCGTATGCTCGACTTCGCGGGCCGCCGAAAGCGTGCCCTGTACCGCCTGCGCCGCATAGAAATCTTTCGCGACTGTACCGAACACCGTTTGCAGGACGGCAAGCTGATTGGCTTGCGCGGCAGCCAGAAGTTCGTTTGCGTTGCGCAGTGCGGCCGAGCGGCCGCCGAAGTCGTACAGCACCCAACTGAGCGACACGCTCGCGTTTTGCAAATTCTGCCGTAGTTTGAATCGTATTGGGGGTACCCCGTGACGTGATTGCGCGCGATGTCGCGCGTGCCCTGCCAGTTGCCGTTCAGGGTAGGAAGATAGGCAGCGCGACCCACGCCAACAGCCGCCGCCTCAATCTTGACGTTGGCCCACGCCTGGCGCGTTTTCGGGTGATTGCATAGCGCGCGCTCGACCGCATCCTGTAAGCGCAGCGGCGTCGGTAGTTCGCCGAACGAGCATACGCCCTCGTCGGCCCCGAGCAGATTGACGGCGGGCGTGGTCGGCACGGCGCTGTTCGTCAGCAGCGGGTCGAACGCCCACGCCGTCGCGCTCACCATGCCGATCGCGAGCGCGGTGATCGTTCTATGCTTAGCGCTCACGTAGACTCTCTTGGCCGGTCTGGATCACTGGATCGAGGAAATAGTGCGCGACGCTGCGCGTGCCCGTCTTGATCTCGGCCGACACGGCCATACCAGGCATCAGGTTAGTCCAAGTATCGTTTGCACGTATCCGGTTCGTCGTGAGGCGAATCCGGATTGGGAACGTCAGCCCGCGTTTGCGATCTGGGACAGCATCATTGGAGACTGTCTCGACCGTGCCATGTAGGAATCCGTAGCGGGTGTACGGAAACGCCTCGACCTTGACGACCGCGGGCTGCCCGACCTTCACGAAACCGATGTCCTTGTTCTCGATGTCTGCCTCGACTTCGAGTGCGTCATCCGGCACGATTTCCATCATGGGTGATGCGGCCGTCGCGACGCCGCCCAGCGTATAGATCTTGAGCTGCTGAACAGTGCCAGCGACCGGCGCTGTCAGGCTCAGCAGCTTCTGGCGCGTATCGGCCTTGGTTTCGTCATTGCGACTCTGCGCCAGTTGCTGGTTTGCCTTGTCCAGCGCATCAAGCTGCTGCCGGCGGTATGCGGACGTCAGCGCCGCGACCTCGGCGCGCTGCTGCGCGATCGCCGCGGTCAGTTCCTGCGCATGGCTGCGCTGCGCCGCCAGCTCATGCTCCTGGTTCAGCGCCGTCTGCTCCTTGTCCAAATAGTCGGTGCGCGCGACGTATTTCTCATTGACCAGCGACGCATAGTCGTTCGCCTGCCGGCGGGCCAATGGCGCGGTCGACTCCAGCTTCGCGATCTGCTGGCGCGTGGTACCGAGTTCTGCCTCGCGTTTCATCAACTCGGCTTGTGCACCGTTCAGCTTGTCGCGATATTCGGAGTAAATGTCGTCAGCAAAATGCTGTGCTTCGAACTGCTGCGCGTCGCTCGCGTCGTCGACCTTCGCCAGAGACGGCGACGTGCCTGCACCCTGAGCTTGCAACAGCGCGCGACCGCGCTCAGCCGTGAGCGCCGCGTCAAGCCGACTCTGACGAGCCTTGTCCGCGTCGGCAGCCGCCTGCGTCGTATCGAGTTCCATCAGCAACTGGCCGGCCTGCACACGTTGCCCGTCACGCACCAGAATGCGCCGCACCACGCCCGTGAGCGCGGGCTGGATCGTTTTAACTTGCTGCTTCGGGATCAGCTTGCCGGGAGCAACAGCGACGATGTCGAGCTTTCCGATCAGCGCAATCAGCACAATCAGAGCGGCCATCGCGACAACGACCCGCATCGTCCACATCGGCAGTGGATGCACGGGTGTCTCAATCAACTCGAGGTGTGCGGGCAGAAACGCTCGCTCATGAGCGAGGCGATGCTGCGTATCGTTCTCGATACGGACTCGCCACGCTTCCCGAAACACCGCGCTGTATCGACAGAATAGCGCACCAAGCGCCTGAAGTTTCATGGTCGTGATCTGGAAACGGATCAAGCGTTTTGAAGGGCGATCAGATGTGCGTAGTAGCCACGCAATTCGAGCAGTGTTTCGTGTGTGCCCTCTGATGGGAATCAGATTGCCTACGTCTCCCCCTCGTGAACAGACGGTACTGATCGAGTGCTTACCTTCGAAAGAAGCGCTTTTTTTGTTAACAGGCACGGAATATTCAGTGATCGGCGCTGTTCACCCTATCGTAGTCCACGATTTCCATATCGACGTCGAGAACGTCTTCTCTTTAGCAAGGATTGCATCATGAACATGATCACACGCCACCTTCTCTCGTGTTCCATCGCGACGCTCGCAATCGGCGTCACCGCTGTCGCTCATGCGGCGACGAATGCGCCGTTGACCCGTGCCGAGGTCCGCGCGGATCTCGTCAGTGTGGAGCACGCCGGCTACGTGCCGTCGCGTGGCAACGATATCAACTACCCGGGCGACATCCAGGCAGCGGAAGCAAAGATCGCGGCGCATGACGCACATGACGCGAAAAATACGTGGGCGGCGCAAGGCTACGGTGGCATGCCCGAAAACGGCAGATCAGCGGCTGGCGTACCGAGAATCAGCCGGCCAGTCACGGGCAGTTCCTGCGTCGGCCCGGCCAGTTTCTGCAGCGTGTACTTCGGCAGCTAAGTGTGCAGCTTCATCATAAGTGTTCGGCACCTCATAATAATTCGTCATCCTACATAAAATTGCAGAAATATTTTGTATCCACGTGCCGGACGCTTGAAAAAGCAGCCTTCACATCACATAAATTGGGAGTCTTACATGATCATCCGCTCTGTTGTCGCCGTAGCAATTGCGTTGTCTGCCTGCGCACTGACCTCTGTTCCCGCTCTTGCACAGAGCGCATCCGCCACAACGCCCTCCGTGAAGAACATCGTCCTGGTACACGGTGCCTGGGTTGATGGATCGGGCTGGAAACCGGTCTACGACATTCTGACCCGCGACGGCTATCACGTGAGCATCGTCCAGGAACCGCTGACGGCGCTCGCCGACGATGTCGCAGCGACAAAGCGCGTCATCGACCTTCAAGACGGTCCGACGCTGCTCGTTGCACACAGCTACGGCGGCTCGATCATCACCGAGGCAGGCACGGATCCGAAAGTCGTTGGTCTCGTCTACGTCGCCGCCCACGCGCCGGACGTCGGCGAAGACGAATCGGATCTCGGCAAGCGCATGCCGAGCTTCACGTCGAAGCAGCCCGGTGCGATTCAGAAAACCACTGACGGCTATACATTCCTCAATCCGGCCGTTTTTCCGCAGGATTTTGCGGCTGATCTGCCACCCGCCCAAGCGATGTTCGAAGCACATTCGCAAATTCTCACCGCCGCGAGTGTATTCTCGACGCCGATGGATGCGGCAGCTTGGAGGACCAAGCCGAGCTGGGGTATCGTCGCTGCTGCCGACAAGATCATCAATCCCGATCTCGAGCGTTGGTATTACGACCGCGCGCATAGCCACGTCACCGTGCTCAACGGCGCGAGTCATTCCGTGTACGAATCTCGTCCCCGTGACGTGGCCACTGTTATTGAACGTGCAGCCCAACACGTACAGGGTTGACTCAGCCTGGAGCATAGACGACGCATAAACGTTGTCACTACCCAGCTATTCAGGAGGGGTGTCGCTACCTGGAATTCCAAGGTATAGTCGCCCCGCTGCTCACGTCTGCAGCCCAGCGTTTTCGGGCTGCCTCTCACCTGCCCCCTATCTCGTGACGCCATGGCTCGCCAATCAGAACCTGACGTGCCCCCCGCTCAATCGCCTCGCAGTCGCATGAGTGGTGAGGCGCGCAAGAATCACTTTCTCGACATGGCGGCGGAGATCGTTATCGAGAGCGGCGTCGCAAACGTCACGATGGATGCGGTCGCTGCACGATCCAGCGTAGACAAGCGGCTCGGCTATCGCTACTTTTCCAATCGTGACGATCTGCTCGAAGCGCTCGTCCATCGTGAACTTGAGCGTATGGCGCAGCGAGTTGAGGCTGCGTTGCCGTCCGGCGCGCCTTTTGCCGAAAAGCTCGCGGTCAACACTCGCATCTGGTTATCCATGCTCACTGCACAGGGTCCCCTGTTACGCCGCCTTCTGTATGACCAGGGTCCGCTCGAAACATATTCGGGCGCGATCCGGCAGGCAGCCGTCACCAACTGGGCAGCAACGCTCGTCGCTGAAACAGGGCTACCCGAGCGCGACGCAACCACCGTGACACGCATGCTGTTGGCTGCCCTGATGGGGGCAATCGAAGCGCTCGAGGCCGGCGACTCATCACTGGATACAATCGTCGAGCTGTATGTCGCCACGGTAGTCGCAATCATTCGGACGGCCATTGACCGCGTAAGCGTAGGCTGATCCGGACATACCCTCGGTACGCGACTCGCAATTGTCCTCACCATTAAGTCACGGTATAGTGACTTAATGGTGAGGACAATTGCCGCTGTGTGTCGCCCGATCCCACGATCCTACAGCGGCTCTGCACAACAGGAGCCCTATATGGTGGAGACGAACAAGACAGATGGCACGAGCCTCGAAACGCACTCGCTTGAGCGATGGGAAATCGCAAGCTGTGAGCCGAGCACCGAAATACCTCCATCGATTCCGGTGAACCTGCGTGACTGGATCGCGGCCGCCGCACCCGGCGATACGTATCTCGCTCTGCATGCGGCAGACAGACTCCCTCATCCGTTCGAGCGCGAGAACGAACTGGCATGTGCATGGGTCGCGGATCGCGAATGGTGGTGGCGTACGAGCTTCGATGCAGTACCCGCGCAGCAAGGCGAGCGTGTCGAACTGGTTTTCGACGGGCTCGACACGTATGCATCGGTTTGGCTCAATGGCGAATTCCTCGGCAACAGCCGCAACATGTTCGTGGCGGCCCGTTTCGACGTCGGTCCGTTGCTACACGATGACGTGCCCAATCAGGTGCTCGTGTGCTTCACGCCACCAGCCATCGCAGCCGCAGGCAAGGAAATGGCCACTTGGGATTTGCTCGCAGATCCCATCAAGACATCGAAGCGCCATTTTCACCGCAAGGCACAGTTCGGCTGGGGCTGGGACTGGGGCCCCAGCCTGCCGACAGTTGGCATCTGGCGCCCGGCGCGCTTGGAGCGGCATCACATCGCCTCGCTCGATTCCGTCCATTTCACGACCGAATCAATCGGCACGGTAGCCCGCGTCGCGATCGAACTGAACATCGACCCGTTTGCCGTGCAGGACGAGACGCTCGACGCGGCCATCACGCTACTTGCACCGGATGGCTCGGTCGCCGCAACCCAAACATTTGATTGGGATCTTGCATCGCGCTCGGCACGAATCACGCTCGACATCGACAATCCGAAGCTATGGTGGACCCACGAACTCGGCGAACCATCGCTCTACACCTTGCAAATCGAGCTAGCGCACGCAGGTCGCATGGTGGATCAACGCGCGATTCGCGTAGGCATCAGGACGATCGCTTTAGATACTTCACCGGATCCAGATGAACCGGGATGCGATTTCTTCCGGTTCGTGCTGAACGGCGTCCCGGCCTTCATGCGCGGCGTCAACTGGATACCGGCTAGTTCATTCGTCGGTGCAGTGCAAGTCGACGAGTACCGTCGGCTGCTCACCGACGCGGCGGCCGCCAACATCAACATGGTGCGCGTCTGGGGCGGTGGGGTGTACGAAACCGAGGGGTTCTACGACACGTGCGACGAGTTAGGCATCATGGTTTGGCAGGATTTCATGTTCGCCTGTGCGCCCTATCCGGAGCACGACACGGCGCTGATCGACAGCATAAGCGCCGAGGTCGCATATCAAGTCGATCGCCTACGCAATCACCCGTGCATCGCGCTATGGTGCGGCGAGAACGAAGGGCACGCCGTTCATCAGTTCCTTGCGATGCAGGGTACCGAATCCGGTCCTTATCCAGGCGCGCTGATTTTCGACCAGTTGATCCCCGCCATCCTCGAGCGGCTCGATCCTGCCACACCCTACCGTCCCGGCAGCCCGTTCGGCGGGCCGAGCCACAATAGCATGCGTGCCGGTGACGAACATAACTGGACCGTGTGGCACGGTGTTCCCCCGATTCCCGACAAGCTACCTGCTGGCGAACGGGACGGGAGCCCGGTTGGTGTCGCTTATACCCGCTATGCAGAAGATCGTGCGCGGTTCGTCAGCGAATTTGGCATCCAGTCGGCGCCGGCCGCGACCACGCTCGCCCGCTGGCTTGCGCCAGAAGACTACGCGCTTGGTACTCCCGGATTTCTGCATCGCCTCAAGGATCACCCTAAGGACAAGGTCGATGCAATGCTGTTGCCCGTCACGGGACTACCCGCCGACCTTGATCAGTACGTTGATTTCACGCAACTCGTACAAGCGGAGGGGCTCAAGTTCGGCATCGAACATTACCGACGTCGCAAACCACATTGCTCCGGCACGCTGATCTGGCAATTCAATGACTGCTGGCCCGGTATTACGTGGAGTCTCGTCGATTACGACGGCGCCAGAAAACCCAGTTGGTACTATGTTGCGCGCGCCTACTCGCCCGTTCTGGGATCCCTCAAAATAACTGACGATGGCACACTTGAGCTGTGGGTCACCAACGATACACTAAACGAGGTCAAATCGGACGCCACACTGACACTGACCGATTTGTCGGGGCTGACCTTCAATGAGCAGATGATCGAATGGTGCGTCCCGGCCAACGCAAGTGTGGTTGTTTGGCGCAGTACCCGGGCGAAGATCGGGGCAGCACCCAATCGCGTATTGGCTGTGCGTTCGCCACGCTTTCCGGGTAACCGTCTGTTGTTTGGCCCGTTCAAGGAACTCCTCGGTACCGGCGCAGATCCGCGCATCATGATCGAGGATGAGGCAAACGAGATGCTGCGCGTCACGCTGACTGGCACGCACTACCATCCGATCGTGCACCTGCATAGCGACGATCCTGCCGTCAAGTTTAGCGACAACTGCTTCGACCTCGGCAAGCACGAAACACGGACGGTTCGCGTTTTCCGTCCCGGCGCGAAGTTATGCGTCAACGACATACGGCTCGGCAAACTTCCCCGCTAACACGGCATGGAGCGCGGCGCGCTCCATGCAATCTCCCCCGTTGATCGGTGGAGTTCCAAAAGCGTGGATGCCACATCCAGTGCAAGCCCGGCGACCTCATGGGGTAATTGTTCTTTCCATACATGCGCGGAAAGAACGATTACCGCTGAATGTGGAACCGACCTGGGCTGCGTTAACACACAATCGGGAATCAGCGACGCCGCAAATGATGTTCGAGAAAGCGTGAGATGTCGCTGATGCACGCATCGGTTTCCGGCATCCGAAAGCCCATGAAACCATGCGGCATGCCTTCGAATACCCTGAGATCGTTTACGACACCTGCATCGGTCAGCTTGCGTTGAAGGCGTGCACAATCCGACAGCAGCGAATCTCGAGTGCCGGTCGCAATAATCGTCGGGGGCAAATGACTCGGATAACGTGCGTAAATGGGTGAATAATCGGGAGACCGAAGATCAACACGCGCGCCAAGTATCGAGCGAATTGCATCAACCGATGTCGATTCGAGTACATCGTATGGCATCAGCGTGGTGAAAGTATCCCCAGCACCACTCACATCCGTCCACGGCGTCGCAAGTACCATCGCAGCTGGTAGCGGATCGCCAAGTTCGGCAAGTCGAAGCGCACTGCGCAACGCGAGGCCACCACCCGCGGACACACCCATAAGCGCGATTGTACTGGGGGGCCGATGCTGCGCTATCTCTCGGTAGACGGCCACAATTCTCTCCACGTCCGCGGGCGGAGGTGCCTCCCACCACAACGGATAACTGATCGAGAGCACCGGACAACCGAGCGCCGCGGCAACCGGCGTTGCGATCGGAGCCTCGTTTTCGGCAGCGCCGCCGACGTAGCCGCCGCCATGAATGTGCAGCACAATGCGGTTATCGCGGCTTGCGTCGTACCCGTCCGGCTCAAACAGAGTGTGAGCGGCATTGTCGATAACCACAGCTCTACGCTTCGCGGCCCGGAGATTCAGGAACGACTGAAGCGCGCCGTTGTCTCGTAACAGCGCGGTTGCGCTATCGTTGCGCACTTGCCATTCATCGCGCGTGATGGGTGGCGGTGGCGGCGCCGGCAGGTGCCGAAATGCCTCTGCGATGAACTTTGCTTCGGCACTGACTGTTTGCGGGAGCGACGTCCAGACGCCAGTTCGCTCCGTCTTGTTCATCGTCATAAAAGCAGACTCCTGTTCTAAATGGCCGCGCGGCCGATCAGGGTGACAATCATCGGATTCGCGGCTAGCGTGCCGCAGTCACTTCGCTTGGGCGCCGCCTGCGCAACTCGGCGATGATGGCCGTATGGCGCTGTCGATTCAAACGATAGCGGACTAGAAGTAGCGTGCCGATAATCGCGACTATCGCGCTGCCCGGTCCGTAAAAGAATCCGAGCATGTCCAGCGTAGATTGGGAAACGGACACATCGAACCCGTTGCGCCTCGTTTGATCGATCGGAAACGCGATTGCAGTCAGCAGTACACCTGAAAGAAACGTGCCGATGCTGCCTGCTGCCTTGCCAGCGAGCGTCCAGCCGGCGAAGAAAAGCCCTTCGCGGCGTGCGCCGAAAAGATATTCATGCTCGTCCGTGGCATCCGCCATCATCGAATTGAATGCCACGGCTGCCATCGACATCAGCATGCCCGATACAAATGTAGCCGCCGACAACAGCAGCGTCAGTGCTTGTCCCGTCATCGGGAGCCATCCGGCGAGCCTGAGCGAAACTGGACATGCCTGGATCAGGATCCAGCCGCACAATCCGGTCAAAACCGCGGTGCGCTTTTCGATCCGGCCAACCAAAGGAATACAGAATGGTGCACCAACCAACGCGCCAAGCATCAGCGACATCGTGACTTGCTGTGTCTGCCAACTGGTCAGGTGCCAAAAGAAGGTGTTCGCATGCAAGGCAAGCGATTGCGTCATCCCAAACGCGACGAAGAACAATGCAGACGAAGCAAAAAGAATTCTGAACGAGCGATTGCGCATCAGCTCGGACAATTCCCGCGCGATCCGCTTGTTCATCGACGGATGGATCGGCGCTGGATGATGTTGCAGATGGCGCGTCTTCCAGACAGTTCGGATCGCCCAGGCGCTCGCGACCAGCGTCAGCGCACAAAGCGTCAGCGCGAAAGGCGGATAGGCATGCCGTCGCGCGAGCCCACCCGGGCCTTTCAGGAAGACGCCGAAGCCGATGCCAATCCCCACGAGGGCGCCGATCATCCCGGCGGCCCAACGCCACGCCATCACGCGAGAACGCTCCGCGAAATCGTCGGTCAATTCCGCCCCAACGGCGAGGTAGGGAAGATTGAAGAATGACATGCTGACGCGCACCACCACCGACAACGCGATGAGCAACACGAACAGCATTGTTGTGTCGCTCCATTCCGGCAGCGCAAAAACGGCCGCGAAACTCACGCATAGCGGCAGTATTGCCGCCACCATGAAAGGCAGGCGACGCCCCCACCTTGAGCGTAGCCGATCGGACCACGCTCCGATCATCGGATCTGCGATCGCGTCGACGATGAGGCCGATCGATACGGCGAGTCCCGCCAGCGCGGGCGGAATACCACATACCGTCGTCACGTAAAACAACAGGAATGTATTAACGACGTTCGTCATCGCACCATCGACGATCGCGCCGCTCGCGTAGCCCAAGACTATTCCTCTGCCCAACTTCGCGCGGGAGCGTGTGGCCATCATGTTTTCTCCTTCTCGGGGTGGCATAGCCGACCCCATGGTCTCCACCGACTCCATGCACTATCTCCTCACACGCTGGCCCGTGCCACGACGATACGGGCACGCGGCCAAGTCAATTAACAAAACGTACAATCTGTTTGTTTGTCATTGTTTCTTGTTGCGAACTCCTCATGTCCTAACGTCCTTCGCCTCTCACCGTAGCGCTCGTTCCAACTGAGCCGAATCGCATTGACCAGGTCCGCGGACCCGGTACACCCCCCCCCACCCCCCACCCGTCAGTCACGTGCAGCACTCACGCCCGCTTTTTTCGCGCGGGCGTCTTGGCGCTTACGGTGGGATACAACAGGGTCAGCATGTCTCCGAGCACCTTGACCGATTTCTCGATTTCGGTCCGATCCCGCTTGAATAATGCCTCCAGCAGGAGCCCGCGGATTGCTGCGACGAAAACCCGGTGGATCGACTCGCCGTCCGGATGATCCTGCAAACCGGCGGCCTCGAGCCGTTCGATGACCCAGTCGTGCGCACGAACGTCGATTGAATGCTGAATCGTCCGTAGTTTGTCTGCGAGTTCCTCGTCCGAGCGCGATGCAAGCATGATTTCCATCACTGCTGTGCCGGATGGACGGCTCATGATGTCCCACATCGTCGCCGGCAAATCCTGCAACATCTGCGTCGGCGACTTTTTCTCGACAGCCTGTCGGTAACAGCGAGAATCGTCTTCGAACACCGCGTCCACCACTGCCAACATCACATCGGTTTTGGTCGGATACTGGTGCGTCATCGCTCCGCGACTAACCTTTGCCACATCAGCGACCATCGTTACAGTAGTCGCGCTGTAGCCGTACCGATGCAGGCACGCGATCGCGGCAGAAATTACCTTGGATTGCGTTTCGGCACTGCGCTCAGCCTGTGGTTTGCGGGCTCGGCCCGCGTTGCCACGCGTTTCTCCAGTGGTCCGGCTCTCTTTCGACATGTTGTGGATGGCTGTTTGCTTCATAGCTTACAAGTTCAACGTAGCGCAAGATCCATGCGCATGAGACGCAGTCGGTTACTCCGGCGACCACGCCGATGTTTGCGCTGGGAGGACCAGGCACGTCCTGGATACGAATCTCCGTGCATCATGGCAGCGGCGCATTCGCCCTCCCGGCATCCGCACCCGCCACGGACGGACCTCGCATCCCCTCGCTCAGAACGTAATCGTCATTCCAGAGCTCAGTAGCAGCGCAGCCGGATGAGACGGTGCCAGCACGGGTTGAGTTGTGTAAGACACCGAATTTGTCCAGTACACGCCACGCATCACATGAAAGGCATAGGAAAGGGACACCGTATTGCTGCCCTGGATCGCTTGTGCCCCAGTTGCCTCCAGAACATACTGCTGCACATCCTTGCTGATCCATTGATGGGTGTAGCCAAGACTGACCATGTCATACGGGCGCGACGCAAACGGCCCGAGGCTGTAAAGCGTTGCGGTGATGTCACGACTGAATGGATTCTTGCTCTTGTCGGCAATGTCGACCTTGATGTCGGTATAAATGCCTCGGTATGCGTAAAACGAATCGGGTTGCGTGAACTGCTTTGTGAAAGCGAAGTAGAAACCCGAGTTGCCATGCGTCGGACGACCAACTGAATAGTCGAGATAGTCGCTGGTATTGTACAGGGCCCCAGCGCGCACCCACAGGGTGCGTTGATTCGGTTTAGCTTCGACCCGGTACCCGAGTTCATCCATGAACAACGCGCGTGCGCCCTTCACCCCGTTGATCGTAAGGCCAATCGTGTTCTGGTCGGTGTCCGTCTGAAAGCCTTGCGGGCTCATGCTTCGCGTGACCGCGAAGTGATTGTAGAAACGCAGATCCGGCGTGTACAGGCGCAGTTCAAACGTCGGCGCGGGCTTGATGCTCGGTACGCCAACCTCGTAGAACATGCTGCTTGCCGGCCCCAGCGCGGAAGACGCAATTGACGTCCCGAGGTAGCTCCCATAGAAATCATTCGAAGGCGTCGTGAATCCGTACAGCACCCGCACCTGGCGGTTAAGGAACTCCTGCTGGATCGACAGCCCCGAGAAATACGCGCTTCGTACGCCAGCACCGAGATAGCTGGCTTCCGCCCAAGCGCCTGACACGGTCAACTGCGCATTCTGGCCGAAGCCGATGCGTGACAGGTCGTACGTCAAGATCGCGAGCGTCGTCTGATTGTAGGTCGGGCGCTGGCCAACGTAGGATTGCGGCACGCTGTTGCTCGGATGCAGAACGTCATAAGTCAGAGTCGACAGGTTGCCGGCCTGGAACATCCAGCCGGCTTCAGCCATCTTCGGACGAAACCCACCCAGATCGGGCGAAACGCTATCGCAGACACTAGCAAGCGGCGCCTCGGTGCCCTTCGCACGCATCTGATCGTACTCGAGACATTTCGTGCTTTGCGCCGTTCGGGCAATGCTGTCATCAGCTTGCGCGTGCGTGCCGCACAGTGCGAGCGCCATAGCGAAACAGCCGCGGCGCAGCGCCTTCCATACATCGCCCTCGTCCACGCGGCGCGGCTTCTCGCCCGCCATCGCGATCCGAAACTTATTCGCGACGCGCCCCTTGCCTGCTCGACTACCAACAGGCGGCGCCGGCCTCCAAAACCGGATCGTACTCATACGTCAGTGTCTCCATATGTTCGATTTTTTGAACCGGCTCAACCGGTGAAGACACGTTATTCCATTCACAACAAACAGACAAGGCTGTTTTGTTCTTATGCGGGAAATTCCCAAGTCACGCCAGGACATCTTGCTCAACAAGCACTTTACAAACATTCCGGTCTGTTTGTATATTCCCTGATACCAATCCTACACAGTTGCACGGATCTCAACGGAAGAAGGCGCACCGCCGATTCGATCACACGCAGGGAGCTCTGGATCTGCAGACCTTCCAATGATGGAGACATGACCTTGACGCTTCATACTCGCCAGCCTTCGCCTCACCGGGAATTTCTGTGGGGAACCGCCATCTCAGGCCATCAGAGCGAAGGCAACAACCTCAATTCAGACGTTTGGCTCGCAGAACAAGTCAACCCGACCGCTTTCCGTCAGCCGTCACGCGATGCCTGCGACAGCTACCATCGTTACCCCGAGGACATTGCGATCGTCGCCAGCCTGGGCCTCAACTGCTACAGATTCGGCATCGAATGGGCGCGCATTGAGCCCGAACCAGGGCAATTCTCGATGGCGGAACTGGATCGCTATGCGCGGATGGTCGATCAATGTGTCGAATACGGCATCGCGCCGATGCTGACCTACAGCCATTTCACGGTACCGCGCTGGTTCGCAGCGCGCGGAGGATTCGAAGCACCTGACGCGGCCGATCTGTTCGCTAGATTTGCCGACGTCGCTACCCGACGACTCGGTCAACACGTTGCCGCTGCGACTACGTTCAACGAGGCAAATATCCAGCGCCTAATCAGGTTGCTGCTACCGAATCCGTCGGCCCGTCCCTTGATCGACGCAATGCTCGCAGCTTGTGCGAAGCAATGCGGGTCGGCGACGTTCTCGTCGCTGCTGTTCGCTGATGTGGAGGCGACCGAACTCGGTCTCATCGACGCCCACCGTAAAGCAGCGCAGGCGATCAAGGCTGGGCCTGGCGATTTTCCGGTTGGTGTCAGTCTGACTATGCAGGATATCCAAGGCGTCGGCGAAAATCATCTTGCAGGCGTCGTCGTTAATGAGTTGTACGGTCCGTGGCTCGACGTGGCGGCGCACTCAGACTTCATTGGCGTACAAACCTACACACGAGTCCGGATCGACGCTGGCGGTCAGATGTCGCCACCGGCGGGCGCAGAAATGACGGCCGCAGGCTATGAATTTTATCCTCAGGCACTTGGCGGGACCATCCGATTCGCGGCGAAGCGAACTGGCAAACCCGTCTACGTCACCGAAAACGGCATCGCAACAAACGATGACACGCGTCGCATCGCCTATATCGACGCGGCACTGGAAGAGATGCGATGCTGCATCGCGGACGGCATCGACGTGAGGAGCTACATCCACTGGTCGCTTCTCGACAATTTCGAATGGACCTCCGGCTACGGCCAGCACTTCGGCCTCGTCAGCGTCGATCCTGCAACGTTCGCGCGCACGCCGAAGCCGAGCGCCTACCACTTTGGTGAATATGCCCGTCGAGCGCTGTAAGCAGCGCGCGTACGCGATTTTCCGGTTACGTGAACGTGACACGTGTGCAGATAGACCGCTTCTCCTGCTGCTGCAGTCCACCCAAACAACCGTGCGCGATTGAATCAAGGACCAACTCATGACTGCCCCCATACTTGCCGTTCCCGAAGACGTGGGTCTATCGTCCACCGGACTCGACCGCTTGGATGCGACACTCCTCGACTACATAGACCGTGGCGCACTTGCAGGTGCCGTAACCCTCATCGCTCGACACGGCCGGCTCGTCCGCGTGCGCGCGATGGGTCATCAGGATCTGGTGAACGCCGTGCCGATGCGCGAAGACACGCTCTTTCGAATTTTCTCGATGACCAAACCTGTCACAGGCACGGCAATGATGATCCTTCATGACGAAGGTCGTTGGCGCCCCGAGGATCCCATCGCGAAACACCTACCCGAGTTCGAATCGCTCCGTGTCTACGCCGGGGTGAACGCTAACGGCGAAGTGCAGAATGCGCCTCTGGACCATCCGCCGACCGTTGGTGAACTGCTCACGCATACCGCCGGGTTTGCATACGGAACCCCCTTTTCCGATCCTGACGATCCCGTTGACGCCCTCTATCAAGGTGCAGGAATCTGGCAAGCGCCTGACCTGGGCGCGTTCGCTCGGCAGGTCGCTCAGCTTCCGCTTGCTTACCAGCCGGGAACCAACTGGCGTTACAGCCTGTCGATGGATCTGCAAGGCGCGCTGATCGAGCGGTTGAGTGGCCTGACACTTCCCGACTTCATGCGAGAGCGGATCTTCGCCCCGTTAGGAATGCTAGATACTGCGTTCCACACCCCACCTGAGAAGCGGCACAGGCTCGCAACGCTCTACGCGCGAGACGGCGAGTCGCCCCTTATCAATTATCCGAATCCGCTGATGAAGGAGGACTGGGATCGACCGCCATCGCTGGCAAGTGGCGGAGCCGGACTCGTCTCCACGGCATGTGACTATGCGCGCTACGCACAGATGTTGCTCAACAAAGGCGAACTGGATGGAACACGCATCGCGAGCCGGACCGCGATCGACCAACAGATGAGCGGGCGTCTTGCCGAATCGATACTGAACAAACGCATCACGACAGGACACTACACGCTGCGACCAGGTTTCTCGTATGCGTACAACGGGGCCGTGGTGGTCGATCCGACGCGCGCAGGCATGCCGGTCGGCGCGGGCACGTATCAATGGGACGGCGCAGCAGGCACCTGGTTCTGGGTCGATCCGACGAATGATCTCGTGTTCGTGGGACTCATCCAACTGATGTCGTTCACGGCACCACCGTTGCAGAAAATCACACAGGCGTTGATCGCTGACGCTCTTCTCGCGTAGTGAGTCGACCAAACGCCAAAAGCAGCGGGCACGCTAGCACGGAGCCCTAGCCGCCGCCGACAGTGACGCGATAACCGGTCACGGAATGGATTCGGCAAAGTCGCGGCGCGCGGCATGCACCGGTCCCGCAAAGCCCATGTCGAATGTGCGCATTGCAGCCCCGCTCAGTCCAATCAGTCAATGTGGTCGGCTCACGTACGAACAAGATCGAATCCCGGATTACGCGTCGCCCGGCGCCACACAGTGCTGGATCGCGCCACCGGCGAGCGCTACGACACGTTCGATCGCCGACGCACCAAATCCCGGCGCGTGCAGCAGATGGCGTGCGGCTGCAAGACCGATCACGTATGACGCAATCACGTTCGCTCGGATCTCCGCATCGTCGCCGGACAGACGGGCCGACAAAGGCTTGACGAATTCTTCTTGGAATCGCGTCGAAACGATAGCCGCCGTTTCAGGGTTGGCCGCGGCCAGCAGCAATAGTCGCAGCGGGTCGAACCCACCTACGTCGTCCGAGTCGCGCATGATGTGCCGAATCAGGAATTCACCGACTCCTGCCAAGCCGCCCGACACGGGAAGGTGTTCGTCGACATGGAAGGCGCCGGCCACCACCGCCTCAAACAACCCCTCCTTGCCCCCGAAATAGCGGCTCACGAGCGCCGCGTCGACGCCGGCTTCCGCGGCAATTTCCCGAAGCCCGACATTTTCATAGCTGCGCCTGGAAAAGCACTCCCTGGCAGCTTCCAGGATCTTCTCGCGCGTGCTCGCGGCGTTACGCGTCTTGGGTGGTGACTTCGTCGTCAGAACGCTCATGTGCGCCTTCCTTGATTCATCTGGTGATTTCGATCAATTTTCCAAATTATGTCATCAGCCGTTGACAACAGCAAACGACCAGCCCAGAATTAAAGTCATCGATTGTTGACTTATGGGGTTGGAGGGATCGATGGACCAGGTATTTCGCAAACTTCAAGGCAAGGTTGCCGTCATCACTGGCGGCTCCAGCGGCATCGGCTATGCAACGGCCCGGCTCCTGCATCAGCATGGTGCATCGGTCGCCATCGTCGGTCGGGACGCAAACAAGCTGGACGCTGCAGCGCTATCGATTGGTCCGCGCGCGTTCGGTATTCAAGCCGACGTGGCGGACATCGCCGATATCGAGCGCGTCATGCAAGTGGTCGGTGAGCGACATGGACGGATCGACATCCTGTTCGCGAACGCCGGCACGTCACACTGCCCGCCGTGGGAAAAGACCGATTCGGCGTCGTTCGACGCGATCATCGGCCTCAATTTCAAGGGCGTGTTCTTTACCTGCGCGCGTGCCGTGCCTCTGCTCGCCGACGACGCCTCCATCGTCCTGACGGGATCGGCTGCGGCCGACATGGGCCGTCTCGGCGATCCGCTCTATGCGGCTACGAAGGCCGCCGTCCGCAGCCTGGCCCGGACGCTCGCCAACGATCCCACCCTGCTGTCCAAACGCGTCCGTATCAACGTTCTCAGTCCCGGTGCGACGAAAACGCCGCTCACACAGGCTGCCTACGAAATTCCTGAGGTCGATTCGTACGTCCGCGACACCATTCCGCTCGGTCGCTGGGCCACGCCGGATGAACTTGCTCGAGCTGCGCTGTTCCTCGCCAGCTCCGACTCGTCGTACATGACTGGCAGCGTGCTCGCGGTCGACGGCGGCATGGCCCAAATCTGAGACACCCATTACTCGGGATCATCATGCTTTCGCAAGTACAACAGCCGATCAATAATTCGGTCAGGCCTCTTTCGCTGGTCTGCTTGATGCTCGTGGTATTCATCGCCACGCTGGATCAGACGATTGTCGCCACGACACTGATACCCATCGGCCGCGCGCTGGGCGATGCCGATGCCGCACCGTGGATCGCCACCGCCTATCTGCTGACCAGCGCCGTAACCACATTGATTCTGGGCAAGCTGGGCGACATCGTCGGACGGAAACCCGTGCTGCTCGCCTCCACCGCGATTTTCGTCGCCGCATCGGCGCTATGCGCCTCAGCGCCCCGCATGATCTGGCTGATTATCTTTCGTGCCCTTCAAGGCATCGGTGGTGGCGGTCTAAGCCCGCTCGTCATGGCCATCATGGGTGATCTCGTGCCGGCTCGCGAACGTGCGCGCTATCACGCGATGCTCGGCGTCATTCCCGCGGTAGCCATCATCCTCGGCCCGGTACTCGGGGGCTTGATCGTCGATCACTTGGTCTGGCAGTGGATCTTTCTGCTCAACGTGCCGATCGGGCTGGTCGCGATCGCCGCCATCGCGACGCAGATCAAACTGCCCCGCGGACGACAACGGCGGCGGCTGGATGTCGCAGGCTCCGTACTCGCCGTGATCTACACGACCGCTTTCCTGCTGGTCGCCGTGGAAGGCGGCACGACCTACTCGTGGGATTCGTGGCAAGTTGCCGCCCTCGCACTGCTGGGCGTGATTGCACTACTCGCCTATCTGCGGGTCGAGCGCAAGGCGCCGGAGCCCATCACACCACTCGAACTTTTCAAGAACAGTATCTTTACGATATCGGCCGGGCTGTTTTTCACTTCGACCGCGGCACTCTTCGTCTGCATGCTGTTCGTGCCGATGATGCTGCAGATGATCTTCGGCCTGTCGGCATCCGCGGCTGGAGGCAGCATCGTCCCACTCCTGTTTGGCCTCATTGTCGCGACGATGGTAACCGGAAGCCGTGTCGCGCACACCGGTCGGTACCAGTCGTTTCCAATCGTCGGCGCGTTGCTTTCCGGCGCCGGCTTCTACGCGCTGTCCCGGATCAATCTCGGCACACCGCTTTGGTATCTGCTGCTTCTGCTTACCGTCATCGGCTTCGGTATCGGCTGCTTCATCCAGGTCGTGATTCTTGCCGGACAGAATGCAGTCGATCAGCGGCATCTCGGCTCCGCCACCGGCGCACTCAATTTCTTCAAGACCATGGGTGGCGCATTCGGCGCGGCGATCTTCGGTGCGCTGCTGACGAACCGGCTGTCGGCCGGTCACGATCTTCCTTTGATGCTCGACGCCTTTGCGTCGACCTATCGCTACGCGGCCGTACTGATGGCCCTGACGCTTGCGCTCGCTTGCATGTTGCGCGAAAAGCCGCTGTCGGCGGAGATGCTCGAAGTTGCAGAAGGAAAAGTCGATGTCCCCGAATACTGACCCATGCGATGACACGCGTCGTGAAGCGGCCTTGCCGCCTTGCGCTGCGCTGCCGGTCGCCATTGCTCGCATCGCCAATCCGCGCGTGTCACGCCACGCGATCGAGTCCGCCCCGATCTCGATTCGCCTTCGCCTGCTCGACTGGTTGCTCAAGGCCACCGGCCAGAACAAGATCGACGAACTGAGCGACGACGCCATCGTGGCAGGACAGAAGCCGCTTCCCAGAAACTGGCTGATCGATCTTGTGTTCGGCAAACCAGCGGATGGCGTAGATATCCGAGTCCGCGCGGGTGAAGCGAGCATCCCACCACTTCGGCTTTACGTACCGTCAGAGCAGCACGCGGCGCGATCCGGATTGCTTTACCTGCATGGTGGCGGATGGGTGTCCGGCGATCCCGGGATGGCTGACTGGTGGTGCAGTCATTATGCCGCGCGGACCGGCACGATCGTCGCGTCGGTCGACTACCGACTCGCCCCGCGGCACCGCTTTCCTGCCGGGCTGCTCGATGCACATTCGGCGTTGCAAGCGCTGCACGGTGAGGCGGATAGCTTGGGCATCGACCAGGACAAGATTGGCGTCGCGGGAGACAGTGCAGGCGCGAATCTCGCGGCGGCACTGACGCTCCTCGCGAGGAACCAGCCTGGCCTCCCGATCGCGATGCAGATCCTGATTTGCCCGACACTGGATCTCCGGTTCGACTCGCCTTCCATGGACGAGAAATCGGATGCACCTCTGCTGAGTGCAGCGACGATGCGGGGGTATGCGCGACGGTATCTCGACGATTGCGCCGCCGTAGACAACCCGTACGTATCACCGCTACGGGCGAGCAATCTGAACGGGCTCCCGGCAACACTGATCCAGGTGGCCGAACACGATCCCCTGCGGGACGATGGCTGGAGGTACCACGCGAGACTCCAGGCGAACGGCGTACGCTCGCAAATCACCGAGTATGCCGGTGCCCCCCACGGACTCACCACGTTTCCCGGGCTCACTTCGCTTTCCGAGCGTGCGCTGGTTGAAGCGTGCGAGTTTTCGATTTCGGGAACTCTCTGACAGTCACTCCAACGGACGATACCACCTACTGCGCTATTCGCGTCGCGCGCCAGCGATTGGGCGTCATTCCCTCCCAGTCGCTGAACGCTCGCTTGAAAGAGTTAAGCTCCTCGAAGCCCAACAGGAACGCGATTTCGGCTGGATGCATATCGGTTGCGAGCAACCATCGCGCCGTATCTTGGCGCACGTCATCAAGGACTTGTTGGTATGAGGTTCCTGCCTCCTCAAGCCGCCGCTGGAGCGTACGCGTGCTGACAAGCAACTCGCTAGCGATGTCCTGTACGCTTGGGCGACGTCCGCGCATATTGCGTCCCACTGCCTGGCGTACCTCTTGTACCCATGGTAACTCAGAGACCCGGGCCGTCAACGCTGCTTCCAGAGCGGGCACCATCAGCTCGAGTAGTTCCAGATTGTGCGTCTTGAACGGCTCCGAAAGTAGTGCGGGGGATAGCACCAGCAAATCGCGCGGCGCGTCGAAAGTGATGTGGCACTCAAAATGCGAGACAAGCAAATCCGCGTTCAC
>SDBV01002801.1_pt1 | contig 25996 bp, 23 predicted proteins | sample 2277081 | NCBI WGS metagenome assembly SDBV01 (sample SAMN10402039, study PRJNA504765) | marine sediment metagenome | isolation source: marine sediment core GS10_PC15, 223 cmbsf | place: Arctic Ocean: Southern Knipovich Ridge | collected 2010 | reverse complement strand
CCGATGCCAATTCTAATTCCGGTGTAAGTCAAGTTACCCAGCTCTGGATCGGGCCGACCAGTACGGAGACCCAGGTTACCTCCACTGGCACCGAGCTGAACGTCCTGGATGGTATAGCAGCTACACTGACCTACGACGAGTTAGATTACCTTGATATCGCCACCCTGGGCACCCAGGAGGCATCCAAGGCAGTCACCACCGATGCCAATTCTAACTCCGGCGTGAGCAAAGTCACCCAGCTCTGGATCGGCGGTACCGGCGTAGAGACCCAGGTTACCTCCACAGCCGCTCAGCTGAATGCCCTTCCTGCCACCACGTCCACGGCCGCCGAGCTGAACTATGTGGATCTCACCGGCGCTGTCGGCCTTGTGGAGGCTACTAAGGCAGTCGTCCTGGATGGGAATTCCCATATTGATGAAGTCCGCACAGCCACACTGTCCCTCGGGGCAACCGGCGCTGTGACTGCTGTAACATCTAATGCGGACGAGCTGAACGTCCTGGATGGTATAGCAGCTACACTGACCTACGACGAGTTAGATTACCTTGACATTGGTGCCTTGGGCACCCAGGAAGCATCCAAAGTAGTTTCCACCGATGCCAATTCTAATTCCGGTGTAAGTCAAGTTACCCAGCTCTGGATCGGTGGCACCGGCGCAGAGGTTCAAGTAACGGCTACTCCAGATGAGATTAACTATGTGGCAGACAAGTCGGCCAGCGTTATTGACGGGACGACTACTCTCGGCGTTACCGTTGCAGCGCATTCCGAACGCTACATTAATCTGAATGCAGTTGCTGGATTTACCTCGACGCTGCCACCCGCCACGGGGACAGGCAATAAGTATACATTCATAGTGGTGGCCACCATCACCTCGGGTGATTACATCATCAAGGTTGCCGATGGCACCGATATTATGATCGGACAGGCGTGGATAGCAGATGATGATGCTGTCCCGGCGACTAGCAAGAACTGGTTGACGGATAATACCAACTCTGATACGATTACGATGAATGGAACGAGCACAGGCGGGATTATAGGCGACAAGATCATCCTGATTGATGTAGCCACCGACACTTGGTCTGTCCAGATATATGGCCGACAGACTGGCACAGAAGCCACTCCATTCTCGGCCACTGTATAAGCGAGGTCAAACATGAAACTGTTTAACCTTCTCCTAATAATCCTATTGGTCGGCTGCGCTTCGGTCGCAGCTGACCGGCCGGCGCCGCCCGCCGCAAGTGGTATGAATGAATATGAACTCATGACCATGGTTGTTGATCAGGCACTCATGATCGAAGCCCTGCAGGGCGAACTTATTGCCCTGCAAGAGGGTGGCGCCGATTACGGCTTTGTATATGAGGTTGAAGAGGGGCAAAGTCTGTGGATGATTGCAGATAATATCCTGGGCGATCCATACAAGTGGATGACTATTTACACAATGAACCCCTGGATGGGTGATCCGGATTTGATTTATCCATATCAGGTTCTAATCTTACCGTAGGAGCAATCGATGTTTGACAGGTTTATCGACATATTTACCAGTCCCGCCGCCTTGGTAATTATTGCAGCTGCTTTGGGTCTCATGAAAGCATTGGGCGAGCTGCTTATTAAATTAGGGAACACGGGCAAATGGGCCGCTCAAGACAACGATCCGCTCGATTCCGTCGGTGCCTTTTTGATGAATATCGTGGACGGGCTGGGCAGGGTTCTCGCTTTTTTCGCACCCGGGAATCGCCAAAAGTAAATGCTGTGGCAGAATTCCAGACAGCGTTTGACGCCACCATGGGGAACGAGGGTGGCTATGCCAACGATCCTGACGATACTGGTGGTGAAACCTATCAGGGCATAAGTCGTAGTTGGTACCCGGCTTGGCCTGGCTGGCTAATCATTGATGGTTTTAAAGCCGTAGCCGGGCAACCGAACCCATATTTCCTTAAAATCGTATCCAATCATCAATCCCTTAAAACGCTCGCCCAGGATTTTTACAAGGGTGAATATTGGGATCCTTTGCGCTGTGGTGAGATTGAGAGCCAATCTATTGCCAGCGAAATATTCGATACAGCCATAAATATGGGCAGGTCATGGGCCGTTGGTTTCCTTCAACGCGGGCTGAACGCCCTAAATAAAAACGAAGCAATTTATGGTGATATTGATTTAGACAAACAAATCGGACCAGAAACTTTGCGCGCACTTAAAGAGTGTTTGTCGCATAATTCAGAAATATTGCTACTGAAGATTATGAACGGGTTGCAATTGACCAGATATATCGAAATCATGACCGATGATCCAACGCAAGAACGATTTGCCCGGGGTTGGATAGAGCATCGAATCAATATCGGTAAAATATAATGAGTAGACGTGACCTGCGGAAATGGGATTTGACATTGCTGAAACAAGGCATAATTGTGGGTGTCTTCATTATGGCCGTCATTTTTGGCCCGGAGATCAGGGGCTCAATCATCTATCCGTCTTCAGCCGGCGGCAGAACATCTAAAGTCGGCGGGGCCGTGGCTGTTGCGGACAGGGTGTTGAAGCTTGAGATGCAGAATAAAGAGCATACTCGTTTGGCAGAGCAGCTCTCCAATCAATCCGAGGTTATGAACGGATTACAACAGACACAGGCTCAATTGATCGTCCAGGTCAAAGTCTTGAGTGAAGTTGTTGGCGCTATGGCGGAGAGAGAATTTGCGCGTCTTGAGGCCGGGACGAATTAATGACAACGCCATATTCAGACGTGCGCGCTCTTACCCGGGCTGCCATCGGTGACTTTGGAATCCGTGACTCGGATGGAAATGTTGTATCCAACAGCTACGACTTTCATGATGACGACATCGATGATGTTATCTCCCTCTCAATGATCAGGTTTCCTGATTACAGTGGTGATGGGACAGATATTACCCCAACATTCACCAGCGACAACGACAAAGGTGCCGTCGCACTCTATGTGGCGTTAATGCTGGTTCTGCCGGCCGGCACGTTTTCCCTGGAGACGCCCAACATGAAATACTGGGTGCAATCCAATAAGGAATTGATATCACACCTGATCGGTCAGCTTCAATATTTCTTCAATGAAGGCGATATCAGACCATCAATTTGGGGGGCCCTGGACCAATTCTATAATGAAGGAGTCCTGATTGCCAACCGGATAACTGAAGCGGTAGGGGCAATCTAATGCCGGCGAAGGGGACAAAAAAGAATGCGCCCACGAAACCGGTTAAATCGACGGCTAAAAAGACCACGCCCAGGAAGAACCCCAACCCCCCTGAAATATGGGCCTGTATCGTTAAAGGATGGGTGCGATACCGCGGCACTCGCTACGAGAAAGGCGATACAATCCTGGTACAGCCGGGCAAAATGACAGAGGCTGATTTGAACACATTGCAAAAGTATTTTGAACCGAAGCCAACGGGAGTCATGGCCGGTGTTTCGGAACCTATTGAACTATTAGACGAAGGAGAAAATCATGGCAGTGACAGTAACTAGAACAGCATTAGTTAAAAATCTCGACGAATTATTCTGGTTTGCTATATTGGGTACTGGGACACCTCCCACTCTCATTACATCCAGGTCTGTTGTCCAGCGAGTGTCCTTTACAGGTGCGTCAGCATTGGTTCGTACAATTCTGTCCGCCCGGGGCGCCGGGCACAGTGCGGCCGCCGACAAGGGCTATGCTGTTGCATTAACAGCAATGCGTAGTGCAGCTGTGATGACCCTCTCCGCCAAGGCATTCACATTTACAGCTGGAGATCCACCTGGTACAGCTATAACCAGCGTGGACGATGCGGCTATTGACTTGGGGGCTTTACCAACTGTCGCCACGGCTACGGCCGGCGATCAATTAGTCGTCGTGGAACAGCCACCGACTTATTCGGGTGGTTCGATTCCTTACATCACTGCTATTAGCCAGGAGTCGCCGGAGCTGCGCCGGGGTATCCGCGACAAGGGCCAGTTGCAGCATCGCAAACGGATGGCAGTTGAAAACGGTGTGATGACATTCACCGCTCTATATGAAAACGCCAAAGCTGGTTTGTCCCAATTTATTGACCAGGATTTCATCATGGTTGGCGAGCGCGAGGATGATCGCGTTGGAGTGGTGACCGAAAAGGTCATCCTGTACGGTGCCCGGATCAATAGCATTCCGGCCCCCAATGAATCAAGTGGTGACACTGACACTGACGTATCTTTCGCAGTCAATTACGAATTATTGGCACTTGTTGGCCAAACAGCAGCAGCGTAATCTCCCCGATGGTGATCTCCGTCCTGGGCCTTCAGGCAGCCCGGGGCGGAGCATCTGAGGAAAAATATGGCACGCACATCAGTAGCTAAAAATCTGGAAGAACTCTATGTATATGGAGTTTTGTCGCCATATACAGGCAATGGCCTCATAAAGAAGATAACAACGAAATATATGGATGTTGCCTATGATGGCGGCTCGGTTGTTTTTGTCGTCGGTCTGCTGGTAACGGGTGCAAATTCTGGAGCAACAGGTAGAATAATCAGTATTGGCGCCCAGGCTTCAGGCACCCTAGTGCTTGACAATACTTCTGGAACATTTGAAGATAACGAAGTCATTACCGATTCCGGCACCGGTGCCGCCGTGGTCGATGGAGTGCCGTCCCCCCACATCACCGAAGTTACTCGGGATGCGGATGATTCGTTCTCCACTGCTGATGGCGAAGTGGTTGTCCGGGCGACCCGGGGGCTGAAGGGTACCACTGCAGCAGTGGTTACCGTGGCCCGGGAGTTGGCCTATGACACCCAGACAGGCGCTTTTACAGTAGGGCAGACGGTTACTGGCGCAGCCGGTGCTACAGGGGTTATCGTGGCCGATCAGGAAGATGGGACTGATGGTATTTTAACCCTCAATAACGTTGACGAGTCAGTCAGTGCATTTGTAGACGGCGAGGCCATAACTGATCCAATTACTGGCGCAGCCAAAGTAGCAGCCGGCACTACTCTCAATGACCGCACAGCAACATTCGTCCCCGGCGACCCCCCGGACGAGGCCAAGCAGGTGACAGTGGCTGGAGATGCGCTGTCAACCACAATCCTGACTGGTGGCGCCGCCGGCGACGCCTTTGAGATACTTCGAGGATTACCAACCTATGCATCCTCTGATTATCTGCTCTATGCGACCGCGAAAAGCCACGAAGAAGGTGATATTGCCCAGGCGATACGCGACAAGGGTCAATTACAGGAATGGAAGTTGCGGGCCGATATTGAACGGCGCCTATCCTTGTCTCTATCATATTTGAACAGTAAGGCAGGGCTGCTGGCTCTGGCCGATCAGGATATCATAATCATCGCTGAGCGCGAGGACGATCGCGCCGGCGTCATTTCGGAATACCATTATTTTCTGCAGGCCCGGATCAATCAGGAGAATATGCCTGATGAATCCGAGGGCGACGAGATAAGTGGCTATGTAATTAACGCTCGATTCGAGCGCAGTTACACGATCGCCGGATCCTAGCCAACTAGACCCCAGACGCGGGTCGAACAACCCAAGTTGGCAATTTCACGATTAAACACCCTCTTTGAGGGTACTAAAAGGGAAGCCATAGTGTGGTAACATGGCTGGCAGCTTAGATCCATTACGAGCAGAAATATTCAACCTCAGAGACCTCTGGGTAGAGATCTGGACGGAAACCGCCGCGGGGGCCAAAAATTCACAGCTCACCGAATATTGGTTATACGTGAACACGGCATCCCTGCAGGACCGGGCCACCGTGAAGCGGAGTTTCCAGTGCGGGGCGGTCGGGCGCCGGCTGACAACCACCAGTCACGATTATACTCTAAGCATGTCACGCTTCCAGGCCAAATACTCTGATGATTTTGGGATATTTACAGTGAGCCCTGACGACACATACCAAATAATATTGAAATTGATCAATGAGCAGAATCCAAGCCTGAATGAAGATCACACTTTGAAACATTGTCAACTTGAATCGCGGTCGATCCGGTTTGATCCGTTGGTGAACTCAGTACCAACACAATGGGCGGCGGGCGAATACACCCCGCCGTCATAGGAGCAATGATGCAGGAAAAGAATGTAGTGACTGCGATGAAGGAACTGCTTGACGAGGTGATCCCGCTTGTTGATCCCAAGAAACTCGGCAAAAAGAAGGCTGCCAAAATTACGAAAAAGGCCGAGGCTCTCCAGGCAGAACTGGACAACCCGCAGATATTAGGCGATGTGCCCCGGAGAGTAATTAACAGCTTTGAAGAATGGGAGGATCGGGTGTTTAGCGTAGTTGAATTCGTGCGACCCGGCGGCACCCTGGTTCAATTCAAGATTCAGAGCGTTACAGCCGCCGAACAACGACCCTGGAAAGCAAAACAGGATGCGATCGCGCCGATCCAGCCCCAGCCTCGATCCAAAGGAGACGGTCCAGATCTCAATGATCCGCATTATAAAAAAGAGATGCGGGTATACGAGGAGAAGATGACCGAACTCGAAGATTATATGTTATTGTGGATACTGGAGGCGGGGCTCGTTGATATTACCATCCCGGGTAGCAATGACAAGGAGAAATTGGAAGCGCTGCATGGTAAGATCGCAGGCGATTGGGCCAAGATTGGCCAGGATATACTGGCAATCTCTAATCTAAACCGGGAGAGTCTGCGCCCTTTTTAGAAGGGTTGATACCGAAGGAACTGGATGGATATCGACCGAAACCTAAAAGGCCAGTGAGCGTAAATTGGCGGATGCAGCAGATGATCACTGCGTCAGAGTTTGGGATCCCGCCGCATCAATGGGACATGATGCCGGTGGCCAGCCGGGCGGAGATGATGGCTTACATTGAGGTAAAAGGTTTGATGAGCAGCTATCAAATGGAGACCGATGAATAAGGAGAAGACCATGACTTTCAAAGAAGGTGTAAAAGAAGCCAGCCCAGTTAATCTCCACAACATCGGGGAAAAGACCCATGTTACCGTGGAACTCGGGATGCTCATTCGGGGGATTGTGATCATAGCCATGGCAGTGGCCGGATATATGAATTTTATGGTCTGGATTGATAGAATGGAGGTTGCAAACAATGGGCTAAAGAAGCAATTGGTTGTCAGAGATTCTTTGATGAGAAAAGATGTCCGGGCGACACTTAATGCGTTGCACAAAGACATCACGACAAACACCGCAAAAATGGTAACAGCCCTGGGAAATGATATCGGCGGAGTTAAAATATCTTTGATAAATGAAACGGCTGCCATGGTCGCAACGACAAAATCCAGCAGCGAAAAGATCGCCATTGAACTGGACAATCTGAAAGGACTGATTGTGGCAGCCAATAGCACCACCCATGCGGAATTGCAGCCGGCGATCAAGAACGTCCAGAATGCACTCGACATTCAAATGGAGGCATTGAACAAGCGAATCAATCTCATCGAGGGACAAGTCCAGGAGCAGGTGAAGCGATCTTTTTTGGATAGATTCAAAAAATAATGCGCGTAAAATCCTCACATGTGAGCAAGATGCTGAAAACGGAAATAGCCGCAATCCATGGTCATTCGTCCGGATTGTTTAGGTTGGAATGGATCACAGAAACCGGCGGAACATTAAACGTCCCTCATAATGAATATGCTGGCGCCACCGAAACTGTTAATGTGTTGGCTGACGTAGCGGGGATGTGGGGACCGGTAATGCGGGACCAGCGAGAACGAATCGAGATCGATGGCAATATGATCAGTATCGATCAGCTGGGCTTCGTGTATTTATCAAACGACTTGAATCTGCAAGGGAAAGACAAACTCGTAATCCTGGAGCACGTTAAAGATAAATATTATTCCGGATCTGGCACAGGTTCCGGTTCTGTGTGGACACCAGGCACTGCTCCGGCATGGACGGCGGACGAATGGATTACATACTGGCTCGTATTCTCCGATCGCAGATTTAAGATCACGGATAATGCCGCTGGAACCGTGACGGTGGATCTGGCCGGCGGTACCTTGCCAGAAGCGTCAACGGCTGCCGAGATAATGCGTTTGATCGAATGGCATCCAGTCAGGAGGGATCTGGGGGTGGCTGCCGGAGCAATATCACCATTGAATGAACAGATGATATTCCAACCCATATTTGTCAGCCGGATACCGATCGCAGGTCAATAATGCTGCAATTGATCGGGCAAAAAAAATTGCGCAAGGATCTTCAATCCCTGGGGAGATTCCAGCAGCGGGTGCATCGAGGCATGGTTAAAAAGCAATCCTCCTATCGAAAACAGGCCAAGGATATAGTAATGAAAGTGGTTTATGGCCACAAAGAAAACCCACTCTATCCCCGATCGGGGAATCTGGCGGCCTCTACCAATGTGCTGAATTCGAAGGCTGTTGATGGCGCGGACGCCAGAGATGGTGCGGTTACTATCATATTCCTTGATCCGACTATGGCTACCAGGAGTTTTGCCTATAATTATCGTGGCGGAGTGACGCCCCACGGCCTGGCTAGCTACTGGGCCTTGACTGGTCAGGGCGGCCCGGAGGCGTATCCCAGTTATGTCCGAAAGGGCAATTTCTTTGGCCGACAGGTTGAGGCCCGGGACTTCCGGGCGGGTTGGTTCGCACATTTTACGCCCATCCACAGGAAAAATATCGGCAAGGCTATACGGAATTTTAGGACGGGATAATGGCGGCTACCATCACAACAGCACTTGATTCTGCAAAGCTCATTGAGACGCTGCAAAAGATGATCTACGAGTGGTTGGCGGCCTTTCTGACAATAGGGACTGATGTGCAGGATGTCTACCCCCGGGTGATGCAGGACGTTGATGCAGAAACCATGGGACTGCCCTGGTGTGAATACATAATATCCGTACCGGTGACAGCGCCGACCGGTGGAGGGGCCCTTAATACCGAGGGCACTTTTGAGCATTGCAGGGCCGAAATAGCATTCAGGATGAAAAGACAGGGCAGCGATCTGGACCTGGTATTGCTGGGGGACAGATTGCGTGCCAGATTTAAAGATGCAACCAACGGCCGGCCGGAACTCGGGGCAGCAGGGCTGAAGCATGCCAACCTAACCGGTCCATTCCCCGACAATGGCAAGCGATACTATCTGCAGCGATGGTTCTTGGATTGCAGGGTATTGGCGGAGAACAGTTAAAAAATATGCGCTTAGAACGCAAAATAGAGTCGGTTTATGTCTGATCAGCTGCAAGACCTTGCCCTTAGACTGAAAACATTCGGGTTTAAGGCCGGCAAAGCGGAGGTTGATGCCCTCTCATCCTCTGTGATGGGGCTGACGAGCGCGATTGCCGGTAGCAGCAAGGCCACCACCAAACAGGGGAAGGTTATCCCTGATACTGCCGGCAAGATGAGACGGTATACTAAGGCCAGTGATCAGGCCCGGGTCAAAACCAAGGCGCTGAGCAAACAGGTAGACCAGACCGGCCAGGGATTCCTGGGTCTCAATGAATCACTCGACAAAACAATTCGAAAAGTTGCTCTATGGACGATATCTACCGGGGTCATATTTGGGACATTAAGAGCCTTTAAATCTGCCGGCCAGGTAATCATTGAACACGATACGGACATGACCGGTTTGCGGAAGGTCTATTCCGGGGCTAATGAGGATCTGGTCAATATCGAGAGATCTATAATTCAAACAGCAAAAGCCATGCAATCATTGAATGATGCCGCCTTTGGCGCCGGGATCACTGTGGCCAGGACCGGCCGCATAGGGGTTGATTTGTTGCGATTAACCACGAGTGCATTAATCGCCCAGAATATTGCTGAATTGGAAGCTGCTGATGCTGTCCGTTTCTTGAACTCTGCTCTTATTCAGTTTGATCAAGAGACAGATCAAGCTATTAGAGTGCTTGATGAATGGAACGAGCTATCGAATAAGACACCGGCGACCACCATGGACTTGGCCCAGGCAGTATCAGTGGCCGGGAGTGTTTTCAAACAGGCCGGCGCAGATATACAATTCTTGAATGCCTCAACGGCCGCTCTGGTGGAGATCACAGCCAAGTCTGGTAATATTATCGGACGTGCGGAACGTACCATGGCAATATTTGCTCGAAGACAGAAGACGGTGAATCTCTTGGCTGGCATGCAGATTAAGGTCTTTGAGGGAGTAGAACAAAAATTTATTGGGATTGATAAGCTGCTGACTATTCTGGCAGAAAAATGGAAGACTTTGACTGATGTCCAGCGGGCAGCGCTCGCGCAATCCATAGCCGGCGCCAGGCAGCAACAATTCTTTATCGCTCTAATGGAGAACCAGGATCTTGTACTGGCTAATCTTCAAACACAATGGAAGTCTTTCGGGTCGGCAGTCAAAGAAAATGAACTCTTCCTTCAATCGATCAGCAAGCGCGTGGATGGTCTTATCAATTCCCTGGAAAGATTGGCAATTGGCTTGGGTGATGCTGGTGCAGTCTCTGCCATAAAAGGGGTGGTCCAGGTTCTAACAGACATGATTAATGCCTTGGTGGAAGCGAATCTAGGCATGGCTCTGCTTGCCGGTGGTGTAGGAGTGTTAGCCGCCAGTTTCATTGGATTGCAAACTGCCATGGGTCCGCTCGGCATATTTCTACTCGCCCTGAGCGCATTTGTCCTGACATTGACTCAACTAAATAATGTATTCGACACCACATCTAAAAGACAGCGCGAGTTTAATGAGGGGATAGAAAAAGCCCAGGCTAACGTCGGCAAATTAAACGCGCAATCGGAAGCGCTAAGGGGGATGATTAGAGAGTTAGAAAATTTGGAAGCTGCGGGAGCAAAAGGTAAAATAAAAGATTTGCTAGTCGATATAGACGAAATCACAAAAGAATTATTTGGCAGGGATGTGATTACCAGCGTTGATAATTATGCACAGGCGATGGGCAATCTGCAGGAAGCATTAAAAGGCGTGCGAGAAGAAACGAAGAAAAATAAAATTGCAGTATTGGAACTTGAAATTGCCAAGATAAAGGCAAAGACTTCTCAACCTTTGGGCATTACGAGTGGTGGGTTTGGCATACCTGGCGGCTTAACTGGCCCTGGCATCGTACCTGGCGGCCTCTCTGAAACAGATCGGCGGAACATAGAAAAAAAGCAGCAGCAAATCGCAGATCTCATATCCGGTAAAGTTTCTCCTGGAAGAAAGACGATCATTCCAGAAGCAGCAGCAGAAGATATCACAAAACTGGATGCACTCAGGGACCAGGAAACGACATTACAGAGAATACTGGCTGGCGCCGCTGAAGAGGAAATTATTAGACTGAAAATGTTTCAGCTTCAATCCCGGATGGGGGGCCTTGCCGGTAATGCCGAAAAGACACAGACTGCTAAAAACAATATGTTGCAGCTTGAGATAGATCTGCAAAAAGTGTTGGAGGGAATCGAAAAAGACAAATTGAAAATAGCGGAACAAAGAGCAAAATTATTAGAGGCCGAGGACAAACGTACCAGGGCCATGGCGGCGAGAGAGATACAAGAACAGGAGAGAATTCTCAAATTAATAAAGCAGAAACATATCCGGCAGGCCGAAGAAATAGCTAGATCATTTGAACGACCACTATCGCAAGTTATTGCTGGCGGGTTTAGAAGTGCTGAGGTTAAGCGAGCCGCGCACAGTTTCGCCACCGATTTTGGTAATTTCCTGTCGGATACAATATCTGATTCTATAAGAGAATCAATGAAAGACGCGGGGGCCTCCGCACTTGTGTCGGGATTGGTATCGGGTGGCGTTGCCGGCCTTATATCAGGTGTTCTCGGATTGGCAATCAATGAAATATTCGGTCGTCAGTCTGAATCTGAGCGCCAAACAAGCGCCGTCGAGGACAATACAGTCCAACTCAGGGTATTAAATGACAGTATCTCAGATCTTACCAGCTTCTTCGTGAATGCGCCCGCCGGGTTTGCGGTGCCGGCCGGCGGCGGCCCCTCTACAATTGGAGGTTCTGCTGCGGTTGTGGGCGGCGGCGGTGGTTCTTCAGTACAGAATACCGTCAACAAATCCATAAATATTGAGCACGGGGGGATCCAAATTGTCCAACAGCGGGGGCAATCCGCGAGTGAACTGGCCGCGATCGTGCAATCCCGTATTGCCGGCCAGTTTGAAGGCGGCGGCGTGGAAGTAGAATTTCAGTAGGAGCGAGCAATGCCCACAATATTATATCTTGATAATGTAAGCACCTTTAATTCTGGGGGCCAATATCAACTAATCCAGAACCCGATGACTCCACGCGGGATGGTGAAAAATCAACCAGCGAAAGAATTTGCGACACTCTCTGGAGTGGGAGGAATAGAAAGTCCCAAAGACTGGTACCCGACTATAATATTCACCTGGCCAGCACTGGTCAAGTCAAATTCTGACCATGCGGCGCTGCTGGCCGCCTTTGAAGCCGCTCAATATGTTGTTTCTGGTGTCAGCTATTTTATCGGTATCCTAGATGGCGCCTCCAAGGATAATGGCTTCCCTTTTTGGAATGCGGCTAAATTTATTGAGATTAGGATTGTTGAAGTCACGAGCGCCGAGAACCCTTTGGACAACGATCTCGACGAGGTTCTGTTCAATATGGTGGTGCGTGCCATTTGGATGGATCACGATTAATGCAGCCTGTTAACAGCACATTCCAGGGCTTGGTTGATAATGATTGGCGATTTCCGCGGGGCCGCGTGAAGATTTACCCAACCACCAAAAGCGTGCCAAGTAAAGGATTTAACCTATCGGCGTTCGGCGTCTCCCCTGATACCAACATGGTGGTGGCCGACTGGTGGAGTGGGCTGTCGAACGATGCTCCTGTCAGCTCCGTTGCCGAGGGGACGTTTCTTGATGGACCGACCATCATTGAGCCTTCTACAGTAATAGCCTTTGATTGGGGCGTAGGCGGCGTGCCTGCGCCGATAGCCGGCCGGTCGGATTTATGGGCCGTGCGATGGTACGGCAAATTCTACCCGAGATATACCGGAACATATAGGTTCTATGTGGATTGTTCGCCATTTGCGCTGGTGCGAATTTTAGTGGATGCGACATATCACGGGACCGGCGCCAATCTGTTGACGGACGAAGACAGTAACACTATGGACCGATGGGACCCTAACGACTCCGATTTCATCAAAACTGCAAAGGAGTTATACTTTGATGTAGCATTGACCAAGGGTGTCTGGAAAGATATAGCGGTTGAATTTCATGTGCCACAATTATTAGAGCCCCAGAATCTCCCCACCTATATCTGTGTAAAATATAGAGAGCCCGATGCTACAACAAACTTGGATCTATGGGGGGATAGTGGCGGCGATATAGTGGGAGATTACCCCAGCGACTATCAGGATGAGGATAGTGTAGACATCAAAAAGCCCTTATCGGCCGGGGTGGTTAATACCGCGGCAGCCTTCGAAACCGGTATCGAAGTCTCGGGCTTGCAGGGGTACACTGGCCGTCGAAGCAAGGGGCAAATCGCCGAATATCAATTTGAGATTGCTCTGCCGGCCTCAACGAATTTGAATGGAGCGTTGTCTGGTGGTGAAGGCACTGTCACAGTTGATTCCACCGATGGTTTTATGGCTGTGGGGGTGCTGAACATTGACGATGATATCATCCCTTACACCGGCAAGGGATCAACTACCTTTACCGGCTGCACTGGTGTCGGCGCCCATGACGACAATGCTCCTGTGAGCCAGCTTATTGGCGAAGGCAGTGGGGATTATGTAGAGGGATATGATCCCTTGACTGGCCAGATTGGGGAGGTAAGCAAGTTTCGTCTAGCCAGGATTGAGGGGGGGTTATATGATGGATCCTCTACAAGCTATTGGGCTGATCGAATATGGGGGCATATCTACCCAGGCCCCACGGTTGACCGAGACAATAAAAAGGCGAAGATCACCATTCGAGACTTTGGACGTATGCTATTCCAACAATACGACCGGAATTACCCCGACTATGCTTCTTACTCGATGGCAGGATATTACGAGCATTTCACCCAAGCTGCTCCAGATGGTATCAGCCGCCCCAAGTGCTATGATCGATGGGATGTTGAGAAGGCGATCAGGGATTTGTTGATTAAAGGGGGTATAGATCCTGTGCTGCTCTATCAGCGTGATCGCCACCGGGCAACCGGAACTTATGCGGCTGATTATGGGCAATATCTCATCCAGGGAGGTCTGGTACTCGACAGCAAGCCCTATTACGGATACCCGGGGAACATTGCGGCAGCCGGAGCAGATGACAAATACATCTGGGCATTCGGCTATGGCACCAAGCTGTGGGAAAACATCATAGAGATGGTCAAGAATTTCTCATACCAATTTGGAATAACTCCATCCGGTTTTGTCAGAGCGCAGCCGTTTGGATGGCCAGACGATGAATTTTCTCCGGGTGATGCCGAAATAACCTTTTCGGGAACATGGGCCGCCATCGCCAATGATTTTGATGTTTATAAAGCGAGATACCGCATTGGGACTGTGGCCGGGACTAAGGTGATTCTCGCTGCCACGATACCATACTGGAACGACGCCGAGATAGTCTTGCAGCGACATGACGGCGCCAGCCAGAAAATCAAGGTCAAGGTTGGCGCTTCATATGCGACTTCTTTGATTATTGATGGCGCAACAGTTTCTGGCACCGGTGGTGGCGGGGATGAATTTGCGATTGCCGCCAGAGGAGCTGGTCTCACTTGGTCATATTATGATGGGATTGATCCAGCCCTGGGCGTCAATCCGTGTGTAATTCAATTGGCAAACGTTGAGACTTTCTCTCAGCAGGCGCTTGAAGTGGAGGTAGTGAGCGGGTCAATTTACTTCAACGCTATATTCCTTTACAAATGGAGCAATCGGACTACTACAAGATCAATTGGCAATGATGAGATGGGGACTCTGCAGATCCAACAAGAAATAGAGGATCAGCGCAACGAAGTTGATGTGATCGGAGCCGAACGAGGACAACTCAGTAATATTGGAGGCAATATAATCAACCCCCGAAACCCCATTTATGCCCATACAGTTAGCCGGGCATTGGACCTAAACTCTATTTATGATGAAGATGCAGCCAATTACATCGGTCAGGCCGTACCGGTGGAGATATTCGACGAAAGGATTTATGATCAGGGGCGGGCGGATTTCGTCGCTCAGTATGTGCTGGATCGATACAGGCTCACCGCTGCGAAAGGTAGCACCAACATATTATTTGATCCCACAATTGAGACAGGCGATAGCATCTCATTGACAGATGAGCATAGCCGCATGCTCGACTCTACACAGGCATGGGTGACCGGGCTGTCTGAAAAATTGGATGTTGCTCCAAATGGCATGGTATCCTATTTAACCATCATCGGCGAAGTTGACCCTCGGGAGCCAATGAGTTCAATGAGGTTGAAACCGGCACCGGACATCACGGATTGGGGCAGTGAGCCCCTGGTGAATATTGAACTGCATCACCAGGGTAAGCGCATTGCGGGGAATGATGCTACCGCAGCCGGCGCAACAATAACAATCGGGACCTCCCCAGTCTTCACCGTTAATATGTGGGATGGCTGGTATATCATTGATCAGAACGGAGACGCCCATGAGATTGCGTCTAACGGGGCGGACACCATTGTCCTTACTAATACGCCTGATGGATATGGAGACGGGAATTGGTGCATAACATTTGATCCGCTGGATTCCGAAGCGCTTGGCGCACCGCTGGAAATACGATTTGACCAAGTTGTGAACGCCAAAATAGACGCATATGTGGCCGATAAGAACTTGCGTCGAATCGCCGATCTAACCGTGGATATTAAGGATGTGATCCAGACCTGGGGGGGAGGTAAACGGATATTCTGGAGCGGGATCATAAACTACGAATTCAAATCATTCAAGGGGGATTTTTATGTATCGCCATTTTCCTTGAGTGATTTCGGGAATCGCATCCCCCTCATTTTGGTGTTTGAGATTTCCTATGAAAGTGGCGGCTCAACAACCGCCTTAATCATGAGAACACATTCCTCTGGCGCAGATTTAGACAGCCCCAATGCAGATATATTGATGAGCGGGGCAGCTGTATCCTATAGTCCTCTGGGTGCGATCAAGATAGTGCCCAGACTTCTGGATGGCGGCTTCTATATTGAGCCGGTTGTCTCTGCCTTTACCACAGGCGCAGTGTTAGACGCTGGCCGGCTCTATAAATACACTAACCAGGGAGGGGGGACCTACCGCCTATTTGTTGAGGGCCGTGGGACCGGGCATGCAGATCCCTTCGTGGCGAATGAATACGATAACAAATATCTAATTAACGGGAGAAATGGCTGCTTCATCCAGATTGATACAACCGGCCGGGATGCCAGCGATGGATATCTTGATGTTTCTGCGACATTAACACAATTAGAGCGTCTCGGGCTCACGGGTCATTATAGTCTTGACCATGATGATTACACCGTACAGGCCGATAATGGTGATTGGCCGTGGATCAAGATAGTGGACCTCCCTTTTCCTGCACATTTTAAGGAGTCCGATAACAGCGGCCAGGGCCTTATCCTTACCTTTAATAAGCCTGAATTTTATGTAACCGGGTTGGATTCCTCTCTGTTTTTAGATGGTTTCGCTGCTCATGGTACTATACTTGATATGATTAAAGGGAAATATAAAACACTTTGCGAGAAAGAATTGACGGTCAACTACGAAGGGACTCCTCATACTATAGATGCCGGCACAGAAGTCAAGCACGCTCAACTAGGCGACTTTGACCATAATGAGATGTCTGATATGGGGAGCGATTATATTCTGCAATCCATGGTCTTTCAAGTCTATTGGAGCAAGCACGATCCCAAAAAATTATATTTTTCCACGGGGCGCAATCCTGATGCCAATAGTCCCACCGAGGGCCTTTTTATCGTTGCAGAGATCCGGGGGGGGGTAAGTTATCGAACAGGTACTGGACCCTTCACTCTTATTATGGCCCCCCATGCGACGCCTAAGCCGGAAACGCTGGTAGTTTTGCCATCATATGAAGTGCATCAGATGATAAAGAAAGATGGCACTACCGAAATAGCCGTAGATATTACCGGGGATTACGAACGAGACGATGAGAAAAAGCCAACCAGATTGGGTGGAGGCTATGGCGGATGGAGAGATACTAGAGAGGTATTATCTGCAGAATATCCCGCGCTTAGTGGATACGAGATATTCCAATATATCAATGACATCCAAATGATATTAAACCCAACCGCTCTTTATCTCGATGATAATAAAGGATTGATATATTTTATGCAAAGTCTTAGGGATGGAGCAACACCGGATCAGGTGCTGTGGAATTTCCTTATCAAACTTGAGGTTTATGATCGGGCAGGGCGCCCTCCTGTAAATATGGCTGTTTCTGCACCAAATATCCTGTTGCATGATAATGATCCTACGCCAATAATATCTGAAGGCGATTTTGCCGGGGTCCCAACATTTTGGCATCCAGGAGCCGGGTATACTCAGGATTATAGTTTCAATTGGTGGTTGGCGCGGCGGCAATGGTTGCCAAGGCTAAGTATAAACAGAGCGGTCAGCCTGATATTATGGGATAAAGTCTAGTGGCTCGGAATGTTCCCCAGATAGTCGAAGACCGGATCCGTCGTAGAGAGCGGCGCGGTCGGCACATTCGAATAGATAAGTCTAAAGCAATCTCATTCCCCCGGTCATCCAGGAATGAAGACATCAGAGACCCCATCTCGCTGGTCTGGAATCTTCGATATATGCTGGCGGAGCTCTATGGTCAGGTTGGTACGGCCGTTGGTGATATTTCGTTTGCTGTTATTAAAAACAGACTCACCGTTACCTTTGCCAACAATACAGGCAACGGTGTTTTTAGCGGGAGCGGCCTGACTTGGACTGATGGGGGCAAAGCATGGACTGTGAATCAGTGGGCTGGTTATTATCTGAAAGTGGGCACAATATATTATAAGATTTTGTCCAACACAGCAACAGCCCTCACCTTGGATCTTTCGAAGGGTGAATGGATAGGTGACGGTTCCTATACCTTGGTACCGTTCATACCAAACATGCACAAAGATGGGTTCCTTAATCCAGATACAAGCGCCAATCGGCGTTACAAAATCAAGAGTAACAGCGAAACAATAATCCATGTGCGCTCAAAGCAGATTGTCCAGGGAACGGTTACCACGGGCGATGCCGGGGCGCCCTACGACACATTCCGAGATTCGGATTTCGACAGCTATCAAGATGATGCCTTGAATGATTTATCAGTCTTTTGGCTGACAGGAAACAATGGCGGTGAGTCCGACACGATAGATGATTTTACCGGGGCCACCGGTGAAATTGTTGTTGCAACCGGGTTCACAAACGCCATCGTTGCATCTGATACTTTCCTTATTATAGATGATATGTTATATGCTGGCCTTTCTTCGGAATGGCGCACCGAAAAATATTACCCACTTTCCAACAGCGATTTCACATCTGCCGATCAAGAAGACGTCCATTTAATCCAGTTGCCAACATCCAATGGGGCTATAGTTGATAGTCGGATGCAGGCTGGCTATGCCGCGATGTATTCGGTCGAAGTGCTCAGCAAAACACAGCGCAATATTTCTGTCCCGATAGAACTCTTTGAAGAATCACTGAGAATCGAACTGACCGATCTAGGTACTGGCACCACACAGGTTGTTTATAATTCTGGATTCAGGCCGTCCCTTATACAAAGCGCGGAATTTACACTGCGGTCAAATACCTGGCATCGAATGGATGTTTATCTATATGTTGCTGATGGTCAGATAGATACTCCTTCAGGCGAGATAACGGATTTTAGATTCGATCCATTGTCGGCTTTTATAACGACCTGGCGGGATGTTGTGGCTACAGTCCCTACCAATATCGTAATCACCGGGGCAAATACCAGCAATGTAGACGATCCCGACACAATGCTGGCAGATGCAATAAAGATAAGCTGGACTAACAGCATATTTCACGGTCAGGGCGGGAAAACTGAATTGTGGGGGAGTGATACAGAGGGGGGCTCCTATACTTTTGTAGACAGGGCAGAATCACAACAAATCAATATAACAGAATTATACCCTCCAGACACAACTAAATGGTTCAAGCTCAGGCATGTATCATCCTCCGGTAGTACAGGCCCATATACTACGGCCCGAAAGGGCGTCGTGTCCAATACAGGCCTGGGGAATACCCAGGTAGATCTCATCTGGGTGGACAATGGCGGAAGCCAAGTATTCCCCAATGAGAATGGGTGGTTTAATGATTCAGTATTGAAGGGCAAGGTCACGGTAACGACCGATCTCACGATAGACACCATATGGTTGTGGGAGCAGAATCAGCCGGCGGCAGAGGACCTGGGTTCATCGTCGCCTGCGACCATGGCTTCGGGCATCATAGGGGAGGCCGCAGTCACTGCTGTTTGGGTGATGGTTTATTTCACTAACGGCCAAGCCACTGAATGGATTGGATTCCATTTCAAATATGACAAAACAGTGCCTGGCGATCCAACGATCGATAGCATTAACCTCGACAACTTTAACATCGAGGTGATATTGAATTCTGGATATTCATATCCATCTGATTTTCTCTATTTCGAGTATCATTATGATGCGGACAATTCAGCGCCGGCAAGTGACAAGGATATAATGTTTACCACGAGAGATTTAACGATTATTATCCCAGGGCATCCTGCGATAAAATTTGGTGGTACAGTATATTTCTGGATCAGATCGAGAGATGAAGCAGGCAATGCTGGCAGCTGGATTAGCGCATCGATATCTGGTGATGGTGGGGAAGTCCATGGGCGATTTGTAGTAAAAGATTTATTTGAGATGACTCTTTAGGGGGAGAAATGGCAAATGCACTGATATTCAATGTTAACGGGAGAGAATCCACCCAAGGCGCTGCAGATGAGACGCTGGCGGCCGGAGCATGGGATCCCGGCGGCCCAGGGACCAATACCGACTATTTCCCTGCCATCTATACTGACGACTTTACTCCGGGCGGCACAGTCGGGTTCTTTTTGGGATACTGGCCGGACGGCTCTGGCGGGCAAGATTCTGCTATCAAAGTCAATGTTGGCCTGCTGGGTAGCTGGACTATAGGCACTCCATATATCTACGACCTGGTTTCTGGGACACCTGCCGCGGCTCCCAGCGATGGGATTGTCATTGAAGGGGGATCTACGCCCAGGATCATCGTCTACGAGAACACTGAGAAGCGTGCAGAATATGGATACTTGGCGGCAGGCGTCTATGGCATCAAGGGTTATGCTGATGATGGTACAACGATGGTCTTTGAATTGAGCGATGATAACATCTCGCTGGCCGGATGGGCTTTCACCAATACAACATTATCAGCCGCCAATATCAGTTTCCTCTCCGGCGCCAATCCATTAATTACCGTTGGGGCAGACTCGGACTGGAAGATAGAGATTGGTGGCACTGCCGGCAGCGAGTATATCGGCTCATCTACATTCTCTTCGGGCCCTCTCGGCCAGGGATGGCAGATTGATTCAACCACCGGCCGGGCAGAATTTCAGGATGTCGTGGCCAGGGGGAAACTCTCCATGGCTGTGTTTGAATATGGCACTATTTCGGCTGTGGGCGGATTCTTGCTAATCTCGCCGGCGGATGTGCTGGCTGTCGATATGACGGCAGCCGATGCCAGCACCCTTACGGTTGATGGTGATACCACATTCCAGTTGAATGAAATCCTTCGCATGAAGGACGGCACGGACGATGAGTGGCTGCAGGTGACCAATGTAGGGTCTGCGCCAACTTACACGGTTACGCGGGACTTGGCGGGGGATTATGCTGCCAATAGCAATCCTATCTGGACGAAGGGAACAGCGGTGGTCTCTACCGGTGTGGCCAACGGTGGCTATATTGTCATGGACACATCATCGGCAAACACGCCGTTTCTGGACGTTATCCTGCGGAATTCAGCGACTTATGATGATGTGATCATCAAGGCTAGGCTTGGTAATCTGGATGGAATTCCTGATACCGATTTTGGAACCGCGCCTTCAGGTTTTGGTCTCTACACAGACAATGTTTATCTAAAGGGTTCGATCGTTACATCTGCCGGTGCCGGCCAGCGGATCACGATCAATGAATACGAGAGTGGCGCTTTCAATAATGCTCTGATATTCTATGCTGCTGGTGGAGAGGTTGTTAGGATTGATGATAATATATTCGTCGGTTCTAAGCCCGGAATTAAATTAACAGGTCCAAGTGCTATTTTAATAGAAGCAGTCGCTGGTGATAGCCAGATTTATTTTCAAGCAAGTACCACTAAAAATGATACTACGATTAATATCCAGAGTGGGGCAAGAGATGTGCTGTGGGTTGAGCATACTACATATTCGGGCGGATATGTTCATGGCGGCGAGCATCGGTCTGCTATTTATGGATATTGGCATAATACGGTAGCTGATCCTGGAGCAGGGATAAGAAGTGCTGTTAGAGGTGTAACCAATATATCAGATGCCGCAAGCAATAGTATCGCTGTAGGCATACATGGCACCGCTACCAACGCAGGCTCCGGCGCCGTTTGGTCTGGCTACTTCGCCAATAATTTATTCGTGGCCGGCTCACAGGATATAATTTATACAGCTACGGAACCGGACAGCCATGCTCTTGAGATAGAGGTCAACGCTGCCGGATTCGGTGATGTCAAAGCAATTGAGATTAACTATATCACAGGGGCGATAGTTGATGGTCAGGACGAGGGAGTTATCCTCCTTAACATTGATGAGTCTTTGGCTAATGGTGGTGAAGTGTTTGGCCTGGAAGTTCTAGCCACTGAGGGATTGGCTAATATTTGGGGACTTAAGGCCGCTGCCTTGGTAGGTCCGATACATCAAGATTCTGGTGTATTTGTTAATATGGATTCCGCTCTGGTTAATGCCGTTGACAGACGAGCGGAGTTTATAAGCACGGTCTCTGATATTCCCATATTCGTAGCATTTAACGACACCGTAACAATCGGCCACGCTACTAAGTACGAGGAGATTGAATTTCTGTTGGCTACTGTGGCTAGCGGGGGTGGCATCAAGCCGACATTTGAATACTCTACGGGGGCAAGCCCGACTACATGGGCCGATTTTACGCCGGTAGACGGCACTGATGGCCTGAAACATAATGGGATAATTGCTTGGGATGATTCCGATATTCCTTTGTGGGCGGTTGATGCCAACTCAGAGTATTTAATCAGAATCAAACGGACAAGAAACTCACTTGGGACCAACCCTATCGAGGACAAAGTACAGATTGCATCTACTACCACTTATGAGTGGACTAAAGATGGGGATATTTTTATAAGGAAGTTAGGCGTCGGGACGGCTATCCCACAGAAAGACGTACACATAGAGTCTTCAATCCCGACTTTAAGACTGTCCGATTCTAGCGCCGCAAATGATCAAGAGGTCGCTGGGTTAATAGAATTTTACCGGGGGAATAATACCAACAGGGTCGGCTACTTGGCTATGGATAGTGCAAGTAATAACATTATGGCACTTGCTACAGATTATGCCGCAGGTATTTTGCAATTTAGAACGGGAAACGGTGTTGCAGCGATGACTATTAATGCTTCTCAGAACGTAGGTGTCGGGTCGGCGACGCCTGGAACTTTTAGTTCAGAAGGATCTCAATTAAGAACATTAATGATTAGTGGGAATATAAGACCACAATTATTATTTGACTCAACTGGAAGCACTCAAGAAGCACGATTATTGGCTGATGGAGCTGGTTTATATATTGATGTAGTAGGACATGCTACTGCTACTAATAATGATATTACATTCAGGACAACTGGCGTAAACTCTAGTTTCACACCTGTTGAACAGATGAGAATAGATAGCGCGGGCAATGTAGGCATCGGACTTACTACGATAGACGCCAATTATAAGCTTATTGTTAGACGGGCAGCCGATGTGAATTTTGGTATTGGTCTTCAAGGTTCTGAATTAGCGCTCACAGCATTTAATGATGCCATATCTGCTAATGTTCCAATGAGATTTTATGCTTCTGAATTTAACTTTATTAACGGCAAAGTCAGCATAGGAACTGATATACCTAGTGCTCTTGTACATATAGCGGGCGATATGAGTGGGAATTTTGGGCTTAAACTCCAGGGTGCAGCAGCGAATAAGAAACGCGCTGCAATGGCGTTCTTCGATGATGCCAACACAGAGGTTGCCCGTATTATAACAGATACGCCCAATGACGATACACGTAATCTACAAATAAGCACTCAAACAGGCGTTACAACAGGTCTGATTATAAGCCCCTCTGGTACTATTGGTATCAACATAGCGGCGTCTCTAGCACAATTACACATAGACCAAGCATCCACCACGGCAGCAATCCCGGTACTCACGCTTGACCAGGCCGACGTAGACAAGGAATTTATAGCTCTTATTGGAACTGCTGCCGCTGCCGATCTTTCTCGAAGTTTGGTAGATGAGGGAGACCAAGGGTCGGAAACGCGGGCAGGATGGCTTAAGATTCACGTTACAGACCCGGGGGGCCAAATAGGTACTGGCGTCTATTCTGTCCCCTTCTACACACTTTCGGCATAGAATATAGTTTAAAAGCAACGATGACTAAGAAAATAAACATCCAGCAGTTGGGTCAGAATGCTGGCCGGCTACAAGAATGCCGCTGAACGTGAGGCCGAGGCGATCGCTAACGCGGAACCCCCGGCCTCATGATGGCCTTTAGGTGCTTTGTGATATAATCGCTTTTGCCTGGGTTCTCAGCGTTGACCGGGTTTCATCGTCTTCCACCAGGTCTCCATCCTCATTCCGGATGTGAACGAATTTCATAGCAAATTCGACGAAGTGGATGCCTATACCCATGTTTTTCTGCGTGGCCCAGCCCACCAGTTTGCAGAGCAACAGGGCATCAGCATATTTGGGCTTCTTCAAGTCTGGGATACTGTGGAATTTGACTTTGATTTTCTCCACATCATCCGGGTCTTTGCCTTTCAAGGCTTCCTCGATTGCCCATAGCATCCTATTGCGCGGCCGCTGCTCTTCCAGGCTCGCCGGCTCTTCTTGCGGCACCTGAGCTTGTGGATGCAGGATGGGCTTGCCCTTATCGTCCCGCTTGATGGGGTTGGCCATCAGGATCTTTCGGACTTCTTGGATCTCGCTGAAGGTATTTTCTTTTGCGCCCTTATCATACTCATTTTTAAGGGCTTGCTGCAGTTCCTTCAGTCGATCGGTTGTGGCGCTGACTATCTGTCGGCCGTCTATTGTGATGATCGGCTCCCAGGTCTTGACCTTTTTTGTCTCCAACACAAGTTCCAGGACCTCTGGAATTGTTGTGCTGGTTTCATCGGCTCCTTTCGCCGGTGTTTTTCCCTTAGCCATCAAGGCCTCCTATTGTTATTCTGTGCTCTTTCCAAATATCCTGCTCTATCTTGATCAGCACGGCAGAATTATCGTACTCCTCATATGATGCCGCTCGTTTAGCGGCAAGCGTCATGCAGGTCAATATTTCGGCCATGGCGGGCGATATAAACCCCCTGCTTATCTTCCCAATAAAGTCAGCGGTATCTTTGCCAAGTGGCCCCTTGATATCGCTGATATAGCCCGGGGTCAACCAGACCTGCAGAATTTTTTTGATTGTAGGTTCTTCCTGCTGGCTGAATTCTATAATCCCCATAAGCTCCTTTGCTTTTACCCTGATCAATTCCTCTAATCCCCATTCGGTTGTTGCGGTGTTATATGGATCCCGGGCAATCTCTTCAAAGAAAGTATCGAGCGCTGCTTGTAGGGCGTATCTGATATCTCTCTCCCAAAACCACACGTTGTGCTCTATCACACTGAATATAACATCATGAGTCTGCCGGCCCAGGCGCGAGATGGAGATGGCGCAAGGGGCAGCGAGATGGTCGTTACACCATAGCTCCAGAGGTATCCCCGTGATCAGAGGAATGCTGATCACGGGCTTATTACATTCGACGCAATTCAAAACATCTCCTCGATCTTAATCACATATCGCCCCTCACCCAGGTCGAATTTGGGGTTGGCTTGGTATTCCTTCCAGGATTCTTTGGTGAAAATCCATGGGCCATCTTTGCGGGGAGTGCCATCAGGATTTGAGATCCCGAAATATCCCTTTTCCTGTAGCATCCTCACCCCAATTATTGGCGCGGGGGAACTAGCCTCTCCCATTATTTTATTCATCCCCTGGCGTTGCTTGGACAAGGAATTACCCAGGACATATACGACGATTTCGTCCGGCGCATCTATGTCCGATGGCTGGGCAATTACATATTCGCATTGCACGCAGGTGAAATATTTTGACGCATTCTGCAGCATTGAATAAACGCCGCTCACCATCTCCAATCCACCGACAGAATGAATCTCAAATTTGTCGCCGTTACAGATAGGGCACTTAATCATTGATCTTCTCCTAAAATGGCAGGTCTTCCTGCGGTTCTTGCTCTTCGCCGGCGTCTTCGGGCTGGGATTCAACCGGCCGGCCATTATCAGGCCGGTCCTCATCTCGCATGAATTGTTCTCGATCAAAGAACTGAGCCTTGTTTTTTATGAACGTCATCGTAACGTCACCGGTTGGCCCGTTGCGATGTTTGGCTATTATGATTTCGGCCAGATTCGTATTGTCTCTACCTTTATTGATGCCTTTAGGTTCCACCCTTATTTTATAGACTTCGGGTCTATAAATGAAAATGATTTTGTCGGCGTCCTGCTCGATATCTCCCGATTCTCTAAGATCTGCCATCCGCGGGCGATGATCGGCCCGACTTTCAGGTTTTCTATTAAGCTGGGATATTGCCAGCACTATAATATCTAATTCCCGTGCTATGCGCTTTAACCCTCGACTGTATTCGCCAATTTCTTGCGTTCGGTTTTCCTGCTTGCTGCCGGACATAAGTTGGAGATAATCAACCATGAGGATTTCAATATCGTGCCGCGACTTCATGCGACTAGCCCTGCTGCGGATCTGCTGTAGTGTCTGGCCACCAGAATCATCAATATAGAGTGGCAAGTCCTTCAGTATCTTAGCTTCTTGCCGTATAGCGCCCATGGCGGCCGGAGTAATGTATCCACCGGTATAGTCTGACTGGTCA
>SDBV01002800.1_pt1 | contig 25996 bp, 21 predicted proteins | sample 2277081 | NCBI WGS metagenome assembly SDBV01 (sample SAMN10402039, study PRJNA504765) | marine sediment metagenome | isolation source: marine sediment core GS10_PC15, 223 cmbsf | place: Arctic Ocean: Southern Knipovich Ridge | collected 2010 | reverse complement strand
ATACCCCAAATGAAAAGACTGGGCCTAAAACAACTGTTAAAGCTATCACATAGCTTTAGTTATCCCTTTTCACAATTAACATACTATCAATTATGTGCTATCAGTTATGATTTGTCAACATTTAATTGACAGAAAGAATCGCCAAAGTGTTTTTGAGGACTATGGGGGTGTTGAAAAAGTCGTTGTCAGATTTGTTCTTGGTTGACGAGGTTGTGTGGTTCTTCTGGTTGGACCGCAAGAAAAGGGACAGACCCGTCTGCGCTCGAAGACTCACTCCGCTTGCGTCAGTCCCTTTTTTGCTTAGTTTTTTCTGGTTGGACTTTTTCAACAGCTCCACTATTCCCTCAATCAGTCGAGCGCAGATTGACGTTTTTGAGTTTCATGAACTCTTTGCCGCCGATCTTGTTGGCCTTTACTGACAACGTGTACATGCCGGGTTTGTCGAATTGGACTTTGCCTATAGGCCGGTTCTCAAGTATTCTCTGAGTGCCCGAACCTTTGACTTTGTACGGCGCTCCGGTGAATGTCGCCTTGCCCTTTAGAGTGTTGTCGCCCACGCTTATTGTAAACGCGCTTTCCTTGCCCTTCTCTTCGGCGGCGTAGAACATAGACACTGTGTATGTCCCCGCGTCGCGCACCTTGAATTCCCAACTTACGCTGTCCTCGGTCGAAGTCCACTCGTCAATGTAGTCACCCTGTTGAGTGCCATGTCCGTAGGTGAACTTTGCCGTGTCGCCTTTTATCGTCGCTTCGTCTGAGCGAAGCAAGATTACGCCGTCGAAACCGGCCTGGATGCTGCGGTCTGCGTCCGGTTCGCCCTGCACAGTCAACACAACCACCGTGTTCATGCCGTCAAGCGCCTTTTTGCCTACGCGAATGAAGACGTCGTCTTTCTTCTGTCTGACTTTGAGCTGTTTCTTGGAAGTGTCGGCGAGAAGGTAAGCGGATTCGGCCTTGTTTTTGAGGCCGCGCAGTTTCAGTATGCCATCTTCCGGCCAATCGAATACGTGCAGATAAAGGTCGCTGCCTTTGACCGTGCATCTCCCCCACCCCAGATCGCGAAAAACGCCCTTTGTGGTAGCGTATATGCTTTCGCTGTTAACGGACATCCACGTGCCCATCTCCTCCAGCCTGTTGGTTTCCTGCGGTGTGATTGTTCCATCGGGACGCGGCCCAATGTTCATAAGGAAGTTTCCACCCTTGGATGCGATATCCGCCAGCATCTGTACCAATTCCTCGGTAGTCTTGTATTCACTGTCCGGACCCCGCCACCAGAAACCGCCGCCGTTGCTGATTGTCAGGTTTGCTTCCCAGTTCCCAGGCAGTCCCTGTTCGGGCACGCGCTGCTCGGGTGTGAAAAAGTCGCCGTGAATGTCCACGCCGCGGTTGTTGATGAGAATGTCGGGTACCGTACCGCGAATCAGTTTGACCATTTCAAAGGCGTCCTTGCGCGCGCCGTCGTGCGTGAACCGCACACCGTTGCCGCCGTAGGGCCAAGATATATCGAACCAGAAGATGTCAATCTTGCCATAGTTGTTGAGTAGTTCCTTAACTTGCCCCCGCTCGAATTCGACATATCTGCGCCAGCGCTCCGGTTCTTTGTCAATTAGGGCGGGTTCGTAATCCCAGTAGCTTCTCGAATAGTATTTTGCATCATCGTGATACCAATCGATGTGCGAGAAATAGAGGCCGATCGCTATCCCCTCAGCGCGAAACGCATCAACGATTTGGCGCAAAATATCAGGATTCTCGCTCTTGCTGTATGGGCAGTCCGGATTAGTCACCTTAAGGTCGGTGCCCTGTGTTTCAAAGTTGCAAAAACCGTCGTGGTGCTTTGTGGTAAACACAACGTAGTTCATGCCCGCGTTCTTCGCAAGCCGCGCCCATTCCTTTGGATTAAACTTGACTGGATTAAAAGTCTTGTACAAGTCGAAATAGTGGTCGCTATTCGCGCGGTCTTCAGCGTCAGTGATGTCCCAAATCCGGCCCTGACCCGTCTGAGACCACGCCCCCCAATGGATAAACATGCCGAACTTCATGTCTTTCCACCACTGGATTCTTTCCTGCGGCGCCAAATACGGCGTGTCGATATCTTTACCCGGCTTTCCCGCGGCCCAACAATCCAATCCGCTGCAAGCAATCGCAACGACCAAAACCGCGCAGAACACTGACCGATTGAACGAGGAATATCCACTGTGTTTCTTTCCCATCTGAGTCTCCATGATTTTAACCCTCTCTTTGCACACTCATGACACAAACCAACATTCTGCGTAGCGATTGCCGCGGAACCGAGAAAACACCCCAAGGTTTCCTCAGGTTTTTCTACCCTATCAAGCCCTATCCCCAAAATCAACAGGCACGGCGGAGCAGTAGATCAGGGAAGACAAGAACGCCGCGAAATGGACACGGCTGGAGATCACAGCCAAGGTGCCGGGACAGTCGCCAGCACATACCCCATTGGTTGAAACCTTGTCTTGGGCTTCGATATGATGGACTGCGATTTTGCGATTATCGTAGAATCGGAAGTGCGCTTATATTATCGCACAGAGCAGGAACGGTTCTGCGCGGGAAGTTTCGCCAGCAAACATTTACGTAAAGGAGAAAAGCCACGATGCAGAAAATGAGACGACGCGATTTTTTGAGGTCCGCCGCCACGGGAGCGGCCGCGCTTGCCTTGGCGGTGCCCGCCGTGGGGCTCGCGAAACGGGGCAAGCAACCGAATGTCCTCTTTATCGCTGTGGACGATCTGAACGATTGGATCGGGTGTCTGGGTGGTAACCCGGATGCTAAAACGCCGAATTTTGACCGCCTCGCGGCTCGGGGGGTGAACTTTACGCGGGCCTATTGCTCGGCGCCGGCCTGCAACCCGTCGCGCGCCAGCCTCATGACGGGCATCCTTCCCTCGACCTCCGGCGTCTACCAGAACCCGGACCCGTGGCGGGCCGCAATGCCGGACGCGGTTACCTTGCAGCAGCATTTCAAGGCGCACAACTATCTGACCATTGGCCGGGGCAAGATCTATCATGGCTCCTTCCCGGATGACGCGCCGGATGCCTGGGATGAATATATTGAGAAGGGCGACGATCCAAAGCCGATCGTCACCGCCGCTGACGAGACTGCGAAGAAGAAGCATGGGAAGATGTATTGCGCGCCGATCGATGGCGCTGAAGAGGAAATGGACGACTACAAGGTCGCGAGTTGGACGATTGAGCAGTTGAACAAGAAGCATGATCGGCCGTTCTTTCTGGCGTGCGGGTTCTTCAAGCCGCATCTGCCGTGGCACGCGCCGAAGAAGTATTTTGACATGTATCCGCCTGAAACACTGACCTTGCCGAACGTGAAGGAAGACGATCTGGACGATATCCCGCCGATTGGCAGGCAAATCGCCAAGCCGCAGGGGGACAATAAGCGCATCATGGAGGACGGATACTGGCGCAAGTCGCTGCAGGGGTATCTGGCGTGTATCAGTTTCACTGATGCGCAGCTAGGCCGTGTCCTCGACGCGCTGGAGGCGAGCGGCTACAAGGAGGACACGATTGTTGTTCTGTGGAGCGACCACGGCTGGCACCTGGGCGAGAAACTGCATTGGCGGAAGTTCGCGTTGTGGGAAGAGGCGACGCACAATGTGTTGATGATGACTGTGCCGGGCGTGACGAAGCCGGGCGGGCGATGCGAGCGGCCGGTGAACCTGATTGACCTGTATCCCACGTTGATCGAGCTGTGCGGCTTGACCGCGAAACCGGAGTTGCAGGGCCTGAGCCTGAGGCCGCTGCTGGAAAATCCCAAAGCGAAGCGGGAACGGCCCGCCCTGACGACCCATGGCCAAAATCGCCATTCGATCCGTTCGGAGCGTTGGCGCTATATCCGGTACTCGGACGGCACGGAGGAGTTGTACGACCACGATGTGGATGAAATGGAGTGGACGAACCTGGCGGATAATCCGGAGTATGCAGCGGTGAAGAAGGACTTGGCGCGATGGATGCCGAAGGTGAATGTTCCGACAGCTCCAAAACCTGCGCCAGTGAAAAAGGAAGCAACGAGTAAGGCTGAAAGGAAACTAGAACGAAGCGTCCGGAAAAGCGACTGAGCACGGCGGCGGCCTTGGGGGCTTGAAACCCATAATCCCTGTCTTTTTGCACTTGAACCTATCAGCACATGTCCCTATTCTGGTCGATAGCCTGGCCGTGGTGGTCGCGGGCAGGTCCATATGGCAAATGTTGGCTAAGAGGAATTGATATGAAAAGATGTGATTTTCTTAAGGCTTTATCGTTGCAGGTTGCTGCACTCTCCCTGCCCGCCAATGCCAGGGCGGTTGCGCGTTCGTCAACGAAAACTCCCAATATTCTCGTACTTCTCACTGATGATCAGCGGGCCGATACGATCCATGCTCTCGGTAATCCGAACATCATCACCCCCAATCTCGATAAGCTGGCAAACAAGTCGGTCGTGTTCAATAATGCTTATTGTTATGGAGCGCATACCGGAGCGGTGTGCATTGCCTCGCGCAATCAACTGCAGACGGGCAATGTGTGGCATCGCTGGGCGCCGAAGAGGCATTGTTCAGCTGATGGTGAAACCATGCCGAAAATTATGAAGGCTGCCGGTTATGAAACCTACTACTCCGAAAAGAGCGGCAAGGCCAATCACCCGGAAATCCTCAAGCAGTACGATCATTATCAGGATATCCACAATGTGAATGCTCTAATGACCGGACGCGCCTGCAAGCCTTACGTCGATGGCGCACTCGATTTTCTAAGGAACAAGCGTGATCGCAGCAAGCCTTTTTTTATGTATCTGGGCGTCTCGGGACCGCACGACCCGCGCTTCGCTGAGAAGCGCTTTCGAGATATGTATGATCTGAAGGACATCCCCTTGCCGAAAAACTTCAAGCCGCTGCATCGCTGGGATATCGGTTCGATGACAATACGCGATGAGAGGTTGGAAAAATGGCCGCGTGAAAAAGAAGCCACCCGCAGCCACATCTTTGATTATTATGCCCTGGTAACCGCCATGGATCACGATCTGGGACGACTACTGGATTATCTGGAAGAGAGCAAACTTAAGGAAAACACCATCATCGTTTTTTCTTCTGATCATGGACTGGGCTTGGGCAGTCACGGCCTCTTTGGTAAGCAGAACATCTATGAGGCGGGCATGAAGGTACCTTTCTTTATTTCTGGCCCCGGCATTAAACCCGGCAAGACCGACGCACTGGTTTACCTGCACGATATTTTTCCTACGGTGGCGGATTTTGCTTCTGGAAAAATCACTGAGCGTAAGGACGGTAAGAGCCTGCGGCCGATCATAGAACTAAAACAAGCCAAAGTTCGCGATTACGCTGCCCTGGCCTATCAGAACAGTCAGCGTTCCATACGCGGCAAACGCTTCAAGCTGATGGTTTTTCCTCAAATCAACAAGTATCAGCTCTTTGATCTTAAGAATGATCCTGATGAGATAAACGACGTATCAGCGCAGTATCCCGAGCAGGTGCAGCGTCTGATGAAGCTTTTGCGCGAAGAGCAAATTAAAAATGGAGACGGGCAGGGGTTGAGCATAGAGAATCCTGGAACCGCGAATTTTGAAATCCCCACAAATGTCGAAGTCTTCCCGCGCGAGCGCGTCGGCGGCGAGAGCAAGACACAAACGACTGACTGAATGTCATATTTGACGCTAAAACGACACACATCAGTTGAAAGGAATTAATCTATCAATAGGCAAAATCTCACCAAGACTTTGGCGTTGGGCGCGTCGGTGAACAGATCGATCACATCGCCTCTTGCGCCGAAACGCGTGGTTTCCGGAATTGGACAGAATCATGGAGACAGAATCATTCTGTACTCATGATTCTGTAGATCAGTCGCAGAAGTCTCTCGGAACTGCGGCAAGAAATCCCTTGGCTGGGTTCGGCAAAACTGGTAAAGTAGATTCCAATATGTTGCTGAACAGCAAAATTTCCGAAATATGGGGATGTAATCCATAATCTGAAGACACGATACTTGGCAAAGCGACCGGAGGTCATTAAATCGTGATCGGGAAGAAAGAGAAAGCCCAGAAATGGTTATTCCCCCGATTGTGCGGAGAAAGGCTATGCGACGTCGCAAGCGATTCATACTCGTGGCCGTTGCCATTGTCCTCGCTCTTATCGCTATCCAAGATAACCTCTATCATAATGAGCGCTTGAATATACCTGATATCTGTTGTATTCTGAAAACGAAAAGCTCTGGCTTGAAGAGGCGGATCGATGCTACCAGGAGTACAAGAAGGGCAACATATCGGCCCGGCCCGCGGAGGATGTTCTTCGTGACGCTCGGACAGTGACTAAGTGAAACCTGTCCGTTTCATCCTCCCTGCCGAGCAGGAGATGCTCGACGCGGCGCGATATTACGCTCTACAATCTCCCGGCCTCGGCGTCTTTGCTCGGGAAGAAAAGCCGGTTTGAAATCCATGGAATTCCTAAATCTTTATGGATTCTTTGAAGCGGGCATGAGCTGCCCAGAATCCGGGTTCTGACAATGAGTTAAAGCGCTTGTTTTTTGAAAGTGTGGGCGTGATTAGGGTATAACACACGACAATATCTTCAGGGGTGTGTTTGGCTCCAAGTGTACGCCGGGAAGCTGCACAAATTATGAAAGGGTAGGGACGATGGGTTTTATTGATATTGCCATATTCGTTGTATTCGTTGGCTTCGTTATCGCCATGGGATTGTGGAAGAGCCGCGGCGAGGAGACGCACAGTGAACATGGTGCGCAAGACTACTTCCTCGCAGGTCGCGGCCTGACGTGGTGGCTGGTAGGCTTCTCACTCATTGCTGCCAACATATCGACTGAACAGTTCGTGGGTATGAGCGGCAAAGCGGCCGATTGGCTGGGGATGGCCATCGCAAGCTACGAGTGGATGGCCGCCGTTACGCTTGTCGTCGTCGCCTTTCTCTTCCTGCCCAAATTCCTGCGCAGCGGCATCTACACCATCCCCGAGTTCCTCGAATACCGCTATAACGCCTTCGCGCGCACCGTCATGGCCATTTGCACACTCGTAATACTGGTGGGCGTGCCGACCGCTTCGGTCATCTATTCCGGAGCAAAGGTCATCACTGGCAACTTTCAAGGCATGCTCGTGCCTGTTATTGGCGTGGATCTGGGCAGCATTACCCTGGGTTGCTGGGTCATCGGCATCATGGCCGCCGCGTACGTGTTCACAGGCGGACTCAAGGCCTGCGCCTGGACCGATCTTGTGTGGGGTTCGTCTCTCATTCTGGGCGGCGTCGTCCTTGCCGCGTATGCAATGCATTTCCTGTCGAGTGCCGATCCCGAAGCCCTTATTGCCACCGCCGCCAATCCTGAACTTCAGGCGTCGGAAATTGCCAACAGCGGCGCCATATCGAGGTTCTTCCAGCTCAACTCCGCCCCATTGCCCGAAGGTAAGCTTAATATGGTTCGCGAAGCGTCGGATCCCGAGATTCCCTGGACCGCGCTGGTGCTCGGCCTGTGGATTCCGAACTTCTTCTATTGGGGCCTAAACCAATACATCACCCAACGGACGCTTGGCTCAAAGAGTCTGGCTGAAGGGCAGAAGGGTGTGGTCTTCGCGGCTTTCCTCAAGATCGTCATCCCCTTCATCGTCGTCATTCCCGGCATTCTGGCATTCAATCTGTTCAACGGAGAGCTGAAGGAAGACGCCGTGGGCCGTAACGCACGCGTTCTTTCGCTCAATTCGCCGCAGCTTTATCAAAGCCTTTCGGAAAGCATGAAGCCCAACCCGGATGAGGCACGCAACTCGTACACCATCAAGGAAGTCAATAAGAATCTGGCCAGTACCGAAGAATCCACGGTCACGTGGGTATACAAGTTCGACGACACCTTCGCGGAACTCCATCCAGAGGACGCGTTAGCGGTTGTTAACCACAATCTGAGCGTCGGCTCGGGACAGATCGAATTGGAACCGCTGGCAGCGGGGGCGTCTGCTGTTGAGATTGCAGCCTACAGCGCGGACGTGGCCGGAGCCGTGTCGGAGAAACTTGGTAAGGCTGCCAAGGTAGAGAAGCTGGTCGCTCATGACTACGACAACGCGTTTCCCACCCTCATTCGCAAGCTGCTGCCCGTTGGCTGGGGTATAAAAGGTTTTGTGCTTGCAGCCATCTTTGGGGCCGTGGTCAGTTCGTTGGCCTCCATGCTCAATTCGGCCTCAACCATCGCCACAATGGACCTCTACCGTAAGGTTCGGAAGGATGCGAGCCAGTACGAACTGGTCTCGGCGGGACGAGGCTTCGTGGTCATCTTCGTCCTCATCGCCATGATCATCGCCCCTTACCTCGGCAGCCCCAAGTTTGGCGGCATCTTCACCTTTATCCAGGAATTCCAGGGATTCATATCCCCAGGAATTCTTGCTATTTTCCTCTTTGGATTGCTCATCCACCGCGCACCACGTTGCGTGGGCACCATTGGGCTTGTATTGAACCCATTTCTTTATGGCCTGTTCAAGTTCAGCCCCTCCATACCGGTGGCCAAGAACATTGCTTTACTCCAAACGGTTGCGGGATGGTCTTTTCTTGATCGTATGGCCCTATGCTTCGGCATCCTGTTGGCGGTTCTGACAGTTGTCACGCTGGTGCGCCCGTTGAAGGAGCCCGTTGAACTGCCAGTCAATGAGAAGATGGATATGAAGTCCTCCGCGGGCGCGAAGGTGGGCGGCGTCATAGTTGTGGCCATTACGCTGGTTCTCTACGCCATTTTCTGGTAGTAAAGGGAATACATAATAACAGCATGACAAGGCATGGCTCGGTTTTTCTGGGCCATGCTTTTTTTTCGCGGCACGTGGATATTCATTTGCTTTCTTCATGGGTGTTGTCCCAAAATGAAAAGAGTAATAAGCTCGATATGAAGATGGGAAGAAGGTTTTGATGGAAGAACAGGAAGACACGAGGGATGCCGGGGTTGTGAGGGTAAACTCCGAACCTTTTTTGAGCCTCATGAGATTTGCGCGGAATGTTCTTCTTGTCAATATGCCCGTTTCGGACTTTCCTGAGCTTTCTGGGGGAAAGGACTCAAAACGCTGTGTGACCGAGCTCAGTATTGATGGCGAGTGTTCCGAAACCAGTCATGCTGAGCAGAATGCGCCATATGACTCAGTATTGTTTCCCATACCGTCGAAAGATGTTGAGCCTTTGAAGCGGCTCTTTGTTCGGCTGGGGCCGTTGTTGGGGAAACACGGGATGATTTACGCGTTTGCCGAGACTTCCGGCAAGGATGAACTTGGGAAGTATCTTTGCAATCTGGATGCGGCCTGTAAGAACGCCGGTTTGTGCCGCTATTCTGTAGTCGCATCTGATCTTGAAAATGAAGCGGCCGGTAGCGTGACTTTTCTTATTGTCAGTGAAGATTATGATCCTGTGCGGCACGCTGTCGAGTGCTTTAAGTCGGGGAAGCCTCCTGCCGCTTTGGAAATACTCAAGAACGTGCCTCCTGACTTGTTGGCCAGCAGTGATGAAATGCGTGTGCGAGTCGCATCGACGAAGCAACTTTGCCTGTTGGCTTGGGGTAATACGCAGTCTCCGCGCAAGAAACTTTTCTGTTTTTCTCATGCGCAAAAAGAATTCTATGAGGCCGTGCATTATGAGCCGGGTCATCGAGAGGCCTATCTGTACCATTCGGAATTTTGGCATCGGATAGGGAATGACGATATGGCGGCGCGGATTTTGCGTTCGTTTGACTTGGTTTATCCTGATCAATTGGTGCGCCAGAAACTGGAGCAATATGAAGCCGGCGGCCAAGCGGCCGAGTTTGACGATGAGGCTCCTATATGGACTGAGGGTGATTCTGTAAAGCGTGTGCTCGTGATTACTCACGAGAACAGCGATTGCCACATGGACATTATGTATGACGGGATGTGTTCTCTGTTAGGCGCGGACAACGTGGTGGAGTATCCGTGGAAACCGTTTCTGCATGGACGGGAATATGAAAAGGCTGGCAACTATCCTTGCACTTTTGATTTGCCTGGTGAAGATGTTTCCGTGGGATTTTTGGAAAGCGAGCTTCGGCAGGGTAACTTCGACGTTGTGTTGTATGCCGACATGTTTCATTTCAATGACGAGGAGCCTGTTCGCAGGCTTTTGTCGGCGGCGGAGGGTGTGCCGCTTTTCATTGTGGATACCTGGGACGAATGTTCTGACTCTTGCAAGGACAATTTGGAGTATTTAGGTAGAGAGAGCGTGGGGGGGCTGTTTAAGCGCGAGATGCTCGCTTGCCATGACTACGGCGAGGACGCGTATCCGCTTCCGCTTGCATATCCGGGCAACCGGATACCTCAGGAGATTTCGTGGGACAGTCGCGACGGTTTGTTTTGGGCGGGGAACCGGCGCTGGGCAATGAGGCGGCTTTATCTGGAATGGATCGAAAAGAAACATGGACTTGAACTCAACACGGAGTACACGCCTGACGAATATTCCGAGGCCCTTCTGGGGGCCGACATCGGACTGGACTTTTTTGGTTTTGGATTTGGTACGATGCGTTATTATGAGTTGCCGGCGCATGGCTGCATGTTGTTGGCCCCGCGTCCGCCGATCAGGATACCGCACAACTTCCGTGATGGCGAGTCGGCGGTTTTTTATGATGATTTGCGGGATTTGGACGAGAAAATCGAGTATTATCTTTCGCATCCCGATGAAGTTGAACGCATAGCGAAGGCGGGATATGAGCATCTGAAGAATTATCATACCGGCATAAAGCGCGCTGGGCAGATGTTGGCGTGGATAGAACGGAAGCTGGGGGATGCGGGTGATTAGTTTCTGTTGCGAAAGCGTGTTTGCGGTGTCGCGATCTCAGCCGTCCCTACGGGACTGTATGTGTGTGGTATTGTTGATCCCACCGTTAAAACGGTGGGCTATTATCAGATGTCCCTTCGGGACAAATTGATTATTATGTGCGGAACAACTTTCTTGGTACTGACTGGTAAGGTTGCAGTTTTGAACATGTTTACGGGGTCCTGAGATATGAAAAACGCGATTTTGTTTTTGGTGGCTACAGCGCTTTTAGTTGGTTGTCCTGTTGATCCGGGTCCGGCGCCTGAGCCTGATGAAGTGCATTGGCTTAGATTTGTTCAGATCACTGACGTGCATATTGTCGATGAGGAAAGTCCTGCCAGGATGGTGCGTATGGACAAGTACGTTGGTCCGTCCTGGCGTCCGCAGGAGGCTTACACGCCGCAAACGCTTGACGCGACCTTGCAGAGCATTAACGGCCTGCACGCAGGCTCGTCAAGAGAGGGTTATCCGATAGATTTCGTAGTTGCAACGGGGGACCTTACCGACAACGCGCAATTCAATGAATTACGTTGGTTTATTGATACGATGGACGGCAAGTGGATCGTCCCTGATTCGGGGGAGGAGGACGGCGTATTGCGGGAAATTGCGCTTGAAGACAACCCGAATCTTGGGTTTCAGGCGGTGGGTCTGAGCGGCGATATTCCGTGGTACACGGTTATGGGGAACCACGACCAATATGCCCTTGGGACATTTCCCATAGACAGGGACGCGAGGGATAATGCCGACTGGAACTCTCCACAGTTTTCGGTGCTTGCGCTTCTTATTGGCCTACATGACATAGATCCCATGCTGAGGGAGCTTATACCTACCTTCGACATGAGCCCGGCGGTTATCACGGCAAGTGAAGAGTTGATTGATCCCATCACCGCGCAACTGCTTCTTGACCAATTGGAAACGGGTCCAATCGTTCCCGATCCTGCGCGCCACTTTATTTCGCGGGAGATATTTGTCGAGGAGCATTTCAATTCCTCCTCGGAGCCGCTTGGACATGGGTTCAGCGATAGGAACAGGCGCAAAGGGACGGCCTTTTACAGTGTCAGGCCTGATGATGATATTCCGGTGCGCATTATAGTTATTGACACGGTCGCTCCGGACCCGATTCTCGGATTTCCGTTTCCTTATGGTGTGATGACTCGGGAACAGTTTGAGGATCATCTCAAGCCGGAAGTGGAAGCGGCACAGGAGGCGGGGGAATTCGTCATTATAGCGTCCCATCACCCGAGTTCGGACTTCAGCATACCTCATTATGTGGACAAAGTGACTGCCCTGAGTTTTCGTAAATACCTTGCACGGCAGCCGAACATAATAGGCCATGTTTGCGGGCACACCCACAATAACAAGCTGACCATTATCGACGGGAAGTATCCCTATCCCGAGATTGAGACCAGTTCGTTGATAGATCTTCCCCAGGAGATGCGCGTTCTTGACGTGTTCTATGATAAAGCGAACAAAACAATTCGGCTGGACTCATCGCTTACGAGCCATACGCAGAATCCTACGCGGCTATCGGCGGAATCTCATCGCAGGGCGACACTGGATGCAGAATATGCGCCGGGATTTATCAAGGGTGGGGGAGAGGGTGTCGAAGAACTTGCATCGCTGCTGCCTACACCGCCGGAACTTGCCGGTTCCGATTATGCCGTTGCCGTGGCTGAGCAGTTGACGGATAGCAATACGCCGGACGAAAAACGCGGCCAAGAATCGGATCGAAATTTCTCAATCGTTCTTGACCGCGCGGGTTTCGTTGTCTCGTATTAGCTTACTTGAACTCGTTTGGGTGCCGTTTTTTTAGTTCCTCGATTGCCCAGCCGCGTTCGGTCTCCTTCAATCGCTCGCAATATGATGGCAGGTGGCCTCTTGCGTGAAAGGGCCCGCCTTCGCGAATCACCGTCCACAACGGATCGGCCGCGTCCTGCATTGTGGCCATCATGTCGTCGTGCCATTCATTGAGTATGTATACGGCCTCCTTGCACAGGTCGGGCCGGTTCTCTGCGATGTTGTTTTCCTCGTGGGGATCCTCTTCGATGTTGAAGAGCATCTCTTTGGGGAAGAGGTGATATCCGTCGTGATACGTTCGGATGTAGATGTAGGGTCCAAATCGGACGCCGCGTTGGCACACATGTGCGCATTGGCTCAATACGAGGCTGTCGTGTCCGCGGTCCTCGGCGTCTGTTAGTGTTTTGGCGTAGCTTTTCCCGTCCCACAGTTCATGCGGTTGGCGGTCGAACAAATCGGCCAATGTGGGCAGAAGGTCAAGGTTGTAGTGGAATCCTTTCGCGACGTGGCCTTTCTGGCCTTTGGGCATTTTGATGATCATAGGGATTTGGCAAGTGACATGGTCGGCCGTTGCATGTTCGGCATAAATGCCGAGTTCACCGAGGTTTTCTCCGTGGTCCGAGGAGACGATGATCATCAGGTCGTCCATTACGCCCTTTTCCTCTAGTGCATTGAGGATTTGGCCAATGTGTTCGTCCATGTAACGAATTCCGCAGTCATAACCGTCAATAAACTGCCGCAGATGCTTCATGTTGCGCACTTCGCCTGGCTGGCGAGGAAACCTAGGATCGGCTTCGCTATTGTACATCATGACCTCGCGTGCGGTGTGCGGTCCGATGGCTTGCTGATGTTCCTTCACTTTCTCCTCGCTAAGCCACTCGGGCAGAGGCTCGTTCTCGAAGGGATTTCCGAATTCCTTGGGTGCCCTGTATGGGGTGTGTGGATCCCAGTAGTTTACGTGTAAGAACCAGTTGTCATCTTGTCCGTTGTCTTCAATCCACTTCATGGCCGACGGGGTAACTTGTTCGGCAGATTCTGAGCCGCCGCCCAAGGTGTTCACTACCTCTCCAAAACCTGCGTTGAACCACCACGCGGAATGGCGCTCGGCAAAGGGACTGATTGATGCCGTTTTGAAGCCGGCAGTCCTAAGAAGCATCGGGAGGCTTTGAGGTTTTGCTCCGTTCGCCAACCTGTCCCTGAAATCCCGTGGGGATCCTTCCAGGCGCCTGTCGGCCGCGGTACCGCCATGTCCGACCACGCCGGTATGAATGCCGAAACGTCCCATCATCAAGGCCGCTCGCGCGGGGAGACACGGCGCGTCGCTGGCGTAATAGTTGTCGAACCTCACGCCTTCGGACGCGATCCTGTCGATGTTTGGTGAAGTATTTCGATGGTAGCCGTAACAACCCAAGTGGTCGGGGCGCAGAGTGTCCAGGTCGAGGAAAAGAATTCTCATCTATCCGTTTCTCCTTTATATCTGAATTTAGCATTCAGATTTAGAGTTTTGGCCTTTTCTATAAGAACTTTAAGGTGCTGTTTTCCGCTTTTGCCGGCCCGCGGTGAATAGCATTGTGCCAGTGCGAGAATTCCGAGCAGGGAATCGTCGCGCAGCACCGCGCACGCTATCCTGCGAACGCCGTTAGTGTTGCAGTATTTGTCAACGGCGCATCCTGTTGACTTTGCGCAGTCGATTGCCTTGTCGAGTTGTGAAGATGAAAGGGCTTGCTGTATTGCGCCGGACTTGTATACCCAGATGCCTTTTGTTATTCGCGGCGCTTTGGGCCACCATGCGCGGCCAACGCAGGCCACGGAGTCGAGTTCGCCGCGCCATTCGCGAATGAATCCAACGCCGGCATTGATGCTTATTTCAGATGCGGGCGGCTCAGCGCGATCGGCCATTATCAATCCTGCGTCAGTCGCTAAATACCATTCGGCGGTACAAGCAGTGGTTTCTGCCAATTGCTGAAGCGTCCGTTTTAACTTTTCTTCAAAACCGTTTTGTGTGGCCTTGATTGGAATTATTCGTGCCGTGGCGATGTATGTCTTGTTCGCATTGTCTTTTTGCGCCAGGTTTAGAGAAATGAGCGTGTCCATTATCCTGAAAACTGACGATTTAGGGAAGCGCGATTTTTGCGCAAGTTGATCCAGAGTCATGCCGCCCTTTTCTTCGAGCAATTTCATGACCGCTATTCCGCGAGCTAATCCTGGTACCGAATAATTCATAGCGATATTCCATATTTAGAATCAAAATCATATATAGACTATCATTTTTGCCTTAAGTTTTCAACAACATCGATAAAGATCTTGTTGGTTTTGCGCGGTACATGTTGGTTTTCCTTACTATGCCCTGGCCTGGAAGCATTTGGATTTTCTTTCAGACCATGATATAACAACATAAGGGTGAAGATGGTGGATGCCGCAAAAGGGGGCATGATTCCGAGCTTTGGACTGTGTATTGTAGTTTAGCTCGGATGCAACGTGTAATAGATGGATTTTTGATGGAAGTATACCCATATATGCGTTTCGGTCCTGAAGACGGGGGAAATTGTGAGTACGAGTGGAAGGCTAAGGGCCTTGAAGCCCAATTTCTCACGGACGTAGGCCGCAGCCGTAAGCACAATGAGGACGCCTGCATATTGTGCGCGCCTGCTGACATTCGTCTTCTGGACGAGCGCGGAGTGCTTTTTGCGGTTGCTGACGGTATGGGTGGCGCCAAGGCGGGTGAGTTTGCGAGCCGTTTCGTGCTTCACGCATTGGTTGCCAAATACTACGAGGGCGGGTTGAAACCCATACCTGTTCTCTTGCGCGATGCAATTGCTCTTGCAAATGCCCAGCTATATGAGAAAGCTAATTCTGATCCCAATTACGAAGGAATGGGGACTACTACCTCCGCCGTAATCATTCACGGGGATTGTTTGTATATAGCGCATGTTGGAGACAGCCGCGTTTATATCGCGCGCGACAAGCCGCCGATCAGGCAACTTACGGAGGACCATTCACTCGTGGCCGACCAGGTACGGAGCGGCTTGATCTCTAAAGAGGCGGCACGAACGCATTCGTTGCGGAATCTGATAACACGCGCGGTTGGGATTAAGGAAGAAGTGGAAGTCGACCTGCTTTGTATGCGCTTGCGAGTTGGAGATACAGTTTTGATATGCTCGGATGGCTTGTCTGGCATGATGGAAGACGAAGAAATTGCCACAGCAATGCAATTGAGGAGTTTGAAGGGCGTGACGAGAATGCTTGTGGGGCAGGCGCTGAACTACGGCGGCCGCGACAACATCACGGTTGTGGGAATTCGAGTGACAGAAACGCTTGCCGAGAAGCATTTCAGCCATGGCGCCCAAAGCGTTGATGTGAAAACGTCCAGTTTTTTTAGAAAGATCAGGAGTTTGTTCTCTTAGTGTTGTTAAGCGCAACTTCCTTAATTGAGAAACTCGCCGTCATGACGCCTAAAGACAATGACATAAAGATAACGTACTTCAAGAGCAGTGGCCCCGGTGGTCAAAAGAAGAACGTTACCGAATCGGCGGTGCGGGTATGCCATACGCCGACAGGCATGATTGTGGTGGCTACGTCATCGCGTTCGCAGCGCCGCAACAGGGAGGACGCTCTCAATGAGCTTCATCGTCGAATCAGGCTGAAGCGTCAGAGGAAGCGGCGGCGTGTAGCGACCAACCCAACCAGGGCGTCAAAGCAGCGCCGGCTGGACATGAAGAAGCGCAGGAAATCAATTAAGAAATTGAGGGGACGGCCTGAGATGGATTGAGTGTTTATTGTTGGTCGTCTTCCGCATCTTCGTCCGCGGTGACTTCGACGGTTTCTACAATTGGTTGCAGCGCGGGGCTCGGCGCTTCGGTGGGGAATGTGAACTCCATCTGCGAATTGCGAATAAAGTCGTAGCGCTTCAACAGGCTCAGCGTCTTTAGAGTTTGCGATGCTGCATAGTCGACATTTACGCTTACGCGGTTTAGCAAGTCCTGGAGGATGCTTGAAAATTCTATAATGTGATCCGCGCCAAGTTTTTTGAGCAAGTCGATTGATTTTTCTCGCGGTTCATGCGATTTTGGCAGTTCTGAGATTACCACGATTGTCGCAAAGTCGTCAGCGCCGAAGATTTCCCTTGCGCGTTGATGTGGGGACTCCTCGGTCAATTGCTTGAGTATGCGGCTTGATTCGATGACGGAGGGATAGAACCGGTCATTGTGCCATGCGCGTATTTCGATGGCCGCACGCGAGATTTTCTGGATGTCTCCCGGCTTTAAGACAAAGTTGACCTCGGTTTCGTCTAGTTGGACAGTGTTTGTGGCAAAGAACTGGAAGTTTTGTTCCCCGGCCCCGCCTAGTCCTTCTGCTTGATGCCAGTTTGTTAACACGTTGAACATGTTCAATTCAAAAAACTCGCGAACAAACTGCAAGTTGACGTCGCTCATGTTTACTCCCCAGTTTTACAATTCGGTGAGTGCTTTGCCCATTCTGTGCTCCGGCTCAAGCTCGATGACTTTTGCTCCAAGCTCCTTGGCGCGGTCGATTTGCCCGAGTCGCTGGTAACACAAACCCAGTTTTGCAAATATATCGACATAGCTAAAACTTTCATTGAAGGCCGAGTACGCCGTGTCCTTTTTGCCGCGCGATTCCGCTGCTTGAAAGTTATCGAGCGCTGCCGTAACGTTATCTTGCGCCAAACTGACTTCGCCGTACAAGTAATAACCTTCGGGACGTTCGTCATTGAGTTCTATGGATTTTTTGACCAAGCCCTCGGCTTCTTTGAGGGACTGTTCGGCCAATTCACTGTCTCCCGTCAGCTTTGCCGCACGTCCAAGGACGAAAAGGATGCTGAAATTCTGGCCGCTTCCTGTCAATGCCTGTTGTGCGCTGTTTACCGCTGCGGGCCAGTCGCCTGCTTCGAAGGATACTTTGGCAAGGCCGAGGTATGCTCGCGGGTTGTGAGGCTCGTCTCGCAATATGAGCGCGAACTGGTCACGAGCCTTTTTAACCTGATCGTCGTTTAGCAGTGCGTTTCCCAGGTCCAATCTTGCGGCGGTGTTGGCAGGTTTTTCTTGGAGCACCTTTTGAAGGATGTCTATGGCGCGCTGGGTTTGGCCGGTACGCAAGTAACATTTTCCCAACTGGTGGTATGCGGCCAGGAATGACCTGTCCAGATGTATGGTTTTTTCGAAGTGCGCGATTGCGAGTGTCAGATCGCCCTTCATGCTCGCGGTCAATCCTTCGTCGTAATAGCTTTCTGCATTTTCCCCGCCAAAGGTAGTCATTGTGTGAAACCTTTCATTTCTACAACAGCGCCTCGAGTGCATTACGCGCCTGAGATTCATCCACGTCCGTTCGCTGCACCGCATGGCCAAGCTTGTCTATAACTATGAATTTCATAGTGCCCGCCTGCACCTTTTTGTCGTGCTTCATTAGTTCAAGCGTCTCGTCAACAGGCATCTCCGGCCATGAAACGGGCAGTCCGTAGGCGGCCAGGCAATTGCGTTGGCGTTCGACGAATTCCGTGTCCACAAGGCCCAGTTCCCTGGACAATACGCCCGCAGCGTGCATGCCCAAAGCAATGGCTTCACCGTGCAGAAACTTTTCGTAATGTGTGACGGCTTCGATGCCATGTCCGAATGTGTGTCCATAGTTGAGGTTTGCGCGCAATCCTTTCTCACGCTCGTCCTGCGATACAATGCCGGACTTGATCTCGCACGACCTCAGTATCGGGACCTCCAAAGCTTTCAGGTCTTTTTTTAGTATAGCATCCACGTTTTGTTCCATGTACGAGAAAAGGGCCTCGTCAGCAATTACTCCGTGCTTAATCGCTTCGGCCAAGCCTGCCCGCAATTCTCTGTCTGGCAGAGTTTTCAGGAGCGTCATGTCGGCGATCACGGCTGAGGGCTGATGAAAAGCGCCGATAATGTTTTTGCCAAGAGGATGGTTTACGGCGGTCTTGCCGCCCACGCTCGAATCGACCTGGGCCACTATAGTCGTGGGGATTTGGACGTGACGTATCCCGCGCATGAAGCTTGCCGCTGTGTACCCGGCCATATCGCCCACCACTCCGCCGCCAAGCGCAACGACAACGCTGGAACGGTCTAAACCGGCCTCAAGAAAGCTTCCACAGAAGTCTTCAATGAACGAAAGGCGTTTGTTTTCCTCTCCTGCCGGCAATACGCAGACGGCTACTTTGTCGATTCCCGCCTGGCGTATGATTTCTCTGACTTTGTCTCCGTACAGCGGCATCACATGTGTGTCGCTGATCAGAGCTACGGATTTTGCATCGAGTTCATTAAGGGTATCGGCCAGTTTTTGCAGGATTTCCTGGCCGACGAATATCGGATATGAACGGTCGCCTAATGCAACCTCGAGCTTAGTCATTCTGCTCTTTCCTCTTATAATACAATTGATTGACGAACAGCCGCCGTCGATATTGTAAACGCCACTGCATTGTGAAGCAAATCAGACCGTCGCTAGCCCGGACAGACAAAACAAAAGGGGGAGACCTTAATCTCCCCCGGAAGATAAGGACGGACACGGACATTCACCGACCTGCACGGACATGGGACTATCGACACCGTCCGTGTCGGTTCGTGTTTGTCCGTGTTAGTCCAAGCTTTCCCTCGTTTCTCAGCCGGTGATCGAAAACCATAATTCGTTATTCCGCGATGCAGTACAGGTGCTCGGCCCCTTTCAGGAACAGTTCGTTGCCAACCACGACCGGCGACGCGTCGATTCCTTCGCTGAGTGTGTTTGTGGCAAGCACTTCCAATTTGTCCGATGCTTTCAAGACTTGTGTCACGCCCTCCCGGCTTGTGAAGTACACGCGGTTGGCAACAGCCACAGGCGATGCGTACATGTTGTTCAAACCCTCGAGCGACTGCCCAACAAAATGCGATTTGCCCGTTTTGGCGTCGTAGCACGAAATGACCGCCCTATTGCTGGAACCCACGTAGATTCTCCCATCGTACAGAACGGGGGAGGGGACGTATGGCGTAGATTCGTTCACTTGCCATACGATTGCGTCGGTGCCGCTCAGGTCGCCAGTGGGTCCCAGTTTGATTGCTTGCAGAGCGCTACCCCTGTATCCGCTTGTGCAGAATACCATTCCGAAGCCTGTCACTGGAGTAGGAATGACATTGGAGGTCTGTCCGCTGCACTGCCAAATGAGGTCGCCATTTGCCGCGTCATAAGTGCGCGTAAGGTTTGTTCCCGGAACGATGACTTGTGTTTTCCCGTCCACATCTACGATGAGTGGGGTCACCCAGGAGGTCAACTCATCGCGGTCTTTTGACCAGATGGTCTTTCCTGTCAGCTTGTCCAGTGCGTAAATCTTTGACTCGACCTGCTGGTCCATTATGACTATTAGTTTATCGCCGGCCAATGCCGGAGAACTGCCCTCGCCGAAACTGTTTCTTGTCGCCAGCTTGGCAAGTTCGACGCTCCATTTGTGGTTGCCGTCAACGTCGTAACAATGGACGCCGCGCGAACCGAAGTTCACCCATACGTATTTGCCGTCCGTTACCGGCGAATAAGACGAGAAACCGTGTGAAGGGTGATGGCCTTCATGCGGCAAAGCTTCCTTGACGGTCTTTTGCCACAGAATCTTCCCGGTGGCCTTGTCCATACATACCAGATCGAAATTGTGAATGTTTGTCGGCGTGCCGCTGCTCATGCCGCCACCGGGCCGGCCGCCACCGAAGCGTCTGCCGCCGGGGCCACCTCTTCCACCTGGACCTCTGCGCTGACCGCCTTGTCCCTGCGGTCTGTCGCCTCCTGAAGGTCCGTCACCTCTGGGTGGCCTGTTCCCACCCGGGGGAGTGGATTGCTGCATGGATGCACCCGCGGGTTGTTCAGCCTTTTGGTCGGTTTCAACGGCCGTCTGAAAGAATATCTTATTGCCCCAGATAATGGGGGTCGATGTTCCCTGTCCGGGAAACTTCACCTTCCATTTTATGTTCTTGTCTTCACTCCACTCGATAGGCGGGTCGCCGGTTGGCGTTGATCCTGTCCCATTGGGACCACGCCATGTCGGCCAGTTTGCGCCGGACTCGGCCAAGGCCGGAACCGCTACCCAACACGTTACAATAGAAATGATAATTGCCAGCGATAAAACTCTCTTCATTTTGATGTCCTCCTGACGAACTTAGTTTTTTAAGCGAACACTTCCGGGAACTTTGATTATTTCGCTTTCAAGCTCTTTTCTCCATTCGGCCAAAAGCTTAATGATTCTAACCGTTCCAGGCGAAATATGGAAGAGAAAAATCACTCTGGCAGGATGTATTTTGACGAGAGAACAACCTGTGTTCAAGCATGACGCGACACTAGTTTTTTCCGGGGCCGGCGCGGGCGTGCAGCTTACATGACGGTATGCATTAGATCTCGATCCTACATTTGCGTATGTTTTCGGCGAATTCGCGTGCCTGGCAAATTATCGCATAACTCTAGCTGTTATCGAAGGTTATAGCGCTTATTGTTACTTGGTACGCGTCTTGCGGGGAGGTGTTCTATATGCTTCGCCTTTCCCGTGGGGCATTTTTAACCGAGGGCTTTACTTCAGCTCGGGCTGAAGTCAACAGGGGAAAAGAAATAGATTATGTTATCAATGGGTCATCGTTCTTGGACAGTGATAAGTGTCATCGTGATTGTTGTTTTGTTTGTTTCGAGCGACATTGCCTACGCGGAATATAATTACAGCAGAACGCCAGTTACTTCAGAGGAAGTGCAAACAAACCTGGATTTTGTCTGGATTTGTTTTGCGGCGATTCTTGTTTTTTTCATGAAGGCCGGCTTTAGTATGGTGGAGATTGGCTTCACGCGTGGGAAAAATGCAGTCAATGCCATAATGAAAAACGTGATGGATTTTGCAGTCAGTTCGATTGCCTTTTGGGCCTTTGGTTTCGGCTTGATGTTTGGAACAACGAATGGGATTTTCGGAATTGACGGTTTTTTTCTTCACAGTTATGCGGAAAGTCAAGATCCGTGGCTCTATTCATTCTGGATGTACCAACTGGTTTTTGTCTCATCTGTTGCTGCCATTGTTTCGGGCGCCATGGCGGAGCGAACTCGTTTTGTAGCGAGCATGATGTTTACCTTGGCTCTGGCTGTTTTCATTTATCCTGTTTTTGGCAGTTGGGTGTGGGGAGGCCTGCATGATGGCAATGGGTGGCTCGCAAACTTGGGTTTTGTCGATTTTGCGGGCTCCACGGTGATTCATGCATTGGGTGGATGGGCAGGACTCGCCGGTACCCTTGCCCTTGGTCCCAGACTCGGGAAATTCAGGACTGACGGGACGGCTACGACGATTCCGGGACACAACCTTCCGCTTGCTGCGTTGGGCACGCTGATCTTGTGGTTTGGCTGGTACGGTTTCAATGCAGGTAACACCTTGTCTGGAAATGAGCAGATTGCCCAGGTCCTGATTAACACCACCCTTGCAGGTTCGGCAGGCGCAATTGCCGGAATGACAACAGCCTGGTTCAAATTTGGCAAACCCGATGCGGGAATCACATTGAACGGTGCGCTGGCCGGGCTAGTTGCTATTACTGCCGGATGCGCGCATGTTGAGCCGATCTGGTCGATCGTGATTGGCGCGTTGGCCGGAATTCTTGTTGTCAATTCCATCATTTTCTTTGAGAAAAGGGGAATCGATGACCCTGTTGGCGCTATATCGGTTCATGGCGTATGCGGTTTCTGGGGAACTATTGCCGTTGGCATATTCAAGCAAGGAGAAATGTTCCAACTGCATAATATACTCATACAACTACTCGGGTCGGTTGTCGCCTTCATGTGGGCTTTCTTTGTCTCCTATTTCGTATTCAAAGTAATTTCATTTGCTATCAAATTGCGAGTGAGCGAAAAAGATGAACTTAGGGGGCTCGACCTCTCCGAGCATGCGAACGAGGCGTATCCTGATTTCCAAGTATGGCATACAAGATAGTGGCGGTGGTCGAATGTACAGCATAGGCATACAGAAAAAGCAGATAGCGATGATATCTCTATTAACGACATTATTCCTGACGGGTGCTTATTGGACGACAAAGTGGTCGTACCATTACTCCTCCACGACGCAATTTTGTGTTTCATGCCACGAGATGGTTCTGCCTTATCAGCAGTACAAGGAGTCCTCGCACTTCAAGAACAGAAGTGGTGTGGTTGCGGAATGCGCTGACTGCCATCTTCCTCCGGGCTCGTTCAGTAAATGGTACACAAAGATTACACAGGGAATGAACGATTCAGTCAGGCATGTGTTCCTGAAGCCAGAGGACATAGATCATGAAGAATGGAAGTGCAAGGCCGTGAAGAGTATTAGTCCTGACTCTTGCCTGAAATGCCACAAGAATCTTTTGCCAGCAGAGTTGCCTCGGGGCGGATTTTTAGGCCACCGTGCTTTTTTAAGAGGAGAGGTGAAGTCTTGCCTTGAATGTCACGAGAATTTGGTACACACAGATCATGAATAAAGGTGGATATTTGATTATGAACAGATTGCTATTTTCAGTTTTGTTGATTAGTGTTTGCGGTTCTGTCTATGCGGACGGGGTCAATGCGTTAAGAATGGATCGTATCCTTGCAAAGAAATGCGAGACATGCCATGCGCGCACCTCACCCGGGATTGTTCATGACTGGGAAAAGAGTCTTCATGCCAAGGCAAAAGTAACCTGCATAGATTGCCATGAAGCGGAGAAGACCGACGCCGACGCGAGGGCCCATGAAGGGGTGTATATTTCGCCCTTGGTCACGCCAAAGGATTGTTCGCGCTGTCACCCGCAACAGGTTGTTGAATTCAACCAGTCACTTCATTATAAGGCCTCATCTTTTCTTCAGGATCTTTCAGGAGATCGCGCTGGTGATAATGTCCTGGCTTATCAGATTGAAGGTGAGGCCGCGGCAATCAATGGTTGTGAGAAGTGTCACGGCTCGATAGTTAAAATTAAAGATGGAAGATTGGATCCTGACACATGGCCCAATAATGGAATTGGCCGAATTAATCCTGACGGCAGCAGAGGTTCATGTGCCGCCTGCCATACCAGGCACAAGTTTTCCATAGCAGAAGCGAGAAAACCCGAAACATGTGGCACATGCCATATGGGCCCGGATCATCCGCAACTGGAGATATACAATGAGTCCAAGCATGGTGTCATCTATGCAGCTGAGGGTGATGAGTGGGACATGGATGTTTCCAGCGATGCATGGGACACCAAGCATTACCGCGCACCTACATGTGCAACCTGTCATATGTCAGGCATTGGTGAACTAACGCCTACCCACAATGTCAGCGCCCGCCTATCTTGGGAACTTGAATGGCCCAGAAGCGAAAAGACGGAGAATTGGCAGGAAAAACGCTCAAAGATGATGACGGTTTGTCTCTCCTGCCACTCAGTGGCCTGGGTTGAAAACCACTACCATCAGTTTGATAGAGCGGTGGAGCTTTATAACAAGGAATATTTTGATCCAATAAAGGAAGGCATGGATGCGCTTTATAGGGAGAACTATCTGACCAAGGAGAAGTTCGACGAGGAAATCGAGTTCAAGTATTTTGAATTTTGGCATCATGAGGGCAGGATAGCGCGGATGGGTGCATCCATGATGGCTCCTGATTTTACGCAGTGGCATGGTTTCTACGAACTGGCAAAACACAGGGTGGAATTGAAAAACATGATGCAGGAAATTCGCGAGAAAAAGGATCGAGCTGAGGAAGATCGCAGGAAATGACCGGCTGTAAGACAAGACAATTCTGAAGGGAAATGATTGACATGAAATACTCCAGAAAGAAAATTGTTGGCACATTGGTTTTGCTCATGATAGCGGGCTTGATTGGCCGCGCCATATGCGGGAGCTCTGAGCCTCAAGATGTACGCGTTGTTCGGCAGGGTGACATGGCGCGCATTGATGGGGGGCGTTTTCAGATGGGAAGCGAGAGTGGCTCTCTGGATGAAAAACCGCTCCACGAAGTCAGCCTGCATTCTTTCATGATGGAGAAACATGAAGTTACGTATGAAGAATACAGGACCTTCCTTGAAGAGAATCCTGAATGGGCAAAAGGCAACGTCGACATTGACTTTGCCGACCTTTACTATCTCGATGACTGGGAGGATCTGGCTTATCCGGATGGAAAGGACAAGCACCCAATTGTTTACATCAGTTGGTATGCCGCCGAGGCTTACGCCAAATGGGCAGGAAAAACACTTCCCACTGAAGCGCAGTGGGAGTATGCAAGCCGGGGCAGTTTCAGGAATATGGACTATCCCTGGGGAAAAGAGTTTAAGCCCCACCTTACGCAATGGCGGGAATCGAAGGAAGCAGGTACGGCACGAGTTGGGCGATATACAGTGAATGGCTTTGGCCTTCATGACATGATTGGTAACGCCTACGAATGGACTTCAGATGGATATGAATTATATCAGCAGGGAGAACAGACAAATCCGTCCTCACCCCTTAATCGCCATTTGAAAGTTTCCCGTGGTGGATCATGGAAAAGTGCGCAAGCGGAACTGAGAGTATCCGCCAGGCGCGCCTACCCGCCCAACAGGTGCTTACCCGATGTAGGATTCAGATGCGTTTTGACAATATAATGAAAGGAAGAACGATGAACAAAGAAAAAATTCGCGAACTCAAAAGCAAGATATGCATGGCGGCCATAGGCGTTATTGGCGTTGCGGCCATTCTCTGGATGCTCTTTGGCCATAACGTGGCAGGGCACTATCATGTGCTGCAGAAATGGCCAAGTGGCAACTTGGAGATTATCCAAGCGCCCGGGATGTATTGGAAGGGGCCGTTCAGCAAAGTGACTGAATTCCAGATTTCATCCGTTGTCAGTTTCGAGGACAAATTTGAGCAGCACAAGAAAGAGAGTGTAAAGATTGAAGACGCCATCGTCGTAACTTTCAAGGATAATGCCCAGGGAACCATCAATGGCTTTGTCAGGTATTCTCTTCCTGCCGATGAAGAACAGATGAAGCATATAGTTAAGATAGCCCGCACGGAAGAGATTCTGAAAAGAATTATAAAGGCCCGTACGAACACAGCATTGACTCTCGTGGCAGCCGATTATGAGAGCGGCGACAGTGTTAAGGACAGGGGGCAGTTCATAAGGGACATCCTCGACTCACTGCAAAAAGGGCTTATCGAATACGACAAGAGATTTGTGGACGGAAGAATAGTTATGTCCCCCATCATAGAGGATAACGGAGAGATAAAAAGGCTGCCTGGCGTGAGCAGCATATTTGGAATCGGAATCGCCAATTTCGTGCTAAAGGAAATAGAGTACGATAATCAGACCCAAACCAAGCTGGACGAGCACAGGCTCCTCGAACAGGAACGAAACATTGCCATGCTGACCGCGGAGAAGTTAAAACAGGAAACTATCACCGCCGCAGCAGAAGAACTGATGCTACTGGCCTCAGCAAGCGC
>SDBV01002799.1_pt1 | contig 25997 bp, 22 predicted proteins | sample 2277081 | NCBI WGS metagenome assembly SDBV01 (sample SAMN10402039, study PRJNA504765) | marine sediment metagenome | isolation source: marine sediment core GS10_PC15, 223 cmbsf | place: Arctic Ocean: Southern Knipovich Ridge | collected 2010 | reverse complement strand
CTTTATGTTATTTATAAATTATTATTATTTTGTGTTGTTGGTTTGGTTTTTATTTCTATGATTGTGTATTTTTGAGATGGTAAGAAGGATTTTATTTATTTTCAGTTTTGAGGAATTAGATTATTGTCTTTTATCAGGATAGTTTGCAGGTTAGCAGTTGTGGCGGTTGCGAATTTTATCTTCTGTCCGCCAAGCGATGCGCTGATCGAGCGTAATCCCGCCCCGGCCGGTCAAATGCAAAGGGCACGGTTCGAGCAATACTTAAGCGTTGCAAGGCCTGAAGTAGTTCTGCTGGGCAATTCACTGATGATTGACAGTATAGATGAACGTGGGCTTTCGGGGCTAATATCGGCCAGGGCAATTAAAATCGGGCGAGGTGGATCGGCTTCTGCGTGGTGGTATCTTGCACTGAAGAATGTGATTCTTAAAGCACCATTGAAGCCGCGAGTGGTGGTGGTATTCTTTCGTGATCATTTTCTGACGGATCCTGGCTACCGGGCCAGCGGCAAATATAAACAGTTTGTCGATGCGATGGCAGATAAGGATGAGCCGGTGCTGAACAGGCTGGCTTATCTGGAAGGTATAGATGGAATGAAGTATTTTCTGCGGCAATATTTTCCTTTGTATCAGAAAAGAGATGATATCAAGGCCAAATTTGAAACGATGATTAAGCAGGGTTGTGTTTCTGCGCCACTTGGTCTTGAGGCTGGACAGGTAGAGGCAAGTATCAATAATGTTTTTGATGAGAAGAATCTTAATAAAGAGCTTTTAACGATTCGTCAGCTTGCTGCTGAATCGGTGGAAGATAGCAGTAAATACAACTTTTCGAAGGAGTGTAAGCGGTCGTTTCTTCCACATATGATTAAACTGGCTCGGCAAAATAACCTTCAGCTTATTTTTGTTCGTATGAAATCCAGACGTGACCTTGTTGCCGGCAGCGAGCCGGAAACTCTACAAAAATATATAAAAGAGCTTGGGGCTTATCTTGCAAAGAATGACGCCGGCTTTGTTGATTTCACCCACGATGAGCGAATCAGCATTGAGTATTATGGTGCTGGAGATCATTTGAATAAGACCACAGGAAGACAGTTATTTACGCAGATAGTGGCAGAAGCTATAAAACCGATGATTATTCGAAATCGCTTTTCCGGGCAGGCGATAAGTGATTAAACAATTGGCTTTTGTCGAGGCCGCTGATATAATAACCACGCTTGTGAAGAAAATATTTTGGGAGAGCTATAATGAGCGATGAGGCAGAGAAAAGTCTTAACGAGAAAGTCAGTGAGGTAATCGATTCTATTCGGCCGATGCTTCAAAATGACGGCGGTGATATTGAGCTGGTCGGTATAGATGAGGATAACACGGTTAAAGTTCGGCTTCAGGGGGCCTGTCGAGGTTGTCCGGGAGCGGCGATGACGCTGAAGATGGGTGTCGAAAGGCTTCTCAAAGAAAAAGTACCTGAAGTCAAAGAGGTTGTGTCGGTAAATTAACAGATTGTGGGATAATGGTTTTGGAATGAATACATGGAACAGAAAGAAAAAACTAAACCTTTAGAGGTTACGCCGGTAGCAAATTTCGAAAAGACAATTATCGTGCTTCCAGCATATAACGCTGCGAGCACGCTGCGGGCTACGGTGGAAGATATTCCGAAGGATTGTTTCGATGAAATCATTTTAGTTGACGACTGCAGCAAAGATAATACCGCTGAGATTGGAGAATCACTCGGGCTTACGGTTATTCGCCATAAAGTCAACCTTGGTTACGGCGGCAATCAAAAAACCTGTTACGACGCTGCTTTGGAGCATGGGGCCGACGCCGTTGTTATGCTGCATCCGGATTATCAATATGACGGCAGGCTGATACCGCATTTTTTAGGTTTCATGGAAACGGGTGTTTGTCAGGTGATGCTGGGCAGCAGGATTCGCACACGAAAGGAAACGCTGGATTCGGGCATGCCCTTCTACAAATATATCAGCAACAGGGCTCTTACGCTCGTTGAGAACGTGGTGTTGGGACAGAACCTGGCCGATTTTCACAGCGGGTTTAGATGTTACACCCGACAGGTCTTAGAAACGATACCCTATCATAAAAACAGCGATGACTTTGTTTTCGATTCGCAGTTTCTTGCGCAGGCGGCATATTTCGGATTTCGCATAGGCGATGCACCGGTGCCGTGCAGGTATTTCGCTGAAGCATCGTCGATAAATTTCAGCAGAAGTACCAAGTACGGCCTGGGAACGTTGGCAACTTTAGCTCAGTTCGGGCTGCAAAAAGCTAAAATTGGCAAGTTTAAAATATTTGAGCCGATCGGCGGCGAGGATTTGTAAAGAGGGCTTCTTAATTCTGGATTTATCAACACAAAAGGCTGATGAAGGCGGAAAAAACACGCAAAAAGGTATTCTGGTTTTTATTCATTCTCGTGTTATTAGCAGGGGGAGCATTAAAGCTTTATAAGGCCCATCACGCTGGAATTATTTATGATGAATCGTATACGTTCGCGCATTTTGGCCAGAATATTGACGATGCACTGAATTCTTATGTAAATCCAAATAATAATCACGTTTTGAATTCGATATTGATATGCGCCGCGTATAAATTCTTCGGTTCTTATGAGCATTTTATCAGGATTCCTTCTGCTTTGGCGGGGATAATCTTTTCGTTAGCGCTGGGGGTAATAGTTTTCAAAACGATTGCAAATCGGCCGTTGAAAGTTGCTGTTCTCGCTTTGGTCACGCTCAATCATTTTTCATTTGATTTGAGTTTTCTGGCAAGGGGGTATGCCTTTGCGCTGGCGGGAATATTCGCAGGAGTAGCGATTGTGATATGGTTGCTGGACAGTAAGATAAAATATCGTAACCTGTGGGCCCCTATCGTAACAATCTCGCTGATGAACTTTATTGCCTTTGGAACAATGCTGAGCAGTGTGTGGGTTCTGGCAGCGGTAAACATCGTATTTATTCTGTTTTTTTCACACAGAGTTTTCGTCAAGAAGCCAAAAGGCTGGTCGATTATTGCTATTAACTTGTTAGGTATTCTGTCTTTGTCAGGGGTTTTGCTTTACGGGCTTTACAAGAATCTTTACGAGAAAATTTTAGCAGGTACCGGCAAATTCGGCCTGGGGCTTTTTGGGCCTTATATAAAAAGACTTTTAATCGATTCGATTCTGGACGTTGAGACGGAACTGGGCGTATTAGTTTCAGGTGGATTTATCTTGCTGGGGATAGCCAGTTTGGCGATTTGTCTTTACCGGATAAAACAGAGGATTCGAGTCGATTCGCTAAAGCAGCTTTTTGATCGCAACCAGAAGGAGTGTTTCATTTTTTTGGTTACTGCGGTTACGGTTTTAGCGGTGTTTTTTCATCGTGTTGTGTTAGGCAAATCAATAGGTTATCCGCGAAATTCAGTATTTCTGATTCCGCTTGTGCTTATAAGTATTGGCATCATATTTGATAAGGCCATTGCAATTGTAAAGCTAAGATATAGCGGGCGATTTTTTGGCGGACTTATCGTTTTTGTTGTAGCTGGCGTTGTGCTGCAAAATCTGCCCACAACAAGTTCGGTGCGAATTCACAACTGGGACAGGCAGTGCATTTCCGGGCCGCTTTTGCACAAGCTGAAAACGATAGACCCTGATAAAAACTGGCGAATTATCCTGTCGAAAGACGCCTATTACATCAATTGGGGTCTAATATACTACAAGCGATTTGGTTACAACTTTGACTTTGCGCGAGATAGCAACTGGGATATTGCGATTATTTATAAAACAGAAAAAACGACCGGGGCTGTCTATCTGGACGAAGATTGTTTTAAAAAGTTTAATTGCTTCGTGGTGATAAATCCGAAACTGCTGCAAGATAAAGTGATTCCATACGAGCGATTAAGCCGGGGGCAAATCTAACGCTTCAAACCAATCGACGGTTTCAAGCGGAAGATGTTGACAAATCTTTTACCGTGGCGTATCTGGGTGATGAATTCATATGGGCCTGCGCTTTGGGGCTTTGAAAGCATCGCAATATTACCCATGCCCCACATTTGGTAGTAACGGTCGCCAGGGGCAAAGCCGATACGCGAGTCCCAGACGACATAGGTGATGTTTTGCTGGTAGCAGTTTTGAACAAATTCCGCGGGGTTTTGTCCTTTAACTGCCGCCGTCTGGATGAAGTTGTCTTTGTGCCTGGAAGCAAGTATCTGCAGGAAGCCTGACATTGCACAAACCATTTTCTCGCCAGACTTGGCGTTAGCGACATACCAGTCCGCAAGGAGTTTGAATTCCATATCACGGTCGCCGTTTCCAACGACGCTGACAAGCGTCATCTGATTGGAGACAATTATCAAGCAGAGCAGCACCGATATGACCAGGTTGGACCAAAGGGATTTTTTGCGGTAAACAATCGCACAGCTTATGAAAGCAACTGCAACCAGGGCCATGGCAATGTATGGAAGCAAGGCTGACCTCTGACTCAAAGAAACGATTTTGCCCAGCCATGGAATCAGCCGGAACAACCATACACCGGCTGTTACCAGAAGTATGGCTTGAAGAACAACTAAGACAATCTTGGGCGGATTGGCTTTATCAACGATTAGTTTCCAAAAATTTCCCAGGCCGTAAAAACAAATCAACAAAGCTATCCAGGAGATAGGTACACAAAATCTGAAATACATAAATGAATGTAGTGCGTGAACGATAACGTATGGCACAAAGAAAATCAAAAGAGCAAGGATGTTCCAGTTGCGTTTACATAGGGCCCAAACCGAACCAAAGACAAAGCTTGCCAAAGCGATGATTTTGCTCAGGCCAAGCAATAGCTTAACCGAATCAGATGACGCTTTGGGCCCGAGATTAAAAAGAGGATAGAAAGTGACACGCCAGAGCCTGGTAAGAAATTCGGTGAGCATAAATTTCCCGCCGCTGGCAGCGCCTAACTCTTTCAAGTAATAAGTATCGCCCTGAGTCTTCCAATGGACCGCTGTGCCTAACATCCAAAGGGCAAGGGGCAGTGCCGCAACAGCGGAATATAAAAGCGATAATAGTCTTTGTTTTTTTGTTTTGGATTCTATCAAGTCTACTACAAAACATGCCAATATCAGGGCTGCACCTTCATAGCGCACCATGGTTGTGATCGCAGCGAACAGATAGCAGTATCTGGAGCGTTTAAAGAGAAAAAAGAAAGTCAGTAATATGAAAAAAAGCAGTGTAGTTTCTGCGATTGGTTCAGCGAGCAACTGAAGCAACCATGGATTGATCGAAGCTATCAGTGCTATCCAAAAGGCTGCCCTACCGATGACTTTTTTGCCAACAACCCAAAACAGAATAGCGACAAAGGGATGTAACAAAGCGTTAAGCAGCCAGCCCGCGGTCAAGTTGGGGTGTTGGCCTCCTGCAATATAACTTAGCCCAGCCTGGAAAAGGCCAACCACAGGAGCACGTTTGAAACTTGATGGAAGATGGAAGGACAGAAGCTCATGTCCTGTTCGAACAAAGGCGCCGAAGTCGGCGTGCGGAACAATCTTATGGCCAAAATATAAAACGGAATGATAAATCCCAAAGGCTAAAATGACAGCTGTGAGAAAAACTTCAAAATATTTTTCCTTCTGCTCCGGTTGCACCGAAACAGCCTCTATGACTGAGGATTGTTTTTTGTGTTTGGATTTTCTGCGAAAGTTCTTTTTCATCTTATTTTTTCAAAACAATAATTTCGGGACTGAACATCGAATATCTTTCCATCGGCCAACCGGCAACTCCAAAAATTGTCTTTTGGGGATATAGATATTTGTTTTCGAAAACAGCAACTTGTTTGTAACCCAAAGAGCCGTCGAAAAGCGCATGACGGAAATTAATATCGAAGGAATCGCGTTTGTAAGCCTTTTCGCTCATAATAATATAAGGCGGATAGGCAGGTTGCCGCTCAAGCAGGCTCTGGTTCTGGGGATTGTCCCAGCGGATGCTATATGAAAAGCCGTACAGACGAAGTCGTGGGGCGTAATTTACACCGGATAAAGCGGTGATGTGATTTTTGCGGTCGACGTTTTTTTCGAACCATTCCTCTGCCTGGTATCTGGTATCGCTCAAAAGTTCCAAGTCAAGACCAACTGCATACAAGAAAGATAGGATGAAAACTACGGCTATCGGAGTTGCCCGCAAAAAGACAGGGAGTTTCTTCCATCGCAGCAAGTCAGCACAGCCTTTACCTGTCAACAGGAAAAGGGCAGGAAGAGCGGGTAATAAAAAACGATAATAGGAGAAACGAATATTTACAATCACCACAAGATAAAAAACTATGAATGGTACGATTGCAAAAGCGGATTTTGAGCGAAATTTTAGAATACAATAAATGACCGAAGCTATAGTTGCAGCCAATAACGGCCAACCCATAACATAGTATAGATTTCTGCAGGTGTTCCAGAGCAGATGGAGATGTCCGGCGAAATAGACGTTATAATTAGCGGTGCCTGGGCCTCCGATCCAATGACCCATTCGTTTGAAGAACCCTTGAGGTGCGGTAAGAAGGTCGTTCAGAAGGGCAAAGACAAAAACCGCAGCTAAGAATGCGGCAAGGGTTTGGTAATTGAATATGGCCGCGACAGATTCTTTAAACGTTTTACCAGCCGTTTTTGCTTTTCCAACAACCGCTATCCAAACCGCCAAAGCCAGACCAATAGCGTATCCTGCGGTTGGGTCTTTGGTGCAGACCGCAATTGCGATAAACAAACCAAGCAAAAGATAATGCCGCCATTTGCCTATATATACGGCTTTGACGGCCCAGTAAAGACTCCACGCAAACCAGAATGTTGTCGGCATATCGACGTTGCCGAGGTGGCTGTAAAAAACAAAATGCTGCGTAAAAGCCAGCGACAATCCTGCCAAAAGGCCTGCGAGCCAATCGGAAAAGAGAAGCTTCGCCGTCAAAAAAACCGCTATCACTGCCCCAGCTCCCATAAGAGCGGATATGATTCGCGAGATTCTTATCAGTGTACTTATACGCTGTTCATTCAAAACATATCTTTTGCCTTGAGCCGTGATTGGGTTTTCTTTCCAATGGTCAAGATATGGCTTATAGACCGCGGCATTTATGAGGAATTGAGCTCTGGGATATTTATAACGCCACTGTTTGAACAGGTCCGGCGTAAAGGAAATTGTTCGCATCCCCGCAATGGAATCAGGCTGCCAGGATTGCCCAGCGGGTAGGCCCCAGTTAAGCCCGATGCAATTCAGCGTTAAGCTGATTAAAAAAAGTCCGACAAGTGAAAGTGTTATTTTGCGTGACATTCCAGAAGATGAGAGATGCTTAGCTCTTGTTTGCTGGCGTTTTTGCTTTTTGCTTTTGGCAGTTGCCATGATTTTGGATTCCAGACATTCCTGAAGCAATAATCGTTGGAGCGAATTGGAGAGTTTGTTATTTTACTTTATGTCTACAAAACAGATTATATTTCAGTATGCACCTGATTGCAGAGAAACCGTCCTTCCAGCTAATTTTTTTGCCTTCTTCGTATGTTCGGCCGTAGTAGGAGATGCCGACTTCATAAATCCGGCACTTTTTCTGTGCGACCTTGGCGGTTATTTCTGGTTCAAAACCAAATCTGTTTTCTCTTATATCGATGGACTTGATTATCTCGGCCCTGAAAGCTTTGTAGCATGTTTCCATATCTGTAAGATTAATATTGGTGAATATGTTTGAAAGCATTGTCAGCGTTTTGTTGCCGAGCATATGCCAGTAATAAACCACGCGATGCGGACCTGAACCTGTGAACCTCGAACCATAGACAACATCAGCTTTGCCGTCAATAATAGGCTGGATGACGCGGGGAATTTCGTTTGGATTGTATTCCAAATCGGCGTCCTGAATAATTACAATATCGCCGGTTGTTTCTTGTATGCCGGTCCTAAGAGCAGCACCTTTGCCCTGGTTGTATGGATGGTAGACTATTTTATCAACAATTGATTCGAACTCGTTTTGGAGCCTTTCTCGCGTACCATCTGTAGAGTAGTCATCGACAATGATGATTTCCTTGTTTTCATAAGGCATCTTTTTAAGAGCATTCACTATTTCGTCTATTGTATCAACTTCATTGTAGCATGGCATTACAATGCTGAGTTTCATACGATTTCCTCGAAATACTTTATTGTTTTTGTCAGGCCTTGCTCAAGTTCGATCTGAGGCTGCCAGCCTAATTGTTCTTTCGCCAGATTTATATCAGGCTGACGCTGCCTGGGGTCATCCTGGGGCAAAGGCTCGAAGATGACTTTTGATTTTGACCCGGTCATTTCAATAGTTTTTTCAGCTACCTGAAGTATGGAAAACTCGTTCGGGTTGCCGAGATTAACCGGGCCTGTAAAATCGTCGCCAGTATCCATAAGTTTCATCAAGCCATCGATAAGGTCATCGACATAACAAAAGCTCCGAGTCTGACTTCCATCGCCATAAACCGTTATATCCTTATCCTTCAGAGCTTGCACTATAAAGTTGCTGATAACTCGGCCGTCGTTGGGGTGCATTCTCGGACCGTAGGTATTAAAAATTCTTGCGACCTTGATTTGAAGTTTGTTCTGACGGTAATAATCAAAGAACAATGTTTCGGCACATCGTTTTCCTTCATCATAGCAGGAACGCGGGCCGATAGTATTTACATTACCCCAGTAGCTTTCAGGCTGAGGATGGACGGTAGGGTCGCCGTATACTTCGGATGTCGAAGCCTGGAGAATTTTGGCCTTTATCCTTTTAGCCAGACCAAGCATATTAATCGCACCATGAACGCTTGTCTTGGTCGTCTGGACGGGATCGAACTGATAATGGATCGGCGACGCAGGACATGCAAGATTGTAGATTTCGTCTACTTCGACATACAGCGGAAAACATACATCGTGGCGCAAAATCTCGAACAGAGGATTTGCAATCAGGTGGACGATATTTTCACGTCTGCCCGTATAGAAATTGTCGACACAGATAACTTCATGGCCGCCGTTTAAGAGTTTTTCGCAAAGATGAGAACCAAGAAAACCTGCACCGCCAGAAACGAGTATGCGTTTTGTCAAACCGTAGTTTTTCACAAGAGACCCTTTCGGTTTATACTTTTATATAATAATATCTTCGGCTAATTTTCATTACCACTATAGCCGGCTATCAGAATCTATTGCGCTTGAGCCAAATGTTTTTTAACCTTTTCTGCGTTGGGTTTTTCTATAATGCCTTTCTCGGTAATAATAGCGGTAATATTCTGTGCGTCGGTCACATCAAACGCTGGATTATACACGCTAACTGCTGCCGGTGCAATCACGGCTTCGTTAAAGGTTTTTAGCTCATCTTCCGACCGCTGTTCGACAACAATACCGCTGCCGTCTTTCAGGCTAACATCAAAGGTGCTCGAAGGAGCGGCTATGTAAAATGCAATGCCATGCTCCTTTGCAAGTACGCTCAGTGTATAGGTGCCGATCTTATTGGCGGCATCGCCGTTGGCAGCAATTCTGTCGGCGCCGGTTATGATGATATCGATTTTGCCCTGTTTGATGAGCCAGCCTGCCATGTTGTCGCAGATGAGAGTTGTATCTATCTCTGCCTGAGTCAACTCCCATGCGGTAAGGCGTGCCCCCTGCAGCAAAGGCCTCGTTTCGTCGGCGTAGACTTTAAATTTTTTCCCCTTTTTGTGCGCCTCAAATATAACCGACAATGCCGTGCCCTGCCCTGCCGTTGCCAGCGCCCCTGCGTTACAGTGTGTCAGTACCGAACAGTTTTCGGTAATAAATTTTTCGCCGTTAGCTCCTATCTGCTGACACATCCGGACGTCTTCATGATAAATCGCCATCGCTTCAGAAAGAATCACCTGACGAAACTGATTTATCGAAGCATTGGAATTTTCAGCCGCAAATTTTTCGATGCAGGTTTTCATTCTTTCAAGTGCCCAGAAAAGATTCACCGCGGTGGGACGTGCAGAAGCTAAAAACTCTGCCGAATCTTTTAGCTTAACAAGGGCCTGGGAGACAGGTATATCGACAGGCAGCTCTTTGGCAGCAAGACAAAGACCAAAACCGGCTGCAACACCAATAGCAGGAGCCCCCCGAACAGCAAGAGTTTTTATGGCATCGTAAAGCTCTTCGGGCGTCTCGCATTTTAGTTTGACAAATTCAGCCGGCAAACGACGCTGGTCTATTATCTCCAGACAGCCGTCAATGTCTCCAATCCACTTTAATGTTTCCGGTATCAAATTCCACCTCTACAATTCTGAGTTTCTTAACACGTCTTTGTTTTTGATTCTGGCTGTAAAAATCATTTATATTCGTTTCTTTAGTATCACCACCCGGGGGCTTACAAACGGTATTTGTTTTCCAGGCCAACCTGGCACGCAAAATAGGCTCTTGCCGGGAATGAAATATTTTTTGTCAAAAACCGCCGCCTGATCATAACCCAACTTGCCATTCAACAGCTTCTCGCGAAAGTCCGCATCAAAACTTTCCCGATTGTACGAAAAATCTACCATGACTACATAAGGCGGATAAGGCGGATTGCGGCGCAACAAATCTTCTGTCTGCGGATCGGACCATCTGTAACTATGCAAAAAGCCATAGTTTGAAAGCCGTGGCGAATAACAATCTATAGCAATTGCCGCTACGTGCTCTCTGGCGCCAACGTTCTCCACAAGCCATTTTTCCGCTCTGTATCGGCTGTCATTACGCATTTCAAATCCAACTCCCGCACAATAAAAACCGCTCACCAAAAACACAACTGTGACAATCGCCGCCCGCAAAGCAACTGGCAGCTTTTTTTGCCTTACAAAATCAGCCAGCCCTTTGCCTGACAAAAGAAACAGCCCAGGTATTGCCGGAAGAAAAAAACGGTCTACGCCAAAACGAATTCTAACTATGACGATAAGATAAAAAGATAAAAGCGGCAGCAGTGCATAAAGACTCTTGGCCGGCCACCTCTTGATACAATAAACTGTCGAAACTAGCAGCGTCAACAATAGCGGCCAGCCAATACTGTAATAGAAAAGAACGCAACATTCCCAAAACAGATGAAACTGGCCTTTGAAGTCTTCGCTAAATCTCGAAACACTTTGCCCAAAGCGCCAGGTATGCATCCGCTTAAAATAAACTGATGGATTCGTCAACAAATCATTCAGCAGAGCAAATATCAAAATGGCTATTAATAATCCCGTCAAAAGCCGCAGGTTAAAGATGCTCTTCAATAATGTCTTAACCTGAAATTTTCCTTCATATGTTTTGACAAATAAGCCAACCAAAGTTGCCCCCGCCAACCCCACCATAAATGCGCCATTTGAATCTTTTGTTGCCGTGGCCATTCCGACACAAAGACCCAAAAAAATAACATCGATCCAGCTTCCAATATCGACTGTCCGAACAGCAAAGTATGTAGCCCATGCAAACCAAAAAACGCTGGCCGTGTCAGGAGTGCCAAAATGATTGTAGACAACAAACAAATAGCAGCACCCCAGGCCTAAGGCTCCAAAAACACCTGCCCAAAAATCTTGAAACAACCTTCTGCCAGTAAGAAAAACGGCAAGCACCGCAAGAACGCCCATGATCGCAGATATCAGTCGACTGATAAGCATTAACAGACTTATTCTTTGGATGTCATAAGTATACTTGCGGCCATCTGAACTGCTGACTATCGGGATGTTTTCCCAGCGAGAAATTAAAGGTTTATAAAAAATTAAATTCACGAGAAAATGGCCGCGAGGATATTTATGATGCCATTCGCCAAAAAAATTCGATTCAACTCGAAGTATATCTTTGCCCTCTATCGAATCAGGCTCCCAGCTTTTATAAAAAGGTAGCCCCCACTTGATTCCAAAGCAATTAAGCCAGAGACTGATTCCAAAAACTGCCGCTAAACAAAGTGCAGGGGCCATGGCTGCAATGCGATTTCTGACAACAGCCTGTCTGTCCGCAGAATTGGCGCTTTCAAAATTTTCTGTATGCATGTCCCACCCTTATAAACTCTGCCAATGTTAATGTTTTTTGTCTTCTGAAAGTTTTTGCTTCAGATATCTGGCAGTATAGCTTTTTCGAGTGTTTATAATTTCTTCCGGAGAACCTTTTGCTATAACTTTTCCGCCCGCGTCGCCGCCGCCGGGGCCAAGGTCTATTATATAGTCGGCCATTTTTATAACGTCAAGGTTATGTTCGATTACGACGACAGTATTTCCCAGATCACACAGCCTGCGAAGAACGTTCAAAAGGTGCTGGATATCAGCGAAGTGCAGGCCGGTAGTGGGTTCATCAAGCAGGTACAGCGTGCGACCTGTCGCGGTTTTGCCTAATTCAGTGGCAAGTTTAACACGCTGGGCTTCGCCGCCTGACAGCGTAGTCGATGCCTGGCCCAACTGCATGTAGCCCAGACCGACGTCAGACAAAGCCTTTAAAAGGCGAATTATCTTGGGAAAATTGGCAAAAAATTTCAGGGTTTCGTCGATTCGCATATCCAGTATGTCAGCGATATTTTTACCTTTGTATGTAACCTGAAGTGTCTCAGAATTGTAGCGCTTACCCTTGCATTGTTCGCAGACAATGTAAACATCGGGCAGAAAATGCATTTCAATTTTCTTTGTGCCCTGACCCTGGCAATATTCGCATCTGCCGCCTTTTATGTTGAAACTGAATCGGCCTGGCTTATAGCCGCGTATTTTAGATTCACGAGTAAGTGCGAAAAGTTTTCGTATCAAATCGAACACGCCGCAGTATGTAGCCGGATTGCTGCGAGGAGTTCTGCCGATAGGAGATTGGTCTATCTCGATAACCTTGTCAATCCTGGATACGCCCAAAACGTTCTTGTGTTTGCCGGGCTTAACACGCGAATTATAGAGCTTGCGTTTCAAAGCCTTTAAAAGTATTTCCGTAACAAGGGTGCTTTTGCCAGAACCTGAAACGCCTGTAACGCAGGTAAATACACTCAGAGGGAATTTGATATCGATTTTTTTGAGATTGTTTTCTTCGGCCTGCTTGACTTCCAGACAATTGACGAGGCTGTATTTGCGTCTTTTAAGCGGTAATTTAATTTTGGTTTTTCCGCTGAGATATTTTCCGGTAATTGATTTCCTGCAGTTTGCCAAATCCTGAATAGTACCTTCGGCTACAAGTTCACCGCCGTGCCGGCCTGCAAGCGGACCAATGTCTATTATGTGGTCGGCCTGTCGTATTACGTCTTCATCGTGCTCTACTACGAGAACGGTGTTACCAATATTGGTTAGTCGGCGTAGTATCCCTATCAACTGATCATTGTCGCGTTTATGCAGTCCGATGGTCGGCTCATCGAGAACGTAACAACAACCGACCAGGCCGCTGCCGACCTGAGTAGCCAATCTGATACGCTGGGCTTCACCGCCTGAGAGAGTGCTGCTTTTTCTATCGAGAGTAATATAGCCAAGGCCAACGTCGACCATAAATTTGAGTCTCGCCTTTATTTCTTTGAGCGGCTGGGCGGCGATAAGAGTTCGTTCTTTGTCGAATTTGATACTATTGAATAATTTCTGGGCCTGTGCGATGCTCATCCTGGAAATTTGATCGATACTGTGACCGCTGATAGTCACTGCTATCGCCTGGGGGCGAAGTCGCGCTCCGCCGCAATCGCGGCAAGGCTGTTCCGAAAGATATGTGTGTAATCTCGCTTTGACATATTCGCTGGTAGTGTTCTGCCATCTTCGATTTAGATTCGGTATAACGCCCTCGAAATGGACACCATATTTTTGTTCCTCCGCCTCGGTCGTGCCATACATCAGGATTTTTTTTGTTTTTTGGGGAATTCGTACAAAAGGCATGGCTTTGGATGTGCCAAAATTGGAGCAAAATCTTTTTATCATCCGGTTGTAAAAAATATTCATCCTTTTGCCGCCTTTGCGCCAGGCATCTATGGCTCCGGTTTCCAGAGAAGCGGTTTTGTCGGGAACGATAAGGTCGGGGTCGAATTCCAAAATAGTTCCCAGCCCATCACAACTTTTGCACGCCCCGTACGGACTGTTGAAACTGAACAGCCGAGGCGACAACTCCTCAAGAGAAGCTTCGGGGTGCTTGGTGCAGGCGAATTTCTCGCTGTAGATAACGTCGGTCCAGTTGCCGTTTCCACCGTTCTTTTTGTCCTCGGTCGGCTCCTGGATCATGACCACAACAAGACCGTCGCCGAGTTTCAAAGTCGTTTCGATAGAATCAGCAAGGCGAATACGAATACTGTCCTTGATTATTAATCTGTCAACCACTGCGGCAATATCATGCTTTTTATTTTTATCCAGCCGCTGAACATTTTTAATATCGTAAATGACACCATCTACTCGAACACGCACAAAGCCTTCGCGTTGGATTTTGACAAATACATCACGGTGCTCGCCTTTTTGGCCTCGAATTAACGGGGCACATATCTGAATTTTGCTCCCCTCAGGACGAGAGAGTATCGAATCCACTATTTGGCTGGAGTGCTGGCTGGTAATTTCAGAACCGCAAACCCAGCAATGAGGCTGGCCCGCACGAGCGAAAAGAATTCTAAAATAATCATAAATTTCCGTGGTCGTGGCAACTGTGGAACGAGGATTGCTGGAAGCGCTTCTTTGTTCGATAGCGATCGTTGGCGGCAAACCTTCTATACTTTCAACGTGAGGTTTTTGCATCTGCTGGAGAAACTGCCTCGCGTAAGCACTTAGAGATTCGACATACTTTCTCTGGCCCTCAGCGTAGATAGTATCGAAAGCGAGCGAGCTTTTACCCGAACCGCTGATGCCCGTAACAACGACAAGCTTATCACGCGGAATATCCACGTCGATGTTCTTGAGATTATGCTCAGATGCTCCTTTTATACTTATCGCTCTTTGCACCCTTTTTCCTACCCCACTATTAAAGCTACGGCTATACTCTTACATTGTAGAAAATCGGCAGTAGTCCAATTTTATCATTGTAGCATAATTCTGCAAGAAAGCAAACGTTTTCCTGAGAGCAAAAACCGGCAAAAGCCTATGCGAATAAAGAAATTACATAACTGGGATTTGTCGTATTCTGCCGCAGCCAACCTCCAAAAGACCCTCGCCAGTCAGGTAAAATTCGACAAGCTGCCAAAAAAAATCCAAACAGTTGCAGGATTGGATTGCGCGTTCAGTAAAGACGCGACAAAGATACTCGCCTGTGCGATAGTCGTAAGGCTTGATGGTTTCAAGGTAATCGAAACGGCAACTGCGGTGCGAAAGGTTGAATTTCCATATATACCGGGGCTGCTGTCCTTCAGGGAAGGGCCGGTATGTATCGAAGCGGTGGAAAAATTAAAGCACGAACCGGATTTATTCATTGTAGATGGCCAGGGTTTTAGTCATCCACGCAGGCTGGGGCTGGCATCGCATTTGGGACTGTTTTTTGATAAACCTACCATCGGCTGTGCCAAGAGCAGGCTCATCGGCCAATATGCCCCGCCGACCGCGGAAAAAGGCGGGTATACATGGCTAAAAGATAAAGAACAAATCGTGGGGGCAGTAGTAAGAACGCGAACTAATATCAAGCCGGTCTTTGTTTCCACAGGACACAAATGCCTATTAGCCGAAGCGATAAAATTAACGCTTCAATGCACAAGTCGATACCGCCTGCCGGAACCAACTCGCCTGGCGCATCAGAGGGTAAGCAAACTCAGACTGGATATTTAATCGGCGACAGTTCAGGTGTTTTAATCCCACTTGTGCTGCTTAACGGCTGCGAGAATTTCTTCCGCACATTCCATCGCCGCAAGAGCTTCTTCGGCAGTAACTTCCGGACGGTCGCTTCGGCCGGCTACCGCCTTCAAAAATTCTTCCTGCTCCACCCGCAAAGGCTCTTTATCGTCTACACTGAGTTGTTCAATGTGCAAAAGCTCGGGCCAATTAATTTTCGTGAAGTCGAAGTCGCCTGCGTCCTGGTGTTGCTTGATCCATTTGGTTACATCGATATTAGAATCAGCCTTGATAGCAATGCCCTGTTTTTTAAAGTAGTCCAGACTCAGGTAAGCCTGACGGCTGAAAACACGCACCTTTCTTTCGGTTTTAAACGCCAGACGAGAAGCTGTAATATTAGCGACGCAGTTATTGTCGAAGGTTATTCGTGCGTTGCAGATATCTTCATGCTCGCCTATGACATTGATGCCAACGGCGTCTATCTTTTTAATCTTGCCACCTGCCATAGACAAAATTATATCGATATCGTGAATCATAACATCGAGAACCACACCGATATCCGTCGAACGGAAAGGATAAGGACTGACACGAATAGCTTCGATAAATTTCGGTTCGATATCGAGACGTTTGACTGCTTGCACGACAGGGTTGCAGCGTTCGGAATGACCGACCGCAACAGAGATGTTGTGTTTCTTTGCAAGCTTGACTATTTCTATGCCTTGTTTGGCAGTTGTAGCCAACGGTTTTTCTATCATTACAGCAATTTTGTTTTCGATAAAAAATTTGGCTAATTCAAGATGACAAGTCGTCGGTGTCGAGATAGTGACGGCGTCTACCTTGCCTATTAATTCCAAACAGTCTGTAAAGGCAGAACAATTGTACCGCTGAGCTAACCTCCGCCCCTTTTGCTCATCAACATCGACCACCGCTACAAGCTCGCTGTTACCAAGCTGGTCATAAACTTTGGCGTGAATCGTGCCCATCTTACCTGCACCGACAACGGCGGTTCGTATCTTATCCATTCGGCTGCTTTCGTCTACTGATCTCTGAATGTTTCAAGGTATCTGCCAAAACGATGCTGGCTGCTGTTGATTATGGTCTCGACCATAGCTTTGGCGTTTTCTTCAAGATCGTCCTGGGACGCTAATGCCTTGGCGTTTTCCAAAAGCGTACCATTACTTCTGTACAACTTTTTGAAGGTGTCAATTATTGCCTTTTGCTGAGCCTCGTCAAGGCCTGCTCTATCAAAGCCACGCTTATTGACTGCGCGTACTTTTGGGGGGTAATGACCGCTCACAACAACAAACGGTGGAATGTCATGGTTTATCCCGGCAAAACCGGCAGCATAGCACCATTTGCCGAAAGTCACAAATTGATGAACAGCAACCATCCCGCTAAGCCACACGCCCATTTCAATTTTACCATGACCGCTTATCTGGCAATAATTGCTGATAACAATTTTATCTTCCAAAATACAATCATGCCCTATATGAACGCCGATCATGATCATGTTGTCGTTGCCGATTGTTGTCTTCTTATCACAATGGACACTTGGATGAATGGTCACCTGTTCACGAATAATGTTTCCGTCTCCGATTTCCAGGCCGCCAATTACATCGTCATCGTTCAGGCCGAGCATTTGCGGAGCCCTGCCGATTACACAATTGGCAAAAAGACGGTTGTTCCTGCCGATTTTAACGTTCTTGCCAATAACAACATTCGCATCGAGCTCGGTGTTTTCACCAATTATCGCCCCGGCATCGACCACAGAATTCGGGCCAACAACTACACTGTCAGCTAAGTGCGCATCTTCATGGATTACCGCACTGGGATGTATCTTTACCATAGTAATCTCTTAATTACCTCCATCTTTATCTAAATCGTTATACCTTTTCATCGTCAACAAGCATAAACGTGATTTCAGCTTCAGCAACGAGTTGCTCTGAAACCATTGCTTTACAGCGACATTTGCCGATATTGCGTTTTACCTTCACTGCTTCGGCGATAAGCATCAACTGATCACCAGGGACAACGGCTTTGCGCAACTTGACGCGGTCCATGCTCAAAAGCACCGCAAGCTTACCGGTATGTTCAAGTGTTTGAGCAAACAAAAGCCCCGAAACCTGAGCCATGGCTTCAACTATAAGCACGCCAGGCATTATAGGGGTGCCGGGAAAATGACCTTGAAAAAACGGCTCATTAAAACTTACGTTTTTAATACCTTTTATTCGTTTATCACCATCGATTTCAATGACTTTGTCAACGAGCAAAAGCGGATAGCGATGAGGAAGTATCCTCTGAATTTTACGAACATCCATTATCGCACTTGTACCGGACCTGGAGATACGCTCGTCCTGTTCGGACATTTTTACAAGTTCTTCGACGAGGCGATGGTTGAGAGAATGGCCACTTTTATAAGCAACGATGCGGCCGAGAACTGCCCTGCCTACAAGCATCAAATCGCCTATCAGGTCAACGATCTTGTGCCGGACACATTCGTTGTCAAAGCGGTAGCTGTTTTTTATGGGCCCATCGGAATTTATAACTAAAATATCGCGAGGAGTTAAATGAGTTCCGATGCCGCGAGCCTGGAACTGCTTGGCTTCGGCTTCGAGCAAAAACGTTCGTGCAGGAGCGAGGTTTTGTTCAAAATTGTCCGCTGTAACCGCACAACTGTAAACTTGTCTGCCTATACCGGTATGGCCCGTGTAGTCAAGGTCATAAGTGATGTTTAAAACATCGTCTTTGAAAGGCAATGCATAAATTGAAGCATCACCTTCGGTCAGACTTATAGCTTTTGTAATTACAAGCTCTTTGCGCTGAGCCTGTTGTTCGACTATCCCTGCTTTTTTCAAAAGCTTGAAGTATTCCGCACTGGAGGCATCGAGACCAGGCAACTCAGGACCGCTAATCTGTATGACAAGATTATCTATTTCCAATGCGCTGACAGCTGCCAAGCAGTGTTCGGTGGTTTCGACACTTACAGAACCTTTTTTGACAGCGGTTTTGCGGCTTCTCTGCGCTAGATTTTCAAGAACAACAGGTATTCGCACTGGCTCGGGCAGATCGGTGCGCACAAAAACTATGCCGGTGTCAGGCTGAGCAGGACAAAATGTCACCTTTGCGTCTTTGTCCTCAAAAAGGCCTTTACCGGAAGCCTTAATTTCTTTAGCTATCGTTTTTTGAGGCTTCAAGTGTCTCTACCTTTTTGGAAAGCTTTTTAACCTGTTTAGCCAACTCAGGCAGACGCGCTGTCGAAAAAATTTGACGAAGATTCTGTTTTACTTCAAATGCAGGGCTACCCAGCATTTCCTTGCCTGATTCTACATCCCGTGCAATACCGGATTGAGCACCTATTTTAGTGCCGTCACCGATTGTTACATGGTCGCCTATACCGACCTGGCCTCCCAAAACAGCCCCGTCGCCAAGCCTGCTGCTCCCTGCTATCCCGACCTGACCCGAAAGCAAACAACACTTACCGATAATTACATTATGACCAATTTGCACAAGGTTGTCTATTTTGGTGCCAGCACCTATAACGGTATTGCCGAATTTTGCTCGATCAACGCACGTGCATGATCCTATGTCAACGTGATCTTCGATAATTACCGCACCGTTATGAGGGGTGTGCTGATGGCCGCCGTCTGCAAAAAAGTATCCGAACCCTATCGAGCCAATGGCAGTATTTGCCTGAATTATAACGTGATTTCCAATTATACAGTTGTGATATACGACGACATTAGCGTAGAGGCAGCAGTGCGAGCCAATTTTAGAACCTTGCTCTATCGAACAGCCTGAGCTAATTATTGTGTTGTCGCCAATTTCTACATCAGCACCTATGTAAACATTCGGGCCAATAGAAACGCCTTCGCCAACCAGAACGCTTTTGTCCACCACAGCCGAAGGATGAATCCCTGGCGTGGGAGGCTGAAGCTTTGGCGCAAAAATATTCAACGCCTCCGCCAGAGCCTTGGATACATCTTTAACGATTAACTGCGGTATCGGCAGATCGTCAACTTTTTCTGCCAAAATCACCGCAGCAGCTTCAGACCGTGTCAACTTTGTCAGATATTTGTTCTCTGTAACAAAGGTCAACTCAGTTTGCCCAGCTGCTTCCAAAGCATTAACGCCGGTTATCTGAACCGAATCGGAACCGAGCAATTCAGCGCCTATTTTCTCAGCCAGTTCTCCAACTGTCAAAGTTGTCTTTTCTGTTCCTGCCATATTCTTTCGATTTCTCCTTTACTTTGCAGCATCTACCGCCGCCAGAACCTCCGGAGTAATATCCAGAGACTCGGCGCTGTAGAGAAGTTTATGAGTTCTGATTGCAAGCATCAATTCCGTGGGGTTGGGAGCAGGTAGTTCTATCTGGTCTTTTTCAAACACCATCTCAAGCTCTTTTTCTTTCGCTACCTCGCCAATTGTTTCGAGTATCTTGGTATAAAGTGCTTCAGTCCAGACCTGCTCTTTAAAGGCAAGTTCTCGCTGAAGATATTCCTGTCGAGCTTCAAGAGCCGCCTTCTTCTCCATCACCTGGCGGGTAAGGTCCATATAGTCAGAGCTGCCGATTTTGCGCGTGTTGATGTCGGCCTGGATAGCTTCAATTTCCTTAACAAGCTTGTCCATCTGACCTTCCGCTTTTTGCTGCTCTGCTGTAAGTTGGTTTTTGAATTCCTGACTTTTTTTACAATCCTGAAAAATGCTGCGAAGATTAACCACAGCGATCTTTGTCGTGTCTTTTTGTTTTTTACTCTTGGCCCCTGCACATTGATAACTGGCTGTTAAAATAATAACCATGGACAGCAGACAGGTAAAAATAATGCTTTTTGTTTTCATAATAACTCCTTTTACACTTTTAATTTTCAAAATATCTTTTAGAAAAGTCTTCCGATAGAAAAACTGAAGACCTGAGTTTCGTCATCGTCCTCTTTCATAACAGGCGTTGCGAATTCAAATCTCATCGGCACCGGCCCGAACCACTGCGGAATCAGAATTTGAATACCTGTTCCCACCGATGCTCTTACGCCGCCGGAATCGATCGCTGCCGCATCAACAAACAAAAGATACGAAAAAACCTCACTGCCGATCGGAATAGCTACCTCGGCATTGGCCAACAAAAGCCAATCGCTGCCTATAGGATCATCACGCAAACCGGTTACGGGGGATTTGCCTCTGGTGCTCACGCCACGATAATCAAAACCACGAATGCTGCCAATGCCGCCTGCATAAAATTTCTCAAAAGGCGGCGCATCACCCAATATGGTAGATGCACGCAGTTTCGTTTCGAGAATCGTCTTTCTTTCCGCAAGGTCTTCGTAAAGAGTTTTATACCATCGCACAGTTCCGGAAAGTATGCCAAACGTATCATTTTCACCAATAACCGGCTCGATACTGGCACTGAGGGTTCGACCCTTGGTGGGATTGAATCTGCTGTCGGTCTCGTCTTTGATCGCGCTAAACCTGACGCCAGCCAAAAGGTTGCCGCCCGAAACCGCCGTGATTTCCTTCGGAGCATCGCTGTCAACACTATCAACGTCGACGTTTTCGATTCTAAAGCCAATCCCCTTTCGCCATTTTGATTTAGCATCGCGTTTTTCGAAACCCAAATACCCTTTCGTCCTTTCTTCATCATAAGATTCCTGCCCCCTGGTATATCTTGACCCTGCCACGTCCAAAGAAACGGGTTTATCCCGCCAGTAAGGCTCTGTGAATGTAACCGAATACTGGCTGTATTCGGTACCAGGCTCCAGGGCGATTCGCAGCCTTTGCCCTGCGCCTTTAAAAGCCTTGCCGGTAATAAATTCATGAAGGCTTTCAGGCCTGTCATGGATATCAAAATTTTTCTGCTCAAAAACAAACTGCCCGATCACGCCGCTGGAACTGTCAACGCCAGCCCCCAACATAACCATACCCGTCCTGCCCTCAGCGACATTGACAAGGGCGTCTTTGCTGTCATGCGTACCTTCAGCAGGGGTTATAAAAACCGATTCGGCCAGAGAGGAATTTTTCACAGTCTTTTCCAATTCGCCCGTACCGTCGCCGCGAGCCATATCAGCGTTATACCACTGACCTGGCTTGAAATCGTACTCGTCCAGTATTCGGCGGAAAACCTTGTCACGAGTAGCTGAATTGCCGGTAACATTGATCTTTCCAATTCTAAAACGTTGTCCCTCGTCTATTGCAAAGTCGACTGCAACTTTCCCAACTGCAACAAAGTTGCGGGAATAGCTGACGCGAGCTTCAATAAAACCTATTTCGCGATAACGTGTAAGAATGCTCTTCGAAGCCAAATCTGCTTTTAGCTTGGTATAAGGCTCACCTTTCTGCAACTTCAGTCCATCCTGCAAAGTCTGGTCATCAAAATACTGGTTGCCGTTGAAGATTAGCTGGTCGGCTAAATAGACAGGACCTTCGTTAATTACAAAGGTGATAATTGCGTATTTTTTGCCAGCGGTAAAACTTGACTCTGCAGTTATTTTAGAATCAAGAAAACCCCTCTTCAAATACGCGTTTTGCAGCCGTAAAATATCTTCAGAAATAATTTGAGGATTATAATAGGCCGGCATCACAATATATTTTCTCTTTTTGGTTTTTACTACCTTTTTTAACTTTTTGGCGCTTATGGTCGTATTGCCTGTAAATTGAACCTTCTTAATTCTCGCTCTCGGACCTTCGTCGATGCGATAAACAACTATCCCACCAGCCAAACGCTGCTGGTCTATAGATATCTCTACCAAGGCAAAACCTTTTTTGTGATAGAATTCTTCCAGCTTTTCTTTGCCCGTTTCGATAATGAACTTATTGAAATAATCACCTCTTTTAAAACCGAGTTTCCTTCGAAGAACTTTGGCCTTGTACTTTTTGCTGCCAGAAATAATTATGGATTTGACAAACTTTTGTTCAACAACGACATAGGTGAGTTTTATCTTGTTGCCAACGATATCGGTGCTGTAATATGCCGAATCAATGCCGGTAATTTCCGCAATTCGCTTAACATCGCTGGTAACCACAGAGCTGCTGAAAATCTCGCCTGCCCTGGCACGAACTTTCGAAAAAATGTCAGCCTCGCTAAGCGTCTTGTTGCCTGCTATCTCGATACTTGATATGACAAGACGATCCAGAGATTGCGTTTGGACACCTTCGTTCTGCGCACGAACACTAACAGCAAAACCCAGAATAACTATTAACGTCAATACATATTGTGATTTGTGCCTGAACAATCCTTTGTAACTTCTCATTTCAACTCCTAAAAAGGTTCCGAAGCATAGGAACGGTCCTTGAATCTGGTAAACTTTTCCTCGAATACCATTTTAATGGCGCCAGTCGGACCATTTCGCTGTTTAGCAATTATTATTTCCGCTTCACCCGTATCGTCGTAATCGGCTTCTCCTCGATGATAATAATCTTCACGATGTAGCAGCATCACAACGTCGGCATCCTGCTCTATACTGCCGCTTTCACGCAAATCGCTCATCCTCGGCCTGTGACCTTCCCGGTTTTCAGGACTGCGGTTAAGCTGACTAAGTACAACTACCGGCAGATCCAGCTCTCTGGCAAGAGCTTTCAGGTATCTTGAGATAGTAGTAATTTCCTGCTGGCGTGACTCGACCCTGCCGGTTCCAAGACTCATCAACTGCAGATAATCTATCACGATACATTTTATGTCATATTGGCTTTTGAGCCGCCTGGCCTTACCGCGAACCTGCAACGGCGTCAAGCCCGGGCTGTCATCAATATAAATCGGTTTTTCAGAAAGTTCGCTGCCCGTCTGTATCAACTGCTGGTACTGATCAGTACTGAGCATGCCCTTTCTGACCAGCTGGGCATCAACGTGGCTTCTGCTGCACAAAATCCTTTCCGCAACCTGCAGCTTGCCCATTTCCAGAGAAAACACCGCCACCGAAATATCGTTGTCCGCGCCGATATGTTCTGCAACATTAAGAGCAAAACTGGTCTTACCCATACTGGGCCTGCCTGCGATTATTATCATCTCACCGTTTTGCAGACCGCAGGTCAACTCGTCCAATTCCCTGATACCAGTAGGAAGACCCGTAATGTGCGACTCCTTGCGCGAGTCTATTATCTCAAAGGCCTGCATCAGCAGATCCTTAATGGGAAGAGCATTACCCGTTACCTTTTTCTGAGTTACCTTAAATATCTTCTGCTCAGCTTCATCGAGCTTTTCGGCGATCTGGCCAGTCTCAGTATAGGCTCCGGAAAGAATATCGCTGGCAGCGGTAATAAGCTCCCGCATCATCGCTTTGTCTTTAACGATTTCGAGATAATAACCAAAATTAGCCGCCGAAGGCACAGAGTCAACTACTTTAACCAGATAATCGACACCGCCGACCTCTTTGAGATGATTGCGCTTTTTCAACTCGTCACGCAATAATACCAGATCGATCGACGAAGCCTTTTCATACAGAGCAACGATCCCATCGAAGATCAAACGGTGTTCAGCGCGGTAAAAAGCATCCGACTTGACCTGCTGAATGATCTGCCCGATACATTCGTGGTCAAGCACCATAGAGCCAAGAACCGCAGCCTCAGCTTCAAGAGATTGAGGCACGCTGCGGTTAAGCATGGGATCGGCTCCGGGAATTCGATCCGAACTATTGCTATTCTCCGGTTTCCGGTTCGGCTGATTCATCTGCACCTCCTTGAGCAACTACAACCACTTTTACAGTGGCGGTTAATTCTGGTGCCGCCTTGATTGTAACATCATAACTGCCAACTTCTTTGATGTGCTCAGGCAACTGGACCATGCTATCGGCTACTTCAAAGCCCTGCCCACGCAAATTTTCCGCTATATCACGCTGACTGACAGAACCGAACAAATGACCCTGCTCGTTTGCCTTGGCGGCAACGACCGCTTCTGCGCCTCCAACAGCAAGGACAGCTTTTTCAAGCTGCGCTTCAGCAAGCTTGCGATGCTCGGCACGTTTGGCTTTTTCATCAGAAAGAGATTTAATGTTAGCTTCCGAAGGAACCGCTGCCAGACCCTGAGGCAGAAGAAAATTCCGGGCATAGCCCTCTGCAACTTCGACCACATCGCCAAACCAACCCAGTTTTTCAATGTCCTGGTAAAGTAAAACTTTCATATATGATTCTCCATACAGATTTCTGGTTTAACCATCTTGCGCAAAAATGTCTTAACGAACCATTAAAGATCAACTCGCAAATGGTAACAACGCCATAAAGCGAGCGCGCTTAATTGCGTTTTGCACCTTGCGCTGACAACGTGCACAATTGCCGCTGCGCTTGCGAGAAAATATCTTACCTCGGTGCGTCAACAGTTTTTGCATTGTGTCGAGGTCTTTATAATCAATCGGCTTTTTTTCTCTGCAAAAACGACACTGCGCCTGATCAGGCATTCCGCTCGTTTTACGTTTTTTTCTTACTGTCTTTCTTCTGATTTGCATCTTTATTTAAAACCTTTCAAAAAAAATCCGGTTTTCACATCATCTTTTATTGATACCGATCAATTTATTTTATCGCGTCTATTTAAAACGGTATATCATCATCACTATGACCTGCCGGCCCAGAAGGTGCGCCTTCTTCCGGCTTTTGAGCCTGCGCCGATGCGCCCTGCGCCTGGCTGCTGCCTAAAAACTGGAAGGTTTCTACGGTAACTCTCAGCCTGCTCCGCTTGGAACCATCCTTAGCCGTCCAGCTGTCAAAAGTCAGTCTGCCTTCAACAAACAAAGGCCTGCCCTTCTGGCAATATTTATTGATATTTTCCGCAGCCCTTCCAAAGGCCCTGCAATCCACAAAGCAAGTCTCCTCCCTGTCACTGCCGTCCTGGCCTCGCCACCGGCGATTTATCGCCAAGCCAAATTCCACCACCGCGGTTTGACTCGGCGTATACGACAGTTGCGGGTCGCGTGTAAGATTGCCCAACAATAATACTTTGTTAAAATTAGCCATATCCAACTCCCTCTTTCAAGTTAAGCTTTCGCTTCATTACACTGCAGCGAACCAAATCCCTTCAAATTCCAAATTTGTCAAACTATTCCTTGCCCTGCTCAGCCGCTTCTTCTTCCTTAGGCTTTTCAGTTTCCTTGGCCTCTTCGGACTTTTTGGCCTCAACTGCAGGCTCAACTGGTTCCGCTTGTGCCTTTTTAGACTCGCCGGATTCTGCAGACTCAGCTTCTTTAGTCGCTTCCTCCACCTTAGGCTTGTCAGTTTCTTCAACCGCTTCGGGCTTTGCGACCTCAACCGCAGGCTCAACTGCAGCCGCTTGTTCCTTTTTAGACTCGCCGGATTCTGCAGGCTTAGCTTCTTTAGTCGCTTCCTCCACCTTAGGCTTTTCAGCTTCCTTGGCCTCTTCGGACTTTGCGACCTCAACAGCAGGCTTAGCGGCTTCAGGC
>SDBV01002798.1_pt1 | contig 25999 bp, 28 predicted proteins | sample 2277081 | NCBI WGS metagenome assembly SDBV01 (sample SAMN10402039, study PRJNA504765) | marine sediment metagenome | isolation source: marine sediment core GS10_PC15, 223 cmbsf | place: Arctic Ocean: Southern Knipovich Ridge | collected 2010 | reverse complement strand
TCGCATTATAATCTGTCGTTCTCCTTTTTGTGCTTGGAATTTGTCGCTTTGTAGGGTGTGGGTTCCGTCTGGGAACGTGTAGTGGAGGTTGTGTGTTTCTATTGCTTTCATATGCGCCATCCCAGTTTGTCGCTTATTAGTAGGAGTATGAAGAACAAGGTGGTGATGGTTCCTATGGCCAGATCTGTTGTTGGTAGGTTTTGTTTTTTGGTTGTGTAGAATTTGGAGTCGAGTGTGTATCCTCTTGAGAGCATGGCTTGGTAGGTTTTTTCTGCTCTTTTTTGGGATCTAATGATAAGAGACCCTCCTAGGATGCCGTAGTTTTTAGTCCTCTCTTTGTAGTTTAGGTGTTTTGAGAATCCCATCCTTGAGTTCATGGCTGTGGTTATCTTCCGGCTTTCTTCGGCTAGCACGAAGATGTGTCGTATTATTAGTGCTGTTAGGTCTATCATCACCCTTGGGACTTTTAGCCATGATAGTGCGTCCAGTATTGAGATGATGGGTGTTACTATTGTCAGGAGGTTCAGGAGCGATGCCGCTGCTAGTACCCGGCTGAATATTAGTATGCCGAAGGTTATTCCCTCTTTGTATATCGGGAGGGATATGAGCCTTAGATTTAGGATGTGTATCGTTGTTGTTCCGTATGTGAAGGGCTGTATCATGGCGATAAATGCCCCGAATATGAATGGGAAGATCATCCTCTCAAGATACATCTTGTGGGATATTTTGGAAGCCCGCGCCAATAGGAGGCATAATATGATTATCAATAGGGCGGGGCTCCAGCTTGTTAATAGCGTGGCTGTGAATATGCCGATGATGGCGACTACCACCTTGACCCTTGCGTCCAGCTTGAACAATGGTGGCTTTTCATCAATATATGAGAGTCTATCTATCTGTATCAGTTCTTCAATGCACTGCTGAATGTTGATCATATTTTTTTTACCGTCCTTTTGTTCTGAGCTGGATTTGTCTTCCTATCAGAAATCCTAGGAAAAATCCAGAAGAGGTTCCCAGGCCGTTTATCACGTCTGTTGAGAGAAGCCACCATGTCATGTTCTCTCCGTCCTCTTTTTTTGACTCTTGGCATCGTTTGATTGTCCTTTTGGATAAGGAGCCCGTTCTACTAGGCGGGTCCAGTAATAGCCGAATGTTATGCCAGCTAAAAGTCCGGCTAGTGTGAATGCTATGTTCTCACCGATCTTGGTTAAAGGAATGGGGGTTGAGGGTTCATATCCCCCTGCAGTCGCAGCCATGTTCTCCACCAATGCATCCGTTCCACCCAAATCTCCTTTTGCTGATCCAAAATATGCGCCCACGGTGATCAGTACAACTGTACAAAGCCACAGTAGTAAAATGGTTTTGGTAACCTTATTCATCTGCCGTCCGCTCCTTTGGAATCTCTATGAATTTTGTTAGAATACCAGATTTGCTGGTCGCCAAGTACTGGAACATCCCAGCGGTGAATCCCAGTTCCAAGATGGCCAAGGGGATCTGTGTCGGTGCAAAGCCTAGCATAAAGATCTTCCACATGGTTAGGACGGATTTTGTGCCGGCAAAATTTAGCGCTAACATCAGTGCTGTTGCAACGTATGTGAGTAGGTTGCCGACAAACCCTGCCATTCCTGCGGCGATGGGTAAGGTGAAGCCTGCTTTTTTCATTGCTTTGTATGTCAGGAGTCCTGAGAACGTGCCTATTATCCCCATTGAGACTGTGTTTGCTCCCAAGGTTGTAAGCCCCCCGTGGGCTAGGAACATGTGGAATATGAGGGCGATGGTGCTTAGGACTACTGTTGGAAATCCCCCCACGAGTATAGCTGACATGGGCGTTCCTATGGGGTGGGAGCTTGATCCGGATACCGGGACCGGGAAATGCCAGACTGATATTATAAATACTGCAGCTCCCATGACTGCGAGCATCGGCATGTAGGAGTCGTCTTTTTTTGCCCTCTTCTCTATCGTCTTCAGTCCGATTGCTAGAAATATGAATGCAATAAGGTACCAGATTATGATCCATTTAAAAGAGAGTATTCCATCTGAAATGTGCATGATTAATTCACAGGCTGGATAGACTGTCCAGCTCTATTTATAGTTTGTTGTTATGGGCTTTGCCCTAACCCCACCCATATCACTATGATGGCCGCTATTTAAGATCATATATTCAACGGTCGGATTAATCAAAAAGAAGCTAAACCAAATAATGAACCACCCAGGTTAAAAAAAGTGTGGGGAGAGGGGAGCCCATGAGAGTTTAAAAAGAGTTTTAAGGATCTCACGGGCATAAGATTTTCTAAAAATCGCGGTTATATAAACCTTTTCACACACCAATATTTTAAAGGGATGGCTCATGACAACTGAAGCTCTTTCTCAGTTTTATCCCCATTTCCCTCCCAGTATTTAATCCTGTTTATCTTAACCTTCAGGTAGTACCTGTCCCAAGGGAAGACACTGTAGTAGATGCTGGGATTAGTATGATAAATCCAGAGCATCTTAAGGGTCCTGAAGCCCATACCAATATTAGACTTATCTCTCAAAGTCTTCCTTAAGATCATGAAATTTTTCAAAAGCGCGCGAAACCCGGTCTCCGCCTCCTCTATCTCCCCCCACAATATAAAGCCACGACCATCTTTTTTCATCCCCTCAAGATTGCCGCAACAAACGTTCTTGTTCTCAAGAATGTTTTCAATCTTTTTTGTGCCGCCAGCGGGGCTGATCCAGATAGAACCATTACCCGTATATTGCCAGTTCATAGAGGTGGCATGAGGTCTGCCATCACCAGTCGCAAAGACAAGCGGATCCTTTATCTCATTAAATAGTTTCTCAACCTCATCAGGAATCATAATATCTGCACCCGCGCTTTAGTTGGAAGTTCACCTCTTTAAAACTTTTTTTAATTATATCTTACCTGAAGTAAAACTTCCGTTTTCTAGTTATTTAGCACATAGGCCCACTGTTTGTGTCATAAAATTTAATACCGTGTGAGGGTTCAGGAGCTAAATATAAAAAGTTTGTGCCATATAACACAAATAACTAAACCCTCTTTTTGTTTGTCCATGATTATGTGCCATAAATGCAAAGAATTCTAATGTTTTTGTGCTAAATATTATCAATCACTCTCTTTAATTTACCCTCAACCTCATCTGCTATTTTCCTAAGAGCATCGTTTTGTACAATAGACATGGCTGCGGTCGGTAGGAGCGCAGACACAAATGTTTCGCCACCGTCTCTATATACTATGATGTTACATGGCAGCAGGAGCCCTATTTCTTTCTCAACTTGAAGCGTCTCATATGCAAAAGGCGGGTTGCAAGCCCCGAGGATAACGTAGTCGTCGTAATCCACACCAAGTTTCGTTTTCAATGTCTTTTTCACATCGATTTCAGTAAGCACCCCAAAGCCCTCTATTGAAAGCTCTTCTCTTGTCCTTTTCACAGCAGCTTCAAAGTCCATATTAACCTTCTTAGAATAGCCATAAATTTAAACCACCTCCATCCTATTCAAAATATATACTCTCCGCAATATTTTCTTCAATTTTGGCTTGACTGAAAAATCTAAAGGCATTTTATCAAGCCTCCAACGTGTCCTCTTATCTAACTTAGAATAAACAGTTGGTGTTATTTAAAATCTATGGAAAAATAAAAATAAGGGACGGAAGGCTTGAGCAGGTTGAAAAATTATCTTAGGATAACTTATCTATAGAATAATCTGAACCCTTAACAGAAAAAAACATATATCACTTGATTTCATAATTAATTTCAAGAAGAATACAATAGGAGGCGTGATAATTGCTTACTGAGATGGGGAGAAGACTTGTTGATGCGTGTGAAAATTGTGAGAATCTTGGAATAGAGTCAATAAACAACGGCATTATGATATTGGGATGTGATCAGGGAAAGTTTAGCAGTTGCATTCAGGAGTATAGTAGTTTCAATATTCCTCCCGGCTATATCTAAAAAAATTCTTCAGCTTTCGGTTAACCATAGACCTGTGGAAGGCTTAGGGCTTGGTTGAAAAATGAGTTGAGATTTGGTATTTCTTTGGGTTATTTTTCGAAGAAATAGATATTATTGTCAATAGAGTTAACTACCACATGCCGGCCATCTGATGAAACACTGAGACTGACGACTTGACCAGTTTCGTATTTTAATAACAATTCTCCCTGCTTGTTTAATAAAAGCATGTTTTTGTCTTTTGATGCGATTGCCACTAAGTTACCATCATCTGATACTGAGATATCCGTAATGTAATAACCCACATGGTAGCTCCAAAGCTTTTTTCCTGCCTGATCTAGAAAATCTAGTGAAACACCATTGCCTACCGCTACGTATTTTCCGTCGGGTGAAATGGAGACAGGTCTAATATCAGACCCCCCTAACTCGTGTTTCCACTTAAAGTTTCCACTCCCATCTTCTTTTATGCTGAATAGATAAGTGTAACCGCTCTTGTAGCTACCAGTTACCACAACAAGAAAACTGCCGTCTCTTGAGACTGAAACATCATAAACCATTATTCCCCGGTTCTTAATTATTTCAATTGAATCAATGTTGTTCCTTACGTCCCCTTCATATTTAGTTAAACTCCCAGATTTAACCCTATACCCTTTTATATAAGTTTCTTTCAGGCTGTTTTTAACGTACACATTTCCGTCCATTTTATCTCCCGTTGAACCAGCCAGGATATACTGTCCATAGTCGGAAACAGAAAAGTGATGAGTCGAAAAAGGAGTAGAGGAATACCATATTTGGTCACTGTTTAACAGTTTGCCATTGTTAAACAAATAGAGGACTTTGCCCTGAGAAACAGCTCTTATGAACAAACCATCATTTGATACAGAGATCTTCTCAATGGGAACACCAAGGTATTCATTCCAAAGTATTAACCCGCTTATATCCAACAAGTATATCTGTTTATCAGAGCCAACAGCTATATAATTACCATCCTCCGAGACCGAGACAGTGGTCAGCCGTACAATTGGTTTTTTCCATTTCAAAACCGGTTTTTTAGCTAAAACCATTGGTGCAGGAGTAGTAGTTGGTGGCGTTACCGTTGTAGGAACAGGTGTTGTAGTGGGGGGTTGTGTAGTCTCTGGCGTTGGTGCTAGTGTTGTTGTATAGACTGGCGTTGGTGCTAGTGTTGTTGTATAGACTGGCGTTGGTGCTAGTGTTGTTGTATAGACTGGCACTGGCATGGTTGTTGAAGGTGTTGTTGTTCCCTTTGGACATAGACTTGGATCTGAAACTTTCTCACCTGTAGGGCATATAACCAATGCACTTGGACTTAGCCTCATATAAGTTTCTAGTGTTGATAGTGGTGATGTGCATCCAGAACTAACCAATACAAGTAAGATAATCCCTAGGATTATTATTCCCTTTCTCATCATCCAAACCCGCTCAACATCGTCCGTTAGACAACCAATAGTAAAGCAGTGGGTGTATATTTAAAATCTATCCAAAAAAAGCACAGTGGGAGATAAGATAAGGCTTGGAAGGCTTAGAACCTGGTTGAAAAAAGAACAGATCACTTTTTAAGGGTCCCTCCAACAACTAATGTAACCCCAAATGATCCGATTAAATTGGAATATGTAGTAAATGGTTCGAAGGTAAGCAACACGATTAGGATCCATCCCAATACGATTGACAATACTCTTATCATGTCTGACTCTCCTTCTATTCTCCAAGACAAAAATAAGAAACATGATATAAAGAAATGATGTTACAGTCCTATAAATAACCCAGTTGAATCTTCAAAAATTCTTATCAAGATTGAAGGCTTAGAGACTGGTTGAAAAATATTTCAATATATTCTGCAAAAGAAGAAGATAGGAAAATTTTATATTAAAACACGGCTTTTAGCACTGCCATGGGATTTTTCATCGGACAGCGGCATACAAAGAAGTGGTTCGAGTTCCTCTCATCCATGTACAACTTCATAAATCCATTTGTCTACACAGACAGCATGAGAGCTCGGCTGCTAAAAGAGGTAGAAAACGGCCGCGTCCTAGACGTCGGCGTAGGCACAGGATATACCACAGGACACCTGGAAAACGCCGTAGGCGTTGACATAACCTGGAAGATGATACGGCAGGCCGGACCTACATACAAGGGGTCACTCGTCCTAGCAGACGCCTCAAGGCCCCCGTTTAAAGACAAAAGCTTCTCCACCATAATAAGCGCAGGAAGCCTCTACTACTTCCCAGACCCAGCGACAGCGGTTAAAGGATTTAACAAGCTCCTAGGAGAAAACGGCGTCCTCCTAACAATAACACCCAACTGGAGAATCCTAAAAGCCTTTGTGCACATCTTCAGCAAAAAAGACCTAAACGAAATGTTCAAGAACGCAGGCTTTAAAGTTGAAATGATAAAAAATCAGAGGATGATAGCATACTTCGCTAAAGCCAAGAAACTATAGATCTATCTCTTTCTTCACCCCATCCCTCAACCAATACTCTACTCTACTTATCCTAATCCTAGCGAAGTATCTCCTCCACGGCTTGCCAAAATAATAATAGATATCAGGATGAACATGAAGCATCCACGTCACCCTCAAAGTCCTAGAAGCAACTAAAGACATCTTCGACCTAAACTTCAACGCCCTCCTCATAATCCCAAAATTCTTAAAAAGAGCAATGAACCCCGTCTCCATACGAGTTATTCTCCCCCAGGCCCTGAACCCTCTTCCACCCTTCTGCATACCCTCCACAGTAGCAAGACAGACATCCCGGTTCATCTTCATATTCTTGATCTTGCTACTCCCCCCCACAGGAGACACCCAGATTAAGCCGTTGTCCAAGTAAAACCAGTTCATCGGAGTTGCATGAGGCTTCTCACCGGCAGTGGCAAAGATTATTGGAGTAGTTATAGTAGAGAACATCTCCTCCAATTCTTTTGGGATCATCCTCTTCTCCATCTTTTAATTATCACATCCGGTTTTTTATTCAGATCAAATGGAAGGGTCCAGAAGATCTTCTCAGCAACAAGCTCATACACATCGCTGTTTTTTCTAAGAACGCCCTGAATCTGAGCCATCTCAGCATTCTCAGCATAATCGCTGTTAGAAAAAACGAGGCTGACCTCTTCCTCCGGGAGATCTCCATCTTGGACTATGATCTTATCGCCTTTAATCTCGAAGCTAACAATCTTAATATCCGGCTTTTCATCCTTAACAGTTGTCAGAAAACCGACATCAAACCGCCTCGCATACTCCACAAAATCCTCAGGCAACATCGACTTGATTTCCACCCGAGAAACTATATAAACATTACCTATATAGGGATGGACCATGACATCGATCCTCTATGTCTGGATGCCCACCGAAAAGATCTATCCAGGAGGACCCATATACCTCACAGACTATGTCCATAAAAAAACAGATACCGAACAAAAAATCCTGGACCTATCACTTATTGATAAAAAGGATCGAATGAAGAAACTTAGACACGAAATAGACACTTTCGACCCAGACATAATAGCATTCAGCTGGAGAAACATACAGCTTTTTTCTCCTAAACAAGACGACCCATCCCTTGAGAACGCCTTCAAATTCCTCTACTCCCAGAACCCCGTGGACAAGATCACAGCCGCCCTCTTCGGAGTCAAATCAATCCTTAGATCAGTTACAAACACACAGGAGATTGTGGGATACATCAACAAAACCAGAGAAAGCTATGACAAAAAAATCATAGTCGGAGGATCCGCCTTCAGCGTCTTCCCAGACCAGATAATAACCAAGCTAAAAGAAGGCATAATCGGCATAACAGGAGAAGGCGAGGATGTCATCCTGAAAATAATCGAAGGAAGAGAAAAAGAAGAACTCCTAGACGAGAGAATAGTCTACAGAAAAGGCAAAGAAATCATAAAAGGCGAGCAGAAAGAATACGTGAAGATGGAGGACTTCACAAAACTCGACTTCGAATACATAAAAGAGACGTTTCCACAGTTTAAAGAATACGAAAACAGCTACATAGGGATACAGACCAAGAGAGGATGCCCCTACGGCTGCATCTTCTGCTCATACCCATTCATAGAGGGCAAAAGGCTAAGATTCAAAAAACCAGACATACTGGCAGAGGAAGTCCTGACACTCCACCAAAACTATGGGATAAAAAAGTTCTGGTTCACAGACTCGAACTTCATCAGCGCAAAAAAGACAATCCCCCACTGCAACGAATTCCTAAGAAGAATAATAGAGGGAGGAGCCGATATCGAATGGGGCGGCTACATAAGAATAGACTTCATAAACCAAGAACTGGCCAAGAACATGGTCGATAGCGGCATAAAGCACTTCGAACTCTCACTCACAAGCGGGTCACAGCGCGTTGCAGACTTCATGCATATGGGATTTAAACTAAAAAACGTCTACAAGGCATGCGAGATGATCAAAGACGCCGGCTACAACAACCAGGAGGTCATAATCAACTACTCCCTCAATGCGCCAACCGAGACCAAAGAATCACTGCAGGAGAGCATAGACACTTATAGAAAGATCTGCGGATACTTCGGAGAAGAAAACGTCAAACCCTACCTCTTCTTCCTAGGGATACAGCCCCATACACGCCTAGAGGAATATGCCATCGAGAATAAGATGATCTCCCCAGACTACAACCCCCTCGCAATAACACCAGGGAATGCGAAGAAGCTAATCTACAACCCTCCCCCGTTCAACAAGCTTATAGCAAGAATATATCTTGGAGTGATGAAAAAACAGGATAGAAGAGAGAACATCGGAAAACACGTTTTATTAGAACTAGAGAAGAAACTGAAAAGACCCTAAAAAAACAGGATCACCCAGGGGACATTAATAATCCACAGGACGCCTCCCCCCTCATCCGAATCGTATATATATGCTAGGAACCGAGATAATAACAGTGAAAATAATGAATCTTAGAATCTCAGAACTATTGAAAGATAATAAGGCTCAGGTCTGCATAGAATTCGTCCTGCTAACAGGTGGTGTGGTGGCCGCGGCCTTGATCTTCTATTCTCTAAGCGGATCAATACAGGCCTTCGCCAGCGTCGTTTCTAACTGGACAGAGGCTGAGCGCGACGCCACCATCGCAAAGATAACAAGGTAAGCTTTTTATTAGCATAAATTGTCTTTACTCTCATGATTGAGCTGATCTTCGTATTAATCGCCCTTTTTGGAGCTACAATCGCAAGCATAACAGACCTAAAAGAAGGCATAATCCCCAACAAACTCTCATTTTCACTCCTTGCCATCGGCATCCTAGGACATCTCACATACAACCTGTACAGCCTATTCCAAGGGACTATGAGCGACCTCTCACTATTCGTCCTCACCATAGAGAACGTGGCAATAATCTTTGTGATAGGCTACATATTCTGGAGGCTGGGAGGATGGAGCGCAGGCGACACAAAGATTTTCATGTTCTTAGCAGCCCTGATCCCCCAATACCCCATTTTCCTTAAAAGATACTTCACCCCAAAATTCTACCCTGAGGCCTTCATTCCAATCCAGATCGGGAGTGCAGCACACAGAATCAATATACTGCCATATCCCTTCGCCATAACCCTGCTGGTAAATACATTCCTAGCAATATTTCCATTTATATTCATCTTTTCAGCATATATCTCCATAACAAAACTTGGCCTGAAGAGATTCTTAGAACCCCTAGATGAAATCAGAGACTATGCCGTAAAGAGCCTCATCTTTATAGGTGCAATTGCGATAATCCAAGCGCTCGGCCTATCAAAGATCCTGATCATACCAATCCTGATAATCCTCTTCTTAATAGAAGAAAAAAAAGCCATCATTGTCTCCGCATTCCTTATCATTTTATACAGTTTATTCGGAGGCACCGACCCTGCCTCAGGCTTCAGATTCATCGCCCTCAACTACATCGTCATTTTCATCCTCCTATTAGTCTTCGATATCTTCCTGAACGCCTTTACGGTCCTAAGAAAAGAAGCCCTACAAAAAGAAGTCAAGATCACTTCCCTGGAGGAGGGAATGGTAGTAGCAGAAAATATCTATAGAGAAAACGACAAGATCGTAAGAGACAGCAGAGGACTGACAGATAAGATAAAAGAAGCTATAGAGAAAAAGGACATGGAAATAATACTGAAAAAACACACATTATTAGTGAACACGAGCGCAGCAGGCATTACCGAATCCGAAATAAAAACCCTCCAAACCCTAGTCGAGAAAGAGGAGATGGAAGACAAAGTAAAGATAAAAAATGCGATGCCGTTTGCCCCAATTATACTCCTGGGCCTAATAATCTCCCTTACAATAGGCGACCTAGCATCCTACATCTCGCTTTTGATCTAAACAAACTATGCGAAAATAAAGCAGGACAATCAGCTTTAATCCCCTCCTCATTTTAAAGTTGTTTATAAAAACGCAGTAAATACCAAAGATTAAACCAAAAAAGGAGCGCAACCAGTCTCGGGGGAAGGCTTATTAACCCCCTGAAATAAGAATTTTACATACAAAAATAATCCTTTCAAGCTGTATATTGCAAGTGAACACCAATGCCAGAAAAAGGTCAGATAACAGTAGAGGCCATCCTAATACTTGGATTATTCATACTCCTATTTGTCGGCATATCCATGCCCACAGCATTCCAGGTATACGATCGAAGCACGGACACATCTGTCATTCTTGAGATGAGAACTAACACAGATGTGATAGTAAGTGCAATCAAGATCGTAAGAGCAGGAGGACCTGGAAGCGTAAGAACGGTTAAGATAAAATCCAACGTTGCAAATTGGGAACTCTCTGCCTATGATACCTCCTATGGTAGTCCTACCCTGACCTACGGGGTGAAATGGTCCAATGCAGAAGATGTACCAAGTGAGTTGATTAACAATGCCGAGAATAACACATGGGGCGGGCTTTCAAAAGCGTCTATGGATGGAATAGCAACAAGTGGCACAACATCCAGGTATACATTCTCAGGTACTGGTCAGGGTAATTGGTATGTCAAAGTCACTAACTCAGCAACAAGCACATCTCCAACACTCGATGTGAGCACTACACTTACCAATGGAGATACGATAGAGATCACATTAACCAACTAACCAAAAAAAAGGTTGTGTCTAATAATGAATGAAAAAGGACAAGTCACCATAGAAGCGATGTTGATAATAGGCATGTTCATGGTTCTTCTGATAACAGTCTCTCTGCCAATCATATTCAGAACTAAGGCTAGCGCCAGGGATGTTTCACTAGTTGCTGACGCCCGGTATGTAACCGACCAGATAGCAAACGCCGCAAACAGCATTGTTCATCCCGATGAAAAGAGAACCATAGATGTATATATCCCCGGCTTCAATTCCCCAGACACATCCATCTCAGTCACCATAGGAACTGACGGGGGTAACCTAACCACAACCGTAGCCTTACCCTCTGGAGATGAAACCATGACCATTGATCTCTACGGTTCAGGATGGACCATGTATAACGGCTCCACAGGCAGCCAATCCAATATTTTTGAGGCGGTAGGGGGAAGATATAATATCGCCTTAAGATGGAAGAACATAACCTACTGGAGACGATGAATTGAAAGGACAAGTATCCCTTGAAGCAGTTCTAGTTGCAGGATTTGCTATCGTAGTGCTGCTTTCCCTTACAAATATCGCCATTGAAAGAAAGGACTTTGCAAGAGATGTGGGTGAGAGCGGCGAGATAAAGATGGTGGGGGAACTATTCGCGACCGCCATTAACAATGTCTACGCCAACTCAAGGGGTTTCCGCATCTATTTAGGACCAGAATATCTAAACTATACCTATCTAGGTAGCAACACGGGGGGAGGCCCCGGTCTAGTCCTGCCAATCCAGATAAACACAACCAGCAGAGTTATTATCCTCCGTAAAAATATGTCCATAACAAGTGCGGATTGGACTACCACTGTACCCATCATACCCGCAAACATCGTTGTTGTCAATGCCATTGGAACATATAATGAAACTACGATCAGAAATGATGGTACCAATGTCATAATCCACGCCGCCGCTGCAAACATGGAAACAGTCACCTGAAGAGCGGATCAAGATGCCATGGCTAACTAAAAAGTCAAAAGAAAGAGGCCAAGTGGCCATCGAGTTCATACTTGTAGTCGGGGCTATGATGGTCATCATAATGTATACCTTCCCCGTTCTCACAAGAAATGCTGAGCTTAACAAAGGCATTGCCGCTGCCAGAGATGGCGCACAGTTTGGAGCGACTATGAGGGGCATGGGATTCACCTCTACTGAGATCAAGAATCCACCAGGGGTTATAAAGATTGACAGGATAGAATACGACATCACCGAAAATCCAGACGGGGTAGATGATGTATCAATATCTATTTATGTCAGAGGGCCGCCAGAATTGAAAACGAGTAGTGTTATGAGTACCATAGAAAACGAGGCACAACGGTTCACAAGTAAAGCAATTTCAGGTGAATACACCACTAGCGTAAGCGCGAGAACTGGAGAGTACTATAGATTTCAACCAATCCAATGTAACTCTGGCACATGGATAGATACGTAAGGTGTGATAAATTTGTCGTTTCTAGAAGACCTGGGCGATTCAACGATAAAGATTCTTCAACAAATCTTATTTCACCTCCTAGGCTTAATGATAAAAATCGCTAAAATTGGAAGAGATTTAAAAGACCGCCTAGAGAAAATTGAAAAAGAAAAAATCTTTCCGACATTTGAGAAGAAGAACATTGAGTTTAAAGACTACATCATACTGAAACTCCAGATCTCAAGCCTTTTGTTCCTCCTCCTCTCTGTTATATACATATTCAATTTTCTTGGTCAAAGAAAATTCTTACTGCTGGCAATAGCACCTGGCCTATACTCTGTCTACTTAATTTTCTATAGTATCAAAGAGCACTTTGAAAAAGACTTTAAGGCGTATAGAGATTTTTTCCTAGCCTATCTGGGCATTGCAGTGATCCTTATCATTATTAAAAAGATCAAGCCAGTTGTAAATTACATATTCCCATATTTCCACCTAATACTGGCCTCACTGATAGGGGTTGTGACCATAAGTGCACTGTTCAAGAAGAGGTACGGTAGGAACTTCACAATTGGGAGGGTTATTGAAGCAGGAAGCCTACTCAAAATCAGGGTCAACTATGATATCTGCGCAAGCATCAAGCCAAGCATACAGTCATTTGAAAACACTGTCAAAGCAAAAGAAGGAGACCTTGTCAAATTGAGGGTTGAGAAAAGCTTTCTAAATCTTCGGGGAAGCATGGCGACAGAGATCATCGGTGTAGTCGATGGATGACTCAGTTCTTAAAACAGATAAATGATGTTTTATGCGTGCTGAAAAAGAGATAAAGGCTGAGTTTAAAAAAAGGGCTCAGACAGATCCTGAGAAGTACTATCCAGTGCAGACCCTCATTGATGAGGGTTTTGTGAGGATGAAGTGCAAGAACTGTGGGAACTATTTCTGGAGCGTTAAAGAACGCGAGGTTTGTGGTGAACCTGACTGCTCGGGCGGCTATACATTCATTGGGGACTCGCCTGCAAAGGAGAAGATGGACTTCATTGAGACCTGGCAGAAGTTCTCCAAACTCTTCAAGGGCTTTGGATACACTCCCATACCCCGATATCCTGTTGTGGCGAGGTGGCGTGATGACACAGACTTTGTTCAGGCCTCAATATATGACTTCCAGCCCTACTGTGTCTCAGGTGAGATAGATCCTCCTGCCAACCCCTTGGTGGTGCCTCAGTTCTGTTTGCGGTTTAACGATACTGATAATGTCGGCATAACTGGAAGGCATTACACTGGGTTTGTGATGATCGGGCAGCATGCCTTCATGCCTCCTGAAAGATATGATACTGTGGAATACCTTCGGCACATCTATCTCTGGCTTACAGAGGGGATGAAACTTCCAAAAGATGAGATCCAGTTTCATGAGGACGCGTGGGCTGGCGGAGGGAATATGGGCCCGTCCATGGAGTACTTTTCTCGCGGCCTTGAGATAGGAAACCAGGTCTATATGCAGTATGACATTACTTCAGGGAACCCGAAGGACCTTGATATTAAAGTGCTTGACATGGGTATGGGCCAAGAGCGTCCGGCATGGTTTACTCATGGCAGTGAGACCAGCTATGAGGCAAATTTCGGTCCGGTTGTGAAAAAACTTTACAGTGCAACCGGGATAATGCCTGATAAAGATATAATTAAGAGGTTTCTTCCTTATTCTGGTCTTCTTAATATGGATGAGGCAGAAAACATCGACCGTGTTTGGGCCAAAATCTCAGAGTCTATTAATGTTGATGTTGAGGATCTGAAGTCTCAGATCGTGCCGCTTTCCGGCGTCTATTCAATAGGTGACCATACACGTTCTCTGCTCTTGGCACTCTCTGACGGGGCTCTCCCATCCAATGTGGGTGGCGGCTATAATCTCCGGGTTCTTATACGAAGGGCTTTGGACTTTGTCTATCGATATGGATGGGATATAAAACTGGCAGAGGTCTGCGCGTGGCATGCTCAATATCTAAAGCCTCAGTATCCTGAGCTTGTAGAACATTTGGATGAAGTTACAGAGATCCTGGATATAGAGAGGGGGAAGTATAGAGATAGCAAAACAAAGTCGAGAAGGATTGTAGAAAGGCTTCGTGGAAAGGAGGTCTCCTCTGAAAAGCTTGTTGAGCTCTATGATTCCGATGGGATAAGCCCTGAGATGCTAAAAGAAGAAGGATTGGATGCCGAAATTCCGTCTGATTTCTATAAGAAGGTCTCTGAGAGGCATGAAAAGCTTGAGCACGCGGCTCAGACAAAGAAAGCTAAAGAGTTTGATCTTAATGGCGTTCCGAAAACAGAGATCATGTATTATGATGACTATGCTCTTCTAGAGTTTAGTGCCAAGGTTTTAAAGATCTTAGAAGGTAGGTATGTGGTTCTTGATAAAACCGCGTTTTATCCTACAAGTGGTGGTCAGCTCTCTGATTTTGGGTTGTTGGGTGGTAGGAAAGTCGTGGATGTCTTTAAACAAGGAAATGTCATAATCCACGACGTTTTAAAGCCAGACTTTAAAGAGGGGGATGTTGTAAATGGCAAAATCGATTTCGACAGGAGATTGCAACTAACACAGCACCATACGGCCACACATATAATCAATGGTGTCTCTCGGAAGCTTTTGGGTGGGCATATCTGGCAGGCCGGTGCTGAGAAGACATTGACAAAGTCTAGGCTTGATATAACGCACTATGCGTCTCTTAGCCCTGAAAAGCTTAGGGAGATTGAGGATCGTGCGAATAGTGTTATTAGAAAAAATCTGGATGTGTCAAGCAACATCTTGAAAAGAGATGATGCGGAGGCAAAATATGGTTTCAGACTCTATCAGGGTGGCGCTGTTCCAGGGAAAGAATTGCGTGTTGTAAAGATCGCGGGGCTGGATGTGGAAGCCTGTGGAGGGACTCATGTACATTCTACAGGAGAAGTGGGTTTTGTAAAGTTTCTTGGCTCTACAAAGATCCAGGATGGCGTTGTGAGACTGGAATATGTGGCTGGAGAAGCAGCAAGGGGCTATATTTTTGAAAACGTCCTCAAAGTCTCAGAGGAGATAACGGGTCATTTGATGGGTCTTCAGGGTTTATCTCTTGAAAATTGGCTAAAAGATCGTCTAGCTAAAATTAGGTCTTTAGAGGAAATTTTCTCAGATAAAGAGAAGCTATTAAAAATAATGGGTGAAGGTGATCGGTTTAAAGACGTTCTAACGGATATCGGCTCTATGGATGCTGAACTTTTAGAAAGTTCAAAGATCTTCTCGGTCCCTCGGGATCAGATTGAGAGTACTTTTAAAAGATTCGTTGATGAGATTTCAGAACGTCTAGAGAAGATCTCCAAACTATCAATAGAATTAGAAACATCACCACAATCTGCTGAGTCATACTTCCTAAAGATTAAAAAAGAGGACTTTCCAGAGATAAGCAAAAGCGTCTTCGATGCGTGGAAAAATACGGGGAAAAAATTAGAGGAACTAACGGCAAGTGTTGATAAAGTCAAGTCACAAGAAAAAAAGAAAATTGAAAAGATAGGGGGACATGAAGTACTGGTCTACAGGGTCAAAACTAAAGCAGCAAGCACAGTGAATATAGCTAATGAACTCCAAGCAAAAGACAGGATTGTAGTTGTTTTTGGAATTGATGAAAATATCTCAATAGTAGGTAAATGTGATGATGAGATAGATATAGACATGGGCGAGCTAGTAAGTGAGGCTTCCAAAAAGCTTGGAGGAAGTGGAGGAGGAAGTGAGCCTAACTTTGCACAAGGTGGTGGTAGGGAAAAGGACAAATTATCCGAAGCTGAGGACCTTATTAAAAGATTATTAAAGGAAAAATTGACTAATGGTAAGTAGTAATTATTAAATTTCTTGAATTATTTGATTTATGGGATTGTCATGGATTTTAAGAAGATTGAGAATAAGTGGCAGAAGAAATGGGAAGAGTCAAAGATATTCAAGGTTGATGAAGACCCACAGAAAAAGAAGTACTATGTCCTTGAGATGTTCCCCTATCCCTCAGGCGCAGGTCTTCATATGGGACACACATTCAACTACACTATAGGCGACGTCTATGCGCGGTATAAGAGAATGAGAGGATATAATGTCTTGTATCCCATGGGATATGACAGCTTCGGCCTTCCTGCCGAAAACGCCGCAATAAAAGCGAACGTACAGCCCAAGAAATATACCGACAAGGCCATTGGTAATTTTATCAAGCAACAGAAGGCGCTGGGTCTAAGCTATGACTGGGACCGCATAGTATCCACCTGCCAACCAGAGTACTACAGATGGAACCAATACTTCTTCCTAAAGTTCATGGAGAAAGGCCTTGTTTCCAGGAAAAAGGCATCTGTAAACTGGTGTCCCGCGTGCAACAGCGTTTTGGCAAACGAGCAGGTTCATGATGGCCGATGCTGGAGGCATAAGGAGACTGAGGTTGAACAGAAAGATCTGGAACAATGGTTCCTTCGGACAACAGCATATGCAGAGGAGCTGCTTGAGGATGTGGACGACCTCAAATGGCCTGAGAGGATAAAGCTGATGCAGAAGAACTGGATCGGGAGAAGCGAGGGCGTGACACTGAGGTTTGAGGTTGTTAACGAGAAAGGGGACAAGATTGACAATATAGAGACCTTCACAACAAGAGTTGACACAGTTTACGGCATAACATACCTTGTCCTCGCTGCAGAGCACCCAAAGGTTACAGAGTACGTCAAGGGGACAAAGCTTGAGAAGAGGGTTTTGGATTTCATCAAGAAGGTGAAGAAGCAGAGCATCATAGAGAGGACAGCAGAGGGAAAGGAGAAAAACGGAGTCTTCTTGGGAAAGTACTTTATCAATCCCTTCACAGGGGAAAAGTGCCCCCTCTGGGTTGCTGATTACGCGCTTTACGATTACGGAACAGGGGCTGTGATGGCAGTTCCAGCACACGACCAGAGAGACTTCGAGTTTGCCAAGAAATATGGCCTCCCGATGAGGATAGTTATCTCCCCTTCTAACTATGAGCTGAATATGGAACGGATGGGCCGCGCCTATGTCAGCGACGGTGTGATGGCCAACTCTGGTGATTTTGATGATTTAAATAACAGGGAGGCGATGGAAGGGATAGCTGACCTTGCGGAAGAGAAGGGGTGGGGTAGGAGAAGCGTGAACTTTAAGCTGAAAGACTGGCTGATCTCAAGACAGAGATATTGGGGCACCCCAATTCCTGTAATTCATTGTGATGGGTGCGGCGTGGTTCCTGTTCCTGAAAAGGATCTTCCAGTGTTGCTTCCAGGGGAAGTGAGGTTTGGAGAAGGAAATCCGCTGGAGACAAATAGGGATTTTGTCAACACGACATGTCCAAATTGCAAAGGCTCTGCTAGAAGAGAGACTGATACAATGGATACCTTCTTTGATAGCAGCTGGTATTTCCTTAGATACTGCGACAGTAAAAATGACCAAAAACCGTTTGATATGAAGAATGCGAAGTACTGGATGCCAGTGGATCAGTATATCGGTGGGGCTGAGCACGCTACCATGCACCTTATCTACGCGCGGTTCTTCACGAAAGCTCTAAGAGACTTGGGGTTCCTAGATTTCGATGAGCCATTTAGTAGGCTGTTCAACCAGGGCATGATACATGGAGAGGACGGCCATGTGATGTCAAAATCAAGAGGAAATATAGTTGTTCCAGAGGGTGTATTCAAGAGATACGGTATTGACACCACCAGATTCTTCCTGGTATCAGTTGCATCACCTGATAAGGATATGACGTGGAACAGCGAGGCTATTGAGGGAAGCTCAAGATTTGTCTGGAAAGTTTTGACGTACTTTGACACTGTCAAAATCGGAGAGTCAAGCAGGAGAGTGGAGAGTAAGCTTCATAAGACTATAAAGGAAGTCACCGATGACATAGAACACTTCAGGTATAACTTTGCACTGATAAAACTTAGAGGTTTATTTGGTACATTTGAAGAAGAGGCTGGTAGTGACACTCTTGGAGTCTTCTTAAAGCTACTGCATCCCTTCTGCCCACACATAACAGAGGAACTCTGGGAGAGGATTGGTAATAAAGGATTTATTTCCATACAAAAATGGCCAGAATACGACGAGGATAAGATAGATGTAAAGCTTGAGATGCATGATGAATTTGTGAATCAGACTGTCCAAGACATTCGTAGTATTCAACAGCTCGTAAAAAACAAGCCAAACACCATCACACTCTACATTGCTCCGGCTTGGAAGTATCGTGTATACGCCACCGCGTTGGAGAAGCCAGAGAACCTTATAGCAGAGGTTATGAAAGATGAGGACGTTAGAAAAGCTGGGAAAGCTGCTGCAAAGTACGCTCAGTCTCTTTTAAAGAGGCATGACCTCAAGCTGGTTCTTGAACAAAAAGACGGGCTCTTGGCGTTAAACAATGCAAAGGATGTCCTTTCCCAGGAGTTTGGCTGCAGTATCAATGTTGCTAAAGCCGAGGAGAGTAATGATGATAAGGCCTCTCGAGCTGAGCCGGGTAAACCTGGGATAAAGATCGAATAGTGCATAAAAGCCATATACAGACAGTTTAGATGGATCTGATTATTGATCTCCCACTGTTCAATTTTTCTTAAATAAAAATCTATATTGAACAGAGTTGATTTTTAATAGTGGTGGGATGAGACAGAAAGATACTTGTTTTTATTACCTTCTTCTTTTTGTACATCTCGCCACCACCCCCCCCACTCTGTTTGGATAGGTTTTAAATAACACTAATTATATTAAATCCACTATGAAGGGGATTAGAAAGAAACCTCAAACTAATCTTGATATGGTTTTCTCTAAATTGATAAGTGAGAATACGGATTTACAATATGTTGTTAAGACGGCTGGAATAGATACAAAATCTGGTGAATTTGTCTCTGATTGCTTAAAAGAGATGTTTGAAGCCATTATTGATCCTAATCAAATTGAATGTAATAGAGTCATACACAAATTAATGAAAGCGGCTGAAAAAAGATCTCCTGTTGAATTTAAAGAACAGGAAGCAAAACATACTTCAGAGTTTTTCAAAAGATTAAAACCGGCTCTTGACGTTTCAATTATGATTGATAAAACTGAGAATATTCTAAATGAGAGAGAAAAATTATTACAATATCAACAGTTGTGCTTAACGGTATTCGAAGCGAATTATATCCCCCAAATCAACTTGCTTTCATACTACTTAGTTTTAGGCAGCATTGAGAAATCTGAAGATGAGAATAATAATCAATTCCAAGATTTGGAATACATAGATAAGGTTGTTCCAACCGGTCAGAAACTAGCTAAGTTGAAAAAATACTTTAAAAATGAAGGAGTAAATTACAAGAAATATATCTTATTTAAGGCTAATGATATCAGAAAATCAATCACTCATAATAATTATGAGATAACTGAGGATAATAAATTCGAAATAAAGGATGGCAAAACTTTCGATTTAAATGCCTTAAAAGATGAATTTGAAAAAACATATTACGCCAGCATTTACCTAAATTTAGCAATATCGTATTACCCTATAAAAGATTCATTGAAGCAGTTAATCCCTACTTTGAAGAACTGGGGTTTTGATTCGACATAGCGTTTGTGTTAAAACCCTAGCAAATACTGATCAACCTTCTTTTTCAAGTCCTCTTTATCGAAGTTTATAGTTTATGATAATATACAACCTACTCCTTATACTCAGCGGTCAATACGTTCCTTATCTCCTCTGCCTTCTTCCTGCCTATTCCCTGGACCTTTTCAAGCTTTTCAGGAGTGGCTTTAAACACACCTTGAACACTTTTGAACTCTCTTAAAAGTCTTTTTGCAAGGGTAATGTTCACGTTGGGCAGACCCACGATTAGATATTCCTGCTGCTCTTTCAGGGTCAACACCTTTTTTTCACCCCGGATCTGGACCTCGCCCCTTCGCTCCTCCCTTTCACGCTTTAGAATGACGTTTATAAAGCTCGCTGTCTCCTTCTCATCTTGCGAAAACAATATCGGCATCCCAAAGTCTACCGCGACACTTGCAAGGGCGCCTCTTATAGCGTTTGGGTGGATGCCCCTCTTTGAGTAAAGCCCCTCGCCCTCCAATATCATTATGGGTCTCTGATAGCTCTGTTTTAACCTTACAGCCTGCTCCATAAGACGCTTGTCAACAATGGATTGTAGGAAGTCCTCGGTTGTCTTTCTCTCAATCACAACCCTGTCGCTTAACACATAGTCCCCCACATCCAACATCCTAGGCTTTGATATTATCCCGAATTCCAAGAGCTCCCGGGCCACTGTGGAGGCAAGCTCTCTTGAGTCAACGTATATCTCATACTTTTTCTCAAAATAATCCAAATCCTTCTGTTCAACCGCTATCTTTGGCTTGTAATGCTTATTCTTCAGCCTTTCCAGTATATCTCGCATCCGCTTTTCTTTATGAAAACTGCTCCAGTAGAATCCCTCATCCTTTGTATTTTTGGTCATCAAAACAATGACTCGGCCCATCCGGTCTCTTCCGGTTCTGCCTCTCCTCTGTATGGTCCTTATCTCGCTGGGTATGGGCTCATAGAATATCACAAGATCGACCTTGGGGATATCAAGTCCCTCCTCTGCTACCGATGTCGCGACAAGGATGTTGTACTCGCCTTCCCTAAACTTCTGGAGTATGTCTAACTGCGCTTTTTGTGAAAGACCACTGTCTCCTTCCTTGTTTGCCTGTCCCACAAATCGTATTGGCCTTGCACCTTCAAGTCCCTCCAATGTCTCCACGATCTTCCGGGCAGAGTCCCGGTATTGGGTGAAGATCATGCTCTTGCCCTTCTCCTTCTTTATTATCTCCACAAGGACATCAAGCTTGGGATGGTGCATCTTAGAAGAGAGCTCTCTGCTCATCTTTATGGCCCTCTTGAAATCCCAGTCCTTTACCAGGTTCTTGACTGCCCTTGTCGATCCAGACGTCTTTGCCTGATTCTCCATCCTATCAAAATATCTAACAAGCGTTTCTAATCCCTGTGTTTCAAGAAGCTCCAGCGCATGAACAACGTTTATACAAGCTGCTACCAAAGAAAGTCCCTTTAGCAGATCAGGGTCTCCAGTATTTGTGGATAGATCTGATTGGAGTCTTCCACGAAGCATCAGAAGATCCTTCTTGCTTATCTCAACTCTCGATGACCTTGCAAACCTCATCTTCTTTAGGGTGGTAAGCCTGTCCTTTAGAGCATTCTCTAAAAGTTTTTTAATCCTCATAAAAGGCTCAGGCAATGTGACCTTCTTCCAGTGTAAATCAATCCCCTTCACATAGCCCCTTACGTCAGGGTCCCGCTCACTTCTTACCTCAATATTATTAATGAATAGGTTTTCACAGATCTCAGCTATCTTCTCTTCGTCAGACCCGGGAGAGGCGGTCAACGCCAGGATCAGCGGAAATTTTGCTTGTCTCAGGTAATTCTTGGCTATGAAAGCATATGGATAGTCACCCACCGCCCGGTGCGCCTCGTCAAAGATGATGAGGGAGACGTCCTCAAGAGAATATTTTGCTGAGATTATGTCGTTCTCAATGACCTGAGGAGTTGCACAGACCACCTTTGAATTTGCCCATATCTCAGTCCTTTTATCAGGAGGGGTATGGCCTGTGAAAACATTTATCCCTGTTTCATCTGTGACCATGAATCGTTTGAAGCTTTCTGCGTGCTGGTTTACAAGTGGCCGCGTGGTTGAGATCATCAAAATCCTGCTTTCAGGAAACGTTTGGAGCCTATGAGCTGCCAATAAGACTGCTATAACAGTTTTGCCAAGGGCTGTCGGTGCAACAACTAATGTGTTTGATTTTGCAGCATTTCCAACAATAACCTCTTGGTACAAGCGAGATTCAACAGTATCCTTCTTGATCAAGGGATGCTCTACAAACATAACTTCTAATCTCTCAGATGGTTATTTAAAATTATATACATGTGAAACTTTGATAATGAAAAACGTTACATAGAAGATGCATTGGAAAACAACTCTTTCTGCCTTGTTCACTTGCCGGGGTAGCCTAGGGGCGAGGCGGCAGACTGCAGATCTGCTATACATGAGTTCAACTCTCATCCCCGGCTCCATTTCTTTTCACAAGTTTTTGGTATAGTCTCTGCTTTCTAACCGAATTATCTGCCTAATTCTTTTGAGAGTATAAATTCTTTCAATTCCTCTGTTATCCTCTCAAAGATCCTCTCTCCTTTGTCCTTGGTAGCCTTTGTTGGCGATCCAAAGACCCCACTTTTCGTCTTCTTCAAACCCCCTTTTATAGCAAACCGTTCTGTAACTATCTCCTCATCAACTGCTTTTTCCATCTTCACCTTTCCGGGTTTAAGGTAAAGCATTAGGGATGTTTCTGCTTCACACGCGTGGAATGGCGGGGTTTCAAGGATGTCGGAAATATCTATCTTTGTGAAGTCCAAGAGATAGGAGTCAAGAGCACCAATATTTCTGGCTGCTTCTTTTATCGCTGAGGTCTGTGAATTACTCATATGTCCTGAGATTATGTAAACAACTTTAAAGCCGTTTTCCTTTATGCTGGACAAGATGTCACCGATATAAGTCCGTAGAGTATCATAGTTTACCATGGTGGTGCCGGTATATGATCTGGTGGTGTTTGAAACTCCATACCATATTGGTGGAGCCACAACTACCCCCGTATCCTCGCTCAGCTTATGTGCAATGCCTAAAGCGATGTCCCCATCTGTTGACAATGGCAGGTGATATCCATGCTCTTCAACAGAGCCGATGGGCAATATTATGTCCTTTCTCCCCAATAGATACTCTTTGACCTCTTTCCATGTCAGATCGTTTAGCTTCAAAGGCGACTTCATAGTATCTCACATCCACATTAGACTCATGCTTTACCGGTTTTATATTATCCTCTTTGTTAAATAAAAGTTATGGGAGGATTTACAAAAATTCTGTACCTATTGCACACCTATGAAGACATAATCATTGACGCTGTAGAGGAAAAAGAAGCATATAAGCATCCTAAAAAGGATTATACGATAAAACTCACCCTGCCAGCGACGTGGTAGAGGTTGTTTGTAGTTAAAAGAGATATTTGCCTTTTTCCGTCAGCTCTAGTATCTTGTATCTCCCTTTCTTTTTGTCTATTAGATATCCCTCCCCTTTTAATATCTCTATCCTCTTTCTTGTGGTTTGTTTTGTAATGCCACATTCCAGCCCCACATCGCTATATGCTGGTTTCCTTCCCGCTTTTCCTTCCTTATAAACATATTTTAGTATTTCATAGATGTCTTCATCCAACTCCAATGAATGACGTGGCTTGACTGGGTTGGTTTCATTTTCAAGCAGCCCCATCTCCCGTTTACCAAGTGTATTAGCATCAAGGACGATTAATAAGACCCATCTTTTCAGATAGAAAAGTTCAGTTAGATTTTGAATAAAACGGAGTGTGTTTTCAAATCCATTTGTTACTATAAGATAATCAAGCCTGTCCAAGAAAACAACAGTATTCCCCGGGGGTAATTTTTCAATCAAGAACTTGATCTCTTCTAAATCCGGGGCTATGATCTTTTCACCGGCCTTTTCGGCGATCCAAAAAACTTCCGTTTCTTCTCCAAACACTTCTTTGATATCTTCACTTCGGCGGCGAGACAGTATTGTGCCTGAAAATCCACATTTGATAAGATCAAGATAAACATCCCGGGATACAGTGGGTTTTGCCTCTTTAACTAAGTAGCTGTTTCCTTTTTCAATCCTGAACTTCATCAACTGCCATTTCATAGATTCCTCAGCCTTCTTGCGCTCGGTGATGTCAGTGAGTATTCCAAGGATTGCGGTCTCTCCCTCGGATTGTATCAGTCTTGTTGTCTGTATAACATCGATTTTTCTACCGTCTTTGGTGACAAGTGTATATTCATATGGCTTGACCTCTTCACCCTTCATATGCCTTTGGAACTCTCTCATAATTAACTCTCTATGCTCTGGAACTATCAAGGCCATGAAGTCAAAATCAGGAGAGTAAAACTCTTCTCTTGTATATCCCATCGTCTCCTCGCATTTCTCATTAGCAAATATCACCCTGCCTTTCTTGTTGATAAAAATCATGTTAGGAGACTTTTCTGCAAGCCCTCTGAATTTCTCCTCAGATTCACGCAATGCCTGCTCCGCCTGCTTGCGCTCGGTGATGTCTCTAATAAAATAAACCAAACCTTGTGTCTTGCCCTCTATTTGCAACGGAGACCCAGAAACTTCAACCCAAAGCCTAGTCCCATGTTTGTCTAAAACCTCAATTTGATAAGGATCTAGTTCTAGACCTTTCTGTCTCCTCTCAAAATTTTCTTTGGCTATCCCTTGGTATTCAGGAAGAACAGATGGGGTATATGGTTTACCTATTAGATCTCCAAATCTTTCAATACATTTGGTATTGGCAAACATGACTTTCCCATCTAAATCTAATACAAAAACAAAATCTTCACTGGCCTCTATTACAGACCTATATAACTCTTCTAAAGAATCTCGAGGGCTTACCCCCATCTACATCACCCTGCTTAGCTTGATTTATTTAACCGCTTTTATTTATTATTAACTTACCGATGAAGTATTGAAATGCTAAAATTTTTTGTTTAATCATCAAAAAATATTAAGATTTATCATCCAAAAGAAAAATGTGGGGGTACTGGGACTTGAACCCAGGTCCACGGGTTTCTCTCGTGCTCAACACGAGTACGTCTGGAGCCCGTAATGATAGCCGCTACACTATACCCCCGCAGGAGCAGGATAAAATTAAGCTAATATAACTACGTTCTACACAGATATTTTTAACTTGATTATTATCCTTAACTTATGGTTATTTATAATGGGTATTACACCATATGTTCTATGAGGTATTATATAGGAAGTTTAAAACAAAACTCTGGCAACGAAGCCAAAAATCCTATGCTTCAACACTTCCGCATCTAGCACTACTTAATCTTGACATTGAAAACAAAAAATATAAAGTTATCTGGGAATTCGGCGATAAGATAGGAAAGTGGACAGTGTCTTTTAAAGAAATAGAATAGGATCTAACCTGGGAGATAAATAAGGTCTTGGACTGCTTAGAGCTAGTAGAAACTTACTCATATTAATTAATTATAAATAGGGGTTTTAAAAACACAATCCCAAAAGGAAAAAGAGAAGGAGGTGAGAGAAGTATGGGAAGATCTTTAGGTGCCTGGGCCTTTCTTGTAGGAATAATTGTTGCTATAACGATAGGCGCTGGAGTTAGCCAAGCTACTACAACAACAGTGGGAGTACTTGCCTTTCTGGGCATATTAGTAGGTCTGCTTAACGTGACAGACGAAGAAACAATGCCATTCCTGATGGCAGGAACAGTTCTAGTAATCGTGGCTGGAATGGGTGGAAGTACAATAAAAGCCACCCTAGGAGTCGGTAATATACTTTCGGGAATACTGGATGCCATTATGATACTCTTCGTTCCTGCCACCATAGTAGTAGCATTAAAATCAGTCTTCAAAATGGCCAAAGACTGAAACCCTTATTTTTTTTATAAAAAAAGGAGTGAGTGAGACCATA
>SDBV01002797.1_pt1 | contig 26001 bp, 19 predicted proteins | sample 2277081 | NCBI WGS metagenome assembly SDBV01 (sample SAMN10402039, study PRJNA504765) | marine sediment metagenome | isolation source: marine sediment core GS10_PC15, 223 cmbsf | place: Arctic Ocean: Southern Knipovich Ridge | collected 2010 | reverse complement strand
GTCGAAGGCCAAGGACAAGGGGCATCTCGAAGGATTCTGAGCGGAGAGCCCGGTACTGCCGAACGCAGCCGATAGTCGATGGCCAAGCCCGGGATCCACTCGAAATGGCCACGGGGTAAGGAAACCGACCAGTTCTTCGGGAAAGCGGACGAGACGGCGGAGCCGGGCCGTGACTGAGCGTCGACGTCGTTGGCGAGGCGAAAGGGTCAACTCGACAGCACGTCATAGCAGATCAGGCGGAGATCGTCCCTCGACAGCGTTGCCGTCCGCCCCGCCGTCTGACCCTCGGCAGGGAGCTCGCCGTAGCGGTCCTTCATTTCCTGCAAGGATGCCAGGAACCGTCCCACGTCGGGGTTCCTTTGGAAGTCCCCGTACACGTTCCGCAGCTCGCGCAGCTGGCCAGGAAGCATCGGCTCTCCGAGGAACGTGATGATCCCAATGGCCTGGGCGCGGTCGACGTCCGGATGGTTCAGATAGCCCTGGACGGCCGTAGAGATGGTCTGTTGGACGGGATCGACACTCCGCGGCGCGGCTTCCAGAGCCTGCTTCGCCCTGAATGATCTCAGTATGTCCTCGATGACGGCGTCCTGCAGCTTGAACACCTCGTAGTCGGAGACCACGCGTGGCGTATCCCGCTCGCACGCGATGAGATTGGCGATGACGTAGCGGTTGTCAATGACGGTCTTCTCCTTGAGGTCGTAGTACTTCCAGAAGTGGTGCTTCCCCGAGCCCGCCGGGTCTTTCGCCTGGAAGTAGAAGAAGATGCCCTTCGCCGGTTCCTTCACGAGGCCGGAATGGATGCCGTCGGGCAAAGACTCCAACATCTCACGCCCGCCAGCTCCCAGGAGCGCGAGAAGCTGCTGCTGCAGGAACTCGCTGCTTGCGAGCTCTGCGAACTGTTCCTCTTCCTCGACCACCGAGTCGTCCTCCTCGCGGATCCGGCGCAGCGTGTTGAAATTGCGAGGATGTGCCGTCTCTCCGAGGACGCTCGTGTCGTGGAAGCCTGCCTGGTCGATGGCGGTGATCTTGCGATTCAGGCTCTCGACGAGCTTCAGCAGGCGTTCGAGACCCTCCTCGGGGAACACGTTGTAGATCCACAGCGTGTCGAACTTCGTCCCGATCCTGTCGATCCGCCCGGCGCGCTGGACCATCCTGGTGGGATTCCAGTGAAGGTCGAAATTCACGAGGATACCGCAGTCCTGCAGGTTCTGTCCTTCGGACAACACGTCGGTCGAGATCAGGATGTCGATCTCTTTGTCGGTGCCCTTCAGGTCGGGCTTGCCGTTCGATACCGGCGCGAACGCTTGGATGATCCGCGTCCGGTCCTTCGTGTCGGCACCGCTGTCCATCCTCCTGATGTGCGGATTCCCGGCTCGCCTCCGAAACTCGACACCGTGGTCCCCCGTGAGCTCGCGGTAGACGTACCGGGCCGTGTCCTTGTAATAGGAGAAGACAAGCACCTTCTTGCCCTTGAGGTCTTTGGACAGGAGCTTCTTCAGGCGCTGGAGCTTCGCATCGTCGTCGGGTCCGATGGGTTCGATCTCATGCCATACCGTCGTGAGAGCGTCGATGTCGTGCTGCACTGCATCGTGGAGCTTTCGTAAATTGTACTGCGACGGCTCGACGAGCTCCATGCCCTGGAGCACGCGCTGGGCGTCCTCGCTTGCGTCCATCTCGTCGGCGCGGGAGCCAGGCGTGAGCTCGTCTTCCTCATCCTCGCGTTCCAGGTAGCGCAGCGCGTCGTGGAAGTGTTTGCTCTTGAGCACCTTCTTGTCCACGAGGTAGGAGTTGAATGTCTTGTGGAACTCCAGCGCGCGGCGGACGCTGATGCGGAACGCCGCGATGCTCGACTCGAAGCGCTTGAGATAGCGGCTCTTGAAGATGCCGACGAGCGCCTTCTGGCGGCCGAACTCGAAGTCGTCAACCTCGGCGCCCTCGACCTTGTAGGCTTCAAGGTTGTACGGCGCGAGCTTCAGACTCTCGATTCCCGAGACTACTTTGTCGTAGATGCCCTCGTAGGTGCCCTCCAGGTCGTACCGGACCGTGCGCAGCCGGCGCGCCGGAAACGCGATCTTCTCACCCTTGATCGTCGCCTCGGGGTACGCCTTCCTGATGAATGGTCGCGTTCGGCGTATCACGACCTCTTCGAGCAGGTTGAAGAGCGCTATCATGCTCCCGCCGGCCCGGGACTCGCGCCGCGCGCGGAGGAAGTAGCGGTACACGTCCCCGATCCCGCAGGCGGTAAAGTAGCTCTTGTCCCCCTGCGTGACGAAGCTCAGCTGGTTGTAGAGGTCGAGGAGATCGTTGTTGATCGGCGTCGCCGTGAGCAGGATGACCTTCTTCCGCATCCCGTCCCTGCCCTTGCCGCCGTTGAGCTTCACCACGTCGGCCAGGGCGTCGTATCGATGGGCGGTCCGGTTCCGGAAGTTGTGGGATTCGTCCACCAGGATCACGTCAGCGTCGCCGTACTCGGTGGGGTCGAACTCCTGTCGTCCCATCGCCTCCTGCGAGACGATCTGCGCTGAGATCGACGCCTCGCCGAGCTCGCGCTCCCACATGACCCTGAGGCTCGCCGGGCAGATGACGAGCGCCTTCTGGCGCATGTGGTAGGCGTAGTCCTCCAGGAGCTTCTTGCCGATCCAGGTCTTCCCCAGGCCGACAGAGTCGGCGATCATGACGCCCGAGTAGCGGGCGAGGATCTTCCGCGCCTTCTTGACGGCGTTTTCCTGGAACTCGGCAAGCTCCACGGCCGAGCGCGTTGCGGTCTCGGTAACCTCACCCAGGTCGTCCTTGAAGTACTCGTAGAGCGCCTTCATGTAGACTTGGTAGGGTGTGTACTCCTCCGCGCCGAACTTCGAGGCGTCGAGGAGCTCGATGAGCTCCGCCTTGAAGTCGCGCGAGTCGCCCCACTGGCGCTGGAACCACTCTTCGAGCTCGATGATGGCCCGCGCGCCGACCTCGCTCTTGATGAGCTGGCGGTTGCCGGGCTTGATCCGGTCGCTCGGACGCTCGTCGGAGAGCCACTTCACGGCCTCCTGCGCCTCGGGGTCGTCGACCTCGGTCGGGTCGAGGAGAACCTTGTGGGCGAGGTTGAGCTCGCGGTTCGAGGTGAGCCCGGGACCGGTCAGGTTGCTGGAGCCGGCGATCGCGAGGACGGGCCGGAAGCGGTCAAAGAGGAGCTGCTGGCCCGGGCGGTCGGAGTAGAAAAGGTAGCATTTAGCGTGGAGGAAGCCCTTGTCGTGGAGCCGGACGAGGACGTTCTCGCGGCGGAGGTAGCGGATGAGGTCTTCGACGAGCCGCAGCGTCTCCTCGTCAAAGGGTGCGTTCTCAAGGTCGGCGCGCATGTCCGCGAGCGTGGCCGCGGTGTCGGGCCGGAGGCCGACGTGCTCACCGGTTCTGGGTTCGGCGCCGAGGAGGAGCCTGAAGCTGCCGAGCTCCTTGAGACCTTCGCGGAGGTGTCGGAACCCATCGACCGTGAAGTAGGCCGTCGCCACGTCGAGCGACTGGCCCTTGTGCCCGGCCAGGATGCCGCTCAGGACGTCGGCCAGGCGGTGCTTCTGGTTGTCGATGACGTAGGGGATTCTCAACTGCTTCCCTCCGGACTGCTCTTCTTCAGATACCGTGCCGCTGAGTTCATTGCCATCTCTTCGAAGCTGAAGGCATAGGGGCGCGGAAGCTCACCATCCCGGCCTTCATCGGGGTCGGAGTACGGCTCGTACGGCTCAAGCTCACGGCCCGTAAACAGAATCGGGTGTATATGGTCCGACACCAGCCCCCGAAAGCGGTCCTTCTCTTCATCGGAGAAATCCATTGCCGTCTTGCTGAAGATCAGATGCGGATCAAGACGAGCCGCCAATAGCTCCTGCCTGAAGAACCGGAGGTTGTCGATGTCATCGTCATCGATTTCTCCGTTTGACTTGCACTCCCCGAGCAAGACCTGAGTGCGGCCGTCCATGCCTTGGTCGACTACGATGAGGTCCGACTCGCATTCCCTCTCTTTGCACTTGAGCTTCGTGCTTGTCGCGTACATGAAGTTCTCGTGGTCCATGGCTCGCCGCAGCAGCTGTAGCAGCGTGAGCACTACTGGAATAGCCCCTTCTTGTCGGTCTTCCCTGGCGAACAGACCGCTGAGCCGGAACTGCCAGCTTCCCTTGCTCCGAAGACCTGGACCAAGAGGGAAGACGTGCCCACAGTACTCGCAACGGATCTCGTCACCGAGGGCATCCGCCGCAAGCCAGAAACGCAGTTCGCAGTTGTGGCACAGTGGTCTCAGGCCGGTCCTAAAGACTCGGTTCCGCACAAGGTAGTCGAATACCTGGTACTTGTCCAACTTGGCCGTGTCCCTCGGTTCTATGTGCAAGTGTTCGTGCCTTGCGAACGAAGGAGGCTTGCCCTTTTCGCGATCGAGTATGATCTGTACGGCGTGGTTGCGGCCTATGCCCTTTCTTGCGTCGCCGTTCGCTATCAGTTTCCGCACCCCCCGGATCTTGAAGACACGGCACCCTTCGAGGCCGCCCATCTGGGCAATGACGCGCCCCGCGATCCGTCCAGCCTCGCTCGGCGACGAGTCGATCCCTGCGTGTCGCAGTAGCTGCGTTACGACTTCTCCCGTCTTCATCGGGTAGAGGTGCGTCACTTTGCTGGAGAGTTGTGAAATAGCCGAGATGCTGGTCCGTTGGACCCGGCAACTCATATGTCCGACCGTACAGTGTCGGCTGTACCACTGGTTCAGCTCGGGGACATCCGGTGGCCGTATCGTGAAACCAGCGTGCTCGTAAGCTGAGAATGAAGAAATGTCCAGAGCCCACAGCACCTGCTCTTCGCTCGGCCTCAGGTGCTCTGAAAGCTTCGCTCCTGGCGACTCGAACGCGATCCTAGGCGTCCCGTCGCGGAGTCCATCGATAGTCGCAAGGATGCTCTGAGGACCATAGCCGCATTCCCCGACGGTGAGATTCATGCCATTCCACGTGTGGCGCGTTACCTTGTGATAGGACGCTTTGGCGCCGCCAGGGATGAGCCCTTCGACTAACGGTTTCACGGCATCGTGTTCTGCGAAGGCGCTCTCGGAGAACCATACGCCCAGACGTCTGAAGCCTTCCCGCAACCCCTGTCGACGCCTCCATGCCTCTTCGAGATGCGCCTTCACGAGAGCGTGGGCGCGCTCGCCGCTCTGCAGTGGCAGGAACACCAGATCAACGCCGGCAGCCCTGACATCCCAGAAATCCACTAGATCTTGGAACCGACCTTCGTCGCCAACGAATACACCGTCCGGGGCGAAGGAGCTTGGCCAACGGCCCTCAAGGAGTTCCGCTGTGAGCACAAGAGGCGTTGGCTGGGCAGCAACAGTGGAGGGTATCTCCTTCTCGACTTCGATCTGGAGTTCTGCAGCCTTGAGTCCCTTCTTGTAGGCGTCAGTGTATTGCTCCTCCAAGCCTTGCAGATCCGCGTATTCCCCGAATTGGAGTGCAAGGACAGCGGCCAGGGGGTCGGCCCTCTCCCATTTCGGCAGCACGCAGTTGCTTTTGTGGCCGGGGTGCTGGAAGTACCGTTCCCAGTGAAAGCGTACCAGAGCTCGCACATCCAAGACCGAAAGTCGAACTCCAGAATCCGTGGGTTGGAAGAGTCCCTGCTCACGGATCTCGTGTGGCCACCGTAGCCACGAGTACAGCTTGACCACTGTTGCCAATGCAGCATCATCGTTGATGGAGTGAAGCACGTCGATCCTGAAGAGCCGGATGAGACTGTCACAGAGGTCGGGCGACGCGCCGACCGGGATGATCGGATTGTACCTACCTCCCGCAATTGCCGAGTTCAGTCGAGCCGCGGCAACAACGTCCTCCACATGGCCTTCCCTCACGAGGAAGCCAATACGGAGAGGCCGGCCGGCCACTTGTAGCGTCAAAGACCCCATGGGTAGCTGGTACGCCTCCTCCACTCCGGTCTGGAACCCCCTACAGCATCTCCTTCAGCAGCCGGTGCTTCTGGTTGTCGGTGACGTAGGGGACACTCACACGCCCTTCTCCCGCCTAACCTTGTCCTCGGTGATCGTGACTTGGCGCACGTCCGTGAACACGCACAGGTTCACGGCCGCGTCGCGTCCCTCTTTGTAGTTTCGGTTGTACGCGTTGAGATGGCCGAGTATCTGGCCGAGGCCGAGGTGGAGCTTCAGCGCTTCCTCGAAGCTGAGGACGACGTTGATGCCCTTGGGCCAGTCTGTGGTCGGCTCCGGGCTGAAGTGGTCGATGCTCACGGAGCCGAATGAGCCCTTCTTCTTGACCGCCATCGCTTCCCCCTTGCCTGGGTTGCCCCTACAGCATCTCCTTCAGCAGCCACTTGATGTGCTCCGCGTCGTCGTCTGAGACGCCGCAGCACTTGAAGAGCACGCGGTCGATGATGTCCGGTCGACTCATGCCTTGCCCTCGATGACCGCTACCTCGCTGGCCGACAGGCCGTAGAGCCCGTACACGACTTGGTCTATCAGCAGATCGACGACGGCAAGACGCGCCTGAAGTTGCTGCACATCCGCCGTGCTCTTCTCGCATCGCTCCCTTAGTTGACGCTGGAAGTGCTCATCCAGACTGCGAGCCACGCGGGCGCTGTTGCGTTTGAGGATATCGAGCAGCTTCTCGAATGGCAGTGGCTGCGTGCCCTTCTCCTGACTGCCTGCGTAGCTTCTTATGGTCCGCCGTCCCAAGAGAGCATCAACTCCCTTGTTGCCCTTCTTGTCGGGCCGGACCTGCAGGGCATGCCCCAGCCAGTCGAGGAACCCCTGAGTCACCTTTCGACGTTCCTTCGCCACGCTGGTCATCCTGTGCCCTAGGTCTTCGAGCCAGTCGTGGACTGTGTCTGTCGGCAAGGCCAGCTCATGTGACGGGCTCCTGATCTCTCGTAGCAACGGCTCCACGAGCTCTGCCGCGTCTTGCTGGGCGACAGGGCTTCGTATCCCCTTCAGCACGCGCTCCAAGGCCGTGCTGAGCTTCCTGACCTCACGCCTGCGAGCCGACTCGCTCGTGCTGAAACCGATCTTTCGGATCGGAAGAGCACGCACTTGCTTCGGGTACGTGTGCGAATAGGAGCCTTGGAGGGTACCTGTGGCGAACACGCTACGGAAGTACCAAGACATCAGCTTGCTGCCCACCAGCGTCAGCGTGTACAGAAGCCCGGGCCACGGAAGTGGAGTCCGGGGATAGCCGTCGAACTCCATCTGGACGCCGGTCCCCTCGACATTCCGATAGTACGTAACACAAGTCACGAGGTGGTCGCAGTAGAACTGGTCCTCATCGTAAGCGACGACAAGACGCTCGTTCTCGTCGGTTACGTCTCGGACAAGGAGTTTCTCGCTTTCGAAGAGTTCGGGCACACGAGGGCCGTACATCTCATCCCTGCGATAGTCCAGATAGCGGCCGTCCCAAAGAATCTGGTAGCGCTTGAGCGACTTGCCGTCGATGAACGGTCTTCCCCGCCTTCCACGGCGCGTGGTGACGACATCTGCCTTGCGGAATGATTCCCCGTCCTTGCTGTGAACGGTCGCCCCTACCATCACGTAGCAGTATTGCCCGAGCTTGATGGCCTGTTCCTGTATTTTGTCGAGTAGAGCGCTCACCGCAGGCGCAGCACAGCCCGGTCGGAACTGCTTGGCCGGCCCGACCAGCCATTCTGACTGTGGGACTGCACCTTCGGGCCGCGATGGAGACACCGGGCTAGGTGGGCAATCAACCGTGATCATGGCGCCCACGTCAGCGGCCCGGTTGCGGACAACGTATATCACGCAATGCCTGGACACCTCGTCGAACACGTTCTCGCGCGCGAAATGCGTCCAGCGCTCGAAGGTATAGCTGCCGGTTAGGAGCAGACGTAACTTCACCGCGTATCCCTCGCGGGCAATCGCGTCAGGCACGATGAAGGAGTGCAGTCCACTATCACACGTTATGCTCGTGGCACGTAAGACGAACGGGACATACATGTCCCAGTGTCCCGCAAAGGTCTCGGATCGGCCGGAAGCCAGCACAATGCCTGCCCGGCCATTGTCGTCGAGATCGGTCATCGCCCAGGCGTTCTCGTACGGCGGATTCCCGATCACCGCATCGAACCCCGCGCCTTTCAGCCGCTCGATCGTCCGCTCGGTCCCGGGCCGCGGGCCGTAGAAGACCTCCGGGAACTCAAGCTCCCAGTGGAAGAAGCGCCTTTCATCGGCGGCCTTCAGACCAGTCCTCACGATCTCCCGATCCACGGGGTTCAATCTCTTGATGGCATGGTTGAGGGACTTCTCGTCTGCAGCGTTGATGACCGCCTCGGCCTCCTTACTGCGCAGGAAGTCGATCAGGGGAAGCTCAGCTTGTTTCCTCCTGCCTTTCTTCTTCTGCGGTCCGTTGCCAAACCACTGGCTCGTGTAGAAGTCCAGGAGCCTCTTGTAAGGCACAAGCGCGTCGACAGCCTTCCCGTACTCGGCCTTTGACTCCCTCACCTGCTCGCTCGTCACGTCCGACAGCTCGCCGACGTGCCTCATCAGATCGGTAGCAAGCATCAGCCCGGCGAACTTGCTCCCCCACAGCGTGGACTGCTGTCCCTCCTTGAGCTCTACTACATCCCTTGCCTCGGCCACCGTCACGCCGATGAGCGAGTTTCCGCAACGCAGGTGGTGGTCAAGGAACGAAAGCGGCGCTCCGAGAGTGAAGCAGTCGAGCCAGAGCGACACCTTCGCGAGCTCGACGGCCATCGGGTTCAGATCGACGCCGTAGATGCAGCCCTTGAGGACGTGGCGCTTGAGCAGGTTTAGCTCGTCCAGGCGCTTGGCATCGAGCGAGACATCTTGCGCGTCAACTGCTTCGAGTATCCTCCTCTTCGTTCCCTCAAGCGCGGCGCGTATCGGGTTGCTGGGGAACCCGTTGAGGAAGACGATCATCTTGCGGGTGATATAGTCGACCGCCTCGACCAGGAAGTGCCCCGAGCCCATCGCCGGGTCCAGCACGCGCAGGGAGAAGAACTCCTTGACGAGCCCCTGGTACTTGGCGTCAACCTGTTCGTGCGCGGGCACCCTCTTGCCCATCTTCTCGAACGCCTGTCGGCGCTTGTCCGCCTCGTGGTAGTCGCGTTCGGCCTTGCGGAACTCGGGCTCCAGCCCATCCAGCTTCTCCTGCAACACCGGCCCGACGGCATTCTCGACGATGTACTTCACGATGTGGTCGGGCGTGTAGTAGCTGCCCGTGGCCTTGCGCTCGCGCTTGTCGTTTTCGAGGTAGAGCTCGCCCTTCCTGTAGACGCGCTCCTTGGCGCTCTTCCCGCGCCCGTCCTTGAGTATCTTGCAGCCCTCCCTCTTCGCCGCCGAGTGTGGGATGACTTCCTCGGTCCGCTTCCCCTTGACGACGGCCATCTTCTTCGGCGCGATCCGCAGCTTGAACTCCAGGAGCCCCTCGTAGATCGACCCGAGCTGCCGCACCCCGAGCGACTTGTAGTCCACGGGGACGAGGTCGTTCCGCTTCGGGTCCAGGTCGCGCGCGAGCCAATCAAGACCGCGCGCGAGGTGGAAGTCGGGTATCTTGTGCTTCGCCAGGAAGCGGGCGTTCTCGGCCTCGTCGGTTTCGTCGTCAGGCTCCGGCTCTGTGATGAAGAGCCCCCCGTTGTAGACCGGGACGTTGTTGGCCGCGTTACCTTTGTCGACGATCGCGCAGAGCTCCAGCAGCCTGTCATAGAGGTCATACTTCGATGCGGAGTACTTCTTCTTGAGCCTGCCTTCAGCGTCGTCGGCGATGGTGCCAGCCACCTCAGCTATCTCCCGCTTCAGGTTCTCGATGCTCTTGTGCCAGTAGCCGCGCTGCTCGCGCACGGGCAGGAGGTCTCGCGCCTCGGCGTAGAGCAGGAACAGCGCCCGGTACAGGAACGTGAGCGTGGCCCTGAAGACCCGGTCGAGCTCGTCCTGAGAGAAGGGCTTCTGCGAACGGCGCCGCTTGCGCATCTGCGCCATGAAGCCGCGCGAGAAATGCACGAACACGTGCTCGAACACGCGCTCCTTGAGACGCTCGCCCAGCTCCTTCGCATACTGATGGCAATCATCGAGGAGATGATCCAGGAAGGGCTGGCGGCGGGTCTCGCCCTCGCGTACAGCCTCGACATCCTCGAACGCCTCGCGCCGGAAGAGAAGCCAGAAGTACTTGAAAGCCTCCGCCGGGTCGCCGGCCGCCGGGCCGCCGGAGGCGAGGATCTCATCCAGGTCGATCTCATAGTAGTTGCTCGCGCTAGAATGCGTCCTTGCGGAGTAGAGGCGCCAGGTCTTGCCATTCGTGACCATGGCCCAGGGCGCCTCGGCCTTCTCCAGGACGCTCACTACGACGGCGCCCGGGTTCTCGTCGGGCGTGTCCTTGTCCCGTGTGCAGTCTTTGCCGTCGAGCGACCTCCCCCATGTGTAGGTCAGGCAGACTGCCAGTGGCTTCTTCGCCTTGCCGTCGGCGAGGAGTCTGTAGTCGGGTTCGGATGCGTCGTCGGTGGACGCCTTGCCCTCCTTCGGCTTGAAGCCAAGCATCTTCAGCGCCGGCTCGATCAGGCCGGCGCGGACCTCGCGCTCGGGCTTTCCCGCCCACCTCCCTGCGGCCCCGCGAAACAGCGCGCAGAGCTCCTTGTAGGTCGGCTTCGGGTCTTCCCGCCACTGGTCCCTCGTCGTCAAACGTTGCGTCAGGTAGTAGTCGGAGAAGAGCGCCCGGTTGTTGAAGTACTCCTCGGACCAGTCCGCGATGGTGAAGGCCGAGAGCAGCTTGTCGTACTGCGCGAAGGCGTCCGACTCCGTATTCGTGAAGCGCCTGAGCACGCGCAGGTGAACGCGATCGGGGTGTCGGCGAGGCACCGTGAGCACGCGCGGCCTCACGCCCGTCTGCTTCTCGCTGACTCCGGCCCCGGACGAGCCTGTCTGCGGAAGGAACTTCTCGACCAGGACGAAGTCGATTCGCTCGTAGTCGCTCGTGAGCACTAGGAGGAAGTTCCCGGCCCGGTTCCGGAACGCCCGCGCGAGGGCGCGGGTATGGCCCACGGTCACCGTCTTGACCTGGAAGAGGTAGACCTGGAGGAAACCGTCCTGGTCGGCGATGAGCTCGGTGCTCTTGATCGGCCGGAGCGTGCTATCGGCCGCGATGCCGAGATTCGCCGGCTCTTGGGCGATGCGGACGGCCGTGTTGTAGTTCAGTCGGGCGAAGAAGGCCGTCACGGCGTCGGCGCAATCGAGCGCCTGGATGTCCTTGTGGGTGAGGTCCACATCGACTGCGCAATGGTCATCTGATGTCATCTATGCTGCTTTCCGGCCCGCCGAGCGGCCTGGAAGGTTCGAGCGGACCGCACCCACCCGCCCGGCGCTTGGGCGGCCGTGATCCTACTGGTGGGCCGCCTGTGCGCAAGGGCACGACACGCGGCGGGGAGTACGACGCTGGCAATCGCAATCTCGCTTGATAAGACCCGCAACTAGGATAGCATGGCCTGCCGGGGTTGAAGCTCGACTCGCAAGGGTTCGAGGAGGAGTGAGCGGAACATCATGAACAAGGCCATCCACAAGAAGCTGACGGAAGTAGCTCGTTTGCAGGCCACGATCTCATACTCCGAACTCGCGCCCCTCGCGGACCTCGACATGAGCCGTGACAGCGACCGCGTCGAGATAGGCCGCATCCTCGGCGAGATTTCCATGCACGAGCACGAGCACGAGCGACCGATGCTTTCTGCCGTCGTCACGCAGAAGGACGGCGATCCCGGGAAGGGCTTCTACACGCTGGCCCGGGAGCTGGGCGTGATGGCTCGGAGAATGAGCAAACTCGCCTTCTGGAGCCTGGAGCTCAGGCGGGTCCACGACTACTGGTCGACGCACACCCCGTGACAAGGGGAGGGAGCTGACGGATGCCGGATACCCCAAAGACCATTGAGGTCACAAATGAGCTCCTGGCGCTCGTGAAGTCGGCGATCAAGGCCGCGCTGACCTACGAGGCGGCGACAGGAGAAAGCAGGAAGCTCGGGATCACCGCCGAGGTGGGCGAGGTCACGGCCTGTCACGCGCTTGGACTTCGGCTTGCGATCGACCCGGGATTCAAAGGCTATGATGCCATCGATTCCGACCATCGCCGCGTCCAGATAAAGACGCGCCGGGGCGAGTCCGTCGGCCTGCCGAAGGACGCCGGCCGTATCAGCAGGTTCTCAGAGCATGACTTCGACTACGCGCTCCTGGTGCTCCTCGACCGGAACTACGAGCTTTGTGAAATATGGCGCGGGGAATACGAGGACTTGCGACCGATCATCGAGAAAGAGCGGAAGCGGAACCCTAACCTGGCCTCGTTCAAGCGCGTGGGCCGGAAGGTGTACCCCGCCGACGGAAGCGCAGCGAGGGCGGTTACCGTGGTCGACGATGGGACACTGACGGGAGGCAAGCCCGTGGGCAAGAAGTCGAAGTGTGAGCAGTGGCTGGAGGATGCCGACTTCCATGAAACGAAGAAGGGCGTCCGTTTCGGCCTCCAGTTCTATGTCTACCCGGACGGCCACGGCAATATCCAGCACATAGACTCGGAGGGGAAGGTCCAACAAGAGAATCAACCCGTGAGCGATGTGGACGAGGCTATAAGGGTGTTTCGTGACCTGTGGCAGAGGGGGATGCAGGCCAAGACGGATGGAGGGCAATAGCCACTCGCTCCACAAGCTGAGCGTGATCTGGTACCGGGCCAGGATGACGCCGTCGCGCTCCAAGAGCAGTGCCTCAGCAAGGAAGATCAGGATGGTCGAGACGAGAGACGTGAAACGCTTGACCAAGAGATTCGACGTGATGCCTGCAGGCTGGGAGGTGTAGGTTGGCACGGTCGGAGCTGCTCCAGACGCGCCGACGCAGCCACCGCATGGAGGCACGCTTGAATGGGTGACGGGCAGAGGTCTCCATCTATTCACGACCTACCGCCTTCCGACCTCGGCGGTACGTTCGCTCGTAAGGGCTTTGAACTCCAAGATCATGTAGCAGCGCAGTTCTGCCTGGAAATGGCCGACGCCAACGGGCCGTCGCAAGTGTGGTGTGAAGTCCATGACGATGTCACCCTCATCTGGACGGATGGCGTTGAGACGGTCGAGTTCGTCCAGGTCAAGGGAGATGAGCTGGGGCAGCTATGGACCATGGCGAAGCTCTGCGAGCGCGATCCGCCCAGACGACCAGGCACTTCGATTGTCGAGAAGGCGCTTGCTCGGGACAGATGTGCAGAAGCGTGCAGGTTCCGGATGGTGACCGCACGCCCCGTGAACAAGGACTTGAAGCCCCTGACAAACGGCCTTGGCAGCAAATCGAGGGACGATGCTGCGTCCGAACTGGCTCTGCTGGGCAGTGAGATTGGCCGTCGGATCGAGGCATTCAACTCGCCGAACGGCCGCGATGCCGGATACTGGACGGCCAACTGTCGTTGGGATGTGGTGCACTCAATTGAGTCCGTGAAGAACCGCAATATCGCGACGCTACGTCGTGTCGTAGAACGCAACGGCGAGTATCTGGCCTCAGACCAGGCCGAGGAGCTCTATGAAAAGATCCTCACCAGCGTGCGCTTGGCCGCTGCCGCCGACGCCAGCACGGATTTATCTGGCAAGAAGATCACCAAGGCCGGATTCGACAAGTGGCTCCAGAAGACAGTAGAGGCTATGGTCCACCCCGCCCTTGGCAAGTCCGGTGGTGAGGTGATGAAGGAGAAGATGGAGGCGGCTGGACTTCCGAGAGATGCGATTGAGTCGGCCCTGCAGCAACGACGGGCATATAGAAGGGAGCTGCTCACTCCCACCTATCTGACGGTTCGGGACCGTCGCCACGTTCAGGACGAAGTGGCAGCCAAGCTGCAGGAACTCAGAGCTCAACTCGACGCTGGCGAGTTGCTGGATGATGGTCCCTGTTTCCACAGCCGGTGCATCCAGAAACTTGAAGAACTCCGTGTCACTTTGAATCCGAGCCCTGGCCTCTCATTCCTGCTAGGTTGCATGTACGGCATCACGGACCGGTGCCTGCACCGTTTCAGAAGGGCACAGGCATGAAGTCGATTGGCAACGTGCAGGACTCCCCCGCACGAATACCTCTGCTAGCAGATGACCTTGTTGAGTTCCACGCGGGACGTCTGCTTCTGCTCTTCCGGCTCTGCGGCGTGAAGGGCAAGATCACTGGCCTAACGAAGATGGCGAAGCTCGATTTCTTCGTACGCTATCCTACCCTATTCGAATCGGCATGCGTCGCCCTGGGACTACCCACATCCGACACTCCTTCCTCAGTTGAATCTTCAATGGTGCGGTACCACTACGGCCCTTGGGACAAGCGCTACTATCACGTTCTGTCCTTCCTTGAAGCACGGGGGCTGATGGTAGTTGAGCGCGAAGGCAGGGGATACGTTCTCTCGCTCACCGAGACGGGCGCGAGCGTTGCTGCGGACCTCGCGACGGACCCGTCCTATCAGGAGCTTGCACAGCATATGAGGGGCGTCAAGAAGGCACTTGGACGCCGTAGTGGTTCCTCGCTCAAGAAGCTAATCTACCGCCTCTTCGAGACTGAAGTGGCGGAACGCCCGCTTGGAGAGGTGATCAAGTGACCTCAAGACCATCCCTTGTCGTCCGAGAGCTCGTCCGCGCTCCCACGAAGGGCAAGGGAGATTCGCTCTCATTCGAACCGGGCGTGAACGTCCTTGTGGGCAAGCCAAACACCGGCAAGAGCAAGTGGCTCAGGATGCTGGACTACCTGCTCGGCAATGACGACAAGCCGGAAGACGCCTTCGGCGGCGATCTTGCTGAGAAGTATGAGGTGGTGCGCGGCGTCTTCGACCTTGGAGGCAGGGAAGTTGTTGTGGAACGCAGGTGGAAGCAGTCAGGCTTGCGATCAAAAGTGGTAGTTGATGGTGAGCCCCTGCCGCTCAAGGAGTACTGCTCCAGACTGCTGTCGTCACTGGGCATTCCCTTGCTTCACTACCCCCAGGGCGATCCCTACGGTTCACGCACTTGGCCCGAGCTGGGATGGCGCAGTCTGATGCGCCACATGTACAGACGCCAGATGTTCTGGGCGGACTTCGCGGACAAGCAACCAGAATCAGAGCAACTCGCGTGCCTGCTCCAGTTCCTTGGCCTGGCCGAACACCTCTACTCGGAGCAATACGGGGAGCTGGTGAGGAACCAGAAGCTCGTGGCGAAGCTGAAGTCGGACAAAGACCAGTATATGTCTATGCTCCACAGAGTCTCCCGTGACATCCTTGCTGAGAGCGACCTGCAGGTTGCGGTTACCCCCGAGTCTCTGGACGCGGCAGAAAGACATCTGAAGGAAGAGGTGACTCGACTAGAACGACAAAGAGATGACGCTTATCAGTCTCTGGCTGTGGAGGTCGAGAATTCGGAGCACGCTCTTGCAGCAGGAGCAAGTGACGTCCCGTTCAAGGAGTTGAGTCAACAGCTCGCGGAGCTGCGGGCAGAGAGAGACAAGGTGTCGGAGAGGGCAAGGCTGTCAACTCAGCGTCTTGCCGAGGTGGAAGAGTATGGAAACAGCGTTCAGAAGGAATTGTCAAGAATGCAGAGAGCACGGGCAGCAGGATCGGTCCTCTCCGATCTGAAGGTAACGCACTGCCCCGCCTGCGACAGGCCACTTCCCCAAGTGCAACCGACTGGTGGTGAGTGCGTGCTCTGCAAGAGACAGTCGACGGACACGCCGGAAACAACGAGAGGCAGCCAACGTCTCAAGTTCGAGATTGAGCAACTTGAAGCCGAATCTCGGGAAGCAGATGAATTGATGAGTGAGCTAACAGAAGACCTGGCTTCCTCGCGAGCGCAGATGCAGGCACTGGACGGCAGAACCCAAAGGATTGAAGCCCGACTGCGACCATTGCGCCACGCCGCATCTGCGATACTTCCCGAGGCTGTCGCGATCGCCAACATCGGCGTGGGTGAACTTCAAGAGAGGATGAGGCAACTGCAGCGCGTCAGGTCGGCCCTGGCGAAGCGAGAAGAGCTATCCCAGCAGGTGGCCGACACCCAGGCCAAGATCGAGGACTTGGCGCAAAGCGTCCGGATTCACAGCGACCAGGTCGACTTTGAGGATGCAGGTGACGCAGTGGCCGACGGCATGAACGCGTATCTCAACGCCATCAACAAGGTCAAGCCCGGCGCGTGGTCGCAAAGAGAGGTCGAGTTAAGGATCAGAGAAAAGGGCTTCCGCGCCAAGGTCGGCGGAGGCAAGTGGGGCGCCAAGCTCGGAGGCACACTGAGTCTGTACTTCCTTCTCGGTTACCACTACTCGTTGATGGCACTTCGCAGACAGGAAGGGCGCCACTTCCCGGGCTTCCTGATGCTCGACATGCCTGCAGAACTTGAGGATGGTTCGTCCATCGCTGACAAGGAGAACTTCGTGCTCGAACCTTTTGTCGAGGCACTCGCGCAGCCGGAAATCGGCGATGGTCAACTCATTGCGGCGGGCAGCTCGTTTTCGGGTCTGGCGGGAGCAAACAGGATTGAGCTGAAGCACGTGTGGAAGTAGGCCGCAGATGTCTTCCTTTGCCTGTGTGTGTTGGCCGGAGGAGTAGGAGCATCCTGGAAGGCGTGGCCAGTGGCGGAGACCTTCTGGAATTCAGGCGAGCGCGAGAAGATCAAGGGACTCGACATCCTTGGCGTGCGCCAGCACGACCAGAACCTCGAACAACGCTGGGTCGCGGGCATCACGACGATTTCTTACCGAGCACGCTACCTCTCGCTGCTCCCCTGGGCCATGGCCGAGTACTACGAGCGTTCTCTCGCCGGAGGCGCCCGTGTCAGGTACGATCCCGAGGCCGTCACGGCGCTTCTGTCGCGCCTGGAGTTCGTCGTGCTGGCTTGCACGCGCGCGGGCGCCGAGAACGGCGAGGAGGGACCGACCACCTACCTCCTGGGCGCGGACAAGTTCCGAAACGAGCTCTCGCAGCTAGTCGAGAGCGGGAAGGTCAAGGCGCCGTCGAAGGGAGGCGGTGCAACCTACGGCACATACATCATGCCGTGTCGTTCATTCGGGCTCCTCGATACCGTTGCCGCGATGGACGAGGAACCGATCCGTATCACTCCCAGAGGAAGGAAGCTATACGAGGCGCGGCGGGAGACGCTCGGCGACAGCACGCTGGCGAGGGTCGTCCTGAAGGGCGGCACAGTCAGTTCCGCCGCCGTGAACACCGAGTATGCACTCTTCTCAGCCAATGGCCTCGACATGTGCCCCAAGGAACGGGACGTCCTGGACGGGGCGTTCTCCGAGCCTTTCCTGGATACCCGTGGCGTGGCGGATACCTACAATCGGTTCAACAAGACCGTGGCGTGGGTGCTCTCGGCGGCGGCAGAAGGCTCGGCTATTGCTGATGAGCTGATCCGCGACAACCTCCAGTCCGTCTTGACCTCTCCTCCTGGCGGCGCCACGGACGTCGGTCTTGCCTGGACGGAATGTGACCTTCACAGGAGAGTCCACTTTGCCCTTGAGCTCCTGCTCAGCTGCTACGCAGAAGTGCTGCGCGATCTGACCGCGGGGAACACTGCCGACGTTCTGCGCGCGGTGGCACGGGAGCTTGACCTGGTTGAGCTCGTCCAGAATCACGTGTCGAAGAAGAACGTCAGCCCCGCAACAAGAATGGGCGCCTTCAGCAAGAGCGTCCACGACAGAGCTTTCCTGGGCCATACCATCGATGCCCGTTCGGCGCGCAGCGTCCCGCCCTGGTCGCGCGCCGTATACGGTCTCGCCCTCATCATCTCGTGCGAGCGCACGTCGCGCTCAATACGCGAGAAGGGACTCCTCGCGGGTATTGGGGATGTGCTTTCTCGGGCGTTCAGTATCGTTACGGAGGGGCAGGATAGCACGGTCGGTGACGTCCTCGGCGACCTCATGGACGATGTCGTGGTACAGCCGCATCTGCGCACGTCTCTGCGGAAGCTCGGGAACGGGCAGAAGTGCTCGCTGCGCTTCTATCCCGATGGCGACACACTACGGCCCACTGGGACTGACGTACGTCCTGGCTACAGCGGAAGCCGGTTGGGCAACGTGCTCGGCATGCTTGCTGACATAGGCCGCTGTCGACGAGGACCGTCGGGCTACGAGATCACGGACCGCGGCAGGCGGTGGCTGGAGAAGAGGGCGGCCAAGTGAGGTCCGACGTCCTCCGCACGATCAGTGATGCGAAGAACGTCACGAACGCGATCGTGCTCACCCACAATGTAGACTTCGTGTTCCTGCAGTCTATGCTGCTTCCGGCCATAAGGAAGTGTGGTCAGCCGCGGCTGACCGTCTTCGTGGATGCCGGATGCGGGCGCGAAGCCTATGGCAGGCAGGCCAGGCTGCTGGACAGCATTGGCGTGCGGTACAGGGCCGTGCAGGTGCAGATGGCCACGGGTTTCCGTTTCCATCCCAAGGCCGTGCTCCTTTCAGGCACCGAGAGCGCCACCCTTATCGTGGGAAGCGGGAACCTCACCTATGGCGGTTGGCGGGACAACGCCGAGGTCTGGTCCCGCTTCGACACCGCCACCGACGGGACTGGGCCGTTCGCCGCGTTCCGCGAGTACATGCGCGACGTGCTTGCACTCGTTCCGCTGTCTGAGTCGATCCAGTTCGAGGTTGATGAGGCTTATGATCCAGGCACGAGGCAATGGGCAGCCAACATGGATGCCCCGAGCACGTTGCTCGGGCGAGCCGGACGTGGAGAATCGCTCCTGGACAAGATGCTGAGCACATCCCCTTCAGGGAGGGCAGATCGCCTTGTCGTCTGCTCCCCCTACTTCGATGAGAAGTTGAGGGCTCTGGGTGAACTCGCGACGCGGTTCCAGCCGGGCAACATAAGGGTCTTGGCGCAAGAGGGACGCACTGGACTCACGTTGGCGTCAGCTGCACTACTACCTGAGGGTGCTGGCCTCAGAAGCGTATCGTTCCTGCGCAAGGGTGACGACGACAACGAGTACCGGAGCTTCATCCACGCCAAGTTCTATGCGGTCGAGACCAACGATGAGGTGACGGTCTTCGCGGGAAGTGCGAACTGCTCTCAGGCCGCATTGACAATCCCAGGCAGCGGGGGGAACGCCGAACTAGTCGCCGTCCGCTCGATGACTAGCGCCGAGTTCGAGCGCGATCTTCTGGGTGAGCTCGAAGTGGAGTCGCGTGCGCCCGAGCTGGCAGAGGCACCCGAAGAACCACCTGAGAACGACATTGACAAAGTGGGCGTCTCGCTGCTCGCGGCGAGGCTCGACGGAAAGAGGCTGTCGATCGCCTACGCAGCCTCAGAGGAGTTTGAGCTTGGCACGTGCAAGATCGACGGTATCGATCACGATTTCGAGAAGACCGGCGATAGCCTGCTTCTGGTCCGCGTTGCGGGGATGCCGACGAGCGTGATGGTTACCGGGCTGATCGACGGATCCCCAACGGAATCGAACAGGATCTGGATCGACCACGAGAGAGAGCTTAGATCCACATCGCGCAGCCGCGCTCTGGCCGACACGATCCACCAGCGGGTCAGGGAGAGCGAGTGGGACCTTGGCGCCTGGGGCGAGATCGTGTCCGCATTCTGCAAGCACCTTCAGTACATGCCGAAGCTCGCTCGACGGCAGAAGCGGACCAATGGGGACAGCGATGCTGATCGCGCCGTGCACTACACTCGATCCGACGTTTTCGCCGAAGGATACGGCCTTCCCCCTCTACGCCGGTCTCTGTCGACTGGCGGGCAATCAGGCTACCTGGGCAGCCTCAGGAGCCTGCTGCTCAGTTGGTTCGGATTCCGGCCAGCAGAAGAAGAGCCTGACACCAGCATACGGGAGCCCACTACTGCAGAGGATGGTGATGAGTCGGAGAGGCAGGACAGGGAGGAGGCACTGCCGGGCAAGACCACGCCTACCACGAAGGCCGAAATCGGCGAACGAGATCGGAAAACCGCCAGGCGACTGGTGCAGCAGGCGACCAGAGCCATGACGTCGGCCGAGTTCTTGGAGAACCGCCCGCCCGAGTTCCTCACCGCCGACCTGAAGGTGTGCGTCGTGCTTCTCCGCACGGCCTTGCGAGAGGGATGGATCGATGGCGAGGTCTTCCTGGCCAGCACACATGCGATCTGGTCCTCGCTGTTCTTCACGTCGGATCAAGAGGCGACGCAGGGCTGGTTGGAGTGCAGATACCATGGGGCGCAGGAGCCAGCTGATTTCGCTGCAAGGATGCAGTCTGCCGAGCTTTCCGCCGCACTTGCCCTGTGGGCGCTGTCGCTTCCCGAGGTTGTAGACACCCCCGAGCATGCCAGGTTCCGGCTGGCAAGCGTTCTTTCGGTGGCCAGACTACCGTGGCTGTGGCAGGGCGGCACCACCGAGGAGATCGCCGCTGAGCTGGAACTCGTGCTCCCGCTGGCCTACAGACACGATGAACTCGACGAGGCATCGTTCCGGACCCGATGGCGCACGCTCATCCGCCAAGGGGAGGCGATGCGCCTCCTGGAGGAGTCCATGCGGGGCAGGGAACTCGGGGAGGTGATGCTGGAGGTAGACCAGGACCAGGTGGCGGCAGGTGAGCTATTGTGGCAGGGCGGCTGCGGCTTCTGCGTCGCGGCTCGGGCATGTTCCCGTTCACGCGACGCGCGGACGCAGGTGCTGGTGCTGCAGGGGGAGGGGCAAGAGAAGGTGTTCGGGGCCAGCTACATAGTCCCTGTTGCGGGGCTGCTAAATAGCCTTCTCCAAGAGCGGTCGCGCCACGGCCAGGCCGCAGCCAAGGTCGCACGCGACCTGGTTGATGAGCTGTCCCTGGGCTTCGCAGGCAGCTAGCGGTCCCCCGCTAGTTTGCGTCGGGGCATCGGCCTCGCCCAAGACACCGAGTGCGGCGCTTGCCAGACAGAGCGCTTGATGATATGAGGTGGATGTGCACGTCGATGCGACAGGTCTTGGGCGGGTAGCCTGTCTTCTATCAACGGAAGCATGAGATCCAGGGATGACTGCCAACAAGCGACGGGGCGGCAAGCCCAAGAACCGTCGTGACATCGACGGGCTGACCCGTCAGTGCGTCTAGATGCTACGCTCCATTGACCCGGCACGCTCGGTCACTATCGAGCGGGCCATTCACGTCTGCAAGACGATCAATGGCGCTGAAGTCGAGGTCACGATCGTCTTGACGCCGGAGGCGTTCGAGGTACGCCTGCCGGCGGGATGCTGGAACGGCCCCGCGGAGTTGGTGAGCTACGATCGCTCGTGGAAGCGGCTGAGCTGGCAGGACGTGGAGGCCGGTGGTTCCGTGCAGGAGGTTGTGTGCGCGCTCGTCGAGGAAGGGCTCGGTGAACGCGCTCGGGAGTTCGCCACCTGCCGCTACTGCGGGAAGCCGTTCCCGCCTGAGCACAGGGACGGCGACGCCTGTCACGTATGCCTCTCGGAGCATGAGGGGCGAGTCTACTGAGAACCATGGGAGCAGCATGATCCTCACAATCCACCGTGGCACGCACGAGATCGGCGGCTCCTGCGTCGAGCTCGAATACGGCGGCTGCCGAATCGTGCTCGACCTCGGGAAGCCGCTCATGGGCCGAGGCTCGGACGACCGCTCACGTCCGGGCGACGGTCCTTCCGCGGGGCTTGTCGAGGCCGGCGTGCTGCCGCCCGTGAAAGGGCTCTACTGGGACGATGAGCCCGGCGTCTCGGCGCTCCTCGTCACGCACGCGCATCTCGACCACTCCGGGCTGTTGCCTTTCGTCCGCAAGGACATACCGGTCCACATGAGCAGGGGGACGCAGGTGCTGCTCAAGGCGTCGTCGATCTTCATCCGCGGCGCCATCGCGGCGCCGAGCGCGACGCCCTTCGAGTCCTGGAAGCCGTTCGAGATCGGGCCGTTCAGGATCACCGCACACCTGGTCGATCACTCGGCTCCCGACGCGGTCGCCTTCGAGATCGAGGCCAGCGGGAAGAAGGTCTTCTACTCGGGCGACCTCCGGGCGCACGGGCGGAAGAGCAAGCTCTTTGAGTACATGCTCAAGCGGCCACCGAAGGGCGTCGACGTCATGCTCCTGGAAGGGACGATGGTCGGGGGCTCAGGCGGGCGCTCGTGCGAGGACGAAGATGCCGTCGAGCGAGAGTTGGTTGACACCTTCAAGAAGAAGACCAGCATTGCACTCGTCTTCTGCTCGGGGCAGAACCTTGACCGCATCGTGTCGATCTACCGCGCCGTCGTGAAGGCCGAATGCACGATGGTGATCGACCTCTACACCGCCTACGTGCTTAGGGAACTGAGCACGTTATCGGAGCGGCTGCCCGCCATGGGCAAGAAGGGCGTCGAGGTCTTCCTTTGGGATGCGCACAAGAAAGCCCTTGAAGCGGCCGGCGAGGGAGCGTTCCTGGAGAAGGCGGAGAAGCATGCCATCGGTACGTTCCGCTTGCATCGGGACAGGAAGCGCATTGTCTTCCTGCCGAGGGCCAACAACTTCTTCGATAGGGCGTTCAAGCGCTTCGAGGATCTGTCGGACATCGAGGTCATCTGGTCATTATGGGGCGGCTACCTCCGCGAGCCGGGGAACCCGGTCGCCCGCTTCACTCGGAAGCACGAGTTGAACATACGGCAGGTTCACACGAGCGGCCACGCGACGGTCGACGACCTGCGGGCGCTTGCGAAGGCCGTGGCGCCCGGCGTGCTCGTGCCGGTGCACACGCTGGAGCCGGAGGGGTTTGCGAGTATCTACAACAACGTGCGCGCGGTCGCGGACGGCGATGCGGTGGCCGTGTGATCCAGTGCGAGCACGACAGCGCGCTACCTATTCCTATTGGCTGTCTGCAGTTCCCCTATGCTTGCCAGACGGCGCAACTTCACCTTCCCACACAACCGAGGACACTGCTTGTCTCCAAGCCTCGTGTGCCGAATCAGGCCATCATGAACGCCGCTGTTTCCCACCACGAGGAATCCCCAGAACTCAACTCCGGGAGTTCCCCTCAGCGACTCTCGGAGCGCCACGAGCCACCGTGCCGCCTTGCGCGCTTTATCCGCTTCGTCGGCTTTGCGCTTTTCGAGATGGTATTGGTAGTAGGGCCAGGTGGCGCAGACAGAGAAGCACATTCTTACGCTTCGCACCGAGTACCTCGTAGCCCGTAGAGCGGGCTGGTAGTGCTGGCCACACGTGATGAGTTCATGCTCGAACGCCCTTGGGTTCTTGGCGGCTGCCTTCCCAAGGAGATAGGCATAGGCATATGATTCGAGTAGGGAATACGGAATGTCGTTGCCCCTGTTGCCGTCCCGCTTCACCTCTACTACGTGTAGCCTCGCCGCTCGCGATGGTCTTGAGCTGCCGGTCACCGCGTGCCCGGACTCGATTCCAACAAGATCGATCTTGGCCTTCCCGGATGTCTTGACGGGCTTCTCCCCGTCACGAAGTCTGAGAGGAGCAGCTTCGTACGCGAGGAAGCGCATCTTCGTTCGGCACCCCTCAATCGGCATCACCCGCTCGTTGAACATGGCTCGCGAAAGGGCAACTTCGTTGACTACCGCTCTGCTCTGGCAGGCCAGATTCTTGGCCTCGTTCTTCTTCCTGATGGGTGCCATCCACAGCAACCCCCCGCGCTTCTCTAGCGGCAGGCCAAGTCTCAGATAGTCCTTGCGCTCGCAGAACTCAGTGTCGAGGTAATCGCGGAGGCACGCAATCCTGCCTGCCGACGGCTCCCGCCTGCGAATGTCATCAACGGCTTCGCCTACGGAGGTCCATTCCCTCCTCGACATGGATTCCCCCTTTCAGCACATCATGGGCATGCCATTCCAGCAGCCCGGCCGGCCGGACTGTCGGTCGGGCTTGCCCCTCGGACATCAGAATTCCCTACTTCTCTCAAAGAAAGTGGGCCGAATCGTTGAAATATTCCCGACTCGCTCTGTATCTATATATAGGGGTTTCGGTTCTTCGAAGGGACACCAGATGGCCCATTCTGACGACCTCCGCCGCGCCGGTCGCACCATCCTCAGCGTCCTGAGCTGGCCGCTTCTCGCAGCAATCGGGACGTTCGTCAAGCTGCTCCTTCGCGCCCAGGATTGTGTCGAGAGGCTCAGCAGGCGGATTCTCAAGCGCCTCTTCTACCGCCTCCACGAGCGCGGCCATGTGGGCGCATACTACGTCGCCCGGGCCGTCGTTGTCGCCATCGAGGCCGTCGCTATCGTTCCCCTGGTCCTTATCCGGGAAACCGCCGCAGGATTCGCTCTCACTCTGATGGGTCGCGACTGGCGGATCTGTGAGATCGTCGATGGCGTAAGCGCGAGCGTCGAATATCTCCCCGTCGGCCGTTACTGCTGCGAGGCCGTCGCGATCCTGCGCGGCGGGCGAGCCGAGGAGGCGTGACCGTGAGCTTCCCCGTCACCATAAAGACCGACCGGCTGCTCCTCCGGTAGATAACGGAGGCCGATTGGTGGTCGAACTGGACGACCGGGCGGAGGGGTTCGCCGAAGGGGAAGGTGCCTCTCACCAACTGCATAGCCGCGCTCTCCTAGAGATGCTCGATCGTTATCCCGCCCCACTTCCCGGCCAAGTACTCCGCCACCAGCCGCCGGTGGCACCTGTCCGCCTTCGGCTCGGAGCAGAGGAGCACGGCGGCGACGTCGAAGACGCTCCTGTCGATCACCGCCTCGACGTTACGTTTCTTCAAGAGCGCCCCGAACCGCTTCACGTACTCGTCCCAGGGAAGCCTCTTCCCGAGCCAGGCGTCGAGGATCTCATCGGACGGTGCCAGGAGCGGCTCGTGCACGTACTCGGCCCCGCATATCTCTCTTGTGAAATACTCCAAGTGGACGCGCCGGGCGAAGCCCGCGAGGTGCGAGTCGTTCCGCAGGCGCACGTCGATCAGGCGCTTGATGCCCACGGCCCTGAGCGCCTCGAAGAAATCCTCGGCGGTCTTGCGCTGGAACCCGATCGTGAAGAAGGTCATGCTTCCCGCCTACTCTTCGAATCCCCGGCCCGGCGCACTCGACATTGGCTCGGGACTGGGATAGCCTCCACGTGCCGCGTCCGCCCGCAACAGGGACCGGCATACCCGGGTTCTTAGAGCAAGGCTCATGTTTGCGGTCGATTCCACGACGGAGGGGAGCAGACTCCCCACGCTCTGGACGGTCGCGCGCCTAGGAGCAACACAACAGTGAGTGATGGTCCCGGTCGGGCAGCCATGCGCCGCAACGTTCTGAAGAGGGTAGCCTACCACGAGGCCGGGCACGCAGTCATGGCCGTAGTCCTCGACCTCCCTCTCAGTCGAGCACGAATATTCTCGCGGGCCGATGGCATCGGCGGCACCGCTACCGTGCCGCCGATGCCAGGCGGTGAAGTCCTGGTACTCAGTTCGCGGGAAGCCTACCTGTATGCGCGGGACAGGATCGATTTCTGCCTGGCCGGCCTAGCCACAGAGCACCTGAGTGGTGTTCCGCGGCGGCCCGTTGACGAGGAGACCTTTCTTGCGAGTGTGCAGCATGACTATCGAAGCGCTTGTGAGATGGCTTACTGGTGTGTCCGAGCCAAGCCGCCGGATACAATCGCTGACCGCCAGATCGCGTACGTCGTTCGGCGGCAACGGGTCGTGCGGAACAAGATTAGCCGGTACGCTAGAGCCGTTCACGAGGTTGCCGTGGCTCTCCAGAAACGTCGGTCTCGGTCACTCTCCGGTGAGGAGATCCGCGCAATAGTGCGGCGACAAAGGAATCGATCAGGCGCTTGATGCCGGCGGCCTTGAGCACCTCGAAGAAGTCCTCGGCCGGCCTGCCCTTGAAACCGATCGTGTGGATCGTCATCGGTGGACCCCAGTCACTCGACTCCACGGGCGGTGATCCTCGTGTCGTAGGTCCACTTGTAGCGCACCCCCGCCAGCCGGCGCAGCAACGCCACCTGTCCCGTGTGATGCGTCCAGTGCCAGAGCTGGTTCATGAGCACGCCGCGGACGGTCAGGATTCTCTCGCCGGAGGCCACCTCGGTGTCGATGTCCCGCACGGGCGCGAGCCTCCGTTTCGTTATCTCGTCGCGCACGCGCCGCGTGAGAGCGACAAGGTCGACGGCGCTCGCCGACGAGGGCGGAAGCGCTCCCGACTCG